>Ga0187817_10000003_pt1 | contig 83728 bp, 140 predicted proteins | sample NC_wetland_sal_i_17_FD_132431 | JGI IMG/M metagenome (GOLD analysis project Ga0187817, IMG submission 132431) | Wetland sediment microbial communities from Neuse River Estuary, North Carolina, USA - SO4_2 | ecosystem: Environmental > Aquatic > Freshwater > Wetlands > Sediment | place: USA... | reverse complement strand
TCGCCCTCAACGCGCTCGACCGGTTCCTCGCGACGTACGACCCGTCCGCCGCGCAGAAGCCGACTGACCGATTCACGAGCGACGGCGCGGGAACGCTCGCGAACGCGCTCAACGTCGCGTCGACGCCGAACATCTACCGCATCGGCGCGGCCGTCGTCGTCCCCGCGCTGAGCGCGTGGGCCAGCACGGCCGTCAAGAACCCCTACGGGCGCGCCGCGCTCGAGGGGCTCGCGGTGGGCGGCGGGGTCAACCTCGTCAAGCTCCTCTGGAACAACGTCGTCGTGCCGCTGCTCGCGCCGAAGGACACGTCGACCGCCGGCCTGCAGAAGTCGGTGATCGCGCGCCTCTACCCGGCCGAGATCGCGGCGCACATCAACATGGCGGCCAAGCAGCAGGCCGTCACCGCCGGCGGCGGGTCGGGCGCGCTCTCGGGCGCACCCGGCACGGTCGGCGCTCCGCCCGACGTGGGCCCCTTCGCGTTGAGCGGGTCGAGCGACTACCCCGACGCGGCCCAGGTCCTGCGCCAGCAGGCGGGCATCAGCGGCCCCGGCGGCGACTACCCCTCGCTGCAGAACACCTGGGGTACCGGCGGACCCGGCGGCCCCGCCCAGCCCGGGTCGGGCACGGCCGACTTCCCCACCGCCGCGCAGGCGATGGGGACCGGCCAGCCCCCCGCCTACCAGCCCGGACCGCCGAGCACCCCCGGCCCCGGACCGCAGGTCAACAGCGAGGCCAAGGAGTGCGCGTGCCTCGGTGACGACGGCCAGTCGAACAACGCCTTCCTCGGCTTCGTCGGCGACGAGGTCGAGAAGGACACCCTCTTCACGATCGGCCGCGCGGCCGAGTAACGCAACGAACGCAACGCATACCTAGGAACGAGTCAACGCCCGCGTCGGACCAGGAAACGGCGGGACAGCAAGGAGAGAGACGATGTCGAAGAGCATTCTCGGGAGACGGATGGTGAAGTTCGGCGACAGCCAGGAGAAGGTGCGCCGCGTGCAGTTCGGACTCGGGGAGGCCCCCGGTACCCTCGGTGCGGCGGAGAAGTGCCTGCGCTGCAGCTTCGGCAACATCCCCGTCATCGAGGAGGTCGTCTGGACGGTGCCCCTCCCGCTGACGGTGGAGGAGGCGACGAGCACGTTCGGCGACACGGTGAACCTGCTCTCGGGCAGCTCGTCGGTCCCCGGCGTCGCGTCGATCGACTCGACGTTCCTCATCAACGGCATCCTGCAGACCGACATCCTCTCGCAGGGCATCGGCGTGCACGTGTTCCACGAGCCGATGAGCTTCTCGTCCATCGGCAACGCGTTCCTCGCGCCGTCGGTGGTGGTGGCGCCCCCGCCCTCGCCCGACGTCGTCACGCAGAACGACCTCGCCAACGGCGCGCTCGGCGCCGCCATCACGACGTCCTCGGGCAACTTCCTGCCCGCGGGCATCTCGTGGGGCGCGCCCGCGTGGCGGACCGGCTGGAACTTCATCAACGCCTACCAGTTCCAGTGGAAGACGAGCCAGCGCGAGCTGGTCCTGAACGAGCTGGCGGCCGACGTCAGCTACTTCGGCTCGTTCGCCGACGCCGAGGCGAGCGGCACGAGCGAGCTGCCCATCGTCGAGTTCGTCGCGCAGGTCAACGCGCTCTACCGCAGCAAGGGCGGCACGACGATCTTCCTGCCCTGCGACTTCCGCCGGGTCGGCAGCGTGACGGTCGCCGGCGTCAACGTCGGCATCTTCCACCCGACGCGCGACTTCGACCTCGCGCCCGTCACCTGGGGCGGCCTCCGGTGGCAGGGGTACGGCTGCAAGGGGCAGATGTACCGCCCGATCGAGAGCCCCTGCTTCCTCGAGCGCGGCATCCCCATCGGGATGCTCTTCGTCGTGCAGGACGCCGTGCACCAGGCGAACATGCTCGAGGCGCTGACCATCACCAACGAGCCGCTCGGCACCAACATCGTGCCGGACGCCAACCTCTCGGCCATCACGCTCGGCGGCGCCGGCACCAACGTGATGCTGGAGCAGACCCTCGACGCGGCGCCGGTCAACGTCCCGCAGCAAGTCAACGTCAGCCGCGAGGAGTTCAAGGGCGGCATCGTCAAGCTCGCGATCAAGATCAAGGGCTGGGAGATGCCCGGCGGCTGGAAGGCGTACTGCCAGTCGAACCTGCCGCAGATCATGGCGCCGAAGGCGTCCTGACCTCGGAAAGACGCCGCGAAGTAGGCGAAGTTAGTCGCGTAGACGGGCGGCGCGGGAAGATGCCGCGTCGCCCGTTTCGCGTTTGAGGAGGCGAGGAATGGTCCCGCGAGACAGAGACGTCCGAAATCTGGCGCTGTACGCGCCCAAGATCGCGCTCGGCATGGTGCTGGGCGTGCCGCGCGTGCCGTTCTTGGACGACATCCCCATCGTCTTCTCCTCGTCGACGGTGAACGCGCCGCCCGTCGTGCAGTCGTTCCAGAACAACCTCTCGCAGGACACGCTCATCGAGCGGGTGACGTTCAACCTGTTCCAGCAGAACAGCTTCCCCGGCAACCCGTTCCAGAGCCTCTACTTCAACCAGCTGAAGCAGTCAGGAGGGACCGGGGTGGGCGTCAAGGTCGCCGTGTACGGCGCGCCGAAGTACGACCTCGCGAACTCGGACACCTTCATCGACCTCGGCAACGTGTTCGACGTGCTCGCGACGACGTGGCCGGAGGGCTGGCCGCTCCCGAAGCAGTCCAACGTCAAGATCTCGGCGATCCTGCTGCAGACGCCGGTGAGCGTCCCGTTCAACGTCGAGGTCACCTTCACGGGGTTCTCGTTCCTCGCCAAGGAACTCGACGACATGAGCGACGCCGACGCGCGCGCGGCGCTGCGCAAGCTCGGCATCGAGACCCCCGACCCGAACGCGCTCATCGCCACCCACTGATCCCCCATGAAGTCCTCCGTCGCGAAACTCGTCAAGCTCCAGGGCGTCGCCGGCGGCGTCGCGCAGGGGCTGCGCAAGGCGCTCTACAACGGGCGCTACGAGATCGTGGCGGCGGGCCCCAACGCGGAGTTCGGGTTCGTCGGCAGCGACCCCTACGGCACGCAGGCGTACACGGGCCTCGTCGTGCCGTCGACGCCGACTGCGGCCCTCGGCGGCAACCGATACCTGATGCTACTCGCGCGCGCGAGCTTCCAGGGCGGCGAGCAGAGCCCCGACAACCGCGGCGTGCGCCTCGTCGGCTTGCGGACCTACGCGGAGCTGGTCGCGCGCATCCCGGCGCGGACCGGGCCGCTCGCGACCGGCGCGGGCCCCGCCGTCGGCAGCACGGTCACGTTCCGGAGGGAGATCTGCCAGCCGCTCTGGCACCCGGTCGACGGCAGCATCTCCTGGCACGTCATGATCATCAACAAGGTCACGCGCGACCGGCGCAACCCCCTGAACGTCGACGGCGTGATGTTCCAGGACAGCGAGAGCCCGGCCCTGCTCTACCAGACGATCGCGGGCCCGCCGACGGCGCCGACCGCGTACGCGGCCCCGAACGGCGGCCGGCCGTGGGGCACGGCGGTCCAGGGCCTCGGCAACATCCACGAGCTGCGGTACTCGTCGCGCACCGACCAGGCCGAGCGCACCCTCGACATACCCATCGTGCCGCCGTGCGACGTCGCGCTCTTCGCGAGCGTGCGGCAGAACGACCCCACGACCAACCCGTCGCTCGCCGACTCGGCCGTCACCCAGCAGTTCGTCGCGCTCTCGGACGAGGACCGGTTCGTCGTCGCCTACAGCCCGTACGCGCAGTACGGCAGCATCTACGGGTCGCTGTCCTTCGCGGACAACCTGGGGAGGGACGTGCCGTGACCCCCGCGCAGGCCGCCGGCGTGCCGGACTACGTCACCGACGTCCCGGTGCAGGGTCCTACTGACCCCGGCATCCGCGCGAACGCGTGCCTCTACGCGCAAAACACCCTGCCGGCCCAGCCGGCGTGCGTCGACTGCAACGGTCCGGTTCCGCCCTGGGCGCAGACCGGCGTCACATCGGGACTCTCAGGACCAGGAGAAGGACTCATGCTCGAAGCGATCTCGTACGGTGGCAAGAGGGCTCGTGGATTCGCGCTGGGCGGGCCGACCGACCCGGACATCTTCGCGACGCTGACGCCCGCGCAGCAGGCTTGGATCGGCAACACGCTGGTCACGCTCAACACCAAGGTCATGCAGGCGAGCGGGACGACCTGCGCGACCTGGGGCCCGAGCATCCCGCAGGCCGCGGGGTGCTTCCAGTCCTGGTACAACAATAACTACGCCCCGCCCAAGGCGCCCGGCAAGGCGCTGCGCACCGACGGCGTCGTCGACCAGGACACGCTCAGCGCGCTCATCACGATCGCCGGGATGCACGCGACCGACTACCCGACCTACCCCGCCACGCCCGCACCGCTCGCGAACCCCCCGGTCGCGAACCCGACCGCCGCGCCCGCGTCGACGACGACGAAGAAGCTGTCGACGGGCGCGATGGTCGGCATCGGCGTCGCGGGCGCCGCCGTCGTCGGCGGCATCGCCCTCGCGGCGACGCGCAAGAAGGGCGGCCGCCGCCGGCGCTGAAACACCACCACCCACGGAAAACAAGGAAAAAGTCCCATGCTCTACAGAGTCAAGGCAGGCGAGTCCCCGGCCCGCATCGCGTCGCGCTTCGGCGTGCCCCTGGCGTCGCTCATCGGCGCGAACCCGCGGAAAGCCACGACCGTCGTCGCCGGCCAGCGCACCTGGCGCAGCCTCGCCTCCGGCGAGACCGTGAGCGTGCCCGTCGGCGTCGGGGTGGGTTTCGTCGGCGCCCCCGCCGACGCCGTCGGCGCGCTCGTCGCCGCGGGCAGCCCCTGCGACCAGGCGAACGTCGCCCTCGTCTGCGCCGCGCAGGCCGCGCTCGGCCAGCCCGCGGACGGCAAGTGGGGCAGCGGCACGGCCACCGCCGCGCAGCGCGTCGTGCCGGGCGCGCCCGCCGGGTGCAGCCCGCGGCCCGCGTGGTGGGCCCCCGCGGGGCAGAGCAACTGCGTCGGCCTCCCCTCCGCCACCGCAGCGGCCGCGGCGGGCGGGGCCGTCGGCGTCACCGCCGCGGCGGCGGCGGCGGCCGCGGCGCTCTCCGCCGACCCGAACTACTGCGCGAGCGTCGGGCGGCCCGGCACCGCGGTCAACACGGCGATCCACAACTTCAAGGCCGCGTGGAACGCCGTCAATCCGGGCCAGGCCGTGCCCATCAACACGGGCAAGTACGAGCCGGTCACGGCCGCCGCGCTCTCGTCGGCGCTCGGCGGGCAGTCGGTCGCCCCCGGCTGCGGCGCGGCGCCGAGCGCGCCCGCCCCCGCGATCACCCCGTCGGCCGTCGCCCCGAGCGCGCCCTCGGCCGCGCCCGCGGCGGGCGCGCCGTCCGCCGTGACGGCGCTCCTGACGTACGACCCCTGCCAGCAGCAGAACGTCGCCGCGGTGAGCGCGGCCCAGCGCGCGCTCGGCCAGCCGGTGGACGGCAAGTACGGCACGGACACGGCGGCCGCCGCGCAGCGCCTCGTCCCCGGCGCGCCCGCGGGGTGCAGCCCGCGCCCGGCGTGGTGGTCGCCGCCCGGGCAGAGCAGCGCGCCCGCGACGATCCCGGCGGCCGCACCGGTCGCCGTCACCTGCCCGCCCGGCACCGCGCTCGACCCGCGGACCGGCCAGTGCGCGCCGATCCCGGCGCCGCCGCCCGCACCCTCGGGTGGCGGGGGCACCGGACCCGCGATCACCGGCGGCGGTGGCGGCACCCCGACTCCGAGCGGCCCGCTGCAGCCCGTCGTCACCGCCCCCGCCAAGGCGGGCATCAGCACCGGGGCGATCGCGGCCGGCGCGGTCGGCGTCGTCGCGCTCGTCGGCGTCGTCGCCGCCGCCTCGATGGGCAAGGGCGGCAAGGGTGCCCGCGGCGCGCGCGGCCATTCGGGTCGAGCGGCCCACAAGCGCAAGACGGCGCACAAGAAGAAGAGGTAAGTCATGGGCGAGTTCCGCATCGGGCGAACGTTCGCGCGCCACAGCTACCCCGACACCCCGCGCGGGGCCTCGGCGGCGTTCGCCAGTAACTTCGCGCTGGGCCCGGGCAGCGACCAGGCCATCGCCACGGCGCCCGGGACCGCCGTCTTCACGGCGGCGAACGGGTCGGCCGTCAGTGCGGGGACGATCACGGCGGACGGCGCCCCCATCACGCCGAACGTGACCGGCGACGTCCTCGTCGAGGCCGCGGTGGAGGTCCGCAACACCACCGAGGGGCAGATCAACATCTTCGTCTTCGCCCGGATCAACGGGACGACGACGACCACCCCCGTCGCCGCCGCGACGCTCGACTCGGAGGGCTACGAGTCCATCCCGGTCACGCTCCTCCTGCCGGGCGCGCTCGCGCTGGGGGCGACGGCGCACGTGAACCTCGTCGTCGTCGCCAGCAGCTCGGGCGCGCTGCTCACCACCTCCGGCTCCTCGCCCAACGAGGCCGCCTCGACGATGTACCTGAGAGAGGTGCCGCTCCCGACCGGATGAGAGGATGACCCATGGGACAGCCGAACAAGATCTACGAAGAGGTGCTCTGCGATCAGGTCCCGCCGACCCCTGCGGAGCCGCAGAACCCCGCGTGCGGGTACAAGAGGTGCTGCCCCACGGTCAGGATCTTCGACGACGGCTCCGTCGAGCTGACCGACGACGACCCCGAGATCGGGTCGGTCGGCACCGTCAAGCTGAGGCCCGAGGTGGCGGAGCGCCTCGGCGTCCTCTTGACCGCGAGGAAGAGGTAGGTCCAGATGCACATCATCGGTCGAGGTCGACACGCCAGGGAGACGTACCCGACGCGCCCGCAGTCCTCCGCGGGCGCCCAGAACCTGTCGATCGGCGCGCCGCCGATCGTCGACTTCAACGCGCCGTTCGTCCCGGGCACCTCTCCCCCCACTCTCTTCGCGGCGAAGCTGTACACGCCGAAGACGAGTGGGCTCATCCAGGTCAACGGGAACATGGCCGTCGTCAACGACGTGAACGCCGAGATCTACGGATTCGGCATCGTCGTCATCACCGGGACGGGCCTGTCGGTGTCGGGCGGTTCGGTCACGCAGAACGGGTGGGTCTTCGGGACCAGCACGCCGCCGGTGATCGGCGGCGTCCAGAGCGGGGCTCAGATCATCACGGCGGCGGGGGGGTCGGTGGCCGCGAGCGGTCAACTGGTCAGCGCGTTCATCGGGATCTCGAACCCCGCGCTGCCCGTCGGCGTGCCCGTCGTGCTGGCGGTCGAGTGGAACTCGGTCGGGGGCCACGGTGTGACCGGCGTCTCCATGCTCTCGATCAGCGCCCAAGAGCTGTGATGACCGGCGCGATCCTGCTCTGCGCCCTCGTTGGCGCGACGCTCATCGTCGTGCGCGGGACGCTGTTCCGCCCGATTCAGAGCAGGTGGCCCGCGCTCTTCCAGTGCAGCCAGTGCACCGGCACGTGGGTCGGCGCCGCGGCGGGGGCCAGCGGGCTCGTGTCCGTCGGGCGAGGGTGGCTGGTCGACGCGGTCGTCGTCGGCGCGGCGACGAGTTTCCTGGCGATGGTGGCCGACGCGATCCTGCTGCGGCTGCTGGGTGATCCGGAAGAGGGGAAGTCCTAGTGGAGAGCGGACTGCTCATCGCCGACCGGGAAGTTGACGCGGGCGAAATCGCCGTGCAGTCGACGCGCGGCGCCGTCGTACACTCTTGCGGCATCTTCTTCGGTATAAAAACGTTCAAGATGTATCAATTTGTGGTCGACTCGGATCCGCGCTCGCCATGGGGGCGAACTCGCATCTCTGGTCACGCCCTTGTATTTAGACGCTCCACACGCTCTCTTTCGCGCGTTACACGCATTCTGAGTCGCTGTTGCTTTCCTCAGATTTTTTCTGCGGTTGTCAAGACCATCTCCGTTCACGTGGTCGACGTCTTCCGTCACGTCCGCGCTCAAGAGCCAGCGGTGGAGTCGAACAGTACGTCCTCGCACTTCTCGAACGGCGTACATCCTTCCCGTTTGAGGGTGTCGATAGAGGTACCAACAGTACCTCATTACTCTGGCAGCGTCTCTAACGTCGATCTTCGTGAAGGCGCCCTGCGTGAGCGGAACGAAGAAAACACCAGCCTTCATGTAAGGGTTAGCTCTCCTAGCCTTTGCTTGGACAGCTATGACGGCGCCTCCCGAGAACTGCCCCTTCCGTACAGCCGTCTGGATGCACGCGTTGTTGCCGCATGTTCGTCGACGCCTAGATCGGCTCGACTTGCCGCAGACGACGCATGGATAGCGTACAATCGTCATCGTTCACCTCCTAGTACGAGGTCGAGCCAGGCCCCGGCCGGTGACACGGCGCGGGGCTATTTCAATGGAGGACATATCACATGCGCCGCAGACTAACGACCCTTCGCGCCAAGCAGGGCGCTAGCCAAAACGGCGCTCCTCGGGCCGTCATCGACGAGGCGGTCTACCGCGAACACGGAGCCCACGTGTACGCGGGCAGCCACTACGACAGCCAATACGCCGGCTGGAGCTGGGCGACTCGTCCCCGCGATCAACCTATCTTCCTGCGCCGTCACTTCGTGACGTCCGTCACGGGCCCCAGCGCGCCGAGCGGCCCGACCTGATAGCAGGTGACACCCGGCTGCCCGCCGGACTACCATCCGGCGGGCAGTGATCGCGAGCGTCACGATTGCAGATAGCCGGGAGGGCGAGATCGCCGACGCGGTCGCGAGCGTCGCGCCCCACGTCGACCTGGTCCTGCTTGTCGACACCGGCGCGACCGACCGCACGGTCGCGCGCGCCCGCGAGGTCGTCGGCAGCAAGCTCGCCGTCACGGCGCACGAGTGGGTGGACTTCTCGACTGCGCGCAACGCGGCGCTCGACTTCGCGCGCGGGCTGTCGGCCGAGTGGGTCGTCGTCGTAGACTCGGACGAAAGAATTCATTTCGGCTCCACCGACCTGCGCGCGGAACTCTCTCGCGCGCGGGTCGACGTGCTGCTCGTCGACGCCGACGACGGCTCCTACCCGAAGGAGAAGGTCATCCGGGCGGCCGCCGACGTGCGGTACGTGGGGCCCACGCACGAGTGCCTCCTCGGCGGCACCCGCGAGACGCTGCGCGGCGTGACGTTCAGCGAACTCGCGAAGAGCGACGAGCAGGTGCGGCGCAAGTGCGCGCGTGACGTGGCCCTCCTGCGCCAGTACCTCGAGTCGCACGGGGACGACCCTCGCTGGCATTTTTATCTCGGCCTCGCGCTCGAGGGGGTCGGCGACCGAGCCAAGGCTGCCCGGGCGTTCGGCCGCTGCGCGCGGATGCGCGGGGCGGGCCACGAGGCCGCGTGGGCGAGCTTCAAGCAGGCCGAGCAACTCCTCCTGCTAGGCGAGTACCAGCCAGCGATCCGCGCGGCCGCGCGGGGGCTCGGCGCCGACCCGACGTACGCCGAGTGCGCGTGGGTCGCCGCCGAGTCGGCTCTAAAACTGGGCGCGACCGACCAGGCCGTCGCGTGGGCGCGGGTCGCGGAGTCCGTGGGGCGCCACCGCGGGTGCGGTGTCGACCGACCCCACTTCCGCCACCTGCCCGCGCTCTACGAGCTGCCGTACGACGTACTGCGCGCCGCGCTCCCCGACGCGCCCGGCAGGGCGCGCGCCGACCTCGAGTACCACGCCGCCCGGCAGGCGCGCCTGCGCGCCGTGACCGGCACCGGCGCGCGCGACGCGGACTGGGTCAGCGTGTCGCGTTCCGCGTCCGCGGCGGCGCGCGAGGCCGCCCGGTCGATGCTTCGGCCGCCCCCCATCGGCAGCGCGTGCCCGAGCGCACGCGCTACCAGGATCCGGTTCGAGCCGCCGGGCGGGCGCCTGCCGATGAACCCGAGCGTCTGTCGGCACGACGGGCAGCTCTGGTGCGTCGTGCGCGCAGTGAATTACACGCTCGGCAAAGGGAGGCAATACGCCGTGCACGACCCGCGCGGCGTCGTCCGGAGTGAGAATTACCTCGGCGTCTTAGAGACGGATGGACGACTAGTGGACCCGATGCCCATGGAGGACCTCGACCCGTCGCCGCGGCACCCGTCGGGGATCGTCGGCTACGAGGACGTGCGCCTCGTCTCGGTCGACGGCGACCTCACCGCGAGCGCCACGGTGTGCGACCGCGACCCGGAGGGGCGGCGGCTCATCGCCCGTCTATATATCGACGATGACGGAGATATTGAGCGGGCCGACGTCCAGCCGTCGAACCAACTCCACGAGAAGAACTGGCTGCCGCTGTCGGTCGGCGGGCAGCTCGTGTGGATCTACTCGCTCGACCCGACGGCCGTCCTGCCCGGGCCGCTGCGCGACTGCCCGCTCGCCCTCGACCACTTGCGCGGCGGCGCCGCGATCGCGCACGACGGCGGTTATTTGTGCGTGACGCACGAGGTCGTCGACGCCGCGGACGGTAGAATTTATCTGCACCGGTTCGTTCGGATCGACGCCGAGTGGCGCGTCACCGGCGCGACGCCGGCGTGGGTGTTCGCCCACCACGGCGTGGAGTTCTGCGCCGGGCTGGCCCGGGACGGCGACGACCTCGTGCTGACGTACGGGGTCGAGGACCGCGAGGCGTGGGTGCTGCGCGTCGACGCGCGGGAGGTGGGGGAGATGAGGTGGGTCGAGCCGTGAGCCAAGAGGAAGTCGAACTCGCCATCGACCGGATCCTGGGTATGATCCCGGGCTGGTGCACGCCAGAGAAGGCCAAGCGCATGGCGCAGCTCGCGCGCGGCGCGTCGCTCTGCGTCGAGCTGGGTGTCTTCGGTGGGCGGGGCGTGTGGTCGATGGCCCTCGCCCTGCACGACCAGGGCTTCGGCCGCGCCGACGGCGTCGACCCGTTCACCGCGGACGCCGCGCTCGAGGGTACCAACGACGCGGCGAACGCGGACTGGTGGGGCCACCTCGACTACGCGGTGATCGAGCAGTACGCGCGGTCGTTCTGCCACATGCTCTCCCCATACGCGCGCTTGGTGCGCGCGACATCTCGCGCTGTAGTCTCCACCTACGTGGACCGGACGATCGACGTGATCCACCAGGACTCCAACCACTCGGAGGAGGTCTCCTGCGAGGAGGTCGAGGCGTGGCTGCCGAAGGTGCGGCCCGGCGGCCTCTGGATCTTCGACGACGCCGACTGGCCCTCGACGCAGAGGGCGCAGGGCATGCTCGCGCAGCGCGGCTGCGCGCTCGCGGAGGACCACGACAGATGGAAAGTGTACCGTACGCCGAAGGAGACCGTGTCGACGTGAGCGCGAACGCGAGACTTACCGGCGTGGTCCTCGTCACGGGCGGCACGGGCAGCTTCGGCAAGACGATCGTACGTCGACTGCTCGCCGAGCCGGGTGTAGAGAAGATCCGCGTGTTCTCGCGCGACGAGGGCAAGCAGGACGCGCTGCGCGAGGAGCACGGGAACAACCCAAGGATCGAACTCGTGACCGGGGACGTGCGCGACCCAGAGTCGATCGAGAGTGCGATGCGCGGCGCGCGCTGGGTGTTCCACGCCGCCGCGCTGAAGCAGGTGCCCAACTGCGAGCGGTTCCCGGTGGAGGCCGTCAGGACCAACGCGCTCGGTTCGGAGAACGTGCGGCGCGCGGCGGTCCGGTGCCAGCCGGAGGCCGTCGTGGCGATCTCCACCGACAAGGCGTGCGCGCCGATCAACGCGATGGGGATCTCCAAGGCGATGATGGAGCGCATCCTGCTGCGCACGCAGGAGCCGAGGAACAACACGCGCTTCGTCTGCGTCCGGTACGGCAACGTGATCGGTAGCCGAGGGAGCGTCGTGCCGCTCTTCCTCGATCGCGTCCGGCAGGGGTCGCCGCTGCCGATCACCGACCCGACGATGACCCGTTTCCTGCTCGACCTCAGCGAGGCCGTCGAGCTGTCACTGGCCGCGATCCTCGGCGGCCGGCACGGACAAGTCTGGGTCAAGAAGATGCCGGCGGCCACGATCGCGGATCTCGCGGCGGCCGTCAGTCCGCGGCCGGACTACCCCCGTGAGACCATCGGTGTGCGTCCTGGCGAGAAACTGCACGAGGTACTCGTCAACGAGGAAGAGATGAGGCGGACCGAGGAGCGCGGAGACTTCTTCATCATCTACCCTGGCGCGCGCGACCAAGACCTGTCCGCGCCGACCGCGCGCGAGTACACGTCGCGCAGCACCGACAGGCTCGACGTCGCGGGCGTGCGCCGGATGCTGGAGCGCGCCGGGCTGGTGCCGGCGTGAGGGTGCTCGTCCTCGGCGCGCAGGGGATGCTTGGGGCCGCGCTGGTGCGCCAGCTCTCCGGCCGGATGGACGTCTTCGGGACGACGATGGAGAACGGGAACTACGAGGACCGACTCATTCGAGGGGTCAACATCTCCAGGACAGCAGACATCGAGCGTGCCGTGGACTGGTCGAGCCCCGACGCGGTCGTCAACTGTGCGGGGATCGTCAAGGGCGAGTGCTCGACGCGTCACGCGAGTGTCGTGTGGGACGTCAACGCGCGCGCGCCGCACGCGATCGCGGCGATCGCGGGCCGTCGCGGTTGCAGGTTCCTGCAGGTGTCGACCGACTGCGTGTTCAGCGGCCGGACCGGAGGCTACCGCGAGGGCGACCCGACCGACGCGGAGGACACCTACGGCAAGTCGAAGGCGGCCGGCGAGGTAGTCGGGCCACACTGCCTTACGATCCGGACGTCGTTCGTCGGGCGCGACCCGCGCCGCCGCCGCGGGCTGCTCGAGTGGCTGCTGGCGAGGGACGCCGCGGGAGAGCCCGTCCAAGGCTACACGCGCTCGCTCTGGTCCGGCCTGTCCGCGCCGGAGCTGGCGCGCGCCGTCGGGCTCGCGCTCGCCACGCCGGGACTGTCCGGCCTCTACCATGTCGCGGGTCCGACCGTCAGCAAGGCGGACCTGCTCGAGGCGCTCGTGCTGGAGGGGTTGACCTGCCGCGTCGAGCGGGTGGACGGGCCGCCCGTGGACCGCTCACTCGACGGGAGCAGGTTCGCGGAGGCGACGGGGTACGCGCCACCGACGTGGGCCGAGATGGCCCGGGAGCTTGCCGATGACTGAGCCGGAGATCACGGTCCTCATCTACACCGCCCGGGACGACTATCCGTACGCTGGCAAGGCGGCGGGGTGGCACTGCTTCGAGCCGTTCCTGCGCACGCTCGCCGACCAGACGTTCCGCGACTTCGAGCTGGTGCTCGTCGACGCGCTGTGGGAGACGCGCCCAGACTGGTTCCGCGGTCGGCCGCAGCCGTTCCCCGTCAAGCACGTACCGACTACCCCGAACTACTGGCAGGCGCGCGGCAGGGTGGGGCTCGCGACGCAGATCAACCGCGGGTTCGTCTGGGCGGACGGCAAGTACGTGTGGATGGGCGCCGAGAACAACCTCTACCCGCCCCACCACCTGCAGCTCGTGTCCTCCATCTGCCGCGCGGGGAAGGTCCCGGTGGCCTGGTACGGCGTAGCCGATCGTGCTGACTGCAGCCGCCCGATGCCCGCCGAGCTGCCGGGCGGCCCGTGCCCGCCCGTGCAGTTCGACCTGCACGGCTTCTCGCAGGAGGACATCTACACCATGGACCACAGGGCGGCCCGGTTCGTCGACGACCCGGCGCTCGTCGTGTCACCTTGCCACGAGCACCACTACTTCGGCTACTCGCTCGTGCCGCTCGACGTGGCCGTCACCCTGAACGGCTTCGACGAGTTAATGGACGGAACCAAGTCGCTGCAGGACTGCGAGTTCGGCACGCGCGTCGTCAAGGCGGGCTGCTCGCTCGTCATGCACCGCGACCTCTACGTCGTCGAGCCGCCGACCAAGTCCGAGACCGGCAGGGAGGTCGGCTACGGCGGGGGGATCCGCAACCAGGACTCCTTCCAGTGCAATTACGCTATATTACGACACAACGAGATCACGGGCCGCCGAGTCAACAGGAAGTTGCCCGACGGGTACGCGGCCGACGTGCAGGAGCGGGTATGCCGGGGCGCCTGCCCCATCGGGGACAAGTGCCGGACCGGGGCGATCCCGGAGTCCGCCCTGTACCCGTTCTGCGAAGGCGATAGCGGGGCGCTGGCGCGCGAGTGGCACGCCGCCGCGCCCGACCACGAGCTGTCCGCTGACCGCGAAGCGCGCAAGGCGGGCAGGCCGCCCTACGACGCGGGGTACGTGCAGTCGTGAGGACCGTCTGCGTCACCCTCACCGACGACCGGTACGGCAAGTTCACGCCGCACGCGGACCACATGCGGGCGCACTTCGCCGAGCGCGGCGTCGACGCGCAGATGTTCTACGGCATCCACGCGCAGCGTATCGGCGTCAACGCGGTCGTGACCTCCGCCGTCATCGCACCGCAGGACCCCGACCAGACCCACTCGATCGGGATGATGCCGACCGGGTGCTGGCTGTCGCACCGCGCGCTCTGGGCGGCGCTGCTGCTGCTGCCCGACGACGCGTTCTTCGTGGTCGAGTCGGACGCCCGCTTCGAGCCGAACTGGCGCGCGCGGTTCGACGCCGCACTGCGCGACGTGCCGGATAACTGGGACATGCTGTACGTGGGCAGCTGCTGCACGTCCGCGTCGCGCATGCACGTCAGGGGCGACGTCTACTCGGACGCGCGCCCGCAGTGCACGCACGCGTACTGCGTGCGCAAGAAGGCGCTGAGGACGCTGTGCGAGGTGGCCGACCAGGTCGGCGCGCGCAAGCCGGTCGACACCATGCTGGCCACCGACGCGAGTACGCAGCTGCGGATCTACACGGTGATCCCGCGCATTGTGGACCAGTACGACGCGAACATACCACCCTGAGGAAGGAGAGATCATGTCAGACCCCCATCAGGACCCGCACCTCGGCGGGTCGCACGTCACGCAGGTCGACTCCTACACGTTCCTGCCTGACATCTGGGAGAGGCTGATCGGCGACTACGCCGTCAAGAGCGTCCTCGACGTGGGGTGCGGCGGCGGCTTCTCCACGAAGTGGTTCGTCGACCGGGGCCTGCACGCCGTCGGCATCGAGGGGGACCCGCGCTGCCTGGCCGCGCGCCAGTGCGACCCGATGATCGAGCACGACTTCACTCTCGCGCCCTACGTACCTCGAGACACGTACGACCTCGGGTGGTGCGCCGAGTTCGTCGAGCACGTCGAGGCCGCCTACATGGCCAACTGGATGGCGGCGCTGCAGAAGTGCCGACGCGTGGCGATGACGTTCGCGCGCCCCGGGCAGGGTGGCTGGCACCACGTCAACGAGCAGGAAGAGCCCTACTGGCTGGAGCGCTTCGCGGCGTTCGGCTTCGACCACGTGCCCGATGCCACGGCGTGGATGCGTGCGACGAGCCGGGGCGAGCCGTGGGGGCGACCCACGCTGACGTTCTTCCGTAACCGCGTCATCGGTCACCCCTGATCCGTATCTCGAGTACGTGATCCGCGCACCACGCGCGAACCATCTATTCTTCCATTTCGCGCACGCGGGTGGACGCGCACGTCGTCCGCCGGAAGCGGCCAGCGTGCGGCAGCCTCCGTGTGGCTGAGCCCTTTAGGGTGGTACTCGCCGCACATCGTGCAGTGCCATTCATTCGAGTGCGCCGCACACGGCGTGCGGAACTGAGAGAACGAGCACTGCAAGCACGTAGGGCTCCACGCCATCACGTCATCTCCTGGTTCAGTCGCGCGCAGTTCTCAGCGCGCGACGCAGACGTCGGTCAGCTGCCCCGAGATCGGACTGACGCCCGTGCACGTGGGGTCGCTGCCCTCGTCCATCGGAGCGAGCGTGCCGAGCGCCATGGCGAGTTCGCCGGGGTAATTGCGCGCGGCTCCGTCGACGCTCACGGTGAGCACCGTGCCGCCGCCGCTGCGGCTGACCGCGACGCGGTGCGGGCCGCCGTCGTTGACGGCGCGGCCGTCGTGCGTGACGTTGTCGTAGCTGCCGGCGGAGCCGTCGAAGACCTCGATCCCGAGGTCGCCGGCAGCCGTCATCCACACGTCCCACCCGGGTCGGGTGTCGTCGCAGTGGGTGCGCTGGTTGAGCAGCGCCATGTACGACGCGGGCGCGTCGGTGGTCGCGATCGTGAACTCGATCCGGAAGTCGCCGGTCCCCACCCCGGACAGGTCCGAGACGCAGGCTCGCGGAGCGTCGACCCCGCCGTCCCCGCCGTCCCCGCCACCATCGTCCTGCCCAGCGTCCTGCCCGGCGCCGTCGGGAACGCCCCCGTCCCCCGAAGTCGCCTGCCTGTCCAGCGTCGCCTCGACCGGGTCGGCCGGCGCGTCGTCGCGGCCGCCGTCCTGCGCCGCGACCGACCCGCCGTCGTCCTGCGCGGCGGGCGAGTCGAGCGCCGTCGTGAACGGCGCCCCGCCGCACCCGGCGAGGGCGCACGCGGCGACCAGGACCCAGCCGGAGCCCCTCACGTCTCTACCTCGTCGTCGGGGACCGGCGCGAGGTTCGGGTCCCCGTCGTACGGCACCATGTCGCGCCGCGACCCCACGGCCCTCTCGACCCGGCGCCTCCGGCGCTCGGCCTCGAACCGGAGGCCGACCACGAGCATCGTGGCGCGCTCGAGGATCTTCACCTCGTCGTCGCTGAGGGTCCGCAGTTCGGCGTCCGAGGGGAGCAGGCAGGAGGAGTCTTCAGTCAGCATCTCGGTGAGGACAGACGGGGCGGCCACCGGTTCAATTCACTCGCCCGTCGCCCGGCCCGTGTTACAGTGTAACCGCAATGGCGGGCAGCCTCCACCTCGTCACTGTCGGGACGATCAGCCCGCAGCCGCCCGCGGCCGAGGACCACCTGTTCGTCCTGCCGCGCGACCCCTCGCTCCAGCCCGCGCCCGAGGCGACCCTGCGCAAGGCACCCCGCTCGCGGGTCGGCTACGTCTTCGTCTTCCCGCGCGACTGCGTCCTCGTGCGCGCGCACCTGCACGCGAGCGCCCGCGCGCTCGGCAGCTACAACACGCTCGGGCCGGGCGGCCCGCGCCCGCACGACGTCTGCCTCTTCGAGGGCGGCGAGGAGGTCGGCAGGCTGCTGACGATCTCGGCCGGCGCGTCCACGTGCGACGTCCGCGCCGAGCCTGGACTGCCCGTCCGGGGCGGCGTCGAGGTGCAGTTGGTCGTCCCCGTCGCGCGCGACGCGTCGGGCGCGCTGATGAACTTCCTGCTGTCCTTCGAGGTCCAGTGAGAGTCGCAGAGATCCCGTTCGGCGCCGTCGGCATCGACTGCCTCTCGCCCATCTCCGCCGAGGTCGCGAAGGAGATCGCCGCGCACGTGCTGCCCGGCACGCGCACCGGCGTCACCTTCGCCTTCCGCTACCTCGAGAACCTGACGGCCGAGGAGTTGGACGGCCTGCTCGCCGCCGGCCTAGGGGTGGCGTTCGTCGGCGAGGGTCGGGTCGAGGGGTGGGACGCGCAGAGCGGTGCGGCCGACGCCGAGCGGGAGCTGGCCCGTGCCGAAGCGCTCCGCCTGCCCGCCAGCGCGTCGCCCCTGCTGACGCTGGCGTGCGACCTGGAGGGGATGGCCGGCTGCACCCCGGAGCAGGCGGGCGCGTACGGTGCTGCCTGGGCCCGCAGCATCATCGCGCGCGGGTTCGCTCCCGAGGTGTATGTCGGCGACGAGGTGCCGCTGTCGCCGATGGCGCTCTACGAACTGCCGTTCGTAGGGTACTGGCGGTCACTATCCAATGTTCAGCAAATCTCCGTCGCGGACTTCGGCGTCTACCAAGCGTACCCGACTCAGCAGCTCGCGCTGCCGAGCGGCCGGTTCGCGGCAGACTGCAACTTCGTAGTAAGGGACAAGAAGATGCGCCTGCCCTCGATGGTCCTGGGCGCGTAGCCGTGCCAGTGTATTCGGCGTGACCGACGCCGACGGCCCGCCCACCCACCGCTCCTCCGGCACGATCGCGCTCTTCGAGCAGACGGCCAGCGAGGCCGTGCGCCGGCTCGACGCGCTGCCGGTCAGCGAGGGGGTCGTCGACCTGCGCCGCGAGGCCGTCGCGCTGCAGGCGCTCTTCCGGTCGTGGAAGGTCCGGTCGCCGCCGCCCGAGGAGCGGGCGCAGGCGGTCGCCCGCGTCATGGACCTGCACCGCGCGGTCGAGGAGTGCGTGGCTCGACGAGGTTAGCCGGCAGTGTCGAGGTCCGAACGCATCAGGTCCAGTGCCCTTGGGTCCAGACCTTACCTGGCTGCTTATGCAATTCAACAGCGCACATGTCCATGCCGTCACCCGGATCGAGCCCGAGTCCGTTGTCCACGATCTTCGCTCTCTTCGCAGACGCGACGGGGAGCTTCAGCTCGACGATGCGCCCGGTGGAAAAGAAGAGCCGCACCTCGTTCTTCTCGAGCCACTCGACCATCCAGATGAGAGGGTGGTGCCGATGACGCTTCATCGAACCCTCAGCGGCGCGATCTTGCCGGGAGCCTGTCCCTCAACTGCGCGATTCCAAGCATCGAGCAACTCGTCTTGATGGATGCGTATCCACTCTTCCACCAGACGCAGCGCGAGACTCGGGATGTCGCCGTCCAGAACGGAACCGTCTCGGATGTCGATCTGCGCCGCCCACTCCGGGCGCTTACGATGCCCGTAGTACGCGTGAATGTGCGGCGGGTTGTGGTCGCGATAGAACATCGTGATGACGATGTTGTAGAAGCGTGAAAGTTCGGGCATCTCAGTCAATCATCCTCAGAGAGTTTTCCTCCAAGAGCGTTGACCGGTATGAGGAGGGCCACCGGTTTCCCGGCCTTCGTCAGCAGGTAACGCTTGCCGCCCCGCGCCACGTCGCGCACGTACTCGCCTGGCTGCGTCCGGAAGGTCGAGAGCGAGAGCGGTTCGGGAGTAGATCGGGAGCGCGACATGCGGACGATACTATCGCACGATCGCACGATGCGCAAGGAGCTTGCCCCCGGCAAAGTCCTGGCGGTAGATGAGTCGGATGAACCCTATCGCAGCCCTCACCCTCTACGTCGCGTCGGTCCTCTCCGCCATCGTCCCCAGCATGCACGCGGACCGCCGCGAGTCGATCGCGGGTGACATCGCGACCGTCGTGGTGTCCGAGACGCGCGCGTTCGCCGACGACGCGGACGGCCAGAAGACGGCCCTGCTACTGGTGTCGATCGCGCACTACGAGACCGGCCGATCGTGGGCGTCGTGGATCGACACGGGCAAGTGCCTCGATCCCGCGTGGCGCCAGACGCACCCGCAGTGGATCAAGGCGGGCGACTGCGACGGAGGGCGCTCGGTGGGTCTCTGGCAGGTGTTCCTGCCCGACGCCTCTGTCCAGGATCGGCTCACCTTGGCCGCGGACAGGAAGGCCGTGATCCGCGCGGCGCTCGCGAAGGCGCGCGCGAGTCTAGAAAAGGGGATCGGCCTCTGCGGGTACTCCGGCGAGGCGTACCCGCGCTGCAGGCTGGCCCACGACCGCCTCGAGACGGCGCGCGCGTGGGTGACTCGGTTCCCGTTCCACCCTGGCACCGACGCGTCCGGGGGCGACCTGCACGCGAGCACGGGAGTCGAGTAGACTCGGGGGGTGCGCCCCGACACGACCCGGAAGGCGGTCCTCGCCGGTGCGGCCGCCCTCGGGGTCGCCGGCGTCGCGGCGCTCGTCGCGTCCAGGAAGAGTGGTCCCGCGCCGCCCGCCGCCAGGCGCGTCGCGCTCGTCGGCGACTCGTACGCGGTGGGGCTCTGGCCGCAGCTCGCCAAGCTGCTGCCGGACTTCAAAGCAGAAGGCCATGTAGGAACGAATACCTCGCAGTGGGTGAACCACGATCCGGCCTGCGGCCAGTGCGGCGACTGGCTCGCGGCGTTCAAGCCGGACGTGACGCTCGTCTCGCTCGGCGTCAACGACGGTCCGCACCCCGACCCCGCGAACTACCAGGCCATCGCGCGCGCGCTGCACGGACTCGGCACGCGCGTCGTCTGGGTCGAGCCGCCCGCCGCCGTCAACGCGCCCGCCGCGCGCGCCGCGATCGCGTCGCTCGGTGTGCCGGTCGTGCCGGCGCCAAACGTGCCGATGGCGCCGGACAGCCTGCACCCGGCGTCGTACGGTCCGTGGGCCGATAAAATCGCCCGACAGTTGACCCAATAGTTGTACGCGCGTATAACCGATGGATGGTGCACCGAACCATCACCAAAGTGGGCGGCAGCCTCGCCGTCCTCATCCCGCGCGACGTAGCCGAGGCGATGGGGATCGAGGCCAGCAGTCCCGTCCGACTCTCGATCGTCGGGCGCAGTCTCGTCGTAGAGCCGGAGGACGACACCCTGCCTGAAGCGTCGTTCCGCCGAGCGTTCGCGACGGTGCTGCGCCGGTACGGTCCGGCCTTCAAGCAGCTGGCCGACTACGACGCAGGCCGATCGGCTCGCCCCCGACGAGCCACGCGATGAAGTTCCTGTCGGCCGAGTGGGTGGTCGTGATGCACGACCAACTCCTCGAACAGTACGGGGGCGAAGAGGGAGGTGGCCACCGCGGCGCGCAGTACGAAGGCGTCGAGGCCGCCGTGCAAGCCGTCAAGAACTCGTACTACGAGTCACCTCAAGAACTGGCCGCCGCGTACGCCGTCTACATCGTACAAGGACACATCTTCATGGACGGGAACAAGCGCGCCGCGTCGGCCGCGATGCTCACGTTCCTGGTGGCCAACGATCACGAACCTCGTCTAGACGCTCGCGAGACGGCCGCGGTCATGCTCGAACTGCAGCAGCGCGCCGAACGAGGGGAACGGACGGGTACGCTGATCCAGTGGCTCGCGGTGATGCTGTAAGATCGAGATCGCCAACGTGAAGCTCTCCCTCGCCCAGCTCCGCGCGGTCGCCGCGGCCGCCGGCTTCCCCGACCCCGACCTCATGGCGGCCATCGCGATGGCCGAGAGCGGCGGCGACCCGGGCGCCGTCAACGACACGCGCGGCCTGTCCGACGACCAGATCCGCGCGAAGTTCGGGCTGCCCGCGGGCACGCCCGTCGCGCAGGAGTGGAGCATCGGCCTCTGGCAAATAAATGCCCTGTCGGGCGGCGTCGACCCGGCGCGACTGACCGACCCCGCCTACAACGCGCAAATCGCCTACGCGCGCTCGGCAGGCGGGGCGAACTTGAACCCGTGGTGGCTGACGGTCAGCCGCGGCGCGTACAGGAAGTACCTGCCGCCCGGCTATGGGGCGCCCTCGCAGGAGCCGCTCGCGCCCTGGGCCGTCCCCGTCACGCCGCCCACCCGGACCGGGGGGTCGGCGGCGCTCGCCGCCGCCCTGGGCGGGTTCGCCCTCGCCGCCGCCGCGGGGTTCGCCGCCTACGCGAGCCGCGCGCGCCGGCGAGCGCCGGAGTTCCCGGAGCCGGACGCCTACCCGTTGTAGGCGGCCCGGGCGGGAGCTATCCTCGATGGGAGTGAAGACCTCCTCCAAGGTGAGCGTCACCCTGGCGACGGGCGTCGGCGCGTTCGCCGGCTACGGCCTGCTGCACCTGCACGACCTCGGCCTCCCGCCGTGGAGCGCGTGGCTGCTCGGCGGCGCGCTGACCGCCGCCGCGTCCCTTGTGCACCTCTACCAGGACCCCGAGCCCGCGAAGGACCCGGCGCCGTGACCGAGACCGTCTCGCTCGGCGGCCGCCCGGTCGCCGGGTTCGCGCTCGGCGACTCGGTCGCCACCACACCCTCCGGCACGGTGTCCCCGCGGTACGCGGCGCTGATGACGGGCGCCGCGGCGGGGCTGCTCGCCCACACCCTGCGCGCCCCGCTCTGGGCCGACGTCCTGGTCGGCGCCGCCGCGGCGGTCGCCACGAAGGCCAGCATCGACCGCGCCGCGGCCGCTTAGGGACTACAGGCTCGCTTCCGGGCCCGATCTCGGGCAGAATCGGGATTGACAAGACAGTCACGTCCCCCGTGACCCGGAAAGGGGTCCCGCCTCATGAGCCACATCGTCGGTCGCGGCCGGTACGCGCGCGAGACCTACCCGAAGCCGCCCGCCGCCGGCAACGGTCCGCAGGCGTCGAGCGTCGTGGAAGTCCGGTTCCCCATCGGCACGGCCGCCGCGCAGACCTCCGCCGCGTCCATCCCGAACGGGGCCGTCGTCGGCGAGAGGTACCTCGCCATCGACACGCCGTACTCGCCCGGCACGACGATCGAGGTGGGCAACGCCGGCAGCCCCTCCCTCCTGATGGCGACCACCGACAGCGTGCCGACGTCGGACGGTGTCTACAGCGTGCCGGCGGACGACACGGTGTGGCCCGGGCCCGCGGCCGTCCTGGTGACGGTCGGCGGCGCCCCGGCCGTAGGGTCCGGGTTCGTGGTCGTCCAGTACGTCGCAGTCCCGCAACCGTAAAGGATCCCCATGGCACTCTGGCAGAGACTCCTCGCCCGCTTCCCCGAGCTAGCCAAGGGCAACTCGGGGGCCGGACCCGCCGTCGACTGGACGGCGGGCAACGTCCAGAGCATGACGCTCGACGCGGCGACGGTGACGCCGACGTTCGTGGCGCCTCCGGGCGGCGTCTTCCTCGCGCTGCTGCTCACCCAGGACGCGACCGGCGGCCGGGACGTCGTGTGGCCGGCAGCCGTCACCTGGATCGGCGGGGGCCCACCCGCACTGCTCGGTTCGGCCGGCGCCGTGACGCAGATCAACTTCTACTTCGACGGCGCGACGTACTTCGGGTCGCTCACGACCTCGGGCCTGCCCTCGTCGGCCGTACCGTGGACGCGCGACATCCTACCCGCCGACAGCCCGTTTACTCCCACCGCCGCGCAGCAGTACGTCACCGTCAACACCTCGACCGGCGCGGTCACCGTGAATACGCCGCTCGCGGCCGACGGGGTGAGCCTGCCGACCGACGGGCAGGAGTTCGAGATCAAGTGCGTCGCGGCGTCGGCGACCCCGTGCACCGTGGACGCCAACGGCGCTGGCGTCACCGTGGAAGACCCGTCGAACGGGGGCACCCTCGGCGCGACCGGGAGCATCCAGGCCGTCGCCGGCGGGGCGGCGAAGTTCAAGTACAGGGCAAGCGACAAGAAGTGGTTCGCCAGAGGCTCGTTCTAAGGGGAGATGTAGATGAAACCTCTCAAGCTTCTTTTTCTGATGCTGCTTGCCGTCGTAGCTTGCAGCCAACCTTCCACAACCCAAGACGCCGCGCCCCAAGCAGACGTCGCCCCCATCGTCGAGGCGTCAGGCCCGAGCCAGGACAACCTTCCCTTCTCGAGGAAGCCTCACCCTCAGACCTTCACGCCGGCCTCGCCCGACACGCGCACCCACGCGCAGCTCGTGATGGCAGCATGCACGGCTCCCGACGGCTCTTGGCGATGCGCGGGGAAGAAACCCATCACGTTCATGGTAACGGGCTCGACGCCGATCATCCCAGTGTCATGGACAGTTTCTAAATGGGTCGTGAACAAGACGACCGGCAACGACAAGAACGACTGCATCACGGCGCTGACGGCGTGCGCGACCAAGCAAGAGATCTGGGTGCATCGCCTCGGCGCGGCAGTCGGTACATGTCCACGGTTTCAGCAAGCCACGACGTTGGAGCAGGATGCATCCGACACCGATAATACAGATCCGATTTACCCGTGCGCCGCAAACGAAAAAGGAGGTTCCTTTATCCTTCAGGGAGGGGCGCCAGCATCAACCGCAGCGGTGTTCACTAGAAACACTGCGAAGTCTACGACTGCGGGAAGCAATACTCTTTTGTCGGGGAGTTTTTCAGCGGGCGCGCCTGCAGCAGGAGTTCTCGTTCAAAATACTACAGCCGGCAAATCATCACGAGCGTGGATCTACAAGACGGCGGGCGGCGCAAATTGGAACCTCACGCAACCTCTCGTACCGGTTACGCTGCCAGCGCTTCCACTGCCTCCAACGGAGGTGAATACCTGGGCGTCGACGGATACAGTCAACCTCCTCGTACCCGTCGCAATCAATGTGGTGAGCATCGATGGCATTCTGGGCGATGCAAACGGAGGGTTCAACAACGCTTTCTTTCTATACAACATGACGGTTTTCGATCCGGCTGGCGCTGGTAACAACGAGCTGAACATCGGAAACAACATCGTCATGCTCGAAGTCGGCACGCAACGCATTGCCGTCTTCAACGGACAGGCAGGTGAAAACAATGCTGCGGGGCGCCTGACATCCAACGTTTTCTATCAAGGCGGCATCGCGTCCTTCGGTGGTGGATTCATCGCGGCCACGATTCCAGGATTCGTTGGCGATCCTACCCTTCAAGGTGGAGCCACACTGCTTGCAAGCATCTTCAGCGGGCCCGCGCTCATGGGGTCCGACTTCATCTGGGCTGGTAACGGAGCGTTTGCGAACGGTTTTTCGCTAAATAGCAATTTGTTCTTGGATGGCAATATCTCCAACTTCGGCGGCACGGTGGTCGTAGCCGGCGCGTCAACCGTGATTTATGGCAGCGGCACGAACAACATCAACATGATGGGATCGAGTCACCTGGACAACGCAACGGGGAATAACTTTCAGTCGACGTTCACCGCACCCGGGTTGGTGACCGGAATCAAGCTCAATGGCGGCACGTCCGTGTCGTGTCACACCAACGCCGATCCGGACGTCTTCCACACCGCCACCACGACCCCGGCCCACCTCGACGCTGCGTGCGGAGCGGGAACCGGACTCGGAAGCAACGGCTTCCAGATTGGCGGCGCGAGCGTCGCGAACTTCTAGCCGTCGATGTCCCTGGTGACTATGACGACGATTGCGGTACCGCTTTCGGCTCTAGCGCCCCGAACCCCGAGTTTTCTGAACCTCACGAGCTTGCCCCAAGGCCCATTCTCCAAGTTCGATGTTGGAAGTTCGTCAGGCCAAGTGTCGTGGCCTAGTACCCACTCAACTCCACGGCCACGTCACCTTGCCGAAGATGATGCGCGCGGCGCGCTCCCTCCCGAAGCCATGAGCACCGGCTACTCCTACCTGATGCCCGGCCCCTACCTAGCGCAGGGGTCCGTCCCGCCGCCGCGCGCCCGCCTGCCGTTCGACGTCGTCGTGCTCGCGGCCGTCGAGCACCAGGACGTCGACCTGCCCGGCTACGAGGTGATCCGCGTCCCGCTCGACGACAGCGGGCCGCCGCCGAGCCCCGCCGACCGCGCGCTCATCCGCGCGACCGCCAAGCGGATCGCGGCGCGCGTGCGCGCCGGCCGGCGCGTCCTCGTCACGTGCCACCAGGGTAGGAACCGGTCCGGAGTGCTCGCGGGCCTGGCGCTCGTCGAGCTGGGGCTGCCGCGCGAGCGCGCCGTGGGTCGAATCCAGCGGTACCGGAACGGCCTGACGAACCCATTTTTCCGCGCCATGGTTGCTGGTACACTCTAGGCCCATGGCAAACCCCAAATCCACGGCGAAGCTGCAGCGGGCGAACCAGCAGGTGCGCGCGCAGGGGGCCAAGCTGCGCGGCGCCGCGGGGGCGCCCTACCGGACGATGAAGTCCAAGCGCGCGCTCAAGATGGGCGCGAGATAGGAGCTTGCCGCGATGTACCGGGTCGGACTGGGGGAATCTCCGATGCAGATCGCTCGCCGGCTGACCGGCCGGCCCGAGCGGTACCGGGAGCTGCTCGCCTCTAACCCACACAAGTCGATCGTCCACGTCGGCGGCGCGCCGACGTTCGCGTCGCTCGGGGTGGGCGAGCCGATCGCGCTGCCTAGGGGCTGGCTCGGGGCGTCGTACGCCGACGACCTCGCGGCGGTGGGCCTGCACCCGGACAACCCGGACGGGATGTACGCGGGGCTCATGAGCTTCATCAAGGACCCGGTCGCGTTCAAGAACGCCGACCCGAACTGGCCGGGCGCGCGCGACGACAAGATCTGGTGGGACGACGGCAGCGGCAAGATCGCGCTCCAGTGGCCGTTCATGGGCGGCAAGTGGCTCGACGCGGCTCCCGTCGGGTGGAACGACGCGAAGCTGCGCGCCGTCTTCAAGATCCCCGCCGGCGCCAACACGAAGGACTACCTCGCCAAGCTCTACCGGGTGACCGGCGCCGACGCGAAGAAGCCGTTCTTCCTGCAGTCGCACACGCTGACGCACGGAGGCGGCATCGACCTCAGCCAGGTGACCAAGCCGTTCGAGGACGCGTACAACGCGGCCGTCCCCATCCTAGCGAAGGCGTCCTCTGCGCTGGTCTTGGCCGCTCCATTCTTGTCGGCCGTACCGTTGGTCGGCCCCGGACTGACCGCGACGGCCCTGGCGCTGGGCGCGCTCGGGCCTGCGCTAGAGAAACTGCGAGAGCAGGGAGCCAGTCCCGAAGCATTGGCCGGCGCCGCGCAAGCCGCCCTCGCGGCAGCTCCGGGAGGAGCGGGAGCGACGGTCCAGCAGCTCGTCAGTTCTGCTCCGCAGCTAGGCGACGTCGTCTCCCAGGCCAGCAAGATCGCCGGGGCCGCGACGCCGACCGTGCAGCAGATCCAGCAGGGCCAAGCACTGTTGCAGCACGTGATCCAGTCGACCCCGTCGCTCTCCAGCGTCGCCGCGAAGTTCGCTCCCCACGTGCTGTCACCGGACGTCGCGAGCAAGACGGTCCCCGCCTCTGATGTCCCGAAGAAAGTGATCGGTCTCAAGCTCGGGCCGGCCGCGGCGGCAGCGGCTGTCCCAGCCAAACCCGCGCCCGCGCCGGCAGCCACCGCGCAGGCGGCGTACGGCCCGTACCCGGCGCACCGATGAGTCTCGCGGGGACGCCCGGCGCGCGCGCGCCGCGCGACTGGCGGCTCGTGCCGGAGTTCACCGCCGCGGCCGCGCGGTGCGCGAGCTGGGGACCGCCCGCCCCGATGCAGCCGGACCTCGACTACATCGGCAAGCGCCTGCTCTCCCAGAGCGAGGGCGGCAGCGCGACCGCATACTACGAGGGCGCGCTCTACCGGTTCTCGCGCGGCGACGGCGTCATCCGCGCGCAGCCGTGCCTGTCGGTGGGCGTCGGGGCGGCGGCGGAGACACTCTATTTCCTCTACCGCAGGACCGACCCGCAGGGTGGCTGGGCGCCCGTCAACGGCGCGTGGGTCCCGGTCGCGGACGCCGAGGAGCAGATGACGGTCGCGCTCGCGTCGCAGCCGACCGCGCAGCTCGGCGCGTACGTCTGGGACGGCGCGACGATGGCGTGGAAGTTCTTCTGAGAGCTGACCGTGCGGGCCGCGACTCTGCTGGACACACTCGGGTACGCGTCGCTGCTCGCGCTGGCGGCTGGGGCAGTGATCGTGGTCGGCGCGCAGCGAGCCAGCATCGGCAGGTTCTACGAGGCGTCGGTCACGCTGGCCCCCGGCGAGATGCCGCCGGTGTACGTGATCCGCGGCGGCTCGCTCACGGTCAGGGCCCCCGGGGGCGGGCGCCTGCTCGCCGTGTCCGCGTCCGACCCGCGCCTGCTCGGTGACGCCGACGGGCCGTCCGCGCGCCAACTGGGCAGCTACGTGACCGCGTCCCCCGAATTGACGATCCCGGCCCGCGCCGCGTACGAGGGGGCGAGCGGCACGCTGCAGTTCGTCTGGCAGGACGTCGGAGGCGTCACCCAGCGGACGACGGTCCCGTTCTCCATCATAGCGGACGCTTTTAGCTGACGCGCGCGTCAGATGTCGGCGCTCTCCTCCTCGCCGAGGACCGGCGGGAAGAACGCCTGCGGGACCGGTCCGTCCTCGCGGCGCTCGGGCGCCAGCGGCGGGGCGGGCGGCTCCGCGCCCTCCTGCACGGGCGCGAGCGACGGCGTCAGCACCGCAGCGGCCGCCGTGTCCTGCGCCGGCCGGCGGCGCTCCTGCGCGCGCAGGATGCCCGAGCACGCCGGGCAGTAGCCGGCCGCGTTGACGGTCTTGAGCCTGTGGCAGCGCTTGCAGATCGTGGTGCTCATGGACTCGACTGTACTACAGCGCCGCGGTCGCGCCGCAGCCGCGCGTACGCGCCGCCGAGCGTCCGGAACTTCGCCACCGCCGCCCCGCACTCGCGCGCCTCCTCGGCCGCCGGCGAGTCGCGCCTGACGACGTACGGGCCGAAGAGCGAGTAGACGACCAGCCACTTGTGCCCCTCGCGCGTGGTCACCCGACCCTCCGCAGGTTGGAGTGGCTGCGCGCGTGCGCGCCGCGCCAGCGCCGGAGCAGCTCCCGGCTCACCGGCGGGGCGGACCCGAAGCTGTTCAGGTCGCCGCGCTCCGCGTCGGCGATCGCCTGGTGCGCGATGGTCCGCACGAGACGCTGGACCGCCTCGCGCTCGGTGTCGCCCTGCGCGAGGAGGTCGAACCTGACCCAAACCGCCACCCAGACGTCCCCCTCCCTGAACGTCAGGATCTCGCGGCCGACGAGGCACTCGACTTTCCTCACGCCACCCTCCCCTTGAACCCGCCGCGCCAGAGCGTCCAGCCGACGAACGGCACGGAGATGAAGGTCAGGGAGACCAGGTCGAGCCAGTAGACGCTGTTCGCCGCTCCCCACGCCGACAAGACGAACGCGGCCGCGTAGACGCCGTCGAACTGACTCTCCCTCACGCCGGCCACCTCCACCCCTCCGGCAGCGGGTACCTCGCCTCGAACTCGGCGACGCGCCGCTCGATGTCGGCGCGGTAGCCCTCGAGCGTCTCGGCCGGGTCGGCGATGAGGTGCTGCAGCGACGTCACGTTGGGCCGCCCCACCGCGCTGTACCGGCCCGCGTAGATGTCGGCCTGCATGTCGGGCAGGAGCGCCGCGATCGCGCGGAGGCGGTCCTGCGCGGTCCAGGCGGGCGAGAGGGGAGGGTCCGGGGGCTTGAGGGGGTCGGTCATGTGGGGTTCCTTTTTGCCAATGCCTCGTCGATCAGTCCTTTGGCTACCGACTCTTCCACCAAACCTGCGCGGCGGATGTAGGTCTCGATCTCTCGCGTCCCATGGTGTCCCGTCGAGTCCTTGATGTCGATCGGCCTGCGTCCCATCTTGTACGCGGACGTCACGAACCCACTGCGCAGCGAGTGGCCGCCGAAGTTGTCTGGGTTTAGACCCAGCAGCTTGACGTAGTGCTTCACGCGCTTCGAGACCCCCTCAGGAGCTAGCCCTGCAGCCATGATCTCGCCGGTCACCATGTCCACGCCTCTGAAGACGGGACCGCGCTTGATGCCTGCCACCGACAGCCAGCGCCGCAGCGCGCGGACCGGGCAGTAACGCTCGTCTGCGACGGGAGTCAGCGCCACCACGAGCCCCTTGCCCGTCTGGTCGGCCTTGCTGCGCGGGATGGCCCAACTCAACCCTCCCTCGACCGGTTCGAAGTGCTCGACCCTCGCGGCCGCGATCTCGCTGCGGCGACGCCCCCCTCCCTGCCACCCCACGAGTATCATCGCCCTGTCTCGGACTCCGCGCGGGTCGTCGCCCATCAAGTCGCAGACCTTGAACAGCAACGCTTCGCCGGTGAGCCCGATATCCTGCTTCTGCCTCTTGGCCGCCGTCCCCTTCAGGCGGGCCAAGGTGTCGCGAGCCTCTACGATAAGCGGGTCGTTCCAAATGCTTGGGTAGCCAGATCTCCTGTTGCTGCGGCAGATGGCGGACAGGGCTCGCTGGATCGAGCTGTGGCCGACCGGCCCCTTAGGTTTCCCGCTCGGGAGGTCTTCAGGGTGACGGCCGCGGTCGGCCAGGTCGTACAGATAAGCGCGCACTATCTTGGGATCCGCCGGCATCACCTTGGTCACGCCGTTGCGGTTGCACCAGGCCGCGAAGCAGTGCAGCTCCAACTCGTAGGCCCGGCGCGTGTTCGGCGGCACCACCGCGTCAGGCGCCTCTTCTGCGCGACGATAGATCGCGACCATGTTCTCGCTGGGTTCGGCGAGATCCTTCGACGATCCAGCGTGTGGGATTATGTGTTCTTCAACTGGTTGCATGATAACGATACCGTATCACGCTGCGCGAATCGAAGTCCAGTTCGGCGCCGGCGACCTCGATCCGACCACCTCTAGAAAGCCGATCCGATCGATCCCGATCGCGCACCCCCCTGGTAGATCGCCCGGCTGCGAGCCCGGCTACGTGCCCGGCTATGCGCCCGGCGGATCGCCCAGCTCACCCTCGTAGTTTCCCGGCGAAAGCGCCGCGCACGGCGCCGCCAGGTGACCGGAGACGCCCCGGTGGATCTCAGTGTACCCTCTCACCACGATGCCGAATCAGATCATCCTCGCGTGGAAGGTGCTCGTCGCCGGCACCTCGCTCAGCCCCGGCGCCGCCGCGACCGCGCTCGCCGCCGTCCCGCTCTACGCGAGCGCGGGTGCCGACCCGGTCCTCGGCCAGGCGCTGGGCCTCACGGTCTCGAGCGACACCACCTCGAACGACGCGACGAGCGCGACGCGCACGCTGACGCTCAACATGACGGCGGCCGTCGGCGCCCCCCACGCGCCGCCGCCGTTCCCGTGCCGCCCGGACACCGCGGCGCCGCCCGCGCCGCCGTACGTGCTGCGCAAAGCATCGCCGCTCGCCGGCGACTTCGTCCCGGTCAACGGTTCGCTGGTCGTCGCGACGAGCGCCAACCAGAAGGCCGCGCTCAACGCGCCGACCGACGTCGTCGAGTTCGCGTCGCAGCCCGGCGTCTACTACTCCGTCGCCGCCGTCGGCGCGACGTCGGTCACGCTCGCCAGCGCCTTCACGGGCACGACCGGCGAGACGGCGGCCAGCAGGGTCACCCCGAACCCGTCGAAGCTCCCCGCCGTCTACTCGTCCTCGCCCGACGACACGGGCGGCTTCGCGACGGTCCCCGCGATCCCGGCGGGCGTCGGGGCGCAGACGGTGAACATCGAGTACATCGACTCGACCGGCGCCGGGCCCTTCCTCGTCACCGCCGCGCTGCGCGGCAGGGCTCCCGCGCCCGTCACCCTCGCGCCCGGGAGCGTCGACATCGCGGTGATCGAGGACGTGTGGGTGTCCGCCACCGGCGGCTTCGGCAACAGCGTCGGGCAGGTCACGCTCTGCGACCTGTCGGCGCCGCTGCCCGCCGTCCCGGCGAACGCGACGCCGGCCCAGTTTCTCGGACCGCTGACCGACCAGGCGCAGGCGCTAATCGACCGGCCGCTCGCGTACCTGCCGCCGAGCTACTTCGCGCTCGCCCAGCAGGGGGCGGCCCACCCGCAGCTCGCCGGCGACTTCCTCGTGACGACCGGGTCGACGACCGTCTTCACGACGGAGGACCAGACGGGCGCGCTCGCCGCGGGCAACGCGATCCGGTTCGCCGCGCAGCTCCGGGACACGCCGCCCACCGGCCCCGTCGACGTCTCCTACGTGATCGCCGCCGTCACCCCCCAGCAGGTCGTCCTGGCGACGCCGTACACGGGCCTCGACTTCAACAAGCAGGACTCGGACAACAAGCCCGCGCCGACCAACGTGACGGCCAACGCGCAGAAGATGCCGACGGCGGCGTACCTCGTCGCGCCCAGCCCCGCCTCCCCGCCGTCGACCGCGCAGCTCGGGGCGCTGCTCGCGCAGTACGTCAACCCAGGCAACGCCGTGCCGCCGCCCAACGCGCCGCTGCCGCCGCAGACCATGTTGCCGGCGCCGACGCTGCTCAGCGGGGCGTTCACCCAGGCGCTGTCGCTCGCGCTCGCGGTGCCGGTCGAGCCGCAGCCGATCACGTTCGCGTGACAGTGTTTGTTCTTTCCGCAGAGCATCCCTTTTCCGCCACAGGGTCTGAGAGTGATCGTCTACAGGAAGCGACAAAAAACAGGCGGCCCGGACAGCCCCCACCAGCGAGAGCAGCCGGGCCGCACCATGGCCCTCACGAAGCAGTGTCGAACGACGTAGAGGCTACCCGGGCGACCCGTGCCGGTCAATACGCCTCAAGATCGTCCTCGCCGTAGAGCCCCGACCCCTCGCCCTCGTCGAAGACGAGGCCGTACCAGGTGCCCGTCTTCGGCGTCGTCGGCCTGGGCTCCTGCCGCTCGTACCAGTCGGCGGGCCAGCCCGGCGTCGCGTCCATCGCGGCCTCTAGGTCGAAGAACACCTTGTCGACCGCGCCGACGAAGCCGTGCCGCGTGCGCACGAGCTGCCCGAGCGCGAACCTCTGCGCCTTCTCGACCCGGTGGCGCGCCAGGTAGCCGATCCGCCCCGTCCGCATCACCCACCCTTCCCGATGCTGACGATCCCCTGCACGGCACCCTCGATCGGGATGACGAGGTCCGCGACGTCCGCGCAGGCGCGCAGGATGCTCATGAAGACGGCCCACCCGTCCGGCCCCGGGATCTTCTTCGCGTCGTCCCACGACTGCAGGATGACCCGCCGCTCGTCGTCGGGCAGCTCCGCCGACAGCAGCCGGTCGAGCTGCGCAGGCGGCACGTCGGGGAAGGTCGCGACCACCCGGGCGAGGACCTCGGCGCGGTTCACGGGCAGGGGATCCCCGCGTCGTAGGGCGCGAGCTTCTGGTCGCGGATGACCGCCTGCAGCGACGCCTGCGTGGCGCAGAGCAGCAGCGCCTGGTTGCTGTCGGCGTCGCCCGCGTACCGGTACGCCATCGCGCTCGACCGCGCGGCGTTCTCGACGTCCCGCGCGTCCTCCGCGGGCAGGCCCCCGCAGCACTCGGCGAGCAGCGCCAGCAGGCACCCTACGAGCCGCGCCCTCATGGTCAGGATGGTAGCGCCGAAGCGGTCCGGCGAACAAGCAGCGGTCCAGGATAGACTGGACACGATATTGTCTACAACCTATACTCCCTCCGTGGAGTTCCCCACCACCGTCAAGGAAGCCATGTCGCCCGCGCACTCGCCGACGCTCGCGGAGGTGTACCGCCTGTCCGTGGACCTCCTGCGCGAGCGCCCGGACGCGGTGCTGTTCGGCTCGCACGCGGTCAACCTGTACGTCGAGCCGCCCCGAGCTACGGCAGACGTCGACTTCATGTCGACGAACGCGGAGAGTTTCGCCGACGAGTTGCGCGCCCGCCTCGCCGAGCAGTTCCACGCCGCCGTCCGCGTGCGTACCGTCGCCCGCGGCAACGGCTTCAGGGTCTACCAGGTGCGTCGCCCACCGGAACCGAACAGGCACCTCGTAGACGTCCGGCAAGTCGACGACCTACCGAGCGCCCGAGACGTGGACGGGATCCGCGTCGTCGCGCCGGCCGACCTCGTCGTACTCAAGCTCGCGAGCTTCGTGGCTCGCCGACACACGGACAAGGGCATCTCCGACCGGCTCGACCTGCACCGGATGCTCCTGGCGTTCCCGAAGTTCCGGCTCCCGTCGTCGGCCGTCGAAGCGAAGCTGCGAGACGCTCCGCCGAACATCCAAGAAGCGTGGGAGGAGATCCTGTCGGAACCGATCGAGCGCGCCGACGACGATGAATACTGAGCGGGGCCTCAAGACGGGCAGGCGCTACGACCTGCGGGCGCTGCGCGTGGCACTGGGCAAGACCCAGGTAGAGGTCGCCGGACACACCGGGATGGGGCAGGGCGACGTGTCGGTCCTCGAGCGGCGTGGCGACTCTAAACTCTCGACGCTGGGACGATACGTCGCGGCCCTCGGGGGTCGACTGGAAGTGGCCGTCGTCGTCGGTGACCGGCGGTACCTGGTCGACGTGGGCGACGCGCGGTCGCGCTAGCTAGGCACCCACCTGCCCTCGCGGACGTGGCCGTGGTGCCCGCACGCCGTGCAGAGGCACGACTCGAGCAGCGTCAGCGGCTCCCACGAGACGACCGTGTGGAACGCGACCTTCCCGTCCTCGCCGTGCGCTTTCCGCGACGCCGGCGTGTCGAACGCGACGGCCGAAGCGCAGCTGCCCTCACCGCCCTCGCGCGGGTGGCGGCGGATGAGCCCCACCCACTCGCCCGCGGCGTCGACGGTGGCGTGGGCGGTCACCCCGTGGCCGAGGTCCAGCACGCCCTCTCCGAGATCGGTGTCGCCCTTCGGCCACATGGCTTACCCCGATGCTAGCGCTACGGCGGCCCGGTGGTCCACCGCTCGCCGTCGGGCACGCCGACGATGCGCGGCGTCTGGTGCCAGAGACTCGGCTCGCGCGTGCCGTCCGGGCGCTTCGCGCCGACGACGTCGACCGACGGGTTCACCTGCCACACGCCAGCCCCAACCCTCGCCAGTCCCCACGTGCGCCGGCCGCTCGGCCCGACCTCCACGTACGGACCGTCCGGGTTGACGGGGACCGCCACGTAGAGAGGTTCGCCGGTGTCGTCGCGGCGGACCCAGGCCCACAGCTGCCACCACGCACGCGCGCCGTCGCGCGCCGATCTGACCGTGCACTCGCCGAGCGCGAGGTCGCCGGCCCCGACGGATCGGTAGCGGAGGTCCAGGGTGACGAGAAGTGTTGCACTCGCCCGCGCACTCGGGCAACCTGGATAGCGACAAGATGAGCAGTGCCAGCGCGCCGAGAGGCGGCGCAGTCGAGGTGTCACGGGGTGGGTCGACCTACGCTCGCGCGTTCGCCGTAGCCCAGCCATGAAGTGGGGGGGTCTCACGATGAACGTCACCTGTTCGTTCCCATTGCCGCACGACTTCCCCGCCACCCTGCTCCCCCCGACCATGCACGAAACCGACGACGACGAGAGCCTCATCGCCATCCCCGAACCACCTCCCGGCACCGCCATGGAGACGGCGAAGCGCGCCTGGCAGGTCGCCTGGGGCGCGAGCAACGCGGCCGCCGGCTACCACGCGAGCGTGATCCGGCACATCCTCGAGCACGAGCGGCGCATGCTGGCGCAGGTGGGCGTCCTGCGCGGCGAGGTCGAGCAGCGCATCCAGAACGACATCGCGAGCCTGAAGCGGGACGTCACCAAGGACTTCGGCGTGTTCCGGCACGCGCTCGTCTCGGCGCTCGGCTCGGTCGGCATCCACATCAACCTCTCGCCGTCGGGCGAGCACTCCGTCGCGCGCCTCACGCAGGGCGACGACGCCGAGGCGCGCGACCGCATCGCGTCCAGCCACGACCTCGAAGAGGGGCTCGCCGAGGTGGGTGAAAAAATTGACGAGCGGTTCGCCGACCTCGCGCGCGAGCTGCGGCCGGGCAGCCCCGTCCTGCAACCGGTCCCGAGCGAGCGTGTGAAGGAGCTGCTCGGGCAGGAGCGCGCGCGCGTCGACGCCGACAACAAGATCATGCGCCTCGAGATGGAGCGCAGCCAGATGGAGCTGGCGCACGCGCAGGAGCTGAAGCGCCTGGGCGACCAGAAGGCGGAGCTGGCGGAGGCGAACTCGCGCTGGCTGAGGATCGCGTTCCTAATCGCCGGCGGCGTCGTCACCGTGCTCGGGGGGCTGCTCATCTGGGCGCTGACGAAGTCACCGCCGTCGCTCGGGGGTTAGATTACGCCGACCGGAGCACCCTTCGAGGGCCGTCCCCGCGCTCGACCGCAGCGATGCAGGACTCGATGCCTTCGCGACGGCCATTGAAGAAGGCCCGCATCTGGGGGTCGAGTGGTTGACCTGTGACTTGCGCGTACTCCTTCTCGGTCGCCTCCACGCCGACGTAGATCTCCCGCAGGCGCGCCGCCCACCGGTCCTTCTCGTTCTTGAGCGTGAACTCGTAGACGACGGGCGTCGCCGACCGCTCCCGAAACGCCATCGCTGCGGCGTCGGCGGCCACCAGGCCGTCCCGCTCGAAGATGCGCAGCCACAGGGCGCGCTCAGGTTCGGACTCGAAGCGAAACGGCGCCGGTGTCTTCATCTCTGACTCTTTCGGCTCAGTCATCGTCTCTTCCTTTCTCGCGCCGGCCGCGCCACACCGCGGCGTACATCCGGTCGAGCGCTTCGCGCTTCGGCCGCTCCGCCTCGAGCAGGCGGTCGGTGACCTCCTGCCTCGCGCGCTCCGCGGCGCGCATGCGGTCGAACGCGTCCGCGTCCATCACAACGGGTCGAGGCGCTCTGGGAGTGGGGGTAGCCGCTTCGCGAACGCCTTGGCCGCGCAGTCGGCGCTGCAGGCGTCGATGCGGTAGTTGGTCTCGTTGATCTCTGGACCGACCTTCGAGCGGACGGTCTGCCCGATGACTCGAAAACCCACTTCTGGGTCGATGCTGTACCACGGCTCGTGCTCGTGGCGCTTGTCCTTACCGAGCACGAAGGTGCGCTGCTTGCCGCAGCCGTCGCAGGTGATCGTCTCCCTCAACTCGACGGACATACCCTTACCCTTTCCGGTGCGATGTTTGACGTGCTCCACGCTCATGACGGTTTTACATCTCCCGCTACCCGTCACATGTTCATCATCGACATCGCGGTCGCGTAGTCGAGCACGCCGTCGGTGCGCAGCTGCGCGGGGAACCCTGGCACCAGAGCGCCGGCCGCGGCGGCGCCGGGCAGCAGCGGGTTGACGTACTTCTGGTACGTCGACAGCACGCTCGTCCAGGCCGGGTCGCTCGCGTTGCCGGTCACCATCGACGGCAGGTAGGCCGAAGACGGGATCCCCAGCTCCTGCGCCGCGCCCATGTTCGCGAGCGCGTTGGCGAGCACGGTCTGGTACTGCCTGACGACGTTCGGGTCGGTGACGACGGTCGTGAAGGCCGGCGTCCCGCCCGAGGCGGGCAGCGGCGACGCGCCCACGTCGGTGATCGGCATCGTCGACGGGAGCGTCATCGGGATCGCCTGCAGGACGTCGAAGACGACGGTCGTCGGCGTCCCGCCGATGGACGCGACGCGCACCGCACCGGGCAGCACCGCGTCGAAGAGCGCCTGCGCCTCGGCCACCGTCGCGACGGGGACGCCCGCGACCGGAGCGAGCTGCGCGACCGAGTAGCGGTGGCCCGCCTGCAGCTGCGTCGTCGACACGGTGGGCAGGTTCGGCAGCGGCAGCAGCGGGACCGCCGGGATCGTCGGCGGCGCCGGGGGCGGCGCGGTCGGCGGGGTGACCGCCGCCGGCAGCGACGGGGCCGGCGTCACGAGCGGCGCCGGGACCGGCTGGGCGCCGGGAGCCTGGGCCGTGGACGCGGGCGCGGGCGCGGGCGCGGGCATCGGCAGCGGGGCCGGCTCCGGCGGCAGCTGCGGCGCCGCGCTCGCGCTCCGAGCGTGCATCACGACGAGCGCGCCCACGCCGAGCGCCGCCGCACCCACCAGCACCGCACCCACGCCCAAACCGCCGGACCTAGCCATGGAGGGCATTCTACGTGCGGATCGGTAGAATGGCCAAGCCACTACTTGCGTCCAACGGCGGGCAGGGCGACAATGTCACCCACAAGAGGAGATTCTATGGCGACCCGCAGGCGGGTCGTCGACGTCGCGCCCCGGCGCGCGGCGCCGGCGGTCCGCGCGATCAAGGTGCTCGTGCTCCCCGACGAGGACCCCGACACGTCCTGGATGGACGACCCCGAGAACGCCGACCGCCGCGAGGCGTACGAGCGCGGCGACTTCGCGTTCGTCGGCGTGCGCGCGGAGGCGGAGGTCGTCGTCGAGGGCGTCGCGCAGACGCTGACCAGCGGCGGGCTCTGGGGCACCGAGAGCGACTCCGGCGAGGAGTACCTGCGCGAGGTGGCCGAGGAGGAGTACCGCGACCTGCGGCAGATCCTGCTGTCGATAGGCGTGCCGAGCGCGCAGGTGCCGGCGAGGATGGACCCGAGCTGGGTGGAATGGAGGGCTTGAGCATGGCGAAGGGAATCCGATCGTACGGGCCGGGCAAGTTCGCCACGGTCCTCGACAGCTACGCGTACGAGATGACCCTCGACGGCGGAGCCGACGAGGAGGCGACCTACCCGCAGGAGGGCAGCGGGTGGTACGGCGTAGTGTGGTTCGAACCGGGGACCCGCGAGCGCGTCCGGGAGATCGCGGAGGAGGAGGGTGACCGCCTCACCGAGGAGGAGGAGGACCTGCTCGACGAGACCAAGGCCGTCATCCTCTTCGAGCGCTCGGACGGCATCGTCGAGGTCGAGTGGTACGACAACCTCAAGGAGGCCGAGGAGGCTTGGGCCAACGTCCTCGTCGACACGGAGGGTGAAGACGAAGAGGAGGACGAGGAGTACGAGGACGAAGAGGACGAAGAGGAGGCCGACTGATGGTGCGCAGGTTCGTGAACGACGCCGCCGCCGAGGACGCGATCGACACCGACGGCGCGGCGCACTTCCTCTCGTCGTACGACGGGCAGTCGCACGAGACGCGCGGTGGGCTCGTCTACTGGAGGCACAACTGATGGACATCCTCACGTGGCGAGGCGAGCACCGCGGTGAGCGCGTGCCAGCTAAAGTAGGTATGGAGGTCCGTATACGCGGCGGCTCGGACCCCTACGTCATCACGCGCATAGATGAACCGAACGGACGCGTGGCGATCAAACCTGCCGCGTGGGCTGGTCACGAGAGCTGGATCGATGCCGATTCCATCGTAGCGTACGTGACGCATGGACGACACGAACGCACGGTCAGGGCTTCAGGACGCAGGCAGCAGCACCTCCCCGGCATCGAGCCCGGCATCGAGCCACTCGAGATCGAGGTCCCCACGATGGACTGGGAGCAGATCGGCGGCGACATGGACCCGGGCGCGCACGGCGGGATCATCGCCACCGGGAACGGGCGCGCCATCGAGCTGATCGAGATCCAGCCCGTGAGAGAGCACGTCGGCGACAGGGAGGCGGCGGACGTCGGCTTCCCGTTCTGGACCAAGCAGGCGTACTTCGACGCGGAAGACCTCAGCTTCGACAGCCCCGACGTGCGCGACGCGCTGCGGTCGGTGGGACTCGAGCAGGAGACGCTCGAGACGATGACGCCGACCCAGCGCGCGGTCGCCATCGCGGAGGCGCTGCTGCAGTGGGGTCGCGGCGACGAGGGGCCGGCCGGTTGGTCGGGGGACATCGAGATCCCAGAGAAGGTGAAGTGGTGGGGCGGCAAGGTCGCCGGCTCGGAGTACATCGCCGACGAGGACGAGTCCTTCGTCCGTGACGTCCTACTCGGCAACCTCGACATCGACCACGAGAGCTTCGGCCCGAACGAGGACGAGCCCGAGAGCGGCCTGCGCGTCGTCGTGCGCGGGACCGACGTCGAGATCACCGAGTGGACGGACATCGAGGCCGCCAACGGGCAGGAGCAGCCAGAGGGGGAGAGGGTCGTCCGCCAGGACGCCCGCGTCGACCTAGACGAGCTGCTCGACCCGAAGGGGCCGCACCGCGGCACGTACAGCCGGGATCGTCGCGACGTGACGCTGCTCGACGTCGCCAAGATGGACCCCGAGGACCAGGAGGAGGCGATCGTCGCCGCCGCCATCGCGTACATCGGTTACCACGGCGGCGACGAGGAGTTTGTCGACGCGGTCGGCGACTGAGGAGGAGACGAGAAGATGCCCCGCAAACCGATCCAGGACCTCATTGAGGAGCTGCGCTCGTGGCTCCCCAACTACGGCCACGGGCCGAACGAACTCCCGACAGTGCTATGGCGGATGCTCGCCAGCATGCCGGGCGGAGAGCAGGCCGAGGACATGGGCTACGAGCCGTTCAACCTCGGCTGGAAGGAGGTCGAGCTGCTCGGCAACACGCTCAACGCCGTCCAGGACAAGCGCGACGTCGAGGACCTGATCCAGGGACTCATCGGCGACGAGGAGGAGGATCAGGTCGAGGAGCGGCGTCATCGCACGCCACCGAGACCGCACCACCGGTCGCCCGTCCCAAGACCGCAACCCGCCCGCCGCAACCCGGCGGCGAGGAGGCGGTGATGAGCGGGAGGTGGACCGTGGCAGCGGGTCGAGAAGTCCTCTTCGACGGGAAGCCGTTCGTCAGCGTCAACCGCGAGGGTCGCGCGCGCCCCGTAGAAGCGGACTCCGTAGCCCACTTCCTCGCGGAGGCCCTGAACCATCACAGCATGACGCCCGACCTGCTGTACCAGCGGCAGATGGGGCACGCGCCTCGCCGCGGCGGCGGCGCTCGCGAGTCGCGGCGCAGCTACTCGATGACCTACGGGACGCTGCCGCCGTTCGACCGGTTCCTCGTCGACGTCCGCCGCCCCGACCCGGACTACGACGACGGCCGGTCGTACTGGCCCGAGGGCACGACCTACCCGATGGAGTTGGTCGACAGCCACGAGGTCGACCTCGCCGACGAGTTCGGCGGGCTCCGCCCGCTCACGTCGCGCTACTCGCACAAGGCCGGCTTCCAGGGCGACGAGCGGTCGATCTACGACTTCCTGACCTTCCTCGCCGACAAGTGGAGCGAGGGGGACGAGGCGGCAGGAGACCTCGCATCGTCCATCATGGCCACGCTCGGCTACGAGTGGGTCTAAGGAGAAAAACTCATGCCCCGCCGCCTCGGTTTCCGCTCCCCCCACCGCGCCTACCCCGTCGTGCGCGACTTCGACACCGTCGACGCGCTCGTAGAGCACGCGTACCAGACAGAGCACCCCACGCACGTTCTCGTATCAGGAACCGACGTGCGCATCTACTACCCTGCCGGGCTGGGAAAGTACGCCGAGTCGAAGGTGTGGTCCAAGGGTGGTTACTGGCACCAGCAGGCACCTGGAGATCGCAGGGACGTGGTCGGGCTTCCTCGCGGCGCCGAGCCGATCGACGCGTACCTGTCCCGCGGGATTGGTCGCGGGCACACGGTCCGCGACTACGTCCCCGTCGACAACCGGGGGCGCCCGCTCTCCGGACCCACCAAGGACTACGAGAAGGCGAAGCGGCAGGCCGAGCAGGCTGGCGGATACGTGAAGTTCGACACCGGCCGGCCCCCTGTCATGGAGTCCCTCGGCCGCGGCAGGGCGTGGCCCGACTGGGAGATCCTCGACGCCATCGACCGCGGCATCGGGCTGCCGCCCGAGTCGGAGCGGCGCCTCACCGCCAAGGGACGCCAGACCGTGGAGCGTCAGGTCCCGGTCGCGGCAGAGGCGAGGCGCGGCGGAAGGCACGAGTCCTCCGGCCGCCGCGGCGGGCGCGCGAACCCCGCCTCCATCGCCGCAGACCTCTCCGGCAAGTTCCACGGCGGCACGCCCCTGTCGGTCCCGGGCGGCTTCCGCTGGAGCGAGCCGAACGAGTCGGCGCAGTTCACGGTCCACAGCCCCGAGCACGGCCAGAAACTCGTCGTCGTCGTGTCGGTGTTCGAGGACGGCAGCGCGGCGCTCAACTTCTTCTCCGACGAGGGGCTGTCCGGCACCGACACCTACGAGAACGTCGGGCACCAGACCTACCCGGGGACCGGCCGCGCGGACGTCCGGGAGATGGAGAAGGACGTCGGCTGGGCCCTCAAGACGATCGACGGCTACGCGGCGAGCTGGCAGCAGGACCAGCCGGAGGTCGACGAGAGGCCGTCTCGTAAACACCGATGAGTACCCCGATCGCCACCGCCGAGGTCCGCCACGGTGGGTGGACCTACCGCGCCGAGATGTACGACGAGTACGTCGGGACCTACGGAGGATCGACGCGCCGGACCGAATACTTCCGCTACGACGGCGAGTGGAGACCGATCGCGTGGGACTCGATCCGAAACCAGCGTACCGACAGCTCCGCGCGATGCTCAGAAACAACATCACGGAGACAGTCATGGCCACACGAAGACGCGCACCCAAAGACGACTCCGCGGAGATCGAGGCCGCCGAGGAGGCGGGCCACCAGTACGTCCGCGACCAGCTGCAGAGCGACTACTTCGACCAGTGGGTCTGGGACCAGATGGTCGAGGCCGAAGAGATGCGCCAGCGCGACCCGTCGAGCGTCATCCCGCTCGAGAGCGAGAGCGACTACCGCAAGGTCGCGCGCAACATGCTCCAGCAGCTCGGCTGGGACATCCGGCGCGACATCGGCCCGCAGGAACTCGAGCGGCTCGCCGGCGGCGAGTCTGGCGTCGTGCACGGCGACGCGTTCTTCGAGGGGATGGACGGGGAGCTGCGCGACCCGAACACCGTCAGCTGGCTGGTAGACAAGGTGCGGCTCGCGCACGAGCAGGTCACCAAGCCAGAGCCGCAGCAGGGGCTGCCGGGCGTGCGGGCGAGGGAGGCCGGGAGGCGACGTCGCCAGCCTCCGCCCGACTACAGCAGCAGCAGCGCCCACGCCTACAACATCGAGGTCCTATACCCCGACGAGCGCTTCGCCAGGAAGCACGAGAGTCAGATCGGTCACATCATCCAGAAACCGCTCGTGTCGCAGGGTGCGCTGCTCGACGGGTACCGAATGGAGTACGGCCCGATCGACCGCGGCGACTACCGCCGGCTCGAGGGCGCCATCTACAGCAAGCTGGGGAACGCCGTGCGCGTCCGACTCGTGCAGGTCATGTACGGCGGCGGGGGCGGCGGGAGCCGCGGCGAACAACACCGCGTCGACCCGCAGACGTGGGCGGAGTCGCGCGCTACTGGGATGACCCCCGAGCAGCGGGCCGCCGTCAACGCCGCCCTGCAGCGGTACGGCGCCAGCCTCACCGACGACGACCGCATCGCGAAGGGCGAGAAGGTGCTGAGCGTTCGCGTCGAGGTGCAGAAGGGGCGCCTGCGCATGGTCGGCCCCAACGACAACCTGGTAGCGAGTTTCCCGGCTTCCCGCGTCGACGCCGGGGTGGCCGACTTCGTCGAGAAGTTCTGGTTCTGGAAGCCGGTCTCCGTGTCGGAGCGTCGCCGCCCCGTCACCGCCCCGCGGCGCGCGGCCCCGCACCACACCGCGCGGCGCCGCCGATAGCTCCGACCGATGCCCGTCCACCACCGCGGCCGTGGCTGCTACCAGTGGGGGCGCCACGGCAAGGTCTACTGCGGCCTTGGCGCACGCGGGAAGGCCGAGCGGCAGGGCCAGGCGGCGTTCGCGGGCGGGTACCGCAGCGCCGAGCTTGCGCCCGTTCGGAGAGGCGCGACCGGAGAGACGCTCTACCACGTGACGCACCCGAGCAACCAAGACTCGATTCAAACTCGCGGCCTGCTTCGCAGGCACTCACTCTGGCATGAACGAGGCATCTTCTTGTCGCAGAGGCCAACTCTTCGGCAGTTGCGGGCGTCAGGGCACGACCTATGGGCCGTCGACGTGTCCGGGCTGGATCTCTACGAGGATTTCACGACACCGGGTATCGGCGAATCCTACGTAGTCTACGCGGACATCGCGCCCAGCCGACTCCGGCTCGCGCATCGCGGAACGGGGAAGATGGTCGTCTCCGAGGAGACGTCCCCTCTCGCGGACCTGATCGAGGCGACGCTCGCCCGCTACCCAGTGTCCGGCGAGTCCGTCGGCGAACTGCGCGTGCGCGCGCACGTACCCAACCTCTCCTCGATCGACGGGTACTTCGCCGAGTCGGAGACGCTCCCGGGTGTCCGCGCTGTGCCGCTGTCGGACTTCGGGGGCCCGCGGACGTTGTTCTACGCCGCGGACGACTTCAAGCGCAGCGAGCGCCTCGCGGACGCGATCCGAGAATCCGGCGAAATCAACCCGCTCATCGTCGGGGTCGACGAGAAGGGCCCGTTCATCATCGAGGGTGCCCACCGGTTCGTCGCGCTCTGGTACCTGAAAGCGGAGGAGTTCCCAGCCGTCGTGGTGGTGGGGCGCGACTAGCAACATTATCGCCCACCTCAGTACGAACCTCCGTAACCAACACCGTGCTCGGCCACGTGCTCGAGGAATTCGCACCAGCACTCGTCCCAAGGGTGGACCGGACCGGGTCGCGCACGCTCACGCCTCGCCAACCGGCCAGCACACGCCGCGTCGTGGAAGAAGTCGCCGTCGTCGCAGCGGCACCCCGGTGAGCACTCGGACGGCACGAGCGCGCTGGTGCCGTCGTCGCGTGCGCGGAAGTGCTCGTTCATCCCCGCCGTCCGGCAGAAGAACTCGGGCCCCTGGTCCGCCTGCGTTGCAGGTTTGTCCGTCTGGCAGCCAGGTGCCTTGCACTTGTAGAGGGTGCTCACCAGTACATGCTCCTCAGTGCGGGCCAGGCTCCTGGTACATGCATAGGTCGATCGTGTAGACGTGGACACCGCGAACGCGCCGGAGCCTGGCGGCGGCCGCTCGGGCGCCGCGCCTCGTCTTGTACGTCCAGCCGATGCTGGCAGCGAACGCCCTGTTGCCGGCCCCGCTGAACTCGACCGGCTTGCGCACGAGAGCCTTCAGCCGGTTGGCTACTCTCTGACCTCCGATGTAATTCGCTTCCACGACCACGTTGATCGCCATTCGTTCCACCTAAAGGTTAGCGTACTCGCGCGATTCGATTCAGTCGATGATCGCTCCTCCTGGCGGCCTCACGTGGCGATCCTGGCGCGCAGGTCCCACCACGCGCAAACCGCCCACCAGACAGGGCAGACCGCAACGGCGCCGGCGGCGATCATCGTACCAACTAGACCCAGCTGCCAGCGCAGCAACCCGACGGGCGCGCTCACCTCCGCACCGGAGGCATGTCGAGCGCGCCCGCGTCGTAGTCCGCCTCAAAATTGCTAGTGATCGTCTCGCGCGCCGCGTAGCACCGCATCGAACCGTCACCGCGGCACACGAAGAACGCGAACTGACCCGAGTCGGAGTCCGACAGGTCCATGTCGGCCTCGTTCGGGACGACCATTACGCCGTCGTCCTCGGTCCCGTCGAGGTGGACGCCGTGCTTCTGGCAGAGCGCGTAGAGTTCGCGCAGGAAGTCCGCGTGCGGTAGCGTTTTCATCCTTATTCCTCTCAGATGTCTCTGGCATTCGCGCGCCAGCAGTCCGAACAGAGCCAGCACGGCTTGCTGTTACCGAGGATCTCTTCGGCATACGGGTCGGGCACGAGGCTCGCGTCCTTCGCTCCGCACTGCTCGCACGGTTGCCGCCTCGGTGGCGGCTTGGTGACCTTCGGCCCCGCCAGCATCGCGTCGAGCGCGCGCGACTCGGCAGTCGGCGTGCCTCGCGGCACGAGCCCCTGGCTGACCAGGTTCGCATACTGCGGAACGAGGCGCTCGTGGACCGACTTCACCCACGACCGCTGCTTCTCGGTGAGCTGCTCGAACCGCTCGCCGCGCAGCCCGGAGGTCAGGTCGAACCGCATGCCGGCGAACGCCTCGACCTCGGTGTCGGACAGCTCGCCGGCGTGCTCGCCCAACAGCTCGCCCAGCATGGCGAGGTCGGTCGCGCGCTCGCTCACTTGGGGTGCTCCGCGCGGAGTGGGCACTCCTTGAAGTGCCTCGTCGCGTCCGCCGACTGGATCGCCTCGCACGTGCAGCGCGGGTCCCTGCGGCGCGGCCCACCCACCACCCACGATCTAGACATCCCGAGCGCGTCGAGCACCCGGTCGAGCGCGCCGGCGCCGCCGCGCCTCTCCGTCCGCCTGCGCTCCCCGAGCCGCACCGCCACGTAGAACGCGCCTAGCTGGCACGGCGACAGCTCCTCGACGTGCGACAGCCAGAACAGGTCGTCGGCGTGGCCGTCCATGAGCCGCTCGAGTTGCCGGCCGAACGCGGTGGGGTCCATCATCGATCTACCCCACTACCAGATGAGCAGTTCACCGACGTCCCCTCTCTTGCCGCCCTTGCTGTTGATGTTCCTGCGGGCCCTCACGGCCCGCACCTCGAAGCCGCGGTACAGCTCCCGGACTGCGGGCAGGTCCGCGTTGGACAGCAGCACGCGCACGCCGGTCTCCTTGAGCCGACGAGCGCACTCCGCCAGGCGCTCGTGGTCGGACGCCTTGAACCCGGCGGCGGTGAAGCCGGTGAAGTCGGCGGTCTCGCTCGCCGGTAGGTACGGCGGGTCGAAGTAGGCGAAGTCGCCGCTCCTGGCGGTCGCCAGCACGGAGGCGAAGTCGCCGCAGACCACCTCCGCGTACTCGAGGGCCTCGGAGCACGCGCGCAGGTTAGTCTCGTCGCACACGGTCGGGTTCGCGTACCGGCCGATCGGGACGTTGAACCCGCCGCTCTTGTTGACGCGGTAGACGCCGTTGTAGCAGGTGCGGTTGAGGTAGATCATCCGCGCGGCGACGTGGGCCGGCGTCGTCGGCCGGCGCGCGCGCTCCTCGTAGAAGTAGCTATCGGAGTGGCGTCGCGCGTGCGCGCGCAGGGATGACACGACCGCGTCCGCGTGGTCCCGGACCGCCGCGTAGGTGGTCGTGAGTTCCTCGTTCACGTCGCCCAGGTAGCACCTAGACCGGATCCGGTCCGCGGCGAACAGGTCGAAGAAAACCGCGCCTCCGCCGACGAAGGGCTCGAAGTACCGACCGAACTCGGCGGGGACGTGCTCGCGGATCTCGGGCAGCAGCTGCCGCTTCCCTCCCGCCCACTTCAGGAACGGTGCGGCGGGGGCCTGCTCTGCGGTGGTGGCGGTGGCTGTCTGTCCCATCAGTCGTCCTCCGTGACTCTCTCGCGCTCGCGCAACCTCAAGTCCCTTCCGATCGTGGCGCGCACCACCTCGGCGAACTCCTCGCCCGTCAGCCGCGACTTCTCGCGGACAGCGACCATCTCGGCCCACCGCCGCTGCGGCTCGGTCAGCGGGTACGCGTCGTCGCCGTACTGCTCGACGCGCTGCAGGATCGTACCCAGCATCCCGTCGAACGCGGCGCGCTCGGTCGAGTCGAGGTCGCTCCGGGCGAGCACGCGCTCGAGGAGGTCGGCGTCGCCCAGGTCGGCGACGTCGACCGCCCTCCCGCGCCTAAGCACCTCAGAACGGGGGCTTGGGAGCGCCCGACCCGTTACCGGTCGCGGGCGCCCCGCCGAGGTTGACCGGCCGACCGAGCGTCGCCTGGATGTTCGCCGCGAACTCCTTGCCGCCGCCCGGCATCGGGTTCGACGTGTGGAAGACGCCGCCGCCGGAGAGGATCTGGCATTTCATGCGCCACTTGCCGTCGTAGAACTCGTACTTCAGCTCCACGTCGACCTCGTTGGCGTCGATGCCGGCGAGCGTCGTGATGTCCGCGCACCCGAGCGCGCGCAGCCGCTCCTCGGAGTACGGGGCGGCGTCCGCCGAGAAGTACAGCGGCGAGACGTACGTGCGCTGCAGGTCGGGCAGGAACAGGTGGACGAGCAGCTCGGGGGTGCCCTGCTTGCTCTTGCCGAACTCGTGCGGCGCGCCGGTCGCGTCGGGCGTCACCGCCTTGGCCTTGTACCGGCCCTCCTTCGGGTCGGTGGGCTTGGCGGTGGGCGACTGGGTCGGCGCCTGGGGGACGGGGGGTGTGTTGCTCATGGTGGTCGGGTCTCCTTGTTCTACAATTCGGTCACTTCACTCAGACACTCTCAGGCCGCCGCGGGCGCGGGCTTCTTCTCCGCGTCGGCCTGGCCGGACTTCTTCTCGTTGAGCCGGATCTGGACCCGGTTGAACGAGTCGACCAGGCTGCTCGGGTACTTGTCGGGCGGGTACTGCGCGAGGAAGTCGCGGACCTGCTTCTCGTACGCCCTGTCGTCGATCTCGGCGAGCATCGCGTCCAGCTCGCGCTTCATCTGCTCGCCGCGCGCGTCGTCCTCGCGGATCGCCTTCGCGAACTCGTCCCACGACATCGGGATCTTCTCCGGGAAGAGGGCCGTGCCGCGCGCCTTCGCGTCGTAGGCGGGCGTGCGCTTGGTGTAGAGCCACCGCTCGCCGGTCGTCGTGGCCCGGGTGGGCTTGCCCTTCTCGGCGACGGTCGTCACGCTCTCGCGCGCGAACAGCACGTAGTCGCTCCAGCCCTTGATGAGGGCCGCGACGTTCTTCCTGCACGCCAGCTCGAACCGCTCGTAGCCGGGACCGGTGGGGTCCTCGAACTTCTTCACCTGGGCGTGGGCCACGAAGATGACCCCCTTGCCGCGCAGCCACACGCGCTCGAGTTGGGCGAGCAGCCGGCGCCACTCCATCAAGGCCACGTCGTCGCCCTTGCCGTAGCCGCCCTCGTACTTGGAGATCGTGCTGTTGGGGAAAAGCTTCGCGTGGCTCATGTTCTCGAAGTCCGAGAGCACGTCGAGCGCGACGTTGTCGCACTTGACGTGGCCGTGCTCGATGGCCTCCAGCCACTCGAACGCCTCGTCCCACGACTCCGGCACCACGCGCTCGACGTTGAGCTTGTGGCTGCCCTGGTTGGCGTCGAGGAAGAACACGTTCGGCGCCCCGGCCGCCAGCGTGGTCTTGCCGACGCCCTCGAACCCGTAGAAGACCGCGCGCGGCGGCCGCTCCACTTTTCCCTTCGTGATCCGCTTCAGGTCTACTGCCATCGTCACACCTCCGCCCCGGCCGCGGGATTCGGACCCGCGCTCTGGCCTACGCCGGGATGCCGCGCGTTTATGAAGTCGCGCGGGTCGCCCTCGTAGAGAGCGTCCATCTTGCCCGCCAGCCGGAACGTGCGCGACGGCGCGCCCGTCTCCGGGTTGACGAGGTCCACCTCGAACTGCTTCTCGACGGCCACGATGCCCCGCGTCGGGTCGCCCCAGCGCGCCACGTAGCCGACGACCATCGCCCGCTCGCGCTCGTAGTCGAACGGGTCCTCGTGGTCGAGCTTGAGCAGGGCCTCGTCGAGCGGGTAACCCTTGCGCAGCGCCTCGACGGCCCGGTGCACGCTCGACCCGGTCCGCAGCGCCTCGGACCGGAGCACCGGCCGCAGGTGCAGTACGTAGCGGATCTGGTATCGCCGCGGGCACGCGCGGAACGTGCGCATGCTCGACTGCGTGAGCACCGCGCGGTCGTCCTCGAAGACGTCCTCCAGCTCCTCGTGGTCCTTCTCCTCCCTCCGGAAGAGCAGCGGGTCGTCGAGGGGCACGTCCCCGCAGCACGCGGGCAGGAAGTCGCACGCCCGGCTCCACGAGAAGCACGAGTCCGGGTTGCGCGGGAAGACGTTGAGCCGGTGCGCCTCGCGCATCGTCCGAGCCGTCTGCCAGACGTCGACCGCCCCGTCGTGCTGCTCCTGTAGCAGGCGCACCGGCAGCGCGCGCTGGTAGTACGCGTCCGGCTCGGCGGCGATGGCCGCGAGGCACCGCGCACCGTACTCCTCGGGAGTCTCGTCGCGGTCGCGCTGGTTGGCGTACAGGCGCGACGGCTCGGTCTTGGTAGGCTTGGTGTACTTGCGAGACTCCGGCGGGGTCGCCTTCAGCGGCCGCAGGGCGACCTTTCCCAGCACGTCGTAGCCTATGCCGACGGGGTCGAGCCCCGCCTGCGTCGCGGCGCGCAGGTAGACGCCGATCTGCGGGTCCATCCGGATCCGGCGCCAGTAAGCGCTGCCGGGCGTGATGTCCTCGCCCGACGTCTTCGTCTCGATGATGAGGAGCGGCATCAGCCGTGACCCCTCGGCACGAACTCCACGAGTCGCTGGTCTCCCCAGCGGCTCGCCCGCTGCGCGTCCCGCTTTCGCGTGAACACCTCCAGCGGACCGGCAGCGTGCGGGTTGCCCGGCGTGGAGCACACCACGTAGAGGACGCTCGGGACCTTCCCCACTCTCGCGCGCCTCGTCATCGCTCCCTCAACTTCCGGAGCACGGTCATCGCCCGGCAGCCGCCGTCGCTCGCGCAGAGTTCGACCGCCTTGACCAGCTCCTCCACGTCCCCGGCGACGACCTGGTAGTGCGTCGCCTCCTGGCCGAGCGCCTCGCGCACGCCGTCGACGGTCTCGGCGTACGCCGCCGCGGCGCGCGCCCTGGACTGTAGCCACCGGACCAGCAGGTCTACGCAGTTGCGACCTGGATTCTCGGCTACGGCCTTGCGGAGGTCGAACCCTGACTCCTCGGCCCACTTGAAGCACGGCAAGACGTAGTCTCGCTCGTACGCCTGCCACTTCTCTACGTCGACGTCCCGCTCCGCGAGGAGCTTGGCGACCGCCGCCTCGAGCACGTTGCGCCGGACCGTCGGTCCGGCGCTCGCCTCGACGGTGAGGTTCTCGGCGATCCACTCGTCCGCCCGGTTCATGTGGAGACCATCCTCACCGAAAACGGCAGCGCCGCCGCGTCCTCTGGCACCATGTGCCGGAACCAGTTCTTGCCGTGCTTGGCCTCGTCCCACCGGAAGCCGTGGTCCTTGGCGACCTGCCGCCGCTCGTACGAGACCATCGCGTAGAAGAGAGCCTTCGGGCGCGCCGCGCGGCGGAAGAGCGCCGGCAGGTCGCCGCCCATCTCCTTCACCCGCGTGAGGATGCGGGCCATCGTGTCGACGTCGGTGAGCGCGCGGTGCGCGCTCGCGACGCCCAGGCCGTAGCCGAGCGCGATCTCGACGAGCTTCTTGCTGCCCGAGTCCCACTCGAAGTCGTCCATCGTGCAGACCCACGCGCGGTCCGCCAGCGAAGCGACGCCGGCCGCGCGCACGAACGACCGGTCGAACTCAGCGTTGTGCGCGGCGACGACGTCCGCCGTCTGCGACAGCTCCGCGACGCGCCGCCACACCTCGATGCCGTGGTTGGCGTCCGCGAGCGCCGCCGCCGGGATGCGGTTGTGCCTCTCGCCGGCGTTGTCCGGGGACCTGATGAGCGACGCGTAGCTCTCGAGCGGGCAGCCCAGCTCTAGGTCGTACAGGCACGCCGCCACCTCGACGACCTTACCGTCCTGCGGGCTGATCGAGGTCGTCTCCGTGTCGAGCAGCAGGGCGCGCCTCACGACGCGCTCCTGTACTTGATGTGGAGGAGAGGATGCGGGTGACCACACTCTCCGCACGGCCCGTCCGACGGTGGAGAAGTCCCCGATAGAGCATCGATCAGGACGGCAGCCGCTGCGTCCCCGCCGTCGCGCAGATACGAATCTAGCCGGTGCTCTACCTCCCAGCACCCGTCGCAGCGCGGGTGCTTCGAGCCGACCTTGTCGCACGGGCGACCGCACGTCCCGCACGCCACCAGCTCCGCGTCGGAGCGATCTGAGAACGTCGCGCGGTAGTCGCGCCACTTACCCCAGTCGCGCTTCCCCGAAGGCGCGCCGCTGCCCGCTGGCGCGGCGCTCTTGCCGTCCGACATCCGAGACCTCCACTGTCAAAACCGACTCAGACCAAACCCAACTGGCCGCAACGTACGCCGCTCTTTCGAGCACAGCAAGCCATTTTGTGTTATCGGTGTTCAACATGCCCGTCGACAAGAAGAAGGATCGGATGGTCTACCTCGGGCTGCGCGTGCCGCAGCGGCTGCTCGAGAAACTGGAGAAGCTCGCGGAAAAGCAGAGCAAGCGGACCGGGATGCCGGTGAACGTGAGCGCGGTAGCGAGGACGCTGCTCCAGGGACGCGCGTGATCGTCGCCTGCGACGCGCCCGGCTGCGTCCGCGGACTGGTCCACCGCCCGGGCGGCTGGGCCGACCCGTGCAGGGTGTGCGGCGGATCAGGGGGGATCCCGTTCGGGACGCTCTGCAAGCGCATCGGCGAGCACGAGTCGACGGTGCGCCGGCTGCTCAAGCCGGGCCGGCGCATGCGGGCCAAGACGGCCTCGCGCATCATGGGCAAGATCCTCGACGTCGTCGCGGTGGCGACGTGACGCTGCCGCTCTTCGAGTCGCCCGCGCTCTCGGCCGCCGCGCTGTCCAAGAAGTTGCGACCCTACCAGTCGCGCGCGATCGTCTCGGTGCGCGCGAAGGTGCTGATGGGCGTGACGCGCCTGCTCTGCGTGAGCCCCACCGGCAGCGGCAAGATGTTCATCCTGGCGAACATCATCCGGACCGCGACGCTGCCGGTCCTGTTCGTCGCGCACCGCAAGGAGATCATCGACCAGTGCGTGCGCCAGCTCGCCGACCAGGGCATCACCCACGTCGGAGTCATCCGCGGCGCCGACGCGCGCTACGACCCGTCGGCCTCGGTGCAGGTGGCCAGCATCTCCACGCTCGCGCGGCGCGACAAGCCGTTCCTCGGCAAGCAGGTCATCATCATCGTGGACGAGGCCCACCGGGCCGCGAGCGACTCGTACGTGGAGCTGCTGAAGGCGTACCCGGACGCGATCGTGATCGGCTTCACCGCCACGCCGGTGCGCCTGGACGGCCGCCCGCTCGGCGGCGAGCTGTTCCAGGAGCTGGTGCAGGTCGCGACCTACGGGGAGCTGCTCAAGCACCCCGACTGGCTCGTCGCGCCGGACTGCTTCGCAGGCAGCGAGCAGCCCGACGTCTCGAAGGTAAGGAAGTCCGGCGCGGACTTCGACGAGGGCCAGCTCGGCGACGTCGTGCGCACCTCGCGGCTGGAGGGCAACGTCGTCGAGCACTGGCTGCGGCGCGCGCACCTGCACCCGGTCTTCACCGATGCGGGCGCGCGCGTCCCGCAGAAGCTCGTCGAGGGCGATCGCCGGCGGACGATCCTCTTCGCCGTGAACGTCGAGCACTCGCTGTCGCTCGCCGGCCGGTTCGAGCTGGCCGGCGTCCGCGTCGCGCACCTCGACGGCGACACGCCGGAGAGCCACCGCGAGGCGATGCTGCGAGACCTCGCGTCCGGGCGGCTGGAGCTGGTCACCAACTGCCTGGTCGCCGTCGAGGGTCTCGACGTGCCGGCGATCAAGTGCGTCGTGCACGCGCGGCCCACCCAGAGCGTCACCCTCTGGCGCCAGACGGTGGGGCGCGAGATGCGCCCGTGGAACCGAGTCGTGCCGCTCCTGCTCGACCACGCCGGCAACTTCGACCGGCTCGGCTGCCCGTTCGAGGACGTGCAGTGGTCGCTCACCGAGCGCCCGAAGCGGGCCAAGGGGCAGGCGCCGATGCGCAAGTGCCCCGCGTGCGGCGCCTACGTCGAGCTGGGCAAGACCGTCTGCCCGCACTGCGGCGCGGAGCTGCCGCGCGGGGCGCCCGACCTGTCGGAGGACGCCAGTGCGGAGCTGAGGGAGCGCCAGACCGAGCCCGAGGCGCTCAAGTGGGCGTTCTTCTGGCGGCAGGTCGTGACGGCGAAGTCCAAGGGGTTCAAGCCGGGGTTCGCGAGCGCGCTCTTCAAGGAGCACTACGGCGCGTGGCCCCCGCGGCACTGGTCGGAGAAGATAAAGAACGACTTCGCGACCGACGGGCTATGGCAGGAGCTGCTGGCGCGGCGCCTCCGGCGCAAGGCGGAGCGAGAGGAGCAGGCGCAGCGAGAGGAGCAGGCGCTGAGCGAGGCGGCGGCCGCCGAGGAGGTGTCCGAGGTGCAGGCCGCGATGGAGCGCACCGTGGAGGCGTTCGACGCGTCGATGGACGACAGGCCGGTCGACGACGTGCCCGTCGACGACGGGCCGTCCTACGACTCGCCGCAGTACGAGGACAGCGGGTTCTCCGACTGGCTAGAGGACGAGGGGATCGGGTGATGAAAGACTTTTTCCTGACTACCCACGCAGAGCGTGAGGGCCAACGCATCGAGGTCGAGCGACTGAGGGGTCTCATCCACCGAGACCGCACCGGCCTCGCCGAGGCGATCGACCGCATGGTGCGGGAGGCCGCCTCGCGCATGTGGGTCACCGAGGGTCGCGGCCCCTACGCCTGGGACGACGACCGGTACAAGGACGAGGCCGGCGACGCGCTGCGCGCCGTGATCCGCATCGGCAAGGCGGCCCTCCAGGCGTCTGGCGACAACGCGGACGCCGCCTTCCGTCCTGAAGCGCCAAAGGTGGTCATGTGGGGCGACAGGAAGATGAGGGAGGGTAGGTGCCCCCCAGGGCGCGCCTGCCCCGCGTGTGAACAGATAGGCAAGCACCTGGAGCCTTCGGAGTGACCGCCGAGCGGTGGCTCCCCGCGCGCCTCGACCCACGCTACGAGGTGTCGAGCGAGGGTCGCGTCCGGCGAGGCGGGCGCGTGCTCAAGCCGCACCTGAGCGACAGCGGCTACGCCCGCGTCAAGACGCCGCGCGTGCTGCTCGTGCACAAGGCCGTGCTCGAGGCGTTCGTCGGGCCCGCGCCGTCGCCACGCCACGAGGCGGCGCACAAGGACGGCCGCAAGGGCAACAACCAGCTCGACAACCTCGAGTGGAAGCTCAAGGAGCACAACGAGGCGGACAAGAAGGTCCACGGCACCGCGCCCAGCCGCTTCACCGGCCACCGCCGGACCGACCACGTGGAGCGCGTCCTGGCGCTGGCCGGGACGATGAGCTTCACGCGCATCGCCAGGGAGACGGGCCTGCACCGGTCCAGCGTGAGCCGGATCGTCCGCGGGCTGCGGAGGAAGGACTGGAGGAGAGAAGAGCATGCCTAGCTACACCATCAAGGTCCCGAACAACGACGAGGGCGAGGACCTCGGCGAGTTCCACGCCGATTATCTGCCGCGCGTCGGCGACCGGTTCACGCTATGGCACCCGCGCGTCAACCCGGGCAAGCACCACCCGTTCTGCGGCGTCGTGTCGGGCGTGGACCACGAGGCGCAGTTCGACTCCGACGGCGGTTCGGTAGAGACCGTCGTGTGGCTGGTCGACGAGGCGCCGGCCCCCGAGCTGTTCTGCGACTGCACCGAGGAGGAGCGCGCTAAGTGGAGCGTCGGCGAGGACGGTCGGTGCGAGAGCTGCGGTCACACGAGACGGACGTGATGAAGCCGCTGCTCGTCGGCGAGGCGAACCCGTACGGCGGCGACCCGGACTACGCGCTCTACCCCTACCCTCGCGGCTGCGCGGGGCACCGGCTCTGCGAGAAGATCATGGGGCTCACCGACCGCGAGTACCTCGACCGCTTCGAGCGGGTGAACCTCTGCGCCACGCGGTGGCGTATCAAGGAGGCCCGACTCAGGTCTGCCGAGATCGAGCAGTCCCACCAGGGCGGCGTCGTCGTCATGCTCGGGGCGAGGGTCACGGGCGCGTTCGGCTTCTCGTTCCGGCCGTTCACGCAGTACGTCGGGTTCCTCCGCTACGTCACGCTCCCACACCCGTCTGGGTTGAGTCGCCTGTGGAACGCGCCCGGCTCCTACGAGCGCGCGCGCGACGTCCTGCGAGTCGCCGGCGTCCTGCAGTGACCCCGCTAGCCGCCGCCCTCGCCGCGTCCGCGCTGACCGCGACCGTCCCGGCCCTCGTCGCGCTGTTCCGCCCGTCGCGCCCGCCGCCAGCGACTCCGCCGCCGGCCGTGAACCCCTCCGTGGTGGTCCACGAGGCCGGCCACGCGCTGCTGGCCTGGCACTGCACGGCGGTCGCCGAGGTCCTCTCCGTCAACGTGCGCAGCAGCGGCGACGGCGGCAGGGGCGGGCACGTGCGCAACGCATGGCTGTCGGCCGCGCCCCAGCCCGCGGCGCACTGGTGCCGCCTCGTCGTCGCGCTCCGGCGGCGTCGCGGCCGAGATGATGGTCCTGCGGCGCGCGCGCAGCGGGCCCGCGTCCGAGGACCTCATGGAGGCGGCCGCCCTCTGCCGCGCCATCGTCCAGGCCGGCGGTGCGGAGCCGCCGTGGCCGCCGCCGCCGGAGCGAGCGCTCGCCTTCGAGCGCGTGTTCGTCGAGCAACTCACCGAGCAGGAGCTGCGCGTGATGCGCACCGGCTACGCGACGGCGCGGGCCATCCTCTCGCACCGGTCCGCATCGCTCGCTAGGCTGGTGGCGCTCCTGTTCTACCGACCCGTCGTGCGCGGCGAGGACCTGCACCCGGTGCTGGGTCCCCGGCCGGTCGCCTCGACGTCGCTCTGGATAACCCTCAGCGACGAGGTCAGGGCGGAGTTCACGCTCCCGCCCGGGCGCTCGCCCTAGCCCCTCTCAGGCGGCACGAACCGCAACGCCGCGCGGATCCGGGCGTCGTCCCACCCGCGCTCGGTCGCCCAGGCGCGCGGGTCCTCCCCCTGGGCCGCGGCGCGCCCCAGCGCGACGGCGTCCGCGCGCGCCCGGTCCTGGCGGGGCTTGGCCAGGCTGCGGGCCGCGCCGGTGCGCTTGACCGACCACCCTCGGGCCGAGGTGAACGACCGCCACTCGGACTCGTCCAGCTCGAACAGCGCGTCGGCGTCCGTCTCCACGTCATTCTCGCTACTTACGCGCGGTGGGGGAGGTGTGGCGGGTGTGGCTGGAGGCTCGCGCCACACGTTCCCTGCGTCGTTACCGTCACTTACGGCGGGTGTGGCGGGTGTGGCGCTCTGTGGCTCCGCCACTCCCCCCGGTGTGGCGTGTGGCGCGCCACACATAGGGGGTATGGGGGATTTTTTCGGACCGGACATCACACACCGATCGGTAGACGGATCCCCATCGGGAGGCTCCCCGTACGGGGCAGGACGCCCCGCTGGGTAGTGCTTCAGGTCCTTCGGGTTGCTCCGGTCGATGGTGATGGTGTGGGACACGTTCTCACAGTAGGTGATCGCGTCGTCCGCCCGGTCCTTGCCGCAGCCGCCCAGCACGGCGGCCATCGACGCCCGGAGCTGGCGGGACCCGATCCCGGGGTACTGGGAGACCACGCGCAGGCAGGCGTCCCGGTCCCGGGTGCGCTGCTGCTCCCTGGACGCCTCGGCGGAGGCCCGCCGCTGGGCGACCTCCTCCTCCGCCCGGCGCTTGTCCTCCTCCTTCTGGGCCCTCTTCTGCTCCTTGCCCTTGTCGGCCCTCTGCAGGGCCTCGAGCACCGCCTCGCCCCCGTCGCGGGCCGGCTCGTACCGGAAGCCCGTGAAGTGCATCGGGGTCCACCGCGCGCCCGTCGCGCGGCCCTTGGCGGTGACGAAGACGACGCTCTCGCCCTGGCCGTCGACGTACGTGTCCGGCACGCGGGAGAGGACGCTGACGCTGTCGGCGCCGTACTCGATCTCGCCGCTCTCCTTGCCGAGACCCACGAGGATGTCGGGGATACCGACGCGCCGGCCGACGACCTTCGTGCCGTCCATCTCCCACTGCAGCTCGGCGTTCATCACCATCGGCCAGAGGCCGTACTTGTCGCGCGCGACCGAGGCGACGACGAGGATCGCGATGTTGTGCGCCGTTGCCACCTCGCGCATCGCGTAGGCCGCGCGGCCGATGCGCTCTCTGAGGTCGAGGGTCTTGTACTTGCCGTCTTCGCCCTCCTCGGGCCCGATGATCTGCAGGTAGTCGAGTACGATGAGGAGGGGCCTCGACCCAGGACCCCCGGTCATCTTGTTCTCGGACAACGGCGGTTCGGGGTACTTCTGCCGCAAGGCGACGGCGAGCGCCTGCAGCTTGCTCGCGGGCCACTCCATCGGGTTTCTGTTGAATGGGTGGAGCGGTAGCTCTTTCTTGACGATGTCGATGGCGACGGTGGCGGCCTTCATGAGGGTGTCGTTGTTGACTTGCCCTGTGTAGAGGTCGCTCCACCGCATGTGCGCCTCCTCCCCGACGACGCGTAGGTCGAACTGCATGTCGTCCATCTCGAGGCCCACGTACGCCGTCGGCACGTTGTTCTCGGCGGCGTGCTTGCACACCTGCAGGACCGCGGCGGTCTTGCCGACGCCGGTGCCCGAGCAGAGGACGTGGACGCCGGGCCAGAGGCCGCCGCCGAAGTGCTCCTTGAGCTGATCCCAAGGCAGCGGTACCGGCTTCTCGATTCCGTTAGCGCGCCGGACTGCGCGAGACACCGACTCGCGGAGTCGGTCGCCGAGAGGCGGGAACCACTCTTCTAGGTTCTTTTTCTGCTGCTCCTCGGCTGCCGCCGTCTGCTCGGTGGTGGACGGCTGCGCGGTTGCGGTCTGCGTGTGGGTTGGTCCGCCGACGACGAGGTTCAGCCCGAACCGGTCGCTGATCGCGACGACGGCGTCCTTCGCGGAGGTGTGCTGGACCTCCATGACGAGGTCGATGTTGGTGCGGAACCCGCCCTTGCCCCTGTCCTTGCACCGGTTGTGGTGGCACTTGAGCCCGTAGTTGATTACCGACACGCCCTCGGTCTCCCCGCACCCGGGGCACACGACCTCGCCGCGCGCGTTGTAGAGGCCGAGCCACTCGGCGACCTGCTGCGGGTCGACGTCGTTGGCCTGCGCGAACGGCGACTCGGGCTTGGGCTGGATAGCCGAGACGACGCTGGGGGGAGGCGGCTGCAGCTTGACGCCGAACGCCTTCTCGATGGCGGCGCGCCCCTCCGCGGTCGCGCCCTCCCAGATGGCGCGCGCCAGCTCGAGGATCTTCTCCAGCGAGACGCGCGTCGGCTTCTCCGGCGTCACGATGGCCGTGCGCCTGTGCGGGCGCTCGTCGACGCCGGGCGCCCCCTTCTTCTTCACCGTGCCGCACGCCGGCAGGATGCGCTTGGCGTCGGACAGCTTCTCGTCGACCGTGACCTCGTCCGTGTTGAACAGGTGCGCCAGGCCGGTCAGCAGCCCCGACATCGCGCGCCGCGACTCGTCGTTCGCCGGGATGGAGTCGAGCGCGACGTGGATCTGCCGCCCGTTGCCCGAGTGCAGGTACGCGAGCGACGACTCGCCGAGGTGGTGGGCGAGGAAGCTCCACGCGCTCTGCGCGACGCGCACCGACCGCTGCATCTCCTCCTCGGTGGCGGAGATGGCGCTCGACCGCTTGACGTCGAAGTCGACCGCCAGGATGAGTCTCGACTCGACGTCGGAGTCGGTCGTGCCGCCGCCCTTGGGGATGTCGTACCAGCGCCCGGGCGCGACGTGCCGGGTCTCGACGCCGGGGCGCAGGCGCGCCGGCAGTAGGTAGATGCCGTGCGCGATCCAACCGTCGGCGTCGGCGCAGAGCGCGACGGCGTCCTCTGGACTCCTGGCGTGGGCGGCGCGCGACTTGTCGAACGAGTCGTTCGGGTAGCGCCGGACGCCGAGCGCCTGGAACTCGAAGACGCGCTCGTCGGCCCCGACGAACGCGAGCTGGCGGCGCAGGTTCGGCGCGAGCCCCTCGGCCTGGGCGGCGGCGAGGCGCTCCTCGAGCGACATCGAGGAGGCGGCTGGGTGCGTGAGCGCCGGGTCGGTCTCCGGCTCGGCCTCGGCGGGTCGCGGCTTGAGTCCCTGTACTAGGGCCTGGAACTCCTTCGCGGAGAGCGGCACGAACCCGTCGTCGGGCGGCCCCGGGTCGTTCGGCTCGTGGCCGTCGTCAGACATCACCTGTCGCGGACCTGTCCCTTTCCTGCGCGCACGACGACGCCCGCCCGAAGAGGGACCGCCCGCGGGCTCGCGCGGTAGCAGTCGCCGGGATGGGACACGAACCCGGCCCGGCGAGCACCAACACGCGGCCCCCCTTCGGAGGGCGGAACCCAGGTCCGGCTGCTACACCTCGCCTGAGTTCGACAGCGACACTAGAGCTGCCTGGCGATGTCGGTCAAGAGAACTGCGGGGCGCACGCGCAAGTGCCCGAGACTTCACTCGCGGTCCCCCGGCACGCCGCGCGTGACGTGCGCCCGGCCGCCGACGTCGGCGACGAGCGCGGCGAGCGCGCCCACCAGCATCTTCTCCCGGGTGCCGCGGTCGGCGGCGAGGAACCGACGCCTCTTCTCCTCCGGCCACAGCAGCTTCGGCCGGCAGCACGAGAAGTCGGGGCAGCACTCGCCGGAGGTGTTCGGGCAGGCGGGGTCGCCGTCCGCCCACCGCCGGAGCTGGTCCTCGGGCGTCACGGTGCCCCTGCGTCGAAGGTCAATGGGCACGGTCCGTCTCCGATCACCGATCCCCGTCTAGGAGACGAGACAGGATGGTCGGGTTGGTCATCCCCGGTTCGGTCGCGGGCGTGGCGGCCCCGACTCGGGCAGCAAAGTAGGCGTCTCCCTGGTTGAAGCGGAGCGCCTTGCTCCAGTCGACTCTCCGAAGTGAGTCCGGTACGTCGTAGACGTCGTACTCGAACGGCTCGCTGAGGCTGGTGGTGTCCGCCGCCTTCTCGGCCAGCTTGTCGCGGAACCACTGGACCGAGTCGGATCTGACGCCGACGAACTCGTCGCCGTCGTATCCGTACACGCCGCAGCCGATCATGCCCGTCGCGTCGCTACCGAACCCGACCCACACCGCGGCGTAGACGCCGTTCTGGGGCCCGCGCAGCGCCAGCACGTGGACGTCCTGGTACTCGATCTCTCCGCTCTGGACCTGCATGACGATCGGTTCGACGTACCCACCACCTTCTCGCCACGCCTTCGCGTCGGAGACGTAGATCCAGTTCTTGTAGAACTCGACCACCACGCCCATCGGGCTCGTGAAACTCCCCCCGTTCGGGGTCCCACTCTCGTCCACCGCCAGCGTGTCCCAGTTCGACAGTGCCATCGTCGTCGCTCCTTTTACTCGTTCACCCCGTCCGTACCCCACGACCAGTGGGCTGGCCTCTTCTTCTTGCCCTTCTTCTTCGGCGCGGTGATACGGCGGACGCGCTCGGCGCGCGCCCTAGCCTGCCGCAGGTGCGGCGGCCACCGGTGCTTCCTGCGGCGCGCCTCCTCGGGCAGCGCCAGGAACTCCTGCTCGGAGAGGTCGCCCTTGTTGACGTTGCAGTCGTAGCAGGTGACGTCGAAGTTGCCGCGCACGTCCTTGCCGCCCTTGGACCTCGGCACGAGGTGCTCGACGGTCGCCTCGCCGCGGGTCAGCGCCAGCCCGCAGTACCGGCACGGCACGGTGGCGCTCGCGCCGAAGCGGGAGTTCTTGTAGCGGATGGTCGCGTTCACTGGCCGACGCGCCCCTTCACGGCGCTTCCCACGGGCCCAAGTCGAACCCGGCGATCAGCTCGTCGGTGACGTTGACGCAGTCGACGTCGTACCCGTCACCCGCGTAGCACTCGCCGCTCGCGAGCACGTAGACCTCCGGGTCGGGCTCGTCCTGGCCTGGCTTCAGCGCCTGGGCGTATTCCGTCTTGAAGAGCAGGACACCCCCGCGCAGCAGCAGGACGCCGGGCGAGGCGTTGCGGACGGTGACGCGGTAGCTGGTCACGGGTGCACCTGCGCGAGCCCCTTGTGGCACCACGCGAGCCTGCCGCACCGCTCGAGGACCCGCACGTCCACGAGCGCCCGCTGCCGGTGCTGCCAGTCGAACCGATCGACCACCTGGTCCCAGACGGCAGTGCGGTGGCCCCAGTCGCCGGCCTGCGCGACCAGCTCGCGCGCCATCGGCCAGCAGGACTCCTGGCACCCGTCGAGCAGGGCGGCGGCCGCGCTGACGGCGGCGCGCCGCCCGGCCTCGTCGCTCCGCGTCCACATCTCCCAGCAGTGGGCGACGGCGCGCAGGGCGGCCTGGTCTTGGCCCGTGAGGGGGGCGAGGTCCCAGCCGCGCTGCTTGAGCCAGCGCAGCGCGTCCTGGCAGTGAGCTGCGGTGCGGGCGCTCACGGTCTGGTCTCCTTGAGAGCGGTCCCGAACGCGTTCCAGCGGTTGGCCCGCTTCGCGGCATCGCGGTAGGCATTGGCGGCTCGGAGGACCTCGGTGCTCCGGTCCGAAACGCCGGTGTCCTTCGCGGCGGCGGCGAGCAGGGTGAGTTGGGCGCGCTGGAGCGCCCGAAGGTCGGCGCGCGCGTCCTCCGCCATGTCGGGGTGGCACACCGGGCAGCCGGGGTCGCACCCGTCGCAGTAGCAGCTCATCGCGGGTCCTCCTTCTCTTCAGACGGCGCCTCGACGGGCGAGGCGTTCTCCTTCAGGTCCCACTCCCCGACGAACGAGTCGCCGGACTGCAGCTCGCAGCGGTAGCTCCCGTCGTCGTTGACGACGCTGGGCTTGCCGCGCTTGTCCCGGGCGAGGAACCCCTCGAAGGTGTACTCGCCGACCTCGCTCGGGATGCTGGCGAAGACGGATCCGTCGTTGTGGCTCACGGCGACCTCCGCCATCGCGACGGCGGTCTGCGCGAGCAGGCGCGTGCGCGGGCGGATGACGGCCACGCGCTGGCCGTCATCGGTCAGGACGATGGTGCGCTTCACTCGCCGCCACCCTGCTTGGACTTCAAGTCGACGAGGTGTGCGAGGGCGCGCTGGCGCGCCCTGACGAGCGCTTGGAGGCGGTCCCACTCGTCGACCTCGACGCAGACGTACCCGCGCGGTCCCGACTCCGCCTTGAGGCTGTCTGCGGCCTCGGCGACCGCGTTGGTGGTCTGCAAGATCTCGACAGACGCCTGCTGCTCGGGCGTGGGGGTCCAGTCTTTATCAGCGTCTCTCACGGCAGCGGGTCCTCCTCGCGCATTCGTCTGTTACTTCAACTTCACCCCGTGCTTCGCCGCCGCCTCCCTCAACCTCACCCGGTCGTAGTCACTCTTCATGTGATCGAGGCCCAACTCCAGGGCCTTCTTGACGGTGCGAGGATCTAGCTGCGCGTCCGCCGCGAGGCGGAGAAGCACACCCCTGTCGATCGCACCGTTCCTAGTGGCCACGTTCTTCTCCTCTCAGGCGTCGGCGTCGAGCGTTTCGATCTGGCGCCGCAGCTCCTTGATCGACATCTCGGAGAGCTTGCCGGCCTCCTTGTCGGCCAGCGCGGCGAGCAGCCTCTCCCGCTTGATCTTGTTCGCCGCCCGGCGCTCTGCCGCCTGCTCCTCGGCGAGCTTCACGCCGATGACGTGCTTGACGACATCGAGCGCGATCTCGACCTGCTCGTGAGCCGGCGTCCGCTCCGTCTCGACGAAGCTCTCCTCGCTGACCGACTTGAGCGCGCGGTTGGCGACTTTCGCGACGGCGTCGAGATTGAAGTCGTCGCCGGACTTCGACCGGAGAGGGACCTCCCAGAGCTGCTCGACGGTGAGCGCCCCACGCGATGACTGGAAGCGCAGTTTGTTGCGCGTTGCGTACTCGAAGATGTTGGACATGGTCGTTCTCTTTTTCTAGTCAGCCTATATGCCGACCTGCACGTTGAACACTCGATACTTCTTGCCCTGATGGACTCGCGCGAGGAAGGTGTCGCGCTTGGTCGACGAGAAGCCGAGCCCAGAGAGCTGCCCGTCAGTCGGACGGCACTTCGTCTTGTCCGCGATGACCTCGAAGACCTTGCGGTGCTCGACGAGCCGCGGGTGCAGGAACTCGTTGTAGAAACCGCGCGTCGGCTCGTCATTCTTCGCTCCATCGATCACGAAGAATGTGTGCTTGTTGCCGACCGCGTTGTCGCCCCAGTAATTCGGCGAGAGCATCACGGCCGAGACCTTTACGTACTGCTCGGTGTGCAGGCCCCACTTCTCCTGCGAGATGTTCGACGCGGAGATCGCCGGGTCACCGACCTCGATCCGCTCGACGACACCGCCCCGGACGTGGAGCGTCGCGACGGCGACCTCCGCCTGGTTGCGGACGCCCTTGTTGTACGAGAAGTGCGAGAGCTTGCCGCCCGACTCGACCTCGACGACGAATCCTGGGCCGCTCGACTCGCGCCAGCAGTAGTTGTGGACGACGACCCGATAGGGTCCGTCCGGGGGCGCCTTCGTCCAGACGACGTTCTCGACGGGCTCGCGCGACGTCCCGTGCCCGGCGTTCATGTCGACGTCGAGGACGCCGCCCGTCCAGCCGCGCTTCGCACCGAAGAAGATGTGACCCTGCGCCGCGTAGACACCCCGACCAGGCGGCTCGAAGATGTGGATGTCGAGGTCGTCGAAGTTCGACCAGGAGAGCGAGACGCGGAGCGCGCCCTCGACCTTGCCGCCGGCCTTCTTCACGCGCTCGGCGATCGAGTCGGCGACGTTGCCACCGTAGGACCAGGCGAAGTCGTTCGACCACCGGAAGAGTCGCGCGGGCTCCGGGTGACACGGCGCCGTCAGCGACATCAGGTTGCCGACGTGCGCGCCCTTGAACATGACCTCGAGACCCGACGCACTCGGCAGAACGGCGGAGACGAACTCGTCGAGCTCGATCTCCTCCGCACGCTCCTCGTCGCCGCTCGACGGACGGCCGGCCTCGGCGTGCTTCATCAACGCTTCGCCGATCCCTCCCTTCATCAAGGGCTTCACCGACCCGTCCACCCACTTGACGTCGCTCACCGAGACGTCGCCGATCACCGCGAAGCGTCGCTCCAGGGCCGGTTCGAGCCCCAGCTCCGTGATGGTCTCCATGGCCTTCTTGACCATGCCGGGCGTGATGAGCGCCGTCGTGCGCTTGTAGTTCTCCGGGGCGACCTTCGTCTCGAACGCCTTGACTGCGCGCTCGACGTCCTGCCCCTCGGAGAGGTCTTGCACCAGCGTGCCGATGACCGTGTTCCGGAAGCGTGCCGCGTGGCTCCCCGCGTTCGCCCAGGCGAAGATGGCCGCCTGCTGCCCGCTGGCGGCGGCGTACGCGAGCATCGCGCTGCGGAACGCCAGCAGCGCCGGCTTGTGCTCCTCGCCGCGGTAGATGGCGTTCGCATCGACGAGCGAGATCACCGTATCGACCGCTTCCAGAGACAGTTCCTTCAAGCCTCGCTCGAAGACCTGGACCGTCGTCCGGTACGAGCCCTGCGCTTCGGCGGGCGAGCGGACGCGGATGGCCTTCGGGACTTCACCGCTGCGGAGGTGCTCCCACGTGCAGACCGCACCGGTCGACTTGTCGAGGACGCGCGTCTTGGCCGATCCGAAGTGAGCCTCCCGCTCACCGACCCGGTAGAGATCGCGGATACCCGCAGCCTGAACGATATCGCGCAGTCGACCGGCGACGATCCGGTAGACTCCCGGCGCGTCGGTAGCCGCAGCATCCCAGACCGTCTTCAAGTGGCCGACGCCGTCGAAGCCCACGGCGATGCCCGCGCGCTTGACGAACTGCCGGCAGCACCCGCAGTCGTGATCCGTCCGTTTGCGGAAGACCGGGTTCAATCCCTCCGGGAACGCCGCGAGGTACTCCGCCCAGATCGTGTCGGGCTCGACGTCTGAGATGAAGACCTCGGGGCGCGAGACGAGCGCCTGGAACGACCGCTCGACCATGCTAGCGAACGCACTCATCTCGCCAAGCGCCGGGGGCGCCGCGACTGACTTGACCATCACTTCCTCCACGACGAGGCCGAACTTGTGTCGGCTACTCGGGACCATCGCCTCGGCTCGAACGAGGGACCTCCGGTTCCGTATACCGGTGCTCTTCCAACTGAGCTACGAGGGTCGTGTCATCTTGTAGCAAGATGCTGCATCATGCGCAAGGTGATTCCACAAGGCTGCTGACGGCGAAAAGCCGCGGGACACCGACTCGGCGGCGGCCAGTAGCTCGTCGTAGGACGGCAGCCGATTCCCTCTTCGTCTGGCGGTCTTCACGGCAGCGTATCCTCCTCGGCTGGCTCGTACTTGGCCTTCAGCCGCGCCAGCTCCGCGCGCTCGCGCGCCTCGAGCTGCTCTGCGGCCAGGCGCCGCTCTGCGTCGAGCAACCCCTTCTCGAGCACGTACTGCCGCAGAGACATCTCGAACGGCGACGTAGCGTTGTAATTTAGGACCTGCTCAAGAGTGGTGACGCGCCGGTCGGCCGTCTCGAACCGCGCACCGTAGAACCCGCCGAGGTCGTAGTGCGCGACGAACCCGAACGAGAAGGTCAGCGCCTTGTAGAGTGCCGGCGTGAACCGCTCGCGCGCGTAGCCGGCCGCGGCGAACCGCTTGAACGCCGCGAGGGCCCTCTCGTGCTCGGTCGCCGCCTCGCCCCTCCTGCTCACCGCTTCGCCCCTCCTCCCCGCATCCGCTCGCGGAACGACCGGAAGCCCCTGCCGAGCGGGTCCTCGCGGTCGCCCACGCGGAACGCCGCGGGGACGGCGATGAGCGCCACGAACAGGATCGGCAGCCACGGGAGCCACTTCGTCACGGCTTCGCCCCCTTGAGGGACTCGATCGCCCTCTCCCACCGCGCCCGCGTGTCCACCGGGTCGAGCGCGACCGACCGGACCTTCGCGAGGAGGGTCTCCGGCGTGTTGAACTCCGGCGGGCACGCGTCGAGCAGCGACTGCGGTAGTGGGTCCGGGACGCGGAAGTAGATGACCGCGTACGTGGAGTCGTAGTCGTCGTCGCGGTCGGATAGGTAGAGCGGGTCGGCGGCGAAGTCCGGCATGCACTCCGCGCGGTTGCCTCCGCCGTTGCGGGTGTAGACGACGAGCCGCAGGCCCGACGGCTGCGAGTCGTCCCTCTCGACCCACGCGTCGCGGAAGCGGCCGAAGTCGGACGGCTGCCTCTCGAGCAGCGCCATGACGAGCGGCATCTGCGGGCTCGTCTTGAACACCATGTTGTAGAGGCCCATCAGACCTGCTCTCCTTTTTTCAGGATCCCCGTCCCCGCGCACGTCGGGCACCTGGATCCGTCGAGTCTGTCCCGCATCTTCCTGTCGACGACCAGGTGGATCGGGCTCGCGCTGCCGGGTGCCCGCGCGTGCTGCGCCTCGTTCTCCGCGAGCGCGGCGGCGACGTCCTCGTCGGTCGTGCCTGGACGGAACGCCCACTTCTCGTCGCGGGGGCCGTCGGGCGCGAAGTGGTGGCAGCCGGCGAACGCGCAGGCGTTCGGGAGGGCACCGTGGAGGCAGGTGACAGGGTCCGTCATGATCCGGGTACCGGCCCGAAGACCTTCTCGTCGGGCTCCGCGTCGGGGCGCTGGGAGGTCGGGTCGAAGAGGTGCCACTCGCCGGCGGCGAAGTAGGCGAGCCAGCACGTCCACGACTGTCCGTACCGCACGGCCACGAACTGGCAGGGGATGCCCACGCTCCGCGCGGTGGCGACGACGAGCAGGCACGCGTCTTCCGCGTCGATGAGGACGTCGCTGGTGGCGACCAGCTTGGCCAAGCTGACGAAGTTCTCCGATTCCATAACCACCTGGTCCCAGTAGTTCACGTGGAACTGTGAGCGCATCGCCTCGGCGATCGCGCGAACCTTGCCGTGGGCGTCGGGCGCAGCGTCGGTCGCTCGGCGCGCCCAGCGGTGGACCTCGGGGTCGAGGCGGTCGGCCTCTGCGCGGGCGGCGAGCGCGCGCAGGGTTATTTCGATACCGATCATCAGGACCCTCCCGGGATGCGCTTGCGGACCTTCTCTAGAACCTTCGCCGGTTCGGCACCGGCTGCCTTGAGCGCTGCGATGGAGGCCTCCGCCGCGCGGCAGGCGCCATCGCGCCCGCGCGCGTACCCGCGCGCGTAGGCGTGCTCGACGACGGAGTGGTTGAACCGCTGGACGACCTCCACGGGCGTCACGGCCCAGCGCCACCGGCCGGAGCGGGTGAGCTGGCGCGACACGCGCGCGAGGTACCCGTCGCGCTCCAGCTCGAGTTCGACCGGCTCCCACTTCGTCATGTCGACCTCCGGCTGGCCCGCCTGGCCAGCTCCCGCGGCGACAGTCGACCGCCCGGCTGCACGTCGAGCCGGGCGAGCGAGGCGACCGCGTGCTTGACCTCGTACCGCGCCATCAGCGCGGCGCCGGTGGCCTCCTCGCGCTGCAGCAGGTGCTTGCCGAGGCCGGTCGCGCGCCAGACCGCCTTCACGGCGAGCGCGGTGCGGCGCAGGCACGCGTACTCGACGCGCAGCATGTCGAGCGCCCTCTGCCGCTTGCGGAGGGTGCTGGGGGCGACGATGGGTCTCACGCGGCCTCCAGCACGCCGCCGCGCGCCCGCGCGACCAGGACGAACAGGGCCCCGACAGAAAAACCACCGAGGTGGGCGGCGAAGCTGACGTTGTCGGTGGTCCCCGACCAGGCCAGCCAGACGTTCCAGCCGACGAAGCCGGCCGCGAAGCCGAGCAGGCGGGGGCGAATTGCGCCGACGACCGCGAGCAGTCCGCAGAGCGCCCCCGAGTTACCGACCAACGTGTTCGCGTCGACGGCGACGTGCAGGGCGGCACCTGCGAGACCGGCTGCGAGGTAGATCAGCGCGAACCGGAGCGAGCCGACCTCGCGCTCGACGAGCGAGCCGGCGGCGACCAGGACGACGACGTTGCCCAGCAAGTGCGACCAGGACGCGTGGAGGAACAACGACACCAAGGCGCCGGCCAACGTCGGGTGCGCCGGGTCGAAGCCGTAGGCGAGGCAGGCGGACTCGACACCCGCGGCCAGCTCGAGGCGGTAGCCGAGCAGGCACGCGAGGGCGAGGGCGAGGGTGGCGAGGGGGAGGCGGCGCATGGTGGGACAGACGGAGTGTACACCAGTGATATTCAACCGGTGACGTCGAGTTTTCGGCACTCGGGACAGAGGCCCCCGCCGCTCGCGAGGAACTTGCGGAGCCACCGGCGGCCGTCGGCGTTCAGCCGGACGAACCCGCCAGTCGTCGCGCCGCAGAGGCGCGTGACGCGCGCCCCTCGGGCCATCAGGTGGACGTTCTGGGGTTGGGCGTGGCGGCGGGTCACGAGCGACCTCCCTCGGCGGCTCGGTCCACCTCGTACTGGGCGAACTTGTCGAGGTGCTCGTGGATCAGGCCGAGGCTGGGCCGGAAACCGCCCTCCGCCCAGAGTGCCGCGATCACCGCCATGCAGACCCCGATCGCCTCGGTGGCGGGCAGCTTGCCGACGGCGCGACCGACCTGGACCAGCGCCTCTCTCTGGTCTTCTGTCATTCTGCTCGCTCCACGGCGATCGAAACGACCTCGCGGAGGTGGATCCGGCTACCCGCGATCTCCACGGCGGTCAACTCCACGCGCCCGACGACCGGGCAGTCGAAGATATCGTCGCCGTCGACCCCGGCGAACTCGTCGAAGTGGACCGGGTGCAGGTGCCCGCAAGCGGGGCAGTCGAGCGACGTCGAGCCCGGGCGCTGCACCCGGACGGAGTAGCCCAGCTCGCGCAGCCTCGCGGCGGCGAGGAACGCGCCCACCACGGAGCCGCGCTCCAGCCTCACGACCTTGCCGCCGTGCGCGGCGACTACGACGTATCTCATCTACCGTCTCCTCTCTTCTTCGTACGCGCCGCAGAGGCGCTGCCAGTCGTACTGGTCGGGGCTGAACGGCTCGCCGTACTCAGTGAGCAAGTCGAGCCCGCGCTTGGCCTCGTCGAGCGCCGCCTTCGCCGCCGCGTAGGCGGTGAGCGCGTCGGCCATCTGCTGGCAGAGGGCGGCTTCGGCGGCGCAGACGGACCGGAGCCTGTTGCGCTCGCGGCGGGCGGCGAAGTAGGCCGCGTTCGCGTCCTCGACCCACGCGGAGTCGACGGTGACGCTCGAGACCCGGTAGGCCAGGAGCAGGCTGGTGCCGCGGCGGCCCTCGCTGCGCAGGTAGTCGCGCTCGGTGAGCTTGGTCATGCCGGCGACCTGGTGGATGAGCCAGCGCGCCTCGCCGCCCGGCAGCTTGGCGAGCAGGCGCTTGGTGAGCTGCTTGCCGTCGTGGGCCTTGAGGACGGAGAGGACGGCGTCCGGCTCGTCGCTCTCCATCTCGGCGGAGAGCTTCGCGCGCACGTCGTTTGTAGTGAAGCGCGTCGCGGTTGTTTCAGCGGGGGCGGATCGTGTCGCCATGACAGGGTAGACGCAAGGTATCTCCGGTATATTCAGACGCAACCTTTTCGGTGCACGATGAATAACGGCGTACTACAGTACGTCGTCCGGCCATGAGCGAGCCCGTCACCCGCGAGTTCTCGGTGGTCCTCTCCAAGAAGCCGGCCCTGGTGGCCGAGTTGGAGCGCCTCGCCCGCCGGGCTGCCAAGATCGGCGCCCCCGCCATCACCTGGAGCCTCGGCGAGGTGGAGCAGCGCGAGGTCGCGGTCCCCCGCGGCGACGGGTCGGACCGGAGCGACGTCCGGCTGGTCCCCTTCGTCCGGCTGACGCTGATCGGGACCCGCCCCGTCGTCGCGGGCTGGGAGTTCGCGGCCACGGTGCAGCACCTGGACGGCGCGAACGTCCTGCGCCACACCCCCGCCTTCGCGGGCGAGCGGGACGTGCCGGAGACCTTCCGGACGCGCGGGCCGGTGTGCGACCACTGCCAGTCGCGCCGCCCGCGCCGCGACACGTACCTGCTCGTCAGCGAGGCGGGCGAGTGGAAGCAGGTCGGCAGCTCGTGCCTCGTCGACTTCCTCGGCCACGCCGACCCCCACGCGCTCGCGGCGTACGCGGAGCTGCTCGCCTCGGCCCTCTCCCTCTGCGAGGGGGCGGGCGAGGACGCCGAGGGCGGCTGGGGGTTCGGCGGTGGCCGGTCCGTCTTCGCGGTGCTCGAGTTCCTCGCCCACGCGGCCGCCGAGATCCGCGAGTCCGGCTGGACGCCGAAGTCGGCGGTCCCGGACCGCCCGAGCCAGTCGACCGCGGAGCGTGCCCTCGACCGGATCGCGCCGACGCGCGACGCGCTCCGCGAGGACCCGCGCGACCGGAGCGTCAGCGAGTCCGACCGGGCGGTCGCCGCCGCGACGCTCGAGTGGGCCCTGTCGCTCGGCAGTGGCGGCGAGCGGTTCGGCGACTACCTCTGGAATCTGCACGCGGTCGCCAAGGGCGGCGTCGTCGAGTACCGGACGGCCGGGATCGCGGCCTCGATGGTCGCGGCGCACACGAAGGCGGAGGTACGCAGGCGCGAGCGCGCGGCCAGGAAGCCTAGCGAGCACGTCGGCGCGGTCGGCGAGACCCGCAGCTTCGCGCTGCTGCTCGACCGGCACTTCTCGTTCGAGACCGCGTGGGGCATGGTCGACCGCTTCCTCTTCCGCGACGCCGACGACTGCGTCTTCACCTGGAAGGCGAGCGGCAGCGCGAAGGTCATCGGCGCGCCCGACGGCGACGACGACATGGTCGAGGGCGAGCGGTACGTCCTCACGGCGCGCGTCAAGGAGCACGGCGAGTACAAGGGCACCAAGCAGACCGTCCTGACGCTCGCCGCGGTGCGCCCCTACAGTGAGGCGACCTACCAGGCGCTGCGCGACGAGGAGGTCAGGAAGGCCCTCGGCAAGAGGGTGCGCGCCGGCCAGGCGACCGCCGAGGAGGCGGCGGAGTTCAAGCGGCTCGACGGCGCCAAGCGCGCGGCGAGCAAGGCTGTTGCGGACAGGGTACGGGCGCACGCGTTCTTCGAGACGACGCTGCGCACGGTCCCCGGTTGGGCTGGCGGCGCCGACCGCACCGTCGTCGACGCCCCCGGCGGCGTGTGGATCGAGTACGACGTGCGGCAGGCCTACGGCGCGTGGGACCCGCAGACGGGCAGCCGGCCGGTCGTCGAGACCGCGTCGATCAACGTCCACGCCGACGGCGGGTGGGCTTGCCAATACGCGGGCAAGGACGCCCTCGACAGGGCGCGCCTCTTCGTCGCCAAGAAGCTCGCGGAGGCGGCCACCGAGCCGTCCGCCGCCTGAGAGGAAGGAACAAGATGATGGAGAACACCGAACCGGTCGGCCTGCAGCAGCAGGCCACCATCCCGCACACCTTCACGTTCACCGTGCAGGTGGACCCGCAGTGGGTCAGCTACATCACGCAGCACCCCGACATCTTCGGGCGCCCGTACTACGCCGGGTACTGGGCCTGCGGGGTGGCGCACGACCCCGATCTCGGGTGGCTGGTGTACGAGCACGGTGACGACAGGTGCCCTGACGAGACCGAGGACGCGCGCGTGGAGGCGATCTGGCGGGCCGGCGAGCCGCTGCCGCCGCGGTGGTTCCGGCTCGACCGCGCGGCGGCCTTCCGGATGTGGGAGGAGGGCGTCAAGCGCTGGGGCGTCGGCTGGTACGACGACCCCGAGCACGACGGGGCGCGCGAGGACGTGCTGCTGCAGCTCGCCCTCCTCGGAGAGGAGCGGTACGGCTGATGTCCAGGATCAAGTTGACCCGGGGCGAGACGCTGGCGAGGGACCGGCTGGTCCGGGCCGTCGAGGCGATGATGCTCTACATGACGCCCGAGGAGGTCGGCCGCATCGCCGACCACGTGGGCGAGCACGGCACCGAGGGCGACGGCGGGGCGCGCGAGGACGCGGCGGTCGTCGAGTGCCTGCGCGTCGTCGTCGACGCGATGGAGAGGAGGTAGCCGTGGCGGCTGACAGGGTCACGTTCAAGGGCGGCGTGATGCGCGTGACAGGGGAGGTCCGCGGCTGCGAGCCGGAGGTCATGGCGGTGTTCGCCTGGCCGTGGCCGTGGCCGTTCGAGGTGGTCGACTACGACGTGGACGGCGCAAAGCAGGTCATCGCGGTCTGCCGCGACCACGAGACCGCGAACGACGCGCGGCGCGACTGGACGCGCAGCGTCTCTGGAGGTGTGTGATGGCTGTCGAAGCAAAGAGGGGCTGCGGCTATAGAAAGGCGGGCGGCTTGTACCTGGTCGGCGGCGGCCTCTCCGCTCCTTGCGACCGGATGCCGTTCCCACTCGAGCGCTGCCGGACGTGCGGCGGGGGAATCAAGTTCACGCGCGGGCCGCAGTGGCTGCAGCCGGACTTCTTCACGCCGCACCAGGATTGCCACGACGACTGCCCGTGCCCCGTCTGCGCGACGGCCGGACCGGATGGGTCGACGTCGGCGTTGCCGGACGACCTGTTCGGCCCGCACCTCTTGCTCTGGATCGGGCGCAAGCACTACACGCCGGAGGCGTACCTCGAAGAGGGCCGCCGGCTCGGCGTCAGCCGGCGCCTGTCGGCCCTACCGAAGGGGCTGGTGCTCGGCGAGACGTGGGTGCTGCTCGCGCACCTCGACGCGGTGCCGCCGAGGGAGCCGGACCTCTGCGCCAAGTGCGGCGTCGCCAAGATCCTGCACAAGGCCGGGGAGTCCGGGCAGCTCGCCGTCAACGGGCGGGTCAATCCCATCCCGATCTGCGACGCGTTCGACCCCGTCAAGCCCACCCCGGGTATCTTCTGCGCCTTCGTCCCGCGCGCCGTCGAGCTGATCCTGAAGCAGAGCGACGCGACGCCGGAGCGGGTCGAGAGGGAGGCGAAGCGCGGCGTCACGGTGGTCGCCGTCCCCGACGACGACAGGGACCACCAGGGCAGCGTCTGGGACAAGGACGACGAGGACTCGCAGCCGGAGCTGCCGGGAGTGGCGTCGTGAGCAACCACTACCTGCTCGTGGACGACGCGCGGCACGCTTACTTCGACTGCGAGAAGTTGCTGATCCTCGGTGGCGAGGAGCCCGGCCAGCCGGACACCCTGCACGAGCAGCCATTCGAGATGTGGCTGCGCGCCGTCAACTGGGGTGACGATCCCCCCGAGAAAACCGATCGCTACAGACTCGCGCTGCTAGAGGCACGCGCCCTCTACAACTTCTTCGTGTCGAGTGGTTGGAAGGTTCGCATCGTCAGCCTCGACGACGACGACTTCGATACGATCGAGGACGAGTACGAGTGTGCTGGAACGGTGTGGCCGTGAGAGACCGCAAACCCATCTCGGTCGAGAAGGTCCGGGCCAACAGCACCGACGTTGACGTCTTCTACGACTTCCGCGAGCGCAAGTTCTTCTTCGAGGAGCCGGGCACGCGCAGCCGCGAGTACGCCGAGACCTTCGTCGAGGTCCGGCGGCGCCTCAAGGAGGTCTACGAGAAGGCGGCGCCGCTCGACTGGAGGCCGGTCATCCTGGTCACGCTGCACGACGCCTACGACGACCAGGACCACTCGATCCGGAACAAGCCCGTGGAGGGGGCGTCGATCTACCTCACGTTCCGGCGCTGCGAGCTGTCGCCCCGGCCGGACCACGCCGAGTGCGTGGAGCGCGTCACCCGCGAGCGCGAAGTCGACGTCAGACTCGGTCGCAACCGGTCGGACCGCGGGCCGATCGAGCGCGAGGGGTACATCGAGCGCGAGTACGCACTCGACTTCGAGGCGCGCGGGCCCAGCGACTACGACCGCGAGGTGCGGGCGAAGACCGTCGACCGGCCGGACACCTACTCGAACGACGCCGGCGTAGTGGAGCTGCCCTACGAGGAGGACGTCTGGCAGGGACTGCTCGCGCTCAAGGCCGCCATCGACGCGCTGCACGGCAGGGTCGGCGCGCTGATCGGCCAGGCGAACTTCCGCGACCAGCTGAAGCGGTTCGCGTCGGGTGGGTCTACGCCGCTGCTTCCGGAGCAGTCGACTGTGGTACAACGAATATCACCCGATACAGGACGTCTATGAATAAGATGAAAGCGCCGAAGGAAGAGGTGGTCAACGTGCGCATGACCACGCAGCAGAAGAAGACGCTCGAGTCGCTGGCCGCCAGCGAGGGGCTGGGGATCAGCACGTGGATGCTGCACGTCTGCCTGCGCGTCGCGAAGGAGCGGCAGCAATGATGATCGACGTCGACCCGGGCAAGTTCCAGCCCCACTTCGGCGACTGCGAGGAGGAGGAGGTCGTCATGCCGGAGGGCCACCACATCGTCTCCGTCCGCGAGCCGGAGACCCCGCGCACCGAGGAGGTGCGCGGCGAGCAGCCGGACACGCCGGCCATCGGCAGGTGGTACTGGGTGACGACCAAGGAGAGGGATGACGAGGGAGAGGCGCGGGACGTGCGCCGGATCGCGTGCGTCACCCGTCTCGGGTCGAACTACGTGCGGCTGACGTTCGTCGGCAGTGAGTCGACCGTCCGCATCCACGACGACGAGTTCTGGTCGTGCTGCGAGTTCATCGAGGACGCACAGGCGATCCTGCGCGGCAACGCCGAGAAGGCCCGGCGTGAGCTGGACGGCCTCATGGAAGACGTCAAGCAGCTCACCAGCAAGCTCGGTGTCACGGGAAACCTGGCGCTCGGAGCCGGTGAGGCCGCCTCGACGTCGATCGCGCTCGCCTCCGACGTGCCGGCTGCCGAGTACAAGACGGCGCTCGTCAAGGCGAAGGAGGAGACGCTCCCCGCGCTCTTCGAGGCGATCAAGGACAAGAGCGCCGAGTACGCGATGTGGCTCTCGGCCGACGTCATCCCGATGCACGCCGAGGCCGAGAGGCTGGAGCCCGCCATCGAGCGCGTCGAGGCGCGCATCTTCTCCGTCGAGCTGTACGCGGGGCTCTGCGAGGAGGTCGAGCAGATCAAGGACGGCGAGCCGGCCGCGCTCACCGAACCCGTGCACCTCTTCCAGCGGCGCCTCTACATGGACGAGGAGTGCCTCGCGAACTACTCGACGGGGGGCATGGAGTTCAAGAACCTGCGCGCGTTCGAGCGCTGGCTCTGTCGCAAGGACAACCTCGACCGCGTGCTGCCGTTCCCGCGCACCGTCGTCGCGTTCCAGGTGAGACGCAACCGCAAGGATCGCGAGTGGGCCAGCTTGCGCGAGTTCGTGCGGATGATGGACGACGAGAAACTCGACAAGTTGACGTTCCTCTACATCCGCAACGGTGCGCGCGTGTACCGGCTGTCGACCGCACTCAACTTCGGCGAGGAGTTGTTCCCCGACCTCGATCACCCGACGCTCGCGGCCGGTGAGGGGTGCCTCTACGCAAAAAATAGCTTCAGGGAGTGGCACTTCATCACCGAGGCGGGGTACGAGGCCATGGTCCGCCGCGAGGAGGAGGAGCAAGCCGAGTATGAGCGCCGGGTCGCCGAGGAGAACAAGAAGCCCAAGAAGGAGCGCCAGCACGTCTCGAGTCCGTGGCGTCACGAAGGGTCCAGGGACTACGAGCCCTTCACCAAAGAGAGCGTCCACTACGACGACATCGCCAAGGCCCTGCGCGCCGAGATGGAGAAGCACAACCGCATCGTGCTCGTGCTCCAGGGCCTGCTCGACCGGTCTCCGGCGCTGCACCCGCACCCGCAGTGGCGCCTGTTCGAGTCGGGTGGGTTCCGCCAGGGGCTCGCGCTGCACCGCGATTCAGACCGCGTCTTCGTGGCCGGGGACAAGCCCGACTTCGAGGCGTACCGCGCGCGCCTGAACGCGTCGATCGCGGTCGGCACCGTCGTCATCGGGCAAGAGGACGCCTGGGAGCGGTTCGAGGCGCGAAAGGAGAACGCGCGCCGTGACAGCGACCGTCGCTGGGCACGCACCAACTACCGGCCGGAGAAGTTCCGCCCCGACGGCGATCCTGGACCGGGTCAGTTCGCGCGCGTCGCGCGGCTCGATCGCTCGGGGCACGCGCACTTTCGCTGGACGAAGGAGCGGAGCAAGGGCGACGGGCCGCCGGTCGGCCGCAAGTACGGCTGCAAGGTGGGTCGCCTCTTCAACGTCGACGCGTACCAGCCAGGCGACTACAAGCAGTTCTTCGCCGACCCGCGCACGCGCGCGGAGTACCTCGGGTGGGCGCCGTTTCTGCTCGCGGCCGAGGAGTACAAGGCGGGTCGGTTCGGCGAGGTGGCCCCCATCGTGGAGACACCGAAGCCGGTGCAACGCGAGCCGAGCTATGGGCTCTCGGACTACGCGCGGCGCAAGATGCTCAAGGCTCTCCTCGGCAAGGCGGTCCGTCTGCGTCGGGCCATCACGACGCGGGGCGGGGACAAGTACGAGAAGGGCTCGCTCTGGCGCGTGGTCGGTCTCGAGCGCGGCGAGACGTTCGACATCTGGGGGATCGACAAGGCCGGTGAGGTCGAGCGAGTCAAGAAAGGGGAGGAGTCCAAGGCCGGCGGTGTCGGATCGGTGATTCGATCGATCCACTGCGTCTCGCGCCACGATTTCGAGGTCGATCTCGAGACGCCGATCGATCCGACGTGGCAGCCCAAGCCCGAGAAGTGCAAGACGATCGGCAATACCGATAGCGAGGAGGATTGACCATGTACGCGTGGCGCATCCGCTTCTCCCTGTACGAGCCCGACTCGCCCCACGCCGACATGGTGAGGCACGTCATCGTGCGGGCGCCGACGGCCGCCGACGCGATCACGATGTTCAAGGTCCGAGCGGACCGCGACGCGGAGCGCAGCTCCACCTTCGCGCGCGGGTACCGGGGCGTCGAGAACGTCGAGTGCTTCGAGATGCGGGGCCCGTTCGGGATCTGGGACCGGGCGAAGGGGGACTGGGCGCGCGGGATGCACCGCGAGGTCGTCAGCGTCATGCGCGACGCCGGTACACCTGCTCTCACGCAGCAGGAGGCGAACGAGTCGCTCAAGACGATGAAGGGCGCACCCTACGTGTTCGAGGTGATGGGCCGAGGTGATGACTGGGAAGTCCGCCCCTTCGCCGAGGAGATGCTGCCTTGATCCCGTGGTGGACGGTCCGAGACCGACTCTACTCCCTCGCGTGCGCGGTCGACGCCCTGTACTACCGGGCGCGCCGGGCCACGCTCGGGCGCGCCGCCTGCTGGTGGCGCGGCGAGCACGTGGAGGTCTTCACCGCCGGCACGCTGGAGCCTCTCGCCAGCCTCGGCGGCGGGCCGCTGCCGCCGGCGGAGGAGTGGGAGGGGACGTACTGCTTTCGCTGCGGCGAGTCGCTGGGCGGCCGGCCGTTCGGAGGTGCTCCTTGACCCGCTACTTCTACTTCTGGTGCGAGCGCTGCCCGACGCGCGTCACCGTCGAGACCGAGGCACCGTACGAGGCGCCGGGTGGCGAGCCGCAGTACATCTGCCCCGACGACGACGGGGTGGGCTCGGTGCAGACGCGCGCGCCGACCGCGCACGACGACGGGATGGAGGCCGCCCACCTCTGCCCGGCGTGCGGCGGCCGACTGCACGACCTCGACGGCCTGGTCACTTGCGGCCTGGTGCCGATGAACGCGCTCACGAGCGACGCTGCCGACCGCGAGGCGCACGCGAAGTGGCGAGAGGAGAACGGGAGCTGATGGGAACGCACGCGATCATCGCTATCGTCGCCGGCACGGCCGCTCTGTGGCTCATCGTCCGATTTGGGCTCTTCTGGCTCGCGAGGGCGCTGCTGCGCCGCTGGCGACCGGTGGCGCGGGTGCGCCACAGGCTCGCCGAGCGGCTCGCGCTGCCCGACGGGACGCGCGTGCGGCTCACCTGCAGGTGCTCGGGGTGGGGCACGCGGGGGCACGACGGTGTCTGGCGCACCAGCTGGACGCCGCGACGCATGGGCATGCTCGTCGACGACGTCGTCGACGACTACCGGCTCACGCGCGAGGGCGACGGCGAGGAGACGTACGCGACGCGCGGGGTGCTGGAGGTCGTACCGTGACTTATCGAGTTCTCGTTCAAGGTCTTTCGATCGAGTGTGACACTGCAGAGGAGGCGATAACCTTGGCTAGAAAGACAGCTCTAGAGACTCCGAGGACGAAGAAGACCGACCACCCGCTCCAGCCCAACGGCAAGCAGCGTCGAGGCTTCGCCTTGATGGATCGGAAACTAGTGAGCGAGATCTCCAGGAAAGGCAGGAAGGCCGCCCACGTGTTGGGGAAGGCGCACGAGTTCACGGCGGAAGAGGCGCGTGAGGCGGGGAGGAAGGGTGGCTACAAGACGAGCCAGAACCGTCATCGCAAGGAAAGAGGCGATCAAACCGACAGCGATACCAACAACGGCAGCGGTCGGTCGTGACCGTAGGCCGGTGCTTCCACTGCCTCGAGCCGTGCGGCGAGGACGACTACTGCCACGGCTGCAGGACGCTCGTGTGCGGGCGGTGCTCGCCGTACTACGACGGACCGGGCGGCGACCACGCCCCGGAGGACCACCTACTCTATTTCGAGCGGCTCACCGACGGCGAGTACACCTGCCGCTGGCGGGTCGGCGCGAGCCTCTGCGGGAAACCCGCGTTCCGGTCGGCCTACTGCGTCGAGCACCTGCACGCGGCCGTCGACCGGTTGGCGGCGTCCGAGAGGCCGTCGTGAACCGGCGCGAGCGGCGGGCGCGGTCCCGCGAGATCCGGGAGCTGACTGACAGGGCCGAGTCGCTCCAGGCCCGGCTCCTGACGGCCCACCAGGAGCTGCGCTGCGCCCGGGCGCGCGGCGAGGAGGTCGTGGCGAGCGCCCACCGCGAGATCGACGCGTACGTCGACGCGCAGGCGCAGGTCGTGGCGGTCGACGTCGACTCGGTGTCCGACGACGCGGACGACCCGCGCGTGCTCGCGATGATGGTCGAGTGGGGGTGGCGCGGCGTGCGGACGGTCGAGCAGGCCCGTCGCGAGCTGGACGAGGAGGTCGCGCGCAGGAGCGTCGGCAAGGGCGACCTCGCGCTGCTGTTCTCCTCGGTCGACCACACCGCGCTGCGCCTCTACGAGACGGCGCCGGCCGACCTGCTCGCGCTGTCCGGCGAGGACCTGATGAGGGCGGCCACCGAGCGGCTGCTCGCCGAGGACTTCGCCAAGACCCTGATGGGCGACCCTCGCTGGGCGGAGATGCGCGGGCGGTGGGCCAAGCTCGGCTGGCACGGCGCGAGCGAGGAGACCTTCAACGAGACGTACGTGCGCGTGGTCGCCCACCGGGTAGCGGAGTTCCGGGACGGCGACGTGGAGGACACGATCCTCGACGAGCTGCTCGACCGAGCGCCGCCCGAGCAGCGCGAGCGGATGATGGGGGCGTTCGCGGCGCGCCTGCAGGTCGAGTACGACAGGCTCCGCCCGCCCGCGGTGGTCACCCCGAGCGAGGCGTGGGACGCCGGCGAGGAGGCGAAGGTGCGGGCGGGGGCGATGCTCGCGCTGGGCGCCGACGAGGCGCTAGACACGAACGGGCACTGCCCGTTCTGCGGCAGGTCGCTGTCCGTCAAGTGGGGCGACCCGCCTGCAGAGCCAGGAAACCTCATCCACGCCATGCCGACGTGCCGGCAGTACGACACGATGACGGCCGACGAGTTCGTGAGCGCCGTCGTGGACAGGGACAGAGAGAGGGAGCGCGTCGCCGACGAACTGAGGTCGTCGGTCGAGATCACGCTCGGCGACGCCGACGTGAAGCGGCTCGACAAGATCGCGGGCCGGTGGGGTACGACGCGCAACGGCGCGATGGACCGGATCGTCCGCGAGTCCGTGCAGGAACACATGCCGCAAGGGGTGACCGTACCGCCGGGCGCCGTAAGCGTGGACAAGCTGCGCGCGGAGGCGTTGAGGGTGGTCGAGAAGACGCTCGCGGAGGTGGACCCGAAAGACCGGGTCGAGACGCTGCGGATCTGGCGCGACCAGCTCAAGAACAAGATGTCGGAGTGCTCCGACCACGACATGATGCGGGTCGGGCGCGGCGTCTGGGAGACCTCCTACGCGCTCGGGTGGACCGACGAGCAGGTACGCGACGAGCTGTCCCACTTCGGTACCACCTTCGTATGGCCCGACCACCTGATCCTGTTCACGGCGAAGTGGGCGGTGCACGCCTTCCAGCGGCTGATGACGAGCCACACGTTCGCCGCCGCGCTCATGTGCTCGGACTACCAGAAGGACGTGCTCGAGGGCATCGAGGAGCAGTGGGACGCGTTCCTCGTCGTCGTCCCGAACGGGATGCTGGTCGCCGACCAGTTCGAGTTCTCGCGCGTCCTGGTGGGGACCTACTCGTTCGGCGCGCGAATGGTCCTGCTGACGACCGGAGGTCCAGCGATCAAGCTACCCGAGGCGCGGACGGTCCTCGACGAGGCGCCCACGCTCGCCGACCTGCTCGTCAGCGAGGAGAGTAACCTCGTCGCGGAGTCGCCGACCCAGCGGTGCCTCGTGATGGCGAAGCGCTTGGTGGCCGGGCTCCTGCTCAACCTGCAGGACGCGGGCACACACAAGGTCAGGAAAGTGGATGCCCGCCTGAAGAGCAAGGGCCGCGAGGCGGAGCCAGCGCACCGCATCGTGACCGTCGGCGCGCCGATCGAGATCGACTGCCGCAGCTCCGTCAAGGAGTACATCGAGCACGGCACCCGGGACACCGAGAAGGGCTGTCGTCGTCGCGGTACGCCGACGGTGCAGTGGATGGTCCGCGGCCACTTCCGGATGCAGGCTCACGGACCGAGGCACACGCTGCGGCGCAAGACGTGGATCCGGCCGCACTGGCAGGGGCACGAGGCGGCGCTCATCCAGACGAGGGGGGCGAAGGTAGATTGACGATGGACAGCATAGGTAGACCTGAAGCGACTCGAGACCGCACCGTCGCCGAGTGCGAGCAGTTGGCCGAGCGCAACGGCTTCCGCTGCATGGTGGCCGGCTACTTCCCCGACCTGCCGCTGCCGCCGGTGCCGCGGTTCCTGCCGCCGAGCTACGCGCCGCCGCCGCGGCGGGTCGCGGATCGGCTGCGGCTGCTCGATCCGCCCTCCCGGGAAGGGGAGCCGTGATGGGCAGTCTATGGGACGCGCGCGCGACCGACCCCCCGCCGCCCGAACTCGAGCGGGCCCTCGAGCGCGTGCGCGCGCTGTCGCCCGAGGCGCTCGCGGCCGCCCTGGCGGAGCGCCGCGAGACGCACTGCGACCACGGGCGGCCGCGCGGCGAGCACTGCTCGTGGTGCTACGTGGGGACGGCGGAGTACCGGCGGTCGCTCGCCGACGCGATGGGGAGGGTGCTTCCGTGACCGACTCACCCGCCGACGTCGCCCGCCGGCTGCGCCGCGACGCGCGTGCCCGCAAGCTCGCGACGCGCCACTGGGCCGGCTGGCGGCTGGAGCTGACGCACGGACCGTACGAGGACGCGTACGCGGCGGACCCCGAGCGGGTCGCCTTCGCGCGGCGCGAGGTCGAGCGGGTCTTCGGCGAGCAGGACCCGGCGGATCGCGTCGCGGCGCGGGAAGCGGAGCGCGACCTCTGGCACCTGTCGGCGAGCTGGCGCGGCGGGGCACCCGCCGAGGATGGGAGGCGGCTGCTGGCCGAGCTGGTTGCCGTGCTAGGCGTCCCCGAGGAGCTGCGGGATGGTTTCCAGGTCGCGCGCACGTACGGCCCGGCGGGCGCGAACCCGCAGGTGACGCACTGGGCGTGGAGGGATAAGGAAGCGTCATGATCGAGACCTTCCGCTGCGAGGCGTGCCCGGCGACCTTCGACCACCCGGGCGTCGAGGACGACTGCGAGACCGTGGGCGGCTACTGCGCGCACCTGGTGCGCGCCGGGTGGCGCGCCGTGTGGGTGCGCCTGCTCGCGTCCGAGCAGGGGCGGCCCGACCGGCACGTCTTCAGCCGGGGCGGGTGGCTCTGCCCGGAGTGCGTCACAAAGTACGTCGACCCGCCGAGGCAGCCCAGGCACCGCAGGCGGGTCAGGGTGCGCAGGCACGCGAACCGGGACCGGGAGCTGTCGTGACTCAGAGACAGTTCGTGCGCGTGCGTGTGCTGTACGGCGACCGACGCCAGTGGTCGGTCCGCGTGTGCGGTTTCTCGGATCCTGGCGACCACGCTCACGTCGTGGTCGCCTGGCACTCTACGAGAGACGCGGCGAATGACTACGCCAAGAAACTACGAAAAGCGCTGCGGGGCGAATGAACCGTATGCGCGCTTCACGCAAGGCGTTTTTCTCGGATTCTCAAACAGTGACGAGACGTTAGGTATAAAAACGGGACACCATGAGAACGATCGTCTTCGGAGACGTCCACGGCTGCCTCAACGAGCTCGACGAGCTGACGTACGCCATCAAGTACGTGCAGGGGGCCGATCGCCTGATCTCGCTCGGGGACCTGATGGACCGCGGTCCGGAGCCGGCGAAGTGTGTGGACCTCGCACGCAGGTACGGCGCGGAGGTCGTGCAGAGCAATCACGACGAGAAGCACCTGCGGTATCGGCGGCATCTGGCGCGCAAGTCGACCGACAAGAAGTACAGCGGACAGGCGCCGCACCTCAAGCCGGAGGACATCCGCCAGAATGCGATGCTCTTGGACGCGGACGTGGCGTGGCTGGAGGCCGCGCCCGACTTCATCTACATCGAGGAGCACAATGTGATCGCCGTTCATGCTGGGCTACTGCCGGGCCGGCCGCTCGACGCGCAGCCGCACGGGGTCTGCATCCGTTGCCGATGGCTCACGGAGGCCGGCGAGCAGGCGTCGTCGGAGAAAGACGAGGGTGGTCGCATCGTGCAGCCGGCAGGCTCCACGCCGTGGGCGTCTCGCTACGACGGACAGCACCACGTGGTCTACGGGCACGCGGTATGGGGTCTCGACGAGCCGCGCGTCGACGAGCGAGACGGCCACTTTCGGTGGGGCATCGACACTGGATGTTGCTACGGCGGCCACCTGACGGCGCTTGTCTTGGAGACGGGCGAGCCACCGAGATTCGTGCGCGTCAAGTCGGCGCGTGCTCACGACGAATGGTACGGAGCCTGAGCCATGCACTTCGATCTCGACGCGCGCACGATCCTTCTGGTCAAGCACGGCAGCCACGCCTATGGCCTGAACACGCCGACGAGCGATCTGGACGTCAAGGGTGTCTGCATCAAGCCGGCGGACTGCTACTTCGGTTTCCTCAAGCGGTTCGAGCAGGCCGAGTTGATGGTGAGCAAGGGGCACGAACAGGATCGCGTCGTCTACTCGCTGGAGAAGTTCGCGTCCCTCGCGGCCGACTGCAACCCGAACATCATCGAAGTGCTCCACGTTGCCGACGAGGACGTTCTCAAGATCGACCCGTTCGGGGAACGGCTCCGCTCGATGCGCGACACCTTTCTATCGAAGAAGGCGAAGTTCACGTTCTCGGGATACGCGCACGCCCAGTTGAAGCGAATCAAGACGCACCGGGCATGGCTGCTCGATCCGCCGAAGGCGCCCCCGTCCCGAAAGGACTCCGGCTTACCCGAGGGGACGAAGGTGTCCGCGAGTGAGCTTGGCTCGTTCGAGAGCCTCATGTCCAAGGGCGTCGAGCTGGAGATGCCGAAGGACGTGATGACGCTGTTCGTCCGCGAGAGGGCCTACCAGAGCGCGCTGGCTCACTGGAAGCAGTACGAGAATTGGAAGGCGACCAGGAACCCGGCGCGCGCTTCGCTGGAGGCCGCCCACGGGTACGACACGAAGCACGGGATGCACCTGATCCGGCTCATGCGCATGTGTCGCGAGCTGCTCACCACCGGCAAGGTGGTCGTGAAGAGGCCGGACCGTGACGAGCTTCTGGCGGTGCGCAACGGTGAGCGATCGTATGACGCTCTGCTCGAAGAGGCCGAGAGGATCGAGGCCGAGTGCGACGTCCTGTACCAGACGTCGACCGCGCTACCTCGCGAACCGGACCGAACGGCCATCGACGCCGAGATCGTCGAGATGACACGAGAATATTTGCTGTCGCATGACGGAGCCGCCTAGGCATCCATATGCGCGCTTGCCTGGAGGCATCATGAACGACGAGATCGTGATCGACTTGACGAAGGTTCCGCCGAAGCCAGGATGGCCATGCCCGTCGTGTGGTGGCACGGGCACGAATTGCGACGGCTCTTTCAGTATGTCGGAGACGGAGATTCGCATCCGCCCAGCCACCAAGTGCCACACTTGTCGAGGCAAGGGGCGGGTCAAGATCGAGGCCTTCACCGACGAAGAACTGGCGCCGTGAAACTCACCCATCTGCGCGCTTCACCGGAGGTGACCATGAATGACGACAGAGCGCTCGCCTTGATACGCGCCGTCAACCGCGTTGCCGGCTTCATTGGATGGTGCAGCCTTTGGCTTTTCATCATCGCGCTAAACACCTGCAAGTAAGTTCAACCCCATGCGCGCCTCCCTGGAGAGACCATGACCACCAAGAACTACGAGAAGAAGTGTGCCCGCCTCGTACAGGAGGCCGCAAAGGTTTCGTACTCCACGGCACTTCGATGGGTGCGTGAGCACGAGGCTAGCCATCCGGAGTCGATGCCAGCGGAGACAAGGGCGCTCGGTATCGTCGACTGCCAAGACGTGAAGTGACGAGCCGCAGACTCACCCATCTGCGCGCTTGCCAGAAACCGGAGGAACCGATGCAACTGACGACTATCGAGAAGAACCGAAGCACCCCGGCGATGCGGGCCATGGCCCTCGCGCTCTTCCCGTCGATGCAGTGGCGGCACCACGGCATCGGCGTGCT
>Ga0187817_10000002_pt1 | contig 83926 bp, 57 predicted proteins | sample NC_wetland_sal_i_17_FD_132431 | JGI IMG/M metagenome (GOLD analysis project Ga0187817, IMG submission 132431) | Wetland sediment microbial communities from Neuse River Estuary, North Carolina, USA - SO4_2 | ecosystem: Environmental > Aquatic > Freshwater > Wetlands > Sediment | place: USA... | reverse complement strand
GTGAGCGGCGGTAATCGACACTGAGATATAAACAAAGGGCCGCTCGCTGGGAGCAGCCCTCCAGCGGCAGCTGAGGGAAGATTGGCCAGACGGGAGAAGTGCCGCCGCTGATGAGACAGTGGAATGGACCATGCCCACTGTTCCATTAAATTCATAGCTAAATGCAGTGAGAAAGTCTAGGAGCTACGTCACAACAGTCATTCCGAGCAGCTGAAATCGGCGTGTCCATCAATCATTCGCAGCAAGTGATCAGAAGCGCTCGTGTGAACCGCACTATGGCGGAACCGCCGTGGCGAACTATTGTTGTCTGCGATTCGAGCAAGTTTGGGCATCGCAGCCTCTCGCTGATTCTGCCCACTTCCGCGATCCACGAAACGATTACGGATAAAAATATTCTGAAACAGGACTTCAAGGCTCTTCACGAGGCGGGTCTCGAGGTCACCCTGGTATGAACGTCAGCCCAAAAACAACTCTGGTTCGGGTATCCGCGACCATTGAGGTGAGAACACTCAACGCCATCGCCAATCGAGACGCCTGGCCCTTCCGGCCGGTATCTCTTCGGACACCGCTCCCGGCTCCAAACCGTGACACCACATCCCCCAACAACTAGATTGGGAGTCCCAGCCAGGAGTCGGACCGTGACTAACAAACGCCAACGCATCCTGGTACTGGCTGCGGTTCTCGCTTTTTTCAGCCCCGCCCTTCGATCTGAGCAGCCACAAAAAGCCGCGCGCACCACCCAGGAAGACCGCCTTAAGAAGCTCGAGGAGCGTGTCGATGCCGCTGAAAAAGCCGCAAGCAACGCAGTGATGGAAAAGGACTACATCACGCGTATGCAGAAGCAGTACGAGTCTTACTACCAGAAAGTCCTCAACACGCAAATGTGGACACTGGGAATCATGGGACTGATCCTGACAGGTGTGTTTGTCCTCGTTGCCAGATTCAGCCTGAAAATGATCGACGAACAGACAAAAACCGCTACGGCCGGAGCCACTGTTCAAATGCGCAACGAATACGCACGGGCTTTAGCCAAGGAAGTCCAGAAACTGTGGGATTCCAATGCGGCCGATGTCAAGAAGCTGAAAGAAACACTGACAGCACGGTTCGCGGAACTCGAGCAGAACCTCAAAGATCGATCCGATTTTCAAATGCAGTTTGTGCAGGCACTTGCCGAAGGCCTCGATGTCCTTGAGGTAGGAAGCAACCGCTTCGGTAACCGTGGGCCCTTTGCCGCTGCCGATTTCTTGAACGGTTTCGATTCCCGCTCGGTTCGCTTCGAGTTCTAGCGCCTTGCGACGTGCGCGATCGACAACCTCGGCACGATCTTTGATAGACACCACGCTTTGTAAGTGTAAGAAAATAAAAGGAGTGGCGGAGAGGGTGGGATTCGAACCCACGAGACCCTTGCGAGTCTAACGGCTTTCAAGACCGTTGTAGCCCAAACCGTATTCCACGGAGATTCAACTCCAGGCCTGTACCTTTACCTTTGCCTTATTAAGGTAGCGATTCGAGAGGAAGCCACAACACGAACTCGATGAAGAACCGCAGCTTCCTCCCAAGAACTGTCGCGGCAAACGCTCGCGGAGCCACACTGGATCGAGCAATGGTGCATGCAACCAGTGAGGAGGCACCGCCTTTGGTCGTGCCGCCCTCGAGACGACCATCGAATATTCAAGGCACAAGGGGTATTTCCGCCTCGATGTATTGGTCCTTCGCGACACGGAATGTTGGTGCCGGAGCTTCCATTTGCTTGTCGCTTCGAGCGATTTTTTCAGTCTTCTTTCCCAGAGCCAAGAGGAGTTCCTCCTTGGGTATCGATGGCCACTGGTCGACATGGCTGGTGGACGCCATAGCCAAGAAGTCATTCCCCAAGGTGTGCTCTACAAAGTCCACGGGAGTTGCGTTGTGACTTCCATGATGCCCGATCTTATAGAAAGTGGTCTTCATCAGGAGTTGTTTCCACTGTGGATTTTCAAGGGCCGCCTGCCAGGTACCCCACTGGGCGTCCCCCGGGAACAGCAGCCATTGTCCGCCGATTCTGAGCATTAACATCAGACTCGTGCCATTCACGGCTTTGTCGAGGGCCGCAGCCAGATTGAAGTCAAGATCTGCGCCGATAGAATTAACCCTGGCGCGGTCAGAGCTGGAAAGCAGGTAAGAGACTTCGGGAGGATCCGCATCCATCCACCAGTCCTCTCGGAACGGTTCTGTACCGCCCGACGCAGGATCATTTCCGTCATATAACTGAAGGTAACTCTGGCCTGCGGGCGGATCCATGTCGCGGATGACTTTTTCGTCGCGTGATGGCCCGAAGACGTGAACGAGAACCGCTTTGGAGACCGGTGCTTCAAAGATGTCATCTTTTCTGTTTCCGGTTGGGAAAAACCGCCGCACTGGGTTACCCGCGAACCCCTCATGGAGAGCTTGCATTGCCGCCTCGTTGCTAACGGCATTTGCGGCGAGATTGGCCACTGCCGTGAGTCCGGGATTCTCCTGCGTGGGGTTGCTGGCGGCCCAGAGCGCCGTTTTCCTCTGGATATTCGAGGCCAGCGCGGCCGCAAGCTTGCTCTGCGAGTCTCTTATTTTCCGCGCGGCGGAATCATCGGGGTTCTCGGTCCACGGCATCCAGACCTCCTTTACCTCCACGGCATTCCAAAGGGGGCTCGCAAAGCCCGAAACATGATCCCTGTGCCGGTGAGTTGCAACGATCACATCAATGCGAGACGTGAGGTCAGTATCTTTTGCCGCCTCAATGACGTCTTTTACGACCTCGCCGATTGGCCTGGGACCAGCCTTAATGGATCCGCAATCGAACAGCATCTTGCATGTAGCACCCGCCACATTGATCTTGACAAAGAAACAGTCGCCGAAGCCGACGTCATACATGCGAACAAGAATGCTGTCAGCGCCCATCAGCTTATTCCTTGATGCAAGGAAGCCAGATTCATCCGGAATCTCATGCGGTTCAATAGATCCTGCGGGGAGTAGTAGCTGAGTTTGGGATCGGCCATATCCGTCAGCCTGAGGTAGGTGCGCTGCCGATCCAGCCTTGCCTCGGCCTCACGTTTTTTTGCAGGACTGAGATTTGCGGACGGCAGGGGCTTACTGATGATGTAGCGGATTTGGCCGTCTGCAGAGGCAATCAAGGTAGTGCCGCCGCGCAGAGGGAGGCCGCCAAGTTCAGTTGTGAAAGAGCGGTTCGTCTGCGCGAACTGCACGACAAGCTCAATGAGAAGCTGTCCGTTGGGGGCTACGCGGAAGACTGGATGAAAACCATGAACCTCAATTTTGATACCCGGATCATCACTCAAATGAAAGTACTGGCGGTTTTGTTGCGCGTAGCCGTGAAGTATTTGTGCCATTGTGCTTGTAATTTCCATGTCGGCGTCGGCTTCGGGAAAACTGGAAGTGGGGCGGCTGGTTGCGCTGCTTTGCTGACCCCAGTTGACCCATGGAGTCGATACATTGCCGAAATCAGCAGCCGCAAAAAATAGCTCCTGCAACATGTCCTGGCCCGCAAGAGGTATCCCTGAGATGCCAGGATCCGCGTTTTCCCAAAGAAGCGACTCTTCAGCCAGCGACGCAACATTTTCCGGATAGATGCCCCTCAAGCGAAAAGCCTCGATCATGGCTCCTCGCTCTCCATATTCGTCGTTGGGCACCAATTCGTAGTCGGCGGTAACGAGTGCGCGTAGATAGTCACCAAACGTGATATCGACCGGGGGGAGATAATCAAAAGCGCGCATGCACATGGTCAGGATCTGCTGCGCGGTAGCGGAGGCTTCGGCGGCAATGCGATTTACAAGGTCAGGATGAAGGTCGCCCTTCGGGAGTTCACCGGTTCCGCCAGTTGCGATGCGGATCAGATCACGAATCCGGCGCTGGTAGGTAGCAAAATAGGCATCGAACACCGCTGCAACCAAAATGGAGCCTCTCTCATGCGGTTCGTAGGCGGTCTTGTACAGTTTAGCCTCCGGTTTATCCAAGGCTGAGCGGAGGGCCTTTCCTGCACCGGTCGCATAGCCGAATTGCCTTGCGAGCTCGACCAATAGGGTATTTGAGCGAAGGTCGGAACGGCTCTTCTGGATCTGTTGCCGAAGAATCTCCTGAAACGAGAAATGCTGAAACAGAGCAACGATGTCAGAGAACCCTTCGTGAAACGCCAGGACGTCTTCATTGGTGGGTTCCATGAAGTAACGCTTAAGCCGGTCAACCACAGCATGTGTCATTTCGTGCGCGATGATGTCGTGGGAGAGACATGTGAATACATTCTGACCCGGAAGATTCTGACCCGGGTCATTTCGGTCAGCACGGAAATATCCAAATAAAATCGCATGGAGGTCCCGGTCGTAGAAGGCATTCGCGCCATAAAACGCATGGGGCATGAGCCTTAATTGCTGATATTCTTTTTTCCGGAAGTCGATGACCCGGCCGAGGGCACGGTCGAAATTCTCAAGTGTTCGCATTGCGACGGCATACACCATTTGTTGGTGGAATCGGGGATCGGACTCAGTCGGATCAAGCCCGCCCTGCATCAGAATCGCAGGATCATTCAGGTCTACGGGCGGATAGAAACGGCTGTGCCCGCCGTCGTAATCGATAACAACCACGCGTCGCCCTGCTGGGCCTTTATTGAGTCCTTCATTGGCTACGTCGATGGTGATGCGATTCCCGGCAGTTCGGCCGAGCATGGGATCTGTGGAAAAGATCTTCAATGGGCGGCGGGCCGGAGGGGCGGTCACATATTCGGACAGGGCGCGTTTCACGAGGGCACCTCACCGGGAAGGGAACTCTTGTCAAGCGTTATACCTTATTTCTTCCATCACAGGGAACGGTTTTGTGTATGACCAAGTAAGGGGACCGCAGAATTACTGGTGCGGGCTCCGGGGGCCCGGAGCTTTCGTCCAGAGGATGATGCGGCGGGCTGACAGTCCCTTACGGCATCCAGCATTCCAATTTGACAGACTGACGCCCGTCACAATCGAAAGAGCTGAATGCACGTAACTCTATTTGTTCAGATTGTCACCTGCATCTACCGCTGTCAAATTCGAAGGTGCTTTCAATTCCATCAGCGGCGATCTGTAGCGCAGCACATCAGCGTACGTTGGAGACGTCATCGGAATCTTCCACAAAGCCACGTTGACGACCGCGCCGCCGCTGTACGTGAACTTGTCACCTGTCGTCAAAGCGGTCCAAAACGTCTTATGGTCATGGGTCGTTCCTCCAGCTGCCACAATGCTGGCTAAGAGCACATAGGCTGGAGCAACCGCGAAAGATCCATCGGCATTCTTTTTTCCCGCAATTAGAGTTGCTAATTGACGCCCTTGAATGACAGAAGCAGTACCAACCAGACCCGTGGTTGAGTTTGCCTGCAGCAAGGAGTTCATGAAGCTATCGTAAAGTCCGTCAACGTCCGTCAGGGCCGCTGTAAGTACGGTGTCCCCTGGTCCTGGTGTCGCCGGTTTTGCAGGTACCGCCGGGGTTGTCGGTGTCGCTGGTACAGCCGGTGTTGCCGGTGCGGCGGGATGAGCGGCTATGTAATCTGTGTTCCGCTTGGAAACGTCGTCGTGGGCGAGCCTTCGCACATCATCAACCTGTTGAATGTCTGCCTGAATGTCGGCTGATGATACGTCGCTCGCTGATCCGAAGCCGAACAGGGGTGGATATGCAATATTCTTATTCTGAATGCCCTTATTCTGACAGCTTTCGTTTAGCTTCAATGCACGCGTCACGGCGAGCGCCATTGTGCTGTCTGGAATCGTGATCGAGCCAGGGGATTCGATGTTAGAGGAAATAGCGATCGCCGAAAGGAGCGCGGTGGCGTCGGAAATGGGATCTCCAAATGTGGGGCCTATTGCGGAAAGCGCGCTGAGTTTATTGTTCCATAGTTCAGCGGTTCGGCCGGTGGCTGATGTTGCCCGCGCCTGGTAAAGTCCCGTCAAACCAGCAACCAGCTTCGCCGGATCGGAGACAAGCGTGCTGTACGATCCGACAACGATTCTCGCATTTGCGATGAAGGCTTCATACGATTGCAACGTCGCGAATGAAGTCTGATCATAGATGATGATGGTCGGAGTGCTGCCAAGGTCATTTGCAGCGCATACGTGACGCGCAATATCAGCAGCAATGAGGTCGATTCCACCGAACGCTAACATTTGGGATTCAAACGCCGCACTCGAAGAGGGCGCCGCTGCAGCAGGCTGACTTGCACTGCTAGCTGCCGGAGCCGCCCCACCTTTTTTCCCTTGAGCGTTCGCCGATGAGCCGTAGAAGATTAATAGCAATACTGCGAGACTCCAACTCCACATCTTCTTCATAATTGTCTCCTGTCCTGGTAGAAGTACGGAAAATAGAGAGTGCGCCGGCGAAGTGTGTATGCGCGGCTTTTCAAGGCGTCACCAACATAGCCGGCGCCTTGCAATCGTTGATCGTTCCCAACAATTTAAAATTCGATGTCGTTAGGGGGACCGCGAGCTTTGCTCCCTTTGTTTCCAGGGGAATCTGATCGATGAAGTTCAGAAGGTCCTGCGGCAGGGGCCACTTCGGATCGAACGGCCGATTTCTCTGAAATGTGGATGGAGGAATGTCAAATGAGATATTCCATTTCACCCCGAGCAAGGCAGTGGCCGCCTGGAAGGCTTCGATGGCGTGCGCGTGCTCATCTTCGTTGGGTGTGGGATTTTGAGGAACAAATCCTATAATTAGAATTCTCTCGGTTCCATTCTTTATGGGTTGGGGTTTCCAAAACGTGTCCGCGCCAGCCTTGACTTCCAGCGTATCGCCCTCCTGATAGTCATATCTCAGGACGGTAAGCGTGGCCAAATTCTTTGATGCCACTGCCGAAGTTGGCGAGCCATTGCTCGAAATCGTAATCGGGTCGGCATTCCAGGAAACGATCTCTCTTGGTGTGGGAAAGATTAGAGTCGCAAAAGGCTTCTTCTTCGGCAGCGATGCGATATTTTGCGTTTTGGCCGAGACCGGGTAGATCGAAGCATCTTGCACAGGTGTGACAATGCTGGTCTTGCCGGACGGACGGACCCCTGGCGTGAAATCATATGCTCCCGTGTCGAAGGCCTTAAATTGACCGTTGGCGTCTAGGCCAATGATCATCGTATGCCCTTTCACTCTCGGAGCCCAAACCGCAAGGCACGGCGGAGGTTGAGTTCCACAGCTTGCACCTTGAACAAAAATGAACGGGCCACCGACGATGATGTCGAGGGTGGGCGCTGAAGCCGGGGTGATGGGCTTGTTGGTATCCGTGGGCTTAGGAGAGGTCTTATCCACAGAAGGCGTGTCATGGCAAGAAGCGGACAAAAATGCCAGGATGACAAAAACTGACGACAGGATCAGAAGCTTCTTCATGTCGATCTCCTCGTAGAAACAACTAGGGTGCCCCAAAGGAACTAAACGCCGCCCAGTAGTAGGGTTTCGCCGTACTGGGGTCGGACCGAATCTCTCTTGCAGCGTCGCGTAGAGCGACGGAAACCGACTTTCCCGCAAGGACGCCATCGTAGAAGGAAGTCATCAACTTGGTTGTAGTGGCCGAGTCAACGTTCCACCTGCTTGCCACGACATGTGGAACGCCGGCTTCGAGAAATGCGAGGGCCAGGCTATCGGTATCCTGTAGTCCTCTCCGCCCGGAACTTTCGGTCGAACAAGCTGAAAGGACCGCTAACTGCAGGACCGCCGGATGGAGCGAACGGATCCTTGCGGCATCGAGAAGTGGAACCTGCTTTTGAGATGCCACTCCAGTTAGTAGCAATCCGTTTCCGAATGCTCCTGTGGTCGTGTGCCCCGCATAGTGAAATACGACGGCCCGGCGCATTTCCCTTTCGATTGCCTCAGATCTTGCATCCCTTTCCTGCATCAGGTTAGGGTTGAAGAATCTTTGGGCTACGCTCTTGGCTTCGTCCCCAGAGTCGAAAAGGGGCAGAACACTCTCGCGAACTACCGAGCCAGAGCCCGACACCGAAACAATGAGGGCTGGGTCATGCCGAGTCAGTACGGAAGCAGGTCTAAGACGGAGAAAGTGTCGCAGACTTGGCAGATTGCTGGACGAGTGAGTGTCGCCCAGGTAGTTTCCCGATTCGTCGACGAGCGCTTGCATCGGGATGTCGGCGAGAACAGCGTCCCCATCAAAGAGCAATGTTCTTGTCGGGTCGAGATATTGGACAAGAGGTCCGATGAGTCTTTGGTAAAGGTATCGACCGTCATTTCGCAGGGATTGTGAGCTAGAGTTTGGACTGGTGCATGCACGCGTAAAACGGCGCGCCGTCACGAGCAGTTCGTCGACGTTCTCCGTGATCCAGAAAAAGAAGAGGCCACGGTCATCAAGTATCCATGCTGCGACTCTTCCGGACACGATCGCGTAGGAGATCAAAGTCTCGTGGTGAAGGGTAGAGGCAGACGTTAGTTCATCGAGAGGGGGAAACTGCGGTGGGCCTTCTCCGTTTCGATTTAGAACAAATACGTCGGCCTCAGTTCGTGGCGTTTTTTGTGCGCCAGATTTATTTTCGAATCTCAGGGATGCGGCGAGGAACGATTCCCAGATGCGGAGCGCCAATTCCGGATGGCCCCTCTGCAATTCCAAAAACACCCAATCCCGGTAGATATCTCCACTTTCGGACATCCAAGCGGTGCGGTCGCGGTCGGACGAGAGAGACTTTAATTCCCGCTCGGCGATGCTAACGGCCCACTTTAAAGAGCTCTCAGCCTCATTGAGATCTCCTCCGCGCAACTTCAGACCGGCGAGGGTGCGGAAGTAATCCACAAGAATGTAATGGTCGGCGATATTGGGAAGTTGAGGTTGAACTTGGTCGAGGTAGTGTTGCGCGAGGGATACGTTACCCTGTCTGCTCGCAAGTTTAGCGAGGTCGACATCAATGCCAGCCTCGTAATGACGAGTGACCTCAGTTTGTGGAGCCTTGGCAAGGAGTTGAGCTGCTATAGCGAAATTCTCTTCCGCAATCCGGGTGGCGTGAGCCAGTGCGGCAGCCTTAGCAAGCCGGTTGTGTTCAACAGCTCGCATCAAGAGATCAGGATCGGAGCCAATGGTTAAGACTGCTTCTGCAGCGACCGCGACCTGCAGCTGCCACTGCTCGGATTCCTCCGCAAGGTTGTCCATATTCGCGTAAACGCTATAGAGAGTCATTGCGGGACAACCGAAGGACCAGCAGGTGGCCGCACCTTGCCGGAGTTGCTGCCAGGCGAGGTCTCCGTTCCCCGCGGACCACTGCACAAGTGCTTTCATGGTGAGTGCACGCGCGGCGGTTACGGAATATCTAGCTATCCCGGCGTGAGACAAAGCAGCGGATAGGGCGGTGTCAGCAGGGCCGAACTCCCCGAGAAGATTCTCGCAAATACCTTCTTCTATCTCGGCCTGCGAGAGAATCCAAGGGTAGTGACTTTTGTTCAACGACTTGAGCAGCGGGCCTAGAGCACGAACGCAATCTGAGGCGTTCCTCGAGAATTGCAGAGCGAAGATACGTTCGAAATCCGCGCGGGCAACCCCGGCGATGTTTCCGATCCCCGCGAAGGTTCGTCGCGCGAGGGCCGCTTTCTCGAGAGCTCGATCATAATCGGCCTGCTGGCTCGCAACGACGGCGTCTCGGAGCTGGGCGACCGCCAAGGGAAATTGAGGTGACGATGACGAAAGCAACAAATCGTGCAACCAAGCGTCCTGGTGCTCGACCAAATCGATCGTCGCGATGCGCGTGAGGGCGTCCCGGGCAGCCACTGCCGCGGGCGCCGACGGCCGCTCCGAAGGCAGCGGGAATCCTGCAGTCAGCCATCCTCGAAGCGCGGCAGCTTGGTATTCCTCGATGCGTTTCCCGACTAGCACCGTGGAGCCATCTTGAAAGCTGAGTTGCTTACCGACTTGTTCAGGTTGGAGCAAGGGGCGCAAGGAAGTGTTGTCGCGCTCGCGTTGCTTGAGTTTCAACTGTTCAATGTGACGCCTGGCCTCGGCGGACCAGGCGCCCGCAGGATCGACGCGCAAATAGTGATCCCAATCGTCAAGAGCCTGCCTGTAAAGGAACATGCGTTCGAGGGCGATCGCCCGATTGAAGAGGACAACAGCATTGTCGGGTTCTTTCTGCAGCGCCTTGCCAAAGAACTCGACAGCAATGGCATAGTCCGACGCCCGGTCTTCGGATTCAGCGCGCGAGAAGTAGGCGGTTGCGAGATCGGCTTGAAGGTCAGGCACATCTGGAATTCGTTCCAGAGCCTTCTCGAAACTGCTCATGGCGGCGGTGTAGTTCCCGTCCAGCAAGTCCGCCCGACCTTTGGCTTGTAGCCATTGGGGGTCATCGGGAGAGCGCGCCAGCCTCCTCGCGATGATGTCTTCTGCCTCAAGGAGCACGGCAGGGCGGTCCATTCGTGATCGGGGTGCCCCACGTTCCACACGCATAGGGGCAAACTCGGCACCGGGTATGCGCATCTCAAGGGTTCTTTGCATGACGTAGGATTGAGCAAGGAGGCGGTTAGCGTAGGAGGGCCGATCATGGGAATAGGCTCGAAACCCAAGCCAGGCGAGCGCGACGACGGCGGCGATAGCAGCGACCTTTAGGATCGTCTCATTCCGTCGGTTTTTTCGCGCAAAGAACCAAAGAAGCGAAGGTTTTGCGGGGGATAGCGATCGCTGGGCGGCAAGCCTCATGGCAAGTGTAGCTTGCCGCGCGGGTTTTGCCGTCTCAAGCTGCGAAAGAATAGCGTTCTCAGACTCGCTCGGATCTTCATTGGAATCGGCGAGTGCTTGTCGGAATGCAGGACCACAGTAGTCGCAGCTGACGACATGCTTCAAAACGTATTCGCTTTGTTCAGGGGAAAGGATACCCGCGGCGAGTTCCCAGATAACCTGCTCGTCTGGACATTGGGGCGTCCGTAATTGCGGCCTGTCGGTCTTTAGCTCATCGAGGTCTCGACCGGTTTGTTCGTACATGAAAACCAGTTTCTGGCACGCGGTGCAGACTGCGAGATGCTGACGGGCGGCGGCGAGCTTGACTCCTCTCTCCTCGTCAGAGCCGGTGGGTTTCTCAAGCAGCATTTCAAGCTGCTCGGGATCTAAGTGTTTTTCCTCTTCGTTCACTTCTAAGTACACTCCTTTATAACGACTCTGGCGGTCTAATACCTTTGTTCTCAGACGAAATGCCCGCACTCGACGACACGGATTCACGACACAGCTTTTGCTTAATCTGCTTGGTGAGCCGAAGCAGCGTGCTCTCCACTCCCTTGGTGGTCAAGGTAATTCCTGGAATTGCGGCTATGGCGCTCGCAGACAAGCCGACCCGGTAGTAGAGCCAAAATATGCGCCGGTCGCGCTCTCCGTTCGGGCCCGTGTCGATTGCACGTAAGGAGACGTCGATTTGTCCTATGAGAACGGCTCGTTCCATCGATTCGTGTCCCGTGGAAGCGCATCCCGGACTCCCAGTAATTTCGTGATCGTCGGTGAGAGCCGAAGTGATGTTTCTCCCGCGCTTCTGGGAATTCAGAGCCTTGAAGTGGTCGTGTACAAGGTTGGCAGTCAAGACCTTGATGTATCCAAAGATTGCGTCCGGACGTTCGGTTTGAAGCTTTTCAAGAAAAGCTCCACGGTCCGCGCACAGTTTCAGGAAAGTGTCTTGAATGAGGTCATCGAGCAAGTCGGGCGAGGTGTGGCCCCATCGGCGGGCTGTACGAAGAGCTACGACCGCAATCAGGCGATGAAACCTTCGGACAAACTCCTCCCAGGCAGCGGCGTCGTTGGAGCGTGCGCAGGCGCGGATAAGCTCATTGAGCGGGGTTGAGGAGTATCCGGTCAATTAAGTACACACAATGTTGCTGGCGTGATTCTACATCAATAGCCGCCTTTGAAGGCGCCAGCGACGGGTCGGAGACTGGCGCGAATAGTCCCATAGGTTGCTCAAGACCAATCGCACTGGATAGACCAACCTTATAGAAGGGTTCTGCGAGCTATTTTCGTTTTCCTATGTAGGCAAATGGACGGGTCTCAAAACCTCAGTGCCGGGAGAAGCGGTGTTCCACAAAAGGCATCAACGGGAGGGAACCAGCCCCGTCTGTCGATTCACTGAGTTGTTGGTTATGAAGGCTGCGAACGGGGTTCTCCGGGGAGGTTGAAAAATGGACGTAAGTGCTTTGTTGGCCTACATTGCGGCGCTCAGCGTAGCAACGGAGAGGGTGACTGAATTCATCAAGCGGATTCCTTGGATTTCAAGCGCGTTGTCCACACATCGACAGGGGACACTCGAAGACGTCCGCGTCATAGCTGTGAACCTCCTGGCGGTCATGATCGGAATGATTCTGTGCCATTTCTTTCCTGAAGCCTTGCAGAAGACGGGTTTAGGGGACGGGAAGGAGGCCCGCTGGCTAGTGTGTTTCGTTTGTGGACTATTGGCAAGCGGAGGGTCGAGCTTTTGGAACAGCGCTCTGGACACGTTCCGAGGGGTCAAACAAAAGGTGGGTGGATAGACAGGGACGTGTCGGCGGGTCAATCCTCGAAACAAAAAAACTCGTTGGAAGATCAAACGTGTCGGATTGTATTCAGAAGAATAATCTCTTGCGGTGGTTTAGTTGTCTCCATGCGCTGCAGTCTGCTTGATCTACAAACACCCCCTTCTTTCTGCGGTTCACGGCTCGTACTTAGCATCTAAGGAAGCTGCTCACGAATGGACTTCGACTGAGCGAGTATGCGGTAGACTCGCGCGCGTTTCTCCTCGGAATGGAACAAGATTAGGACCAGCTACCAATGCCCGCAACAGTCCTGCCGCCAACCAAAACCGTAGCTCCGGGCTCTACCGGCGGAACGCGGAATATGCGACTGGTGTGAAGGATTTCTTCGTTCCTTTGCGTTCTTCCATAATAGTCCGGTGCCTCCGAAAAGCCCGGAAGGGCGGTGCGTGCTTGCTTGGGAGAGTTGGGCGCGTGCCGCCCGAAATCCATATTTGTAGCCTTGGTGCTGAATTTCGGCAACAACATACTTGGCGTAGAAGCATGGACCATTGTCGGTCATGAAGCGGCGCACCATGACGCCCAAGCGCGCGAAGTGGGCCAAGGCCTGACGGAGGAAGTGGCAGGAGGACCGCCATCCCGATGTCTTCGCAGAGTATGCCCTCGTCCGGGCCAATCTCAAGTTCAGCACTGTTCGTGCCCGCGAAGCGGGAGGAAATCAGTGACGTTGTGCTCCTTGAAACGATTTCTACCCTCTCGTCACTACTGTGTATCGATTCATCCAAGTGCTTTTGTCAATCCAGAGAGGAAGGCTTGACCCAAGAGCACAAAGGAGCTTGCCAATGAGCATTGACCTGAAGGTTTATGACAACGGCGACCACACATGCCTCGTTTGGATTCCTTCCGATGGCCGCCCAATCGCAGGATGCCGGGGCTTCACCATCAAACGCATCAAAAACGGCAAAGAAGACTACCTGCACGGTTTCGTCGGTTTCTCCGATGAGGACAAACTTGATCCGAACGCTCCCTGGAAATTCCCGGTGCAGCGTTTCATGTGGTGGGACTACGGTGTGCAGCCAAACGACAAGGTCCAGTATTCCGTGATACCGGTCACCGGCCAAAACAAAGACTCCCTGCAACTTGATGCGGGCGACGCCAGCCCGCTCACGCCGGAGATGACCATCACCGGCCAATTCACGGAGAACATCTCCGCTTACTTCAACAGGGGCATCATCGCCGCGCAATGGATCTCAAGGGCGCTGAATAACGCTCCGCAAAAGAGCGCCATCCTCTCCCAGGTTCAACAAATTGGCAATCCGCTCCGCGATGAACTCAGCGGCCTGTTGCGCCCCCAGATCCTCTCGCTTTTGGAGGATACCCGTCAAAACGGAGGCAAGATTTACGCTGCCTTGTACGAATTGAACGACCCGGAGCTCATTCAGGAGCTGTCATCTTTGGGGCAGCGTTGCAACCTCATACTTGCCAACGGCGCGTTCAAGAGCAATACACCGCCAAACAACGACGAAAACGCAGCCGTGCGCGAACAGCTGAAGGACAAAGTGAATTTGTTCGACCGCATCGTCAAGAAGGGCCACTTCGCCCACAACAAGTTCGTGGTCTTTTGCGACGCCAATGGCAAGCCTGAAAAGGTTCTATCCGGCAGCACGAATTGGACCTACACCGGCCTCTGCACTCAGGCCAACAACGGGATCATCGTCAATGACGCCAACGTCGCCGCGGATTACCTCGCCGCATGGAATCGCCTCAAGGAAGCGGAAAACGACTACACCCCTGATCTCGTCAAGGGTAATTCCACCGCACAAACCTACCAAGTGGACGACTGCAAGATTACTCCTTGGTTCGCGAAGACCTCCGCGCAGCAGGACCTTGAGTACGCCCGGCAGCTGATCAATGCCGCGAGCGAGGGCATCCTTTTCCTCTTCTTCAATCCCGGCGTTTTCGAGCAAGATCCGCAGCACTGGACGCTCCTGCAGAATATTCTCGAACGGCACAACCAATCGGACGCGAATTTCAATCCCAACCTGTATTTCTGCGGAGTCGTCAACCAGGATATTCCCCTGCTGACCAATGCGGGGGGTGCGCAGAAGGGGAAAAAACAGCCGCCGGCCATTCTCGATCCCACTGCCTCGGCTCCGAGTCCCGTCACGCTTTACAAGAGCGGGGTCGAGCCTCCCACACGCCTAAGCCACGATGTGCTGGTGCCGCACGCCATCAAGGATCAGTTTCACGGCTGGGAAGAGGAACTCCTTGGCGCCGGTATCGTTAATATCCACAGCAAAGTCATCGTCCTCGACCCGTTTGGTGCTAACCCCGTGGTGATGACCGGCTCGCACAACCTGGGCTTCAAGGCTTCAAACGCCAACGACGACAACTTGATGATTGTTCAGGGCAATGGCCCTCTCGCAGCCGCTTATGCCATCAACATCATTGCCATCTTCCAGACCTACCGCTGGAACAGTTACGTGGAAGCCCACCTCAAGGATCCGCGCGTCTGGCACGGACTGGTGGACACCGACACTTGGCAACAGAGCTATCTAAGCGGGCCCGAACTCGAAGAGCTGAAATTCTGGCTGGCGGAAGATCACGCCATGGCTGCTGCCGCCGGCGGGCCCCCTCCAGGAGGAAGTGGCGCGTCTACGCATCCCCCGAGCGGCGGAGGCAAGGGCACTGCCCCGAAGCGCCATCATCCCGCCCATCGGGTTCACCACTCCGTGGCTCGCCACCCACGGCACCGCAAATAGCGCAACTCTCTGCTTGCGGCCCCTCTTCGCGCTATACACGAAGGGGGCGCGTGGCGCGCAAATGACGGGACGAGGGTCGAGTGATGCGGAACGCAACATGGGGAGCACTTGGCGTTCTTGCTGTTGCGGCTACGGTGGGCATCTCGCTGCAACCGGGAGCCAGCCGCAGCGGAGAGAGAAACTCGAGGGCACGTCAGGTTACCGCGAAGAGAGCTCGCGCAGAAACTTCTGGAACTACCGAAACAGACAGCGAGCGTGCTTGCGATGACATCGCTCAAGCTCTGCAGGTATTCTTGGCCATCGAAAAGGTGCCAAGACCCAAGGCTTGCTTTAGTGGTGACTCCTCACGTCCTCACGATCAAACAGACGAACAGACGACAGGAAAGGAACCGCCTCGGGACCTCACGTTTGTCGTCGCGACACTTCCAGATCCGGTTCACACGCATTTGGCTCTACTGTTCGATCGCATGGCCGAAGTCATTCAGGACGCCGCGCAAGACGAAGGCTATTCGTATGAAGCTTCGTGGCTGCCGTGGGAGGACAAGGAGCAAACCTACACGCATTTGGCGGATGAAGACCAAGCAGGCAATCGCAAGGAACTGCGGGAGGACGAGCCAGGTGTTTTGGTCTTCCGGAATGGCTTAACGGGGAGCCCAATCCAACAAGGTGACGAGCCCGAGAGCAAGTCTTCCGGGCGCATCGCACCAGCGAGTGCGGCTAAACGCAGCGACCAACCAGACAGGCTCTCGAATAGCGCATTGCTCCCTTATCGGAAAGGATTGATTGTATTTGTTGTCGGGGAAGATCCCACGCGCGGAATTCACACGGAGCAGTTCAAGAATGCCCTGGCGTGGATTGAAGAATTGAAGGGGCCGGATGTCAAATCGCGCGCGCGCGCGGCGATTCTGGGCCCAGTTTTCTCGGGATCGTTTCCTTCGCTGGCAAAATTGCTTTCCGGCGGAGAGTCCGGCGGCTATCTCAAGGAAATTCGCGGCAACTCTTCCAGTCCGCTGTCAATTTACAGCGGGACAGCCAACAGCGGCAAAGCGATCTTGGGATTTGAGAAGGCCTCCCATTCGGATTCGAGCCTCCGCAACTTAGACATCGACTTCCACGCTTTCCTGGAACGCGACGAGGTTGGCCTGGAGCGGTTTTGCGAATATGTGGGCATGCAAAAGCAATCGTTCGGGCCCGAGGCGATCGCCGTCATTTCCGAGGATGAAACGGCCTATGGAGGCAACGGCGAAGGCAGTGACCAGAAGGCGTGCCTAAGCCGGGCCTTGTGGCTGTACTATCCGCGGGATATTTCGAGCTTGCGGGCCGCCTATCAGACGAATTCCATTTTCAACACGACTGCGCCTCAGCAGTCCTCGGACGCCGGGCGTGCGCGGCTTCCCACGGATCTTGCCGATCCTGAAGGCGAAGAACACGACACCATTCGATCGTATGCGGGAAACCAAACGCCGCTATCGCAAGAGGCCTATCTGCTCGGGATCGTAAACGCGATGCGGGTCCGTCACAGCCAGTATGTCATTTTGCGCAGCACCAACCCGCTCGACCAGCTTTTTCTAGCCCGCTATTTACGGCGCGCTTACCCGGACGCACGCATTGTGACGGATGGCGCGGACCGTCTTTTCGAGCGGGAACGCGGCACAACGGGAATGGGCGGAACGATGAGCCTGAGCACGTATCCGCTCCTGGAAATTGAGCAGGAATGGATCGACGGTAAGGCTCCTTCGGGCGGGCAGCGGTTATTCAACTCGGATACTTCCGAAGGCACGTACATCGCGTTCCGGCTGCTTCTGCACTCTCCTGCATTGAGCCAGTATTCAGGAGATCCATGCGCGCTGCCGCGCGAAAAGTTAGAACCGGACTCACAGATAGATACGATCGCTGGTTCTCTGAATGCTCTGCCTGAGGACTGCGTGCCGCTTCCCGATTACGGCCTGCCTTCCTGGATGGCAGATGGAGCCATGCTCCGGCGACCGGCGACGTGGCTCTCGGTGCTCGGAAAAGATGGATACTGGGCGATCGCGGCCATGAATGAGGAGACTCTTCACCGCAGAACGGCAAAAGGGTACTTCGTCAATCGCGAATATCATTCCGAGGCCCCACTCAGCCTAAGGTTATGGCTGATTTTCCTTGCGGGCTTCTGTTTGTTTCACCTGTGGTGCTGCTGGAGGGCATCGTTCACCGCAAAGCCGGCGTTTCGGGCACATTTTGCGAATCCAGGCGACTGGCGGCACACGGTGTTGGTGCTTCTGGGAAGTCTGTTCCTGGCGATTCTGCCACTGCTGGCCGGTTGGGGATGTGGACTGTTCGGTTCGTCGTCAATGTTGTCGCATCCGTGGCTGGTCGGTGGGGTCGTATTTCTCGAGTGCCTCACTGCACTCGCGGCCAGCGTTGTGAATATTCTGAGGGTCGAAAAGTTGAGTAAAGGTGGAACACTGAATCCGGCCGGGCGGCGGATCGAGGGCCGGAAGCTCGTCGCGCTCGTGTGCGGCGCCTCCGCCCTCTGGATTGTTTTCTTCTTTAGGGGGTACGTGCATCCGCTTCAATGGTTTCTGTTGCCTGCAAACCAATTCTTTACGCAGTATCGCAACGTGCACATTTTGAGCGGGGTGTCGCCCATCGTTCCGCTGCTGGCCTTGGCCATTGGAATGTACTTGTGGTTTTGGCACGCGTTGCACGGACTCGCCTTGTTTGGCACGGACCGGTGCGTACTGCCGGCGGAATACGACCTGCGGGTTCCTGGTCCGGCCGACGAGAATGACAGGAATAAGGCGGTGAGCATCTTGCCGATGTTCTCCAGAGAGGCCGCGACGGATACGGAACGCGGCGCAAGGCCGCTGGCCCGCGGCGCCGTAATCCTTGCGCTGGTTTTATTTGCAAGCATGGTTGTGATCGTCAGGACCGTGTCCCGGGGCTGGCCGGTCCGGAGTCTCGGGGCGGAATATTATGCGAAATACTTTCTTTGGTGGCTGCTCGCTTGCTTCAGCTTGGTGCTCATGGAGGCGTGGCAGCTTCTGAGAACGTGGACCAAGCTGCGGGCATTGCTGGTATTCCTGGACCGCAGCCCCTTCCGGCGAACACTAGCGGCTCTCCGTGGGTTTTCCTGGGGCAGCGTGTGGGGGATGAGCGGAAACGTCCTCGACGTCCGATATAAGTTACTCTCGCGACAGCTCGAAAGCCTGGGGCATGTGCGCTCGGCACTGAACGACTTGGCGGTCAAAAAGGCGTCGGATGCCGCCCGATGCTGCATTGCCGCTCGCTACTCTATTGCCGTTTTGGCGAAGCTCAAGCAAGGGGGCAATGACAAGGAGCGGCTTGCACTGGCGGACGAGTGCCTGGACGCATTGAAGCAACTGCGCAAGTCGACGACGGGGCATCTGCGCGAGAAATTGGATGCGGCGCGCGACTGCATCGTCGCCCAAAAATTGGGGACTGTAATGCTGGATCCCGCCGCAACGGCTGGTGTGCAGGAGTGTATTTCTGCTCTGGAGGAGTTCGTAAGCCTGGAAAGTTCACAAGCGGCCGTTGCCGAGCGAGAGTGCGTCAAAGCGCTGGATAGCACGCGCAAGACAGGGATGGAATTCGCCGTCTGGTATGCGGAAAATTACAAGGAGGGCGACGCAGGAAATCTCAAGCCGTTGGAAGCTTTTCAAGCGTCGGTTGCCAAGACCGCCGCGACTCTTCTGATACAAGTGCTCTTGCCGGAATGGAGAGAAGAAAAAAACTCTCTGGTCTTGGTGGAGGCGAAGCAGAGCAGCGACGACGATGATTCGCAGCAAATCTCGGCACCACTGTCGGAGAAGCAGCACATCCGCGACGCGGAGGAGTTTGTATGCCTCCCGTACCTCGGTTTCGTGCAAAACATACTCGGGCGGATGCGCTCGATGGTTATGAGCATTGTGTGGCTCTTTGTTGCGGCGGCGGCCGCGATCTCCAGCTATCCCTTTGATCCGCGGCAGGGACTCAGCGGCACGATGCTTGCTTTCTTTCTATTGCTGGGAGCGGTCATTTTCTACGTGTACGCACAGATGCATAGGGATACAACGCTGAGCCACGTGACCAATACGACGCCAGGAAAATTGGGAGGCGAATTCTGGTTCAAGCTCGTGGGCTTTGGCATTGCCCCGTTATTGGGATTGCTGACGACGATCTTTCCCGGAATAACTGATTTCGTTTTCTCCTGGCTGCAACCCGGGCTGCAATCCATCAAATAAGCGCGTCGGCAGAAAAATGAGTTTGGCGTCCACCTCGGAGTGGGAAATCATCACGAGACCATCCCTCCAAACATTTGACCAGAGGCCATCGGCATCGTGATCCCGCTCCCGGTTGCTCTTCAAGATGCCGGTAAGGACAAAAAGAGTTTGCCGCCGCGGGATGAGGGTAGGCGGACCGATGGTAGATTGCCCGCTCTGTTCGACTTGCCGCAAGCGGACAGGAACGCTGATCCGAAAAGCCGCTGTCATCCCTGACCTGCGCCTCTGGAGCAGCCCTTGGAGGCCCGGAACGAGGGGATGTACGAGCGGTCCAATCCCGAGAGCAGATAGTAAAAGCACCGCTTGATCTCTTCAGCGGAAACGCCCTCTTCCTCGATCTCGCAGGAAAACTTGAAATTGACTGTAAGGGGTTCCACCTCCGCGAGCCAGTAGATGCAGCGGATAAGCTTGTTCGAGGAAGAGTCGCGCCATTTGCGGGTGACAAATGCCAGCGAGGGCCGCGGACCCCAGAGTTCCAAACGCATGACATATTCCGTCTGGCCCTTTGAAAACGTGAAACTGCTGACGACGGGTTCCGGCGGCAAGTAGTGATGCTCATCGACGATGACGGTTCCGGCCTCTGTGTTAATTGCCGTGCAGATGTCCCGCATCGTTTTGAGCAGCTGCGATTTTTCGAGACGCTGCCGCACTTGGGGTAGAGGAAGGCCAATCTCTTTTCGAGTGAGGTGCCGTTCCTCGAGAAAATCTCTCAGGGATAGCAGGGTGTTTGCCATTCGCTTTTACTCCGCAACGATTTTCCTTGCGTCCTTTCGCCTGATTCTGAAAAACGACCGGGCCGGCTCGCGAGCCGCACAGGCGCTGGCGTCGACAAAGGGTTCACTCCATCTTTGTCTTGGCGATCAAGGCATGATCGCCAGACCTGCCGGGCGAGGAGCCTTCCTCGGGCGGCCAATTCGCCAGCGTCGCGCACAGACGCAAAAACAATCGAAGAGCTGCCGTCAAATCGGCTGAGGAGGGATGGCCCTGCAGCCGCCAGCAACGCTGCGGGTCAATCCCCCTCCAACCGTGGAACTGTTCCAACGAAGTAACGAGGATGACGTGCGGGAGGTCTTCGCTGAAGTTCTGATTCCCGCCAATCGATTCGAGCAGTCCGCGTTCACCGTGGCGGCGATGCCGCAGGTCGAGCAGCAGGAAGGTCTCTCGAGGAGCAGTGTCTTGCCCCTCCGCGAACTGCATTTCGACCAACCCCTCGTTCTTCAAGATCGAGAAGGGTTCCAACTGGCGCGCGGGAGTCCGGATCGTCCGCCGGATGAAAGGCAGGTCGCCTCCGTAACCCTCGACAAGAAGAACGGGCAGGTCGGCCGGGGCAGAAGCCGCGGCGGGCCCCGTCCTGATTTCATGATCCACCGTACTCTTGCGAAAGAGCGCGCCGACTTCGGACATCGACTTCAAAGTGCACATGGGGCGGTGGTAAGGTTTCTTTCTGGAAGAGCTGTGTTTCAGGTCTGACACGCGTACCTCCAGTTTCTCGCTTCCGCAGGGCGCCAGGCGGAGGGCAGGCAACGAAAGCACCTACCACCTGCTCAACGGCCGGTCGCTGAAAGAACTTCGCCGGGAAGGCATCTCGCTAACCAGACGACTCTGACCGCCGTATAAATCACGGCAGCGGGCTTCGTGCTCCTGTACTCTCAAAGCGAATTCCCAGAAATTCATGGATAACTTAATCTCAGCGATGGCCTGACTGCTTATCCAATCTTGCGGTTTGGCGCAATTCTTGAGATTTTTTCTGAGGTCAGAAACTGCCGCGCCGGAACTCTGTGGGACTGATCCCCGCCAGCCGGCGGAACGCGCGCGCAAAGTTGTTGGGACGGTCAAACCCGACCTGGAGGCCCACGTCAAGCACGCTGAGTTTCCTGTCGCGCAGCAGTTGTTTGGCATGTTCGACGCGCCGGCCGAGAACATATTGATGCGGGCTCATCCCCATGCTTTTCTTGAAGAGGGCGGCAAAGTAATACAGGTTCATGTTCGCGGCATCGGCAAGCGCGGAGAGGCTAATGTTCTTGTCCAGATTCGCGTGGATGAATTCAAGGACTCTCTTCAGGCGCACCAGGGGCAGGCCACTGCGGTGTGGAGCCAGATCGAGCTTCGATGTCGTGTAGCGTTTCGCCAAACGAATGCAAACGGCGTTGACCATCAGATCGCCTACGAGTGCATCGACGTAGGAACCGTCCTGGGCCACCATCAGAAGCCCACGCAGCAAATGCTCGAGTTGTCCGTCCATTACGCCGAACCCGGGGACCAGTTCAATCCTTCGGCCCTGAACGACGGGATGAACATGACGCTCGAATTGGTCGTTCCCAATCGAAAGCAAGAGACCGCCATGCTGCCCCTCGAAGCGCGACGAGTGGCGCATGGCACGCGGAATGATCCATAAGTGCCGGGGGTGCGTTTCGGCATGGAACCGTTTTCCCTCGATTTGGTAGGCAACCCGAACGGGCTTACCTTGAGGAAGAAATAGTACATGTGTGGGATGTTCCCGTTCCGGGTACTCCGCTGCGTGGGGGGTCACATGCTTCTCAAGGACGACATCCTCGCCCAAGGAAACGGAACTCGACAAGACCGGCGGGCGCGGGGCAAAAGGAATTCGCCGACCGTTCGCATACGCTTCGATTCTGGATCGAGAGATTGCGGTCATGGCGACGATCCCCGCAGGAGCGTTGTGGGTTTCATGGTCAAAGACTTCTCCTTTTTGGCTGGTGCGCCAGCATTAACCTTCATAATCTGTTTCGGCAACGAGAGATCGATTTTGCTTCGAAAGCCAAGCAGGACTCGTCTTGGCCCGCCGTTCTCTGCCCGCAGGCATCAGTGTTTGGGAACGTCATCGTGTGGCTGGCACGTGGGCATCCGTGGACGCGGACTCCACCGGAACCATGCTGTCTTCTGTGCGCGCCGCACTCCCGGCCACGACCACAGGCGGCGGGCCTGTGCCGTTCGATATCAACCCTGGCTTCCCCATCCGCTCCGGCCAGGAATGCGAAAACCCGAATCTGGAGTCCAGGTGAAGGCGTATTTCTCGAAACTGGCGATTTGTATCAGTGCGTTTGAAAAATAATCTGGCTCTTGTGCTCTTGTTCCGCGGTTGAAGCTGCGCCTATAATCCCCGCATCCCCATGCCCCCGCATGAGCATTTCGATTCCCTTGCTGACGATGATCTGCTGCGCAATATCGGTCAGGGCTGTACAGACTGCTTCGCGTTATTATTTCACCGCTACTGCCGCCAGGTTTTCTCCGTGTCCTACCGGATCCTTCGAGACAAGGCGGAAACCGAAGACCTCCTGCAAGAAGTTTTCCTGTCGATCTACCTGCAGCAGGAACGCTACGATTCTTCGCGCGGCAGCATCCGGACGTGGATTCTGCAATTTGCCTACTTCAAGTCCTTGCTGCGCCGGAGATACCTTCGTATCCGGCATTTTTACAAGGATGAGGAACTTTCCGAAGCCCGCGAAATGCGTGGCGGCGAATCTTCCAACCTTAAGGGCATGAACCCGGGAGAGTGGGCGCGGTACGTGGAAACCGGAATCGCTACGCTCGGGGTAAAACAACGGCGGGTCATTGAACTGGTGCATTTCGATGGGTACACATTGCAGGAGGCGGCGGAAATTTTGAGAGAATCTTTGGCCAATACAAGAAACCTATATTACAGAGGCCTCAAGGGGCTCAAAGAGTTTTTGAACGGCAAGGCTGCTTTGCAGAAGGCCCACGAAAATGTGGTTCTGGAAGGGAAAGATGAATACCGCTTCGAGTCCTAATCATCCCGGCAGGGATTGGTACGAGGAACTCTGCGCTCTTGCCGCGATAGGAGAACTTTCGTCATCGGAGTTCGAGGAGTTACGGAACCACTTGGTGGAATGCGGCGACTGCCGGCAACTTTATACAGAGTTTTGCCGGGTTTCGGCCGGAGACCTGGGATTGGTGGCCGCGTTGAAGCAGTCGGAGCAAGTTGTGGAGCATGGGCAAGAGTTCGTAGACGAAAGTGCGGTCTTGGGCCGCTTGCTGGAGCGAGCAACGCGTGAACGAGTGCTGTCCGCCACGGAGAGCGTGACCCAAAGACTGGACATAGAACGGCAACCTATGCGGGAACGACTCACCGGATGGCTGATTTGGCTTCGCCGGCCCGCGCTGTCGTATGGCTCGCTGGGATTGATCTTGTGTGCAGTGGCTGCGCTCGGGGCTTACCGCCTGAAGGAGGCACAGCTCACACCCACGCTGCACGGCCTGAATAATGAGGTGGCGGAGTGGAAGAACCGCGCGAACTCGAGCGCAGCGCAGGCAAAGTCCGCCTCGGAATCGCTCCAGCAAGCGGAGAGCGCACGCGAGCACCTCCGCCAATCACTCGCAGAGGCCGAGACAAAATACGCGGCTTTAGAGGCTCAGCAACAGTCGCTAGAGGCAGAACTTGCCAACGAGCGAGCGCAACTCGATCAGAGAGGGCAAGAACTCGAAGCCACGCGGCGCACGGCGGAGGACAGAAACAAGGAAATCTCTCAGCTAGAGACAAGGGTCCAGAACGCTGCACAGCGGACGGAAGAGCAACGGAGGATCGCTGAGAACCTGCAAAGCAAACTGCAATTGGTCCAGCAGCAGGCCGCCAGCACGCCGGAAAGCCAGGGCTTCGGCGACGCAGAAGCCAAAGAACTGTTCGGCGCCCGCGATCTTCACATCGTGGATGTCTATGACGTAGACGCGAAGGGGAACACGCGGCGCAGCTATGGGCGGGTCTATTACGTCGAGAAGAAGCTGCTGATCTTCTACGCCTTTGACCTGCAAGACAAGAAGCACAACCGCGCCCCTGCTGGATTTCAAGCATGGGGCTACCGCCAGCCCTCGGAGGGTCAGCCCGAAAGCCTGGGCCTGTTCGACGTAGACGATGCCTCTGCGAACCGCTGGGTCCTGAAGGTGAGCAATCCGCGAGTGCTTGAACGCATTGATGCGGTATTTGTCACCCTCGAACCTCCTGACGGCAGTCCTTCCCCTCGTGGCCGCAGGGTACTCTTCGCGAACCTAGCTGGGCCAGCGAATCATCCTTGAGAGAGACAGTGCTGAGTTATCCGTGACTAGTGGTTAGACACACACAGACTTTTCGCAGAACGCAGCACTCCCTTGATTTGTAACGGTAGTCGTTCTTGGTAAGTCTGAAGCTGACCCTCAGCTTAGAACGAGGACTACTAAGCCGAGTTTTGTTACTTGGAGTGCGGAAAAGTTGCAGACTTAATGCCCGCAATGGACCAGCAGTTTGAGCGTTGCTGCGCGACGTGACCGGATTGCGAGCCCGCTACCCATTTTGCCTTCTCATAAAGTCTAGAGAGGACAAAGTGAGCCGCGAAAGGCCAGATGTCAGTTTCGGGTGGCCATTTTTAAGCGAGATCTGCGCATTCATAGCAGGCGTTTGCCACAACCCATGGGCGCGTAATACGAGTTTCACAAACCGAGCTGAGAACATCCCCCCGGTTTTCAGCAAATACCTCAATAGAAGGTTGTCTCGGAGGGGTCATGAAAAGTTTGCTTCTGGCGCGTGGACTGGCGGTTGTATTGATGTCGCTGGCGCTGTGGGGTGTGCCTTGTAACGCCCAATCCACGAACGCCGCTATTGGCGGGCAGGTCACGGACGAACAGGGACGAATGGTTCCCGGCGTGACTGTTGTGCTGACCAATCTCAATACCGGGGTTGCATACGAAGCGAAGACCAATGGGGACGGACTCTACAACGCTTCTAACCTGCCGCCAGGGATCTACCGTGCCAATGTGACCAGAGATGGATTCAAGAGCATCGTCAAGGGCGACATCGAACTGCATGTCCAGGACGTAGCGTCGATCAATTTCCAATTACAGGTCGGGTCGGTTTCAGAGACAGTGACGGTGGAAGCTGGCGGGCTGACTATCAACACGACGGATGCGTCGGTCAGCACGGTTGTGGATCGTCAATTCGCGGCAAATCTGCCGATGAATGGAAGAAGCTTTCAGACGCTGATTGAGCTGACGCCCGGAATCGTACTCACGGTGAGCAATCCTTCAGATTCTGGGCAGTTCAGCATCAATGGACAACGCGCTGCTTCGAATTATTGGATGGTCGATGGGGTCAGCGCGAATATCGGCGTGAGTTCTACTTCGTTTGCGGGCAATGGTTTCGCGGGTTCGCTACCGTCGTTCAGCGTTCTAGGCGGAACCAATAGCCTTGTCTCGGTCGATGCCCTGCAGGAATTTCGGATACAAACCTCCACATATGCACCTGAATTCGGGCGAACTCCCGGAGGTCAAATCTCCATCGTCACGCGCTCGGGCACAAATCGGTTTCACGGCACAGTGTTTGATTACTTTCGAAATGACGTGCTCGACGCGAACGACTGGTTTGCGGGTGCCAACAATCTGCCAAAGCCCGAAGAAAGGCAAAACGATTTTGGGGGAACGCTTAGCGGACCGATCGTCAAGGATAGGACGTTCTTTTTCTTTTCCTATGAGGGTTTGCGGCTGCGCCTCCCTCAAGTGACCGAGACGACGGTTCCCGACACGCTCGCCCGACAGAATGCGGCGCCAGCCATGCAACCGTACCTGAATGCTTTTCCTTTACCGAATGGTACGGATAACATCGCAAGTGGCATTGCCAATTTTGACGCCAGTTACTCAAATGCCGCATCTCTCGATGCGTATAGCCTCCGAATTGACCACACGTTGAGTGACCGAGTTTCCCTATTTGGGCGATACAATTACTCGCCTTCCGAGATCACGCAACGCGGAAGCGGATACGCGCTAAGCGCCGCTTCCCCAACGCGAATCACGACGCAAACCGGCACTCTTGGCGTGACTTGGATGATTTCGGCCAACGCCAGCAATGATGCACGGTTCAATTACAGCGCTACGGACGCATCCAGTAATTGGTCACTGGACAACTTCGGAGGCGCAGTCCCCCTTATGACGCTGCCGTTGCCGGCGCCGTACGGCGGTCAAAACTCGCTTTTTACCTTGGATGTAATTTCCTTAGTTGACGGTCAACTGATTGCGGGAAGGAATGCGCATAACGTCCAGAGGCAGATGAATGTGATCGACAACCTCTCCGTTCAGAAAGGATCACATAGCCTCAAGTTTGGGATTGATTACCGTCGGCTATCGCCAGAATTCGACTTCGCGGAGTACGGGCAAGATGTCTTCTTCAGCGACGTCCCGTCGGCCGAGTCGGGCAATCTGTTCTTCAACGAAATACTATCCGGACGTGGGACGACCCTCTTATTTCATAATCTTGGCATATTCGCGCAAGACACTTGGCGCCTAACCCCAAGGCTCACGCTCACCTATGGATTGAGATGGGATGTAGATTTCACACCGTCCTCTGAAAACGGGCCGCCCCTTCTCGCTGTGACGGGGTACAGCCTGAACAATCTGTCAAATCTTTCTATCGCTCCGTCCGGCACACCTCCTTTCAAGACTACGTATGGAAATTTTGCCCCGAGGATTGGGGTGGCGTATCAACTACATCAAAGCCCAGGCTGGCAGACGGAATTACGGGGCGGATTTGGCACCTTCTACGACCTGGCGACCTCCGAGGTCGGGAATTTTCTGTCCAATTCCTATCCCTTTGGGGCAACCAGGATCGCTTTCCCCGGCGGAAGCTTTCCGTTGAGTTCCTCGGCTGCGGCCCCGCCGCCCATCACTATTGCCAGTCTCGCGACTGGAACCCTGTTCGCCTTCGATCCAAACCTTCGGTTGCCATACACGCTTGAATGGAATGTCGCGCTTGAGCAAGCATTGGGCAAGGAACAGACAATTTCCGCTTCCTACGTCGGCTCTTCCGGGAACAGACTCTTACAATCGACTTATGTGATCTTGCCCGCCTTCCCGTCGGCGGATCTTGTCGGAAATACCGCACATTCCGACTACAACGCGCTTCAGCTGCAATTCCAACGCCGTATGTTGCATGGTCTCCAAGCGCTAGCATCGTACACATGGTCGCACTCCACCGATGATGGCTCCGCGGGTTCGGCGCTCGGAAATCCGGCCAACGCACTTGTTCCGTCTAATAGTTCTTCCGCAAACTGGGGCCCCGCTGATTTTGACACCAGGAACGCGTTCTCCGGGGCGCTCACCTACAGCATCCCGGCGCCAAAAGCCAATGCGTTCGTGACGGCGGTTTCGCAAGGTTGGTCGCTGCAGAGCGTCGTTCAGGCGAGATCGGCCCTTCCAATCAATGTTTACGATTCTCTGGTCGGCTATGGGTACCTAGCCAACGCCTTTACTCAAGTTCGGCCGGATGCGGTCCCCGGACAACCGTTCTTCTTGTACGGCGACCAATACCCGGGTGGAAAAGCGCTGAACCCCAACGCCTTTGCTCCGCCACCCACGGATCCCACTACGGGTGCACCACTGCGACAGGGAGATCTGGGCCGGAACGCTTTGAGAGGATTTGCGGCGGCCCAATGGGACCTTGGAGTCCATCGTGAGTTTCCAATTTACGAAGACATGCGTCTCGAGTTTCGGGCGGAAATGTTTAACGTGCTAAATCACCCGAATTTCGGACAGCCCATTACGGACATCAGCAGGCCGAACTTTGGATTGTCGACACAAATGTTGGGGCAGAGTCTTAACAACGGCAATCTAGGTGGGGGCGCGCTCGATCCTCTTTATCAGATTGGTGGTCCCCGCTCGATTCAATTCGCGCTGAAGCTTGCATTCTAGAGGGCTCAGTGGGCGCGAAACCGGCATATCTTCCAGGAGCAATTGAAGGTCGGGCCGTCGGTCGTTGCAATACTGAGTTGTAAACGATTTTCGTTGCCAATTTATCGATTTGATTGGCTTGTAGGCGAAAAATCCAAGGGTGAGTTCAAAATGATGATCAAAATAGCTGTCATTGTGTTGTTCGCACTGCAAGCTGCCGCCCCTTCTCCCATATGGGCTCAAAAACTCGCACCGCTTCCTGTGGAGGATGCAATCAATACTCGGGAATTCGGACAGTTTGTAACGCCGATCAAATTCTCTCCTGATGGAGAGCGATTGGCGTACGTGGTCACGGACAACAGGAAGATGGTGGCAAGCGCTTTTGCTACGGAGACCTATGCACGCACAGGGGTAGTCTGGTCTGCAACCGGTGCGGACATCTGGATCCTAAACGTAAAGAGTGGACAAACCAGGAACCTGACACAAGGAATCGGCAACAACTGGTTTCCAGCGTGGTCCCCGGATGGGAGATACCTGGCTTTTCTTTCTGATCGAGATGGTTCATCAGAGTCCAAGCTGTGGGTGTGGGAAGTCGCCTCCGATACGTTGAAGAAGATCTCCGATGCGCGTGTGAGAACAGGACAAGATTTGCAGTGGCTCCCGGAAAGCAGGGGATTGCTGGTAACTATTTTGCCGGAAAACATCAGAACAGAAGATTATGTCAGAAAATCCCGTGAGTCGGCCAGTTCCGAGAGTGAGGGTAGAACGCCCGGTGCCAAGGTGAGGGTCTACAAGTCGGCACCGGCTTCGCACGATGGTAATGTTGCCGTAAAGTCGGACCCCTGGCTTCTGACTGGTCCTTCCGTCGACTTAGTGGTCATCGATGTCAAAACCGGCGAAGCGCGTCCTGTCCTTCGTAGTCTGGATCGACTTGGGTGGTATCTGCTTTCCCCGGACGGCACGAATGTCGCCCTGAGTCGCCCTAGGCGATTTGAAAAGCCAGGGAGCCAGCAAATCCTCTGGGACATCGACGTCGCCTTCATAGCGACCGGCGAGCAGCGATCCATGGTTACGGACGTCCGGCTGGCATTTGGTGGAGCATCGTTTAGCTGGTCGCCCGACAGCTCACGGTTGGCTTATCGTGCGTCTGGTCTTCTCGAGACACGGGGGGACTGCTACATCGTTGACGCGAAGGGAGGCACACCGCTGAGGGTAACGACGTTTCCTTCCGGTGGCATGGTCTTCACGCAATTTCCGCCCTTGTGGGACACCAGCGGCGGATATGTCTACCTCATCCAGCGGGGAACCATCTGGAGAGCGTCGACAGTCCAAACGCAACCCGCACAGTTAGCGGATCTAGGTCCTTTTGAAGTCGAGGAGATCGCGGCGGGAACGGCGGGAAGGCTCTGGTCGCCGGATAGCGGCCGGACTATGATCGTCCTAAGTCGCGATCACAAAGCGAAGAAAGCAGCATTCTACAGAGTAGATCTGGCATCCGGCCGCTCGACGAAGTTGATGGAGGACAGTCAATGCCATACCTGTGTGAACGCGCTCTATCACGTAATGGGCAGCCCCTCTGGCGATGCTTATTACTTTTCAGAGGACGCTCAGCACTCCCCGGATCTGTGGTCAGCCGATTCAGATTTCCGTGCTCCGCGAAGGATGACGCACCTCAATCCGCAATTTGACGCTTACCAAATGGGCGCGGTTCAGCTGGTCGACTGGAGCAGTGACGACGGCGACCAACTCCGGGGAGCGTTGCTCTTACCCGCAGGATACGAGAGAGGCCAGCGCTACCCTCTGATCACCTGGGTTTATGGAGGCGAGTCGATTTCAGACCGTATATCCCGGTTCGGACTGGGATACGACGGACCATTTGATCTTCAACTGTTCGCAACGCGCGGTTACGCGGTCTTCCTTCCCGATGCCCCTCAGAATTTGGGCACTCCCATGGCGGATCTGGCGAAAACGGTGTTGCCTGGCATAAGCAAGGTTGTCGAGATCGGCGTCGCGGATCCAGACAGAATTGGGGTCATGGGGCATAGCTTCGGAGGATACTCCGCGCTGGCCCTGCTCGTTCAGAGTAATCGATTCGAAGCCGCGGTCGTTTCCGCTGGGTATGGTGACCTTGTCGCACATTACGCGGAAATGACCGTAAACGGTACAGCATTCGGCACGTCGATTGACGAAGGAGGGCAGGGGAAGATCGGAGGCACTCCCTGGGAATTTCGCAATCGTTACATCGAGAACTCGCCAATATTCTATCTCGACCGAATCAAAACGCCTGTTTTGATGGTACATGGATCCGAGGACACCGCAGTTCTTCCTTACCTTGCAGATGAAGTGTTTGTGGACCTACGGAGGCTGGGAAATGAGGTGGAGTATGCAAAATATGATGGCGAATCGCATTCCCCCAGTAGTTGGAGCTACGAAAACCAACTCGATGTGGCAAGCCGGTGGATTCGCTGGTTCGACAAATATCTCAAGGCTGAGTCATCGAAATAAGTCCCACCGGTATCTAGAAATCCGGGGTGAGCGTGAGGTTTTATGAACGTCCCCGGACGGGGCCCGATGAGAGATATTGATTCAGCTTTGAAGCGTTGTTAGGTTCCGTGCATGGAACTCATGCAGCTCGAGATGTTGGTGGCTGTAGTGGAAGAGGGTAGTGTCCGCGGCGCCGCCGAGCGCGTGTTCCGCACCCAACCTGCCGTCAGCATCGCGGTGCGCAAGCTCGAAGAAGAGTTTTCGACACCGCTGTTCGACCGCTCAAAACGATATGAATTCCGGCTTACCCAGGCAGGAGAGTCTTTTTACCGCTACGCGAAACGCATGCTGAGTTTGCGCAAAGAGGCCACCTCGGAACTGGACGACATCGCACAACTTCGGGTTGGTCGCTTGCGGGTCGGCGCAAACGAGAGTATCAGCCTGCATCTCCTTCCTAGGCTCGCCAAGACTTTTCTCCAGCAGTATCCGGCGACGCGCATGGAACTTACCTGTGCCCGCTCGGAAAGCCTGCTCGCGGATCTGAAACTGCGGAAGCTCGATTTAGCGATGGTCTCCTTCCGGCCCCAGGACGCCGATTTCGAATCGTCGTTCCTCCTGCAGGACGAACTGGTGCTCATCACTCGCCCGAACCATGCTCTGGCCTCGAGAGGAAAGGTGCAGTTCAAGGATCTGGCGGGGGAGCCGCTCTTGATGATGGATGTCTCCCAGCCATCGCCGTGGCACAAGCGCGTCACCGACGCCTTCGTGCGCTCCAAAATTCCCTACCATCTACAAGTCGAGAATGCACCGATCGAGACCATCAAGAAGATGGTGGCCACAGGGCTGGGGATCGGTTTTGTCCCACTGCTGTCGGTACGGGAAGAACGGGCCCGTGGGGAACTCGTGGTAGTCGAGGTGGAGGGGATTCACCTCGAACGTTCCGTCTGGCTGGTCAGCCGGAGAGCCGCACAGTTCCCCGCGGCGAAGGCGTTCGTGCAGTGCGCAATAGCGATTGGCGAAGACTTTGCCTGCGGAGGAGCCGGAGCACAGTCGAAGACCACTTCTTCTTCGGCCCTGCTCAAGGGCGAGAAAGTAGCCTTAGTCAAACGGCACGCTCAGGCGTTGCCTTGACGCATGAATCCATAAACATTATTAAAGCTGCTCTTCCGGTGAATTGTGTTATTTCCTTTATTGTAGTGGATTGAGGACTGTTCTCACACAAACCGTGCTGGTGAGGGATAAAGGGCTGTGTATGCTTGGGCGAACGAAGCCGCACAGCCCATGTCCCCCACCGCCACCTCGGGCAGGGGAGAGCGAAATCGGTACGTGGGCGTCGACTGGGCGAGTGATCGTTCCGCCTTTCTCTCCTCTATGGTCCGCTATTTCTCGCTCGGGTTTGAAGCAGGTAATCCACCGCGGAGTTTTCGTTTGGAAGACATGCTCTGGTGCTGGCCGGTAGACCACACAGGCAAAAATCGGAGAGACTAACCCGGATACTACGCGGTCCCATTACGGTACCAATCCATGCCGTACTCGATGCTGGCGACAGTGATTCGACCCCCGCTGATGTGATACATAGCCCGGATGTTCTGGAGCTGTGTGAAGTCATAGATGTCTTCACTCGTCCCTACGCAGACGATCTCTAACTCCAGAGAGCAGTGCCGCGCAAGTCCACACGTTCCTCCAGACCGTTCACCCTTAAGCGAAACGAGCCTACACTTTACTTTAGATATCATTGGCCAGCAAATTCGTACAAAGCTCAGAGGATTGAGAGTTCACAAGAGCAACTGAGGGAGATGAGAAGCGGATGCCTTACCACACTGAAGACCTGCATATTAAATGGACCAAGGTTCTTCTCCCACCCGTATTTCTGGAGGAAGAGCTGCCCATCACCGACAAGGCCGCCCAGACTGTCTATCAGGCGCGCAGCGGGGTTCGGGGCATCCTTAATGGCCAGGATCATCGTTTGATTGTTGTTGTTGGACCGTGCTCGATTCACGACACGAAAGCCGCCCGGGAGTATGCGGGATTGCTCCAGCACGCTAGACACAAACTTTCCAGAGAGTTGCACATCATGATGCGTGTTTACTTCGAGAAGCCCCGGACCATCATTGGCTGGAAAGGCCTGATCAACGATCCCCACCTGGATGAGTCATTCAAAATCAATGACGGCCTGCGGATGGCTCGCCACCTCCTGCTTGACCTTGCGGAAATGGGCGTGCCTGTGGCGACCGAGTTCTTGGACATGATCGTTCCCCAGTATGTGGCCGGTCTTGTGAGCTGGGGAGCCATTGGAGCGCGCACCACGGAGAGTCAACTTCACCGACAGTTGGTTTCTGGCCTTTCCTGTCCTGTCGGATTCAAGAATGGAACCTCCGGGGACGTACGAATCGCGGTCGAGGCGATTCAATCCGCAACCCATCCGCATTGCTTCCTCGGCCACACAAAACACGGACAGTCAGCGATCTTTGTCACGACGGGCAATCCCGACTGTCACGTCATTCTCCGGGGTGGCCGGGAGGGCGCCAACTACGGGGCCGATTCCGTTGATCGAGTGTGCGCACAACTGGAAGCAGCGAAGCTGGCCCCACGGGTCATGATCGACTGTAGTCACGCCAACAGCAACAAGGACTACACAAAGCAACCTTTCGTGTGTCGTGAGGTTATGAAACAAGTTGAGGAGGGAAAGAGACACATCATCGGAGTCATGATCGAAAGCAACTTGGTCGGAGGCGCCCAAAGGCTAGTCACCGGACAATCCTTGACCTATGGCCAGAGCATCACCGACGGCTGCATAGGCTGGGAGGAGACTCTCGAATTGCTCGAAGAGCTTGCTGAAAGTGTCCAGTCGGCTCGTCGCTGAGCTGTTTCGCCTTGGAAACGGGACCGCGGTGAGCTGGCCGTTATCGAAGTCGAGGGATTCCACGAAAAGCGTTCGGTGTGATGCAGGATCCGCGATTCCTGACCGGCCAGGAATCTATTCCGAACAAGGACTCCAAACTCGTCATAGTAAAGCGCCGGGCGTACACGGGTTGCGAAAAGCTCAGCGTCGCCAAGATCGCTAGGAAACAAACAAACTGTCTTGGCGGTTCATGTGCCTGAACAATTACACGAAACATACAGTATTCATCGGTTCAGGCCATATTTTCCCAGGGTCCGAGAAAAATATTGTTGCGTATCAACCCTATCCTGGCCCAAGGAATTATGCTATTTCTTCCCTGCGGCGTTGCATCGCGCCGGATACGTTCTCGAATTGGAGTCTTCAAGTTTAAGCCATGCCGTCGCCCGACCGAAAAGAAGAGCCACGCCCTTCGTGGACGGACCTCCAAGAGGCCGGCGATTCCGAACTCATCAACTATTTGTTATGCGGCAACGACGACGCTTTTGCCGTGATTGTGGATCGTTATGAACGGCTTGTTTTCAGCGTGGCGGTCCGAATTGTCAAGGACGAAACCGAAGCCGAAGATGTCGTCCAGGTTGTGTTTCTTGATATTTTTCGAGATGCGGGAAAATTCGATTCTTCCCGGGGCACACTGAAAGTGTGGCTGCTGCAGTACGCCTATAGCCGCAGCATGACTCGCCGGCATCACCTGGAACGCAGGCAGTTTTACTCGAGCGTGGACATCGACGAGCAGAGGTTTTCGGAGATTTGGACCAGGCCGGCAAGTAGGCACGCTTTGTCTCCTGGAGAAACAGCTCGTCTCGTCGAAGAAGCTCTTGCACAACTCAATGACAGGCAGCGGGAGGCCATTGAACTTATCTATTTCGAAGGTCTGAAGTTCTCCGAAGCCGTGCAAAAGACAGGGGAGACGCTGCCGCAGATCCGTCATCACTACTATCGCGGGCTAATGAAGATTCGAGACTTCATCGAATCGAAACATTCTCCGGGAGATAGGCAGTCCTCGCCGCTGGCGGCGACGGCAATGGGGTTGGAGGTGGCAAATGTCAAACCACGAACGGTTTGAGGAGCTTTGCGTCATGGCCGCCGCCGGTGAAATCTCCGCAGCGGAACGGCAGGAATTAATGACGCACATCGAAGAGTGCGTGGCCTGCCGCAAGACGCTCGCGGAGATGAAAGACATTCACGCGACGTGGTTGCCTGAGCGTGAGGGTTTCGAGATAAAGAGAAGCTTTGCTGCCGAATCCAAGCTACGGCAATTGGTTTTGCAGCGAGCGTCAGCTGAGGGCGCACAGTTTTCCGGCGACGCTCGGTTGCCGGCGGTCCCCGTTTCGCATCTGCCGCGGCCTTTCTACCAAAGACCCCTGCATCCGCTGTTGGCCGTTGCAGCAGGGATTCTTGTTGTACTGGCCGGTGTCGGAATCTACGGACGGAGAAACTTGCACGGTTCGGTACCGCAGCCATTGGCCGCGGTACAGAGCGTAGCCGTCGATGCGCAGCATCCCGCTGTCTCCGATTCCGAGGCCTCACAACTTGAGGTGATGCGAGAGAATGCCCGTCAGACACAGTTGGCGCAGCAGAAACTCGAGGCCGCTCTCAAGGAAGCACAGGCGGACAGGCAGCGGTTGCAGCGGCAGCTTGAGGCAGCAGAACAGCGGGCGGGCACTCTCGATCAATCAAATGCAGCGGCGGTGCAGGAAGTGGCGGAACTTCATGCCCAACTGGACTCGGCGCGCGCGAACGAGTCGTACGCGGAACAACAGCTCGCGGCGTGGAAGGCGTCCACATCCGAAAGACAGACGGAACTGACCCTTGTGGAGGGTGAGAACAGAGATTTGCGCGAGAAACTGGCTCAGCAGACGGCGAGTGCTGACCGGGAGCGCGAACTGATGGCCGCCGGACGGGAGATCCGCGATCTGATCGCTGCCCGAAATCTTCATATCATCGATGTATACGACACGAGCGGAGAGGGAAAGACGCAGAGGTCTTTTGGCCGCGTCTTTTACACGGAAGGGAAATCGCTGGTCTTCTACGCCTATGACTTGCCCTTGAGCCGCCCCGCCACGAAGTATGCCTTTTACGCCTGGGGCAAGAAGGACGGCAGCGGTGAGGTAAAGGTGCGAAACCTGGGCATTTTCTACAATGACGATCAGGCGCAAAAGCGGTGGGTCCTCAAGATCACCGACCCGCGGGTCCTGTCCGAAATCGATTCCGTGTTTGTGACTCTGGAGAAGACGGACGATTTCGGCAGCGCTCCTACCGGCAAGAAGCTCCTGAGCGCATACCTCGGAAGTCCCGCCAACCATCCATAGCTGCATCGAGAAGAGTCGAAAGGCTGCGGGTGCAGTTTCTTTCTCCTCCCGGGACGACAGATCTCCCTCACAAGTTTGGATACCAGCGCTGACCTCTCTGTTGAGGGTGCCCATGCCGGATACTGCCATCGGGCACGAAATAATGTGCAGGTATCGGCGTGAAATGGGGAAATCGTAATGCGTTCGACGGATGGCGGCTTACGGCCTTCCATTCTACTCATGGGTTGTCATCGAATTTTGGGATTTGCAGTTGGGAACAAATTCGCTCTTGCCTTGAATACTGGGGACAAGGAGGGCGACCAATGCCCAGGCAGCGGAAGAGAGCGAGTGCGACAGTGAGGAACAGAGAGTGGCGGATGGCCAGGCCCGTGTTCCTGTTCGTCTATTTGACGCTTCTCGTTTGCAGTACAGCGACCACTGCACGCGCGCAGACGACCAGTGCTACGCTCTCGGGCACGATCATGGACGCAGCGGGAAGGGTCGTTCCGGATGTCGATGTCAGCGCCACTAATGTAGATACAGGTATCACGACCGATACGAAGACGAATGGAGATGGAATTTACGTCCTGACCACGCTACAGCCAGGACATTACCGCGTGATCGTCACCAAGCCAGGATTCAAGCAGATTGCTCTTACCGACGTCATCCTCCATGTTCAGGACACGGTCAGCCGGAATTTCAACTTGGACATAGGTGCAGTCTCTGAAACAATCACCGTGGAAGGCGGGGCGCCGATGATAGACACGACCGATGCAAGCGTTAGCACGATTGTTGACCGGCAATTCGCCGAGAATTTGCCGTTGAACGGGAGAAGTTTCCAATCCTTGATTTATCTTGCACCAGGTGTCGTGGTTGTACCCACGAATACATTTGACAACGGCCAGTTCAGCGTCAATGGGCAACGGGCCGCTTCGAACTACTGGATGGTCGACGGAGTGAGCGCCAACATCGGCGTCGGAAGCGCGCAGCTCGGCGGAGGGAATGGACTTGGTGGCTCACTAGGGTCATTCAGCGCGCTGGGCGGTACGAACAGTTTGGTGTCTGTTGACGCGTTGCAGGAGTTCCGCATTCAAACATCCTCGTATGCCCCGGAGTTTGGGCGCACCCCCGGGGGACAGATCTCGATCGTAACGCGGTCTGGAACCAATCAGTTTCATGGTACCGCCTTCGACTACCTGAGAAACAGCGCATTCGACGCGAGTAACTGGTTCAACGGGTACATCAACAACCCTCCTCTGCCGAAAGCGGAGGAGCGGCAAAACGATTTCGGAGGAACGCTCGGCGGCCCCATCCGAAAGGACAGGTCTTTCTTCTTCTTTTCCTACGAAGGCTTGCGGCTGAGACTGCCCGAAACAACTCTGACCACAGTTCCGGATCTGTCCGCTCGGCAAAGCGCAGTGGCGCCGATGCAGCCCTATTTGAATGCGTTCCCCCTGCCGAATGGACCAGAGACCAGTGTTGCAGGAACGGCAGATTTCAACGCGAGCTATTCGAATCCGGCCACCCTCGACGCGGTAAGCCTTCGCGTGGACCAGAGACTCGGGAACAGTTGGAACATCTTCGGCCGGTACAACTATTCTCCCTCCGAGTTCGAGGAACGCGGCGCCGGTGCTAATGGGGCGCTCAGCGTCTTGGGAGTTTCGAAGATCACGACGCAGACGGGCACGGTCGGTGCGAGCTGGACAATTTCCACAACGTCGACGAACGATCTTCGCTTCAACTATAGCCGCACCAATGCGCGAAGCTCCAACCGTTTGGACGACTTTGGCGGTGCGGTGGTGCCGACGAGCCTGCCGCTTCCCTCCGGCTTCGGACAGGATAACAGTCTGTTTTCACTGTCGATTTTCAGCTTGACCGGGTTCAATCTCTCCGCCGGAGTGGAATCGCAGGTCATTCAACGCCAGATTAATATCGTCGACAACCTCTCCTTGCAGCGCGGCGCGCACAGCGTGAAGTTGGGAATCGATTACCGCCGACTCAACCCGGAGCTCGTGCCGCGCGAGTACCAGCAGGTTGCTTCGTTCTTCAGCATTCCACAAGCCGTGGCGGGAAGGAGTTCGGGAAACGTCTCTTCGTTTGCGCTCTCGACGATCGTATTTCACAACGCGGGCTTCTTTGCCCAGGACACTTGGCGATTGTCGCCGAAGCTGACCTTTACCTACGGCCTGCGATGGGACATCGACTTTGCACCGTCCTCCTCGAGTGGGCCGCAGATTCCAGCGGTCACCGGATATAGCCTGACCGATCTTTCGCACCTCGCGATTGCGCCGGTCGGTACGCCGCCGTTCCACACGAGTTTCGGAGGCGTCGCTCCCCGCCTGGGTGTGGCCTACCAACTGTTTACGGGCAACAGATGGCAAACCGTGCTGCGCGGCAGTTTTGGAATCTTTTACGATCTGGTCAGTTCAGAGGCGGGAAACTCCCTTGCCAACGGATTTCCTCCCTTTGGCACGATTGTTGGCGTGCCCAGTTCTCCGTTCCCGTTTTCGCCGGCGCAAACGGTACCGCCCGTGATTCCTCCGACCGGCACGCTGGCAAGAATCAACGCGTTCAATCCAAACCTGGAGCTGCCCTACACTCTTCAATGGAACGGGAGCGTCGAACAAGCACTCGGCAAGGATCAAGCGCTTTCCGTGTCGTACGTTGGCGCCGCCGGGCGCCGTCTGCTCCAGACGACGGAGTTTTCGGAGCCGCCCACAAATCCGGCGATTCTGGTTGGAACCTTCATCGACAACACCGCGACCTCCGACTATGACGCACTGCAGGTGCAGTTCCGCAGGCGGCTGTCCGCCGGACTGCAGGGGGTAGCGTCCTACACCTGGTCGCACTCGATCGACGACGCCTCCGCGGGTTCGGCGCTGCTGGCCACGAATATCAGTCTTCCGGGCAGTAGAGACCAGAATCGAGGGAATTCCGACTTCGACATCCGGAACGCCTTCAGTGCGGGCCTGACCTACGACGTGCCGTGTTCGGTTCGAAACCGGATCGGAAAATCATTGCTCCAGGGTTGGTCGACGGAGAATTTCATTCTCGCGCGCTCGGCGCCACCGTTGACCGTGACCGACATCAACTTCTTCCTCTTCTCGTCGGGAGTGACTGCCAACATTCAGCCGGATGTCGTGCCGGGTCAGCCTTTGTATCTGTACGGTCCGCAATTTCCCGGTGGCAAGGCATTGAACCCGGCGGCATTCACCGATCCCCCGTCGGACCCCATCACAGGTGATCCGCTCCGTCAGGGAGACTTGCCGCGGAATAAGCTTCGGGGTTTTGGCGCAACGGAATGGGATATGGCCATTCACCGCGATTTCGCAATCCGGGAATCCTGGAAGCTTCAGTTCCGCGCCGAGCTGTTCAACGTACTGAATCATCCGAATTTTGGTCCGCCGAACCCCAACTTTGGGGCCGGAGGATTCGGCATCTCCACACAAACATTGAACGAAAGTCTTTCGAACGGAAGCGTAGGCGCCGGAGGGTTTGATCCGCTCTACCAGATTGGCGGCCCGCGGTCGATACAGCTCGCTCTGAAGCTCTCTTTCTAGAACCTGCTTGAAGGATGGGTGGAAAAGAATGCTCCACGGGAGGAGTCGGTTCTTGGGGTGTGTGAACGATGTCTCGGAACGCGCAAAATCCACGTTCGCTAGGCAAGGCGAGGGGATTTTCCATGGAACGGATTGACGTTCGGTCCAAGTTGTTAGTGTTGGCAGCCATGGCGAGCTTGCCTCTGGTCGCCGCGAAGCAAGTGTCGGCGCAGCAGAGAATCCCGCTGGCAATCGATGACGCGCTGAACACGCGGACACTTCCAGCGTCGTCGCGCGTTGCCGTTTCTCCGGACGGCCGGTGGGTGGCTTTAACGCTCCGCGAGAATCGTCGGTCGCTCGGTAACGAGATAGGCCTCTCAGGTCAACCGAACCCTCGAACAGGCGTCTCCGACGAGGGCGATGCTTCGGATGTATGGATTGTGAGAATAGAAAATGGGCAAGCCACGAACTTGACGGGTGGCGAAGGATCAAATTGGGAACCGACATGGTCTCCTGACGGAACATCGATTGCATTCTTGTCGGACCGGGATGGCGGCGAGACCAACGTCTGGCTTTGGGCCGTTCGAGATCGCGTGTTGAGGCGCGTATCCAAGCGCGCGGTCCGGGCGGTTCCAGGAATGAAGATGCGATGGACTCCCGATTCAAAACGAGTGTTGGTTACCGCGCTTCCTGAGGACATAACGGCTGGTGAATATGCGAAGTCCGTGGCTTCGGTCGGAAAGATGAGCGATAAGGACAGGGAGCCGCATACGACGATAAGTCTGTTTAGTTCAGAAGCCACACGCTTGAGCGGGGAAAAAAACAGCGCTGCCGTCATGACAAATCTCGACGAGGCTTATAGACACGACCTGGTTCTCATCGACGTGGACACGGGCGCGGCCGAGACATTGGTCCGGAACGAGCGCCTCCGTGACTATTCGCTGTCGCATGACGGCGCGACGGTTGCTTACGCGGTTCCAAAGAGGTTCTACCGACCAGCGTCATGGCAGATACAATGCGACCTTGTCACCGTGGATGTGAAGTCGAAGCGCCGGAGGGTTCTCGCGAGTGAAGTAATTCTAGCACCCGAATTTCGCTGGTCCCCGGCGGACTCCTCGATCGTGTTTAGCGCCATCGATCCGAGTGATGGAAGTGCCAGCTATTATCTGGTGTCGCGAGAGGGTGCTCCGTCTCGAAAGGTATCGTTCCCCGCAAATCACCCGCTCCGGCACGCGGCAGGTCCTTCGTGGGACTCAAGTGGGCAATGGTTCTATTTTGTAAACGACAAGTTGTTATGGCGCGCGGCGGTCGCCGATGCCACCGCTGTTCAAGTCGCGCTCGTACCAAATCGAACGATTATCTACGCACTGGAACGCGCCGAGGGGGATCTATGGATGCCCGGTGGGAACTCAGCGGTGGTTCTGACGCATGACGAGGATAGTAAACTCGATGGTTTTTATCGAGTTGACCTGAGCAATGAGAACAGCAGCCTCCTGATGGAGCGCGCGCAGTCGCATGTCATGATGCCATTTACCGGCCTTGCTCCGCGCCGCATTGCGGTTTGCGCGGACGGGCGCTCCGTTGTCTTCCTAGCCGAAGATTCGCAACACCCTCCGGACGTTTGGATCAGCGACGCTCGTTTTGAGCATCCGCGACAACTGACTCATTTGAATCCTCAATTTGACCGATACGAATTGGGCAAGACGCGCCTGATCGAGTGGATCAGCGACGATGGAAAACGGTTGCAAGGCGCCTTGTTGTTGCCGTCAGGCTATCGAAAGGAGGAAGTCTATCCGCTTCTCGTGTGGGTGCACTCCGGGGCAAACTTCTCCGAGCATTTGAACTCGTTCGCTCTCGGTGAGTTTCCTGGGCCGTTTAACATGCAGTTGCTCGCGACGAGAGGCTACGCCATTCTTTTCCCCGAACAATCGAGCTCCGATATCCCTTTCGATCCAGTCGGCGGACTTGTGAAGTCGGTCTTGCCGGGAATCAGCAAGGCGGTCGAATTAGGAATAGCGGACGCTGACCGCGTCGGAGTCATGGGGCACAGCGCAGGAGGGGTGAGCACATTGGCTCTGATTACGCGCACGCACCGTTTCAGGGCGGCGATCGAAGCTTCCGGTTATGGAGACTATACGGCAGACTACGGGACGATGGCAGCCGACGGTTCGGGCTATCAATATCTCCGCGGAGAACAGGAACTGGGCGGCGCGCCGTGGGAGCATCCGGATCGTTATGTCCAGAATTCTCCGATGTACTTTCTGGACCGTGTCGATACCCCACTTCTGATCGTGCAAGGCACGTCGGATCGTCAGGTCGGCACATTTTTAGCCGACGAGATCTTTGTGGGATTGCGGAGATTGGGCAAGAGCGTGGAGTATGCGAAATACGAAGGCGCGTCCCACGCTCCGGCCGAATGGAGTTATGCCAATCAGGCGGACTTGGCCGCGCGCGTTCTCGGTTGGTGGAATCGTTTCCTCAGCGCTCCTAAATGACAGGAGCACTCGAAGGCCTTGGAGCCGTTGGAGCGATGGAGTCGGACCTCTCCTGGCTGATAGGAGCGTTCGAGAAAACGCGCGGCGCTCCCAAAAGAGCGAAGGCGGCCGGACGTGCTTCGAGGCATACTGCCCGATCGTCAAGAATGAGGATTCCGTCGAGGGCGTGCTGGCAGACGGAGGTGAATTCACGCTCGGTGGCAAAGATACCCTTGCGCTCCTCGTACAAGGCACGAACAAAGAGGAACGTTGCACAGCCGAGGCGAGCAGGACGGCCCGAGGGCGGCAACGGAGAGGTTCGAGCGATAAACGCAGTCTCCGAGGAGCCACGGCAAGCGGGCGATGGGCACGGAGAGCACCAGAAGAAAAGTGACACGGAACCACATGGGTGTGTACGGCTTCAAGTGGGAGTCTCGGTGCGCTGCGGCGAGCCTGTGCGCTCTCGAGTCATGGCCTGAAGGCGTTGAAATACTGATACCGAGACATCCGGGGGCATAGCCCTTTCCCTGCTGTTTCGGTCGCACGAAAAGGTTTGTACCTTCAAGTTTCGTCTATTTTTCCCGCTATTTTCTTCAAAAAAAGTCTTTCGCACGTGCGCGAACAGTTGTACTTTGCATCCAGTTTCCCGTGGGTCCGTGCCCGTGGCGGGTGCCAGGCAGATGGGAAGTAACGTGAGGATGCGTGAGTTCTGGAGCACCGGAGCGCTTGTTGTGGTTTCCCGCGATTGCCGGACGGCGTGCGAGCGCTGCATCGGAAGAGCAGGCCTCCTCGGGACAAACCGTTCCGAGCGACGAGGAGTTGCTCGCGCGCGTGCAAAAGAAGGATTTCGAAGCGGTCGGGATTCTGTTTGACCGCTACGCACGGCTGTTCCTCGGAATCGCACAGCGCATTCTTCGGGACCGCGGCGAGGCTGAAGACATGGTGCAGGAGATCTTCTTGCGGCTCTGCCAAAACGCGAACAGCTTCAATCCCACGAAGGGCTCCGCGCGCACCTGGCTCGTGCAGTTCGCCTACCGCCGCTCGTTTGACCGCCGTTCTTACCTTACGAGAAGATTCTTTTACGGCGGTACAGAAATCGAGCGGCTGAGGAATTCCTTAAAGGAAGCCAGCGGCCTCGAAGACCAGATTTCCGCCCGGCTCACCGGAGAACAATTGCGTGCGGCCTTTGACGAACTGAGCGATCGGGAGTCCGCGACGCTGCAGCTCTACTTCTTCGAGGGCTGCGAGCTGCAGGAAGTCGCCGAGCGGCTGGGCGAGTCCATCGGAAACACGCGCCACTACTATTACCGGGGCCTTGAGCGCTTGCGGAGGACCGCGATCGCCTTGGCGGTGCGGAACGAAAAGTCATGAAGACCAATCCCAATATCGGGTTTGCCTGCAGCGAAAAGTTTGCGGAGCTCTGCGCATTGGCAACGACAGGCGCGTTGACGCTTGAGGAATGCGCTCGGATCGAGAAGCACATTGCCGGTTGCCAGAAATGCAGAGACCTGCTTGCCGAATACGAGAGTCTCGCGTCGGACGGCATGGCCAAGATCGGGGCCGAGGCAAACCTGAGGGCCCCGCATAGGGAAATAGAAGATAGCTGGTCTCCTGCCGAAGCCAAGAGCCGGCTTCTCGATATCCTCAGAGCCGGCGAGACTGAACGAGTCCAAGAGATACCGCCAGCGGTTAGGCGACAGCGCGGAACGCAGCCTGGGTTGATGCCGGCACTCCGGCGGAGCGCGATTCCCGGCTTAGGAGCAGCCGCGGTTTTGATTTTCGGATTGCTGGCAGGTTACCAGTTTGCTCTGAAAAAGAACTTCTCGGTGAGGCAAACGTCGCAGGAGAATTTCTCCTCCGCGGTTGCCGAGCAATTGCGGTCCGCGCAGGCGGAGCGGGAGACCCTAAATGCCGACCTCGCGACCGGTTCGAAGAGGATTGCAGAGCTCAGCGACCGCGCCAACCGCACCGAGAAGCAACTAGCGGAACTCAAGGTCCAAAAGGCCGCGCTTGAGGCAAGGGCGCAGGAACTCGGCAGCACGAACCAGGAACAAAGCGAGTCGCTCCACACTCTCTCCGCAGAGCGGCAGGCGCTGGAACGGAAGCTCGAAGAGGCGGAGCAGTCGCTGAAGAGCGTCAAAGAGGATCTTAATGCGGTCCAGCAAGAACGGCGAAAGGCACTCTTGCGCACAGCAAGCCTTGAGACGAATGTGAATGAGCTGTCGACGAAACTGCAGGAGCGGGACGAAACCGTGAGACGGGACGAGGAGTTTCTTGCCTCGGACCGGGATGTGCGCGAGCTCATGGGGGCGCGGCAACTTTACATTGCGGACGTGTTCGATATCGACCAGAGCGGCGAGAAGCGTAAGCCGTTCGGGCGCGTCTTTTACACAAAAGGCAAATCTCTCATCTTCTATGCGTTCGATCTCGATCAGCAACCAGCCTATCGCGATGCGAAGGCGCGAGACTCCAAGGCGTTTCAGGTTTGGGGCAGTGCGGAACATGACAACGCAAAGCCCGTCCGTCTCGGTCTGTTCTATATGGACAGCGAGGCCAACCGCCGGTGGGTCTTCAAGTCCGACGATCCAAACGTCCTGGCCCAGGTCAACGCCGTTTTCGTAACTGTGGAATCGAAAGACGGCACGAAGACGCCTAGCGGAAAGCCTTTCCTCTACGCCTATCTACGTGCTGCTCCCGCAAATCATCCCTAAGAGCGAATTTCAAGAGTGTTGGTCATTCGTCCTGTTGTAGCTTACTTGCAAGCGGAAGAGATGCTCACAATCCTCCCACCGGCGGAAGCGTGCGTGGATCCGATTGGCGATTGGTCTGAAGCGAAACTCCCCTCTGGCTGTCAATTGTCTCATAAACTCTCACGCGGTGAGGGAAACCGCCCGCAACTCTCCTGACGCAAGCAAGATTGAATTGTTCGGGGTGCGCGGGACGCGGAATGGCGGACAGAAGAGTGCACCCAAGTCCTCTCGGGTGTCAGTTTTCCCTTATGGGAATTCAGAAAACGCCATGAGGAAAAGGGAATGCGGAACTATTCTCGTGTCATACGATTTTCTCTGTGGCCATTGGTACAGAGGAGCGGAGACTAGCGAATGCCTGCTAAAGCATCAAGAAATCAAATGGAGATTCCTTCGTGAAAAACAGGCGCTCACTGACTCTCTGCCTCTTCGCCTTGCTTAGTGCGAGATGCAGCTTCGCGCAGTCCACGAGCGCGACCATTACCGGTCGCGTCACCGACCCGAGCAAGGCAGTCATCGTCGGTGCGGAGATTGTGGCGATCAACAGCGGTACGGGTGTTCGTTACGAAGGAGTGACGGACAATTCGGGGAGCTACATGATCGCAGCCGTACCCCCGGGCTCGTATCGCATCGAGGTGGCCAAGCCTGGGTTCAGGACCATTGTCGAGACCGGAGTCGTCCTTCACGTGCAGGACGCGGTCGAGTTGAACTTCGAAGCGGCTGTGGGGGCGGTGGCGGAGTCCGTAACTGTGGAAGGCGGAGCGCCGCTGGTCAACACACAGTCCGCAGCCGTGAGCACGGTAATCGACCGCGATTTTGTGGAGAACCTCCCGCTGAACGGCCGCAGTTTCAATATGCTGCTGCAATTGACTCCGGGTGTCGTGATCGCACCGGTTCCGATTGGTTCACAGTCTCCGATGGGGCAGTTCAGTATCGCGGGACAAAGAACCGACGCAAATAATTTCAGCGTGGATGGCGTGTCGGCCAACTTCGGCGTTGGTCAAGGTGGATACCTTGGGAATACGGGCAGCGGATCAACGCAAGCATTCAGTGCCCTCGGCGGGACGAGCAGTTTAGTTTCGGTCGACGCCCTTCAGGAGTTTCGGGTCGAGACATCCTCTTTTGCACCGGAATTCGGCCGCGCGCCCGGGGGGCAAGTCCTCCTCACGACACGAGCCGGCACCAATGAGTTTCATGGAGCTCTATTTGATTACTTCCGGAATACTGTCATGGATGCGAACGACTGGTTCGCAAACCAGGCCGGTGAACCGCGTGCACCGGAGCACCACAACGATTTCGGCGGAGTCCTGGGCGGGCCGATTTGGAGGGACAAGACCTTTTTCTTTTTTTCCTACGAGGGCGCACGGCTGGATCTTCCTCAAACTTCGATCATTCAAGTGCCCTCTGAATACGCACGATCGAGCGCGCCGCCGAGCTTGGCTCAGTTCCTGAACGCCTTCCCTCAGCCGGATGATCGCACGGTCACCCCTGGAGTCTACAGCGCGCCATTTACAGGGAACTATCCCAACCGAGCCAGCCTGAACGCAACGAGCATTCGAATCGACCATACTTTCAACAGTAGGTTTTCGATCTTTGGGCGATTCAATGATGCTCCTTCCAACATCGTGGACCGGACGAACAGCCTTTCCGACGTCAACGAGCTGATGGTGAACACGCGGACATTGACTGTCGGCGTAAACATGTTGCTGGCGACACGTGTTTCCAATGCCGTGCGTGCCAACTATTCCACACAAGGCGTCGATTCCGTCTATACACTCGATTCCTTTGGCGGTGCCGTTCCAATCAGTCCGAGTCTGCTGCTGGGTCCGCTGCCGACCTCGGACAGCCTCGGCTATTTTGGATTGTCAGGGAGCACTTATTTTTTTCTCGGGCCTTACACCCGGAACCATGCGACACAGCTGAATTTCACCGATGACCTGGACATGCCGGTAGGCGCGCACAGTCTAAAGTTCGGCGCTGATTATCGGGCCATCTTCCTTGATCAGAACGTGTATCGCAATGGCCTCTATTACTACGGCCCAACGATTCAGCAGTTTATCTCGACAGGAGCCGTTGATCTCTCTTCGGGGGAGACGAATCCATCCAAGATCCTGGCGCGCACCCTCTCACTGTATGGACAGGACACGTGGAGGCTCACTCCGAGATTGACCATGACCTATGGGCTTCGGTGGGAACTGAGCCCAGCGCCTTCCCCTCGGGGCGGGACGATCCTTGCAGCCTGGACAAACGTGAACGATCCCGCAGCATTGGCCCTTGCGCCAATCGGGACGCCGGTATATCAGACTACCTACACGAACTTTGCGCCGCGGGTGGGGATCGCGCTCAAACTAACCAATAGCGGGGATCTCGTTCTGCGCGCGGGTGCGGGTATCTTCTATGACCTCGGCACAGGTGCGGCCGCCAGCATCGGGGCCTTCTTTCCGAATTCATCGGAAGAGTATAGTGTGGGTTTGGTGGTGCCGATAGGCGACCCAACGCCTTACCTCCCGCCAATTTCCTTGAATCCTCCCTATGGGCTCGTTCAGGCGATGTCGCCCAACCTGAAGCTCCCCCGTTCATATCAGTGGAACGTGGCGGTTGAAAAGTCATTGTTTGGGCGACAAGTAATTTCGGCAACCTACGTGGGTCAGGCTGGGCGGGATTTGTTGAGGAACGAGGCCATCGATATGCCGAACGCCGATTTCTCGAACGCTTTCCAAGTGACCGAGAATAGCGCGAGATCGAACTACAATGCTCTCCAACTCCAGTATCGCAGACCTCTTTCCGGTCAAGTCCAGGCAATTTTCAACTACACGTACTCTCATTCGCTCGATAACGCCTCGGACGATGTCGTTACAGCCGTTCCGAACATCATTCTCTCGGCGGCACAGGATTACGCCTCTTCGAGCTTTGATGTCCGGCATAGTTTCTCCGGTGCGCTGGTCTGGAACATTCCAGGGTTCAGCCGATTGAGATGGGTCTCGGCTGTTACCCAGCACTGGTCTTTGGACTCTGTGATTGTGGCGCGCAGCGGCGTTCCCTTTAATGGGGTGATCTTTGGTTATTCTCCGGGAGGATACGCCTTTTCCCGTCCGGACCTTGTACCGGGGCAGCCAGTCTGGATCGCGAATCCAGCGGCTGGAGGCGGCCAGAGTCTGAATCCGAACGCCTTCGCGATTCCGTCAACAGTTCGCCAAGGCACCGAGGGGCGGAACGATATTCCCGGTTTTGGACTGACACAGGTCGACATTTCGCTCGCGCGGAAGTTTCCGATCACCGAGCGGCTGAATCTGCAGTTCCGCGCGGATGCCTTCAACGTGCTCAACCATCCGAACTTTCTAAACCCGGGTGCTCTGGTGCAATATGGGCCATTCTTTCTGTCGGCCACAAGCATGCTGAACCAGGGCCTTGGTGGACTTAACCCGCTGTTTCAGGAGGGTGGGCCTCGCTCGCTGCAGCTTTCACTAAAACTCTCGTTCTGATTTTCCGCACTCCGCGGTCCCGTGGTTCTCAGTAGACCTTCCAACTCTGCGAGGAGGCACCGAATGCGATGTATGTACCGCCTGGCTGCAGCCAGTTTTGTGTTGTTGACTTCACTCTATCCTGCCGGAGGTCAAAGCAGGGAAGGTGTCGGCTTCGATCCTGCGCCGGTACAAATTCCTCATGTTGCTAAGTCGGTCTCCCGGCCCGTCGAGAGCATGGACCTCCTTTCCATGCGATATGTTCAGGGTCTCGCGATATCGCCGGACGGAAAGTATGTGGCGTTCGTGCTGGGGCAGGCGGTGTATGAAACGAACAGCTACCGCAGCGGTCTATTTGTAGTAGGAACGGCGCCCGGAAGTATTCCGCTGTGCCTCGGGACTGCAGGTATGCCGCATTGGGACAGGATTCACCAATGGTCGATCGAGGCTCCCGAGTGGTCAGCGGACGCCCGGCACATTACCTACCGAATGAAAACTCGGACGGAAGATAGCTGGCAGGTATGGCGGTGGGATCGAGATGGAGGAGAGCCCGTGCAGCTCACCCACGCGGCGGGAAATGTTGGCAGTTACCAATGGAGTCCAGATGGCAGCAAGCTTGTGCTTACGGTAGAGAAGCAACAGGATCCAAAGGACAGCCACGACCTTTCATGGAGGGGCCTTCTGTACGACGGGAGTATCCTGGCCTGGGAGCAATTACCTGTGGTGGAAGAAGTCCTCGAAGCGAAGCCTCCCCAAAAAGAGGTCTGGATTCATGACCTAGGGACCGGGGCCGAAAGAAAGGCGACGGAGCGGGAGCGTGAGGAGTATGGTCCTTGGGTGAGCGACCTTCCGGAAGGCGTGAAGGATCGGTTCGGCGACTCCTCGCGAGGGCATCACATAGAGAACGCGAAGATATCCCCCGATGGGTTAAAGGTCGCTTATCAGCTCTTTGTCGAAAACCCGAAAGGTTCGCGGACGGACGCATGGCGTCTTTTTTCGAAGCCGGTTCGAGGGGGCACTCCGACTGAACTCACTCCAGGTGTTTACTACGTTGGACAGTACTGGTGGAGTGGTGACAGCGGCCGGATCTACTACACGGAGAATCATGGTGACGGTCACGCCTCCAGGCTGATGATGACGAGTGTAACCGGGGGCAGTCCGCGGACTGTGCTGACAACCACAGATCCACTTGGTCAGTATTCCATGGATGTGGATGGGAGATATATTGCGTGCACTCGAGAGAACAATACGACGCCGGCGCAAATTGCTCTGGCGGACTTGAGCAGCGGTACGGTTCGAACTCTGGTGGACCCCAATCCCGAATTTCAGAATTTCGAACTCAGCCCGACCGTCCGCATGGAAGGAACGAACAAGTTCGGCGACAGTTGGTTTGGTCAGCTCGTGAAACCACTCGACTACGAAGCAGGAAAAAAATACCCGCTGATCATCACGACCTATCGGAGCTGGGACGGATTCCTATTGGGCGCCTCCGGCAACGAAAATCCCATTCGAGTGTATGCAGCACACGGTTTCGCAGTTCTGAGCTTTGACATAGGCCCAATACGAAGCCGACGGCCCGGTGATTTCCACGATCATTTGCTCGAATGGAGTTCTCCCATCACAAGCATGGAAATGGCCATCCATGAACTCTCCAAGATGGGAATCATCGATCCGGCGAAAGTGGGCATTACCGGGTTCAGTCATGGCGCCGAAATCCTTGAATATGGAATCAGTCATACCAATCTTTTTCATGCTGCGGTCGAGAGCGGACCGGGGGCACGGGATCCATACTTCTACTACATGGCCGGTCGCGAGTGGCACGAAATATTCTCGGACTGGGGCCTCGGTGGATGGCCTGAGGGAAAATCGAGGAAGAGATGGGTGGAGCTTGCGCCCTCGCTCAACGCAAGCCGGATCGAGACGCCGCTGCTGACGAATGCCGCAGATTCAGAGTACATCATCGCGCTGTCGTTAAGTACTTCGCTCGAGCAGCTGGGAAAACCGGTCGAGCTTTTCATCTATCCAAATGAGCTGCATGAAAAGTACCAGCCCAGACACCGCCTTGAGATTTACGAGCGGAATCTTGACTGGTTTCGGTTTTGGCTCAAATCTGAAGAAGACCCCAATCCAGCGAAGTCCGCGCAATACGTCCGCTGGCGTAAACTGCGCGTGCTCCATGAAGTGGGCAATAACAAGGCGGCCGACGCGAAGAGTAAGGCCGAGCCAAAGACAAATTGAAAAGAACGAGGCAGCCGAAAGGGGCGGCCTACGCTACGTGCCTGTGGTACTGGCCGGAGGTTTGTGCGAAGCCTTGAGCGGTCGGCAGGAACGAGGCACACGAAGATCTTTGTGGCGCGAACCTATTAGGAAGTCACAGGTGTGCCCAATCGGGAGGCGACCCTCTTGAAGCGCGGGACGGAAAGAGCAAGCGAGAATCGGCCCGCGAAGGCCCAGGAGGAAATTCCCTCCCGGACTGCCTCGGCATGAGTTCCTCTAGCAGATTGCACGCCGCGCCGCCAATTCTTACCATCGCACTTAGAAAATATTTTTCACTATTCCCTGGGTTTCTTGAGGATGTTGTGTGTTAGGTTGTCACAGCGGCAAGCGAGTGCCGAAATTCAGACACCCGACACGGGAAGCCATCCGAGGGACGGTGAAGCAACTATCCGACAGCGAGTTGGTACGCCTCCTAGTTTCTGGCGACAGTGACGCCATGGCTGTGGTCTTTGATCGCTATTACCGCCTGGTGATGAGCGTAGCCCTGCGCATCCTGCACGATACGGCAGAGGCGGAAGACGTGGTCCAGACGGTCTTCACGGACTTCTACAAAAAGGCGCACCTGTTTGATGCCACCAAAGGTAGTTTGCGCACATGGCTCTTGCAATATGCATATGGGAGAAGTTTTAACCAAAAAAGAAGGCTAAGAGCCCGAGGCTTCTACGAACAAGTGGAGTTCGACGAAATGGGAGCGGGCTCGCCCAACCCGCGCTCCGAACGCGTTCTCGATCTCGAGACACCCGACGCTTGCCGCCTGGTCGAACAGATTCTCCCGAGCCTCAACGACAAGCAACGTGCGGTGATCGAACTGGTCTTTTTTGGAGGGCTCAAACTTTCCGAGGTTGCCTCACAAACAGGGGAGTCCCTCGGCAACGTGCACCACGCCTACTATCGGGGTATCGATAAGTTGCGTGCCGCTCTTCTCGGTACGGGAGCCGAAGCTTCCGACAGCCGCATCCGTAGTCGGAGCCGGTTGTCGTGGTTTCGAAGGATCCGTCAAGCTCCTCAACATTTAGGCGAGGAGGTGTGATTTGCGAAGACACGAACATTTCGAAGAATTAGCCGCGCTCTCGGCGGCAGGAGAGCTGAATCCCTCACAGGTGCAGGAACTGCAATTGCATTTGACAACTTGTGCCTCCTGCAGGAGCGCTTCCGAGGCCTATGAAGAGCTGCACGCGCCTCTTCGTCGCGCGTCCGACCCTGAGCTGCTGACTGTCATCGAGTCGCGGAGAGAGAGCGTGAAGGCTCGGGTCCTGGCAGGGCTCCCGCTGCCGGAGGTGCAACCTGGTATTCCTCTGCGTCCCGAGGTCGAGCGCGATGGTATGCGCGTTGGGTGGTTCAAGATTCGCTTACTTGGTTCGGGACTGGCAGCGGCGGCCGCCCTCAGTGTGGTGTTTTGGCTTGGGATGCGTGCGGAACGGAACATGCTGAGCGCCCGGAGCCAGCCTCCTCGCACGAACTCAGTGGCAGTCCTTTCGAGCACGCCGGGGCAGACTCCCAACAAACAGAACGAAGCCGAGCGGCAGGCTATCGAACAGAAATATGCGCAGGCGACGATCGAGCTGCGAGAAGAAAAACAACACAGCGCCCAGCTTGCGGTGTCGATAGGTGTCAAGGATCACGAGCTGACCGAATTGGAGCAGCAACGGCTCCTCCTGCAGCAGCAGCTTGACGCGGAGAGGGAAGAGTTCGATCGCAACCGAGCTTTGCTGGATGCAAAGTCCGAACAGTTGAAGCAGATGGAAGCGGCGAAGGCGAGCGATTCGAACACGCTCCTAGCCTTGCGTTATGAGGTCGAAGACTTGACCGGGAAGCTCAATGACCAGAAGCAAGCGTTGGACCGAGAGAAACAGCTGCTTACGAGTGGTCGGGACATCCGGGACATCATCGGCGCCAGGAATCTCCACATCATCGATGTGTATGACACGGAGCCCGGAGGCAACACCAGGAAATCGTTCGCACGCGCATTCTATACGGAAGGGAAATCCCTGATCTTCTATGCCTACGACCTGCCGGCACACCGCACGGAAGACGGCAAGTACGTTTATGCGGCCTGGGGCGAACGGAACGGTGACAAGAAGAACGTAAAGCACCTGGGCATCCTGCTAAACGACGACAAGGGCCAGAAACGATGGGTATTGAACTTGTCGGATCCGAAGGTGCTGGCCGAGATCGACTCGGTCTTCATTACACTCGAACGCGTAGGCGTTAACGGTAGCGAGCCAAGCGGCAAGCGCATGCTGACCGCCTACCTGGACAGCCGAGTCAACCATCCCTAAAAGACAGAAGACAAGCGACCAATTGTCACTGTGGTGATTGGTGGTGCGCGTCCGCGGACCATGCGGCTGGCACGGCAACGCAAGGTGAAACCGTAACAAGTTCAAGGGAAGAAAAAGAATAGAAACTGAGCCGGACTCAGGAACTATGAGCATCGTTGCCATCTCCAGGCGCATCTGCCCTCATGAATATTCCGCGATAATCTAAGGTTTCCTTCTCGATCTTGGTAGGAACGGACGCAGGCCGGTGTAATGCACGGTAGGGGGATCTCCTCAATGATCTGCTCCAAGCAGCCGGCGAGAACCAGCGTTGTTTTCCGAACAGGCAAGTTCTACTATCTCACTTTCTTGTTGTTCGCCCTCGCGTTCGCTCCAACTTCCTCTGCGCAATCAGAGTCAGCGTCGCTCTCTGGGACAATCGTGGACCGCTCGGGCGGCCTGATTCCTGATGCCGAAGTAACGGTCGTCAATGTGGACACGAATGTGACGTTCGAGGCCAAGACGAACGACGCGGGCGTCTACAGCTTCCCTTTTCTCAAGCCAGGTCACTACCGAATTCTTGTGGCCAAACAAGGATTCAAGCAGATCGATCTCAGGGAAGTGACCTTGAATGTCCAGGACAGTGTGAACCGCAACTTCACCCTCGAAATTGGGGGCACTTCCGAGACGATCGTGGTGAATGCCAGCGAGGTCAACATCAACACGACAGACGCAACGGTGAGCATGGTCGTGGATCGTAAGTACGTGGAAAACATGCCGCTCAACGGGCGCAGTTTTCAGGATCTGATCCTGCTCATGTCGGGGGTGACGACAACAAATCCGCAAAGCAGCACGCAAAGTGAGAGTGGCGACTTCAGCGTAAACGGCCAGCGAACACAATCGAATAACTACACAGTGGATGGAGTGAGCGCAAACACTTACATTGATCCACTTTCCGCTGCTAGGCCGGGAGGGCCCAGCGGGTCTCTGCCTGCATCGACAGCTCTGGGCACGACGCAAAGTTTGGTCTCTGTCGATGCACTCGAAGAGTTTCGCGTCCAGACCTCAACCTATTCTGCCGAAAACGGACGGAGTCCGGGCGGGCAGTTCTCCTTCGTTACGCGCTCGGGCACCAACGAATGGCATGGCACAGCCTTCGACTATTTGCGGAACAATTTCTTCGACGCGAACGATTGGTTTAACAACTATTTTCAAGAGCCAGAGCCACCTTTGAGACAAAACGATTTCGGTGGGACCTTGGGTGGTCCGATCGATGTTCCCGGTCTCTACAACGGAAAGGACAAGACATTCTTCTTTTTCTCGTATGAAGGACTGCGCCTGATTCAGCCACAGGCGGCATCGATAAGTTATGTTCCCGATGACAATCTGCGATCGAGCACTCCAGCGCCACTTCAGCAGGTGTTGAACGCTTTCCCATTGCCAAACGGTCAGGATTTGGGCAATGGTTTGGCCGAATTCATAGGAACGTGGTCCAACCCAAGCGATATTGATTCGACGAGTCTCCGTCTGGATCATTCGGTCAACGAAAGGCTGAGGCTCTTTTTCCGTTTCAGCGACACGTCTTCGAGCCTGGGGTCACAATTCGCATCCTTGAGTGAGCCTAAAGCCTTCACGACGAGGATCTACACTCTAGGAGCAACAAGCTCAATTTCCACCGGAGTAAGTAACGAGTTCCGCCTAAATTACAGCACAAATGAAGGGGAATTCTCAGCCACTCCGATAGACTTCGCGGGCGCAAAGGCGGTAGACCTTTTGGCGCTTCAGGGCCTTAAGAGTGGATCAAAGCCGAGCCCGGATGTCCAGGTTACTTTCTTTTTTGGCGCCCAGTTTCCGAGTATTAGTCAGTTCGGCTATGCAGGTGAACAGAAACAATGGAACATTGTGGACTCGCTCGCGGTGTCACACGGACGGCACCAGTTCAAGTTCGGGTTTGACGTTCGAAGGCTCGATCCCAGCGTGTTTCAGACGAGTCCCGTGGTGAGCTACTACTATTTCAGCGCCAACTCGGTCCAGGCAAACAGTGTCGACTTCGGACGCGCGCAGACCTTCGCTGCCGCTCATCCCGTCTATACAAACTTTTCCGCATTTGGGCAGGACGAATGGAAAGTAATGTCACGCCTGAGCCTCTCAATCGGACTTCGCTGGGAAATCAACCCGGCCCCGGGCGCGCCAAAAGACAATCTGCCCTACACGGTCCAAGGCAACAGCCTCGCCACACTGACATTGGCACCGCAGGGAACGCCGCTCTGGGATACAACATGGTTCAACTTTGCTCCACGCCTGGGTGCAGCTTACGTTGTTCGCAACACGCCGGATTGGAACACGGTGATCCGCGGCGGAGGTGGAGTCTTCTTCGATACCGCACAGCAGCTTGGCTCTCTTGGCTACAGCGGACCAGGTTTTTCCGCGCAGAGCTTTTTTGGGGAACTATTTGGCTCGCCTGCCAGTTTTACCCTTCCTTCGACGCAGGTGAATCCCCCGATCATCAACCCGCCTGTGGCGCCCTATACCGGCAGCCCCGTCTATGTCTTTCCCACCCATTTGCAATTGCCTTTCGCGTTGCAATGGAGCTTCAGCATCGAGCAATCGCTGGGGAAGTCACAAGTGCTGACAGCCTCGTATGTTGGAGCAAACGGAAGAAGACTTTTGGAAGAGAACGAGGTAAGCGCAAGCTCTTTCAATCCAAACTTCGGCACCATCTTTTTCATAAGGAACGGACGTCCATCCGACTATAACGCGTTGCAGTTCCAATACCAGCGCAGGCTCACGCATGGCCTGCAGGCACTCGCTTCCTATACTTGGGCGCACGCCATCGACTACGGTTCTCTGAATAGCAGTCTGCCTTACGTTCGTGGCAATTCAGACTTCGATGTTCGCCACAATTTCTCCGCCGCCCTTTCTTATGAATTCCCGGATGAGTTCAGGAACGGGCTCGGGCGCATCATTCTGAACCATTGGGGCCTGGATAGCCGCATCGCTGCCCGGACGGCTTTTCCCGTGACTCTTCAGGGGAGTCCCATCATTGACCCGGCTACCGGCCAGACCATCAACGGCGGACTCAACCTTGTGCCCGGGCAACCTGTGTACATTTATGGGACATCGTGCGCCGCGCTGTATGACAACGGCTTGGGGTGTCCCGGTGGGCGCGCGATCAATCCCGAAGCATTCGCTTTGCCGGCAGGGTGCACGGCTTTCTCTTGCCCGCCGGGAACTGCAGCGGGCGATGCCCCACGCAACTTTGTGCGAGGTTTTGGAGCATGGCAGATGGATCTTGCGGTCCGCAGGGAATTCCCGATCTACGAGCGGCTCAAGTTGCAATTCCGCGCGGAAGCTTTCAATGTCTTCAATCACCCAAACTTCGGAACGATCAACCCGACGTACTGTTCGCCATCAACCGGTCCTGGATGCACTTTTGGCCAGGCGACGGCGACGCTGGCCAACAGCCTGGGCGGCCTGAGTTCTCTGTACCAAATGGGCGGTCCGCGCTCGCTCCAGTTCGCTCTTAAGCTGATGTTCTAGCAATGCAATGACATAGCCCCGCATTCTGCAACTCTCCAAAGCGCGCGCCTTAATAGGTCCGACGGGAAATCATGAGGCCAGGAATGTCCTTACGCAAGAAATCGAGGTCGGGAATTGCATCGCTGCGCTTCGCCGGCCAGGCGGCAAAGTTCCACAGCCAGGCTCTTTTTGCTCTTGCCTTTCGGAGGGGCGAACCGGTGACCGCAAAGACCAGAAGGCTTTGTCTTCGAATTCTCCTTGTCGATTGGGCGTCCATTCTTTTTCTCAGCTTTGCCGTGTCCGGGCAGGGTACTCCTTCCCCGGGGAAGCGACCTATCAGGGTCGCCGACTGTGTGGGAATGGCAAAGTTGGAACTTGTCGATAATCTCTCGGGGGCTCCATCGATTGTTCAGTTTTCCCCGGATGGAGAACAGTTTGTTGTGGTTCTGAAAAAGGCGAACATAGAAGCGGATACAAACGATTTTTCCTTGCTCCTCTATCGGACCGCCGATGTCTTTCCTACGCCGAAACCTGACGTCCTTTTGAGGAGGTCCTCCTCCTCGTACCGGGCTGCTATTACGAAGGTCCGCTGGCTCGGCGATAACGAGACCCTGGTTTTCTTGGGAGAAGACTCAGGTGAGGCGTCTCAAATCTATGAATTCAATGTCATTACCCGGATTCTCACGCAACTTACGCACCACGGCACCGCAATCACGAACTACGACATTACGCCTGACGGCCGCAACATCGTATTTGCGGCTGATCCTCCGGAAGAGAAGGGTGGCCACCCGCAGCGTGGTCCTTCGAAGGGAGTTGTCATTGCAGGCCAAAACCTCTACGACGTGCTCACCGGAGATTACTCCCAGAGCAAGGGGAAGCAGTTGTTTTGGCAGGAATGGGGTCATTCCGCACGCCTGATACCGTTTGGAACGGAGTATTTCATTGCAGGGTATATGGCATCCGTATCGCCCAATGGTCAATACGTTGTGTTGCCGGTTCAAATTCGCGATGTCCAGTCTCATTCAGGGTGGGCGAAATATGAGGATTCCCTTCTCCAGCAATTTTTCGCAGCTAACATTCCAAATGGCATGATCTCGCCTCTTCAGCAGCTTCTCCTCGTCGACACGAAGGCATTGTCAATCGTTCCGCTGCTTGATGCTCCCGTGCGGGGACCCGCCGAAGTGACTTGGGCCGGAGACGGAGAATCGGTCTTTCTGACCTCGTATCTTCCACTGGATACAGCCGATCCATCGGAGCAAAGAGCGCGGGAACAAAATAAATATTCAATAGAAGTGAAACTTTCGAGCCTGAAGTACAAGAAGGTCCCGGAAACCGACCGTCCACGCCATGAAGCGCCCAGAGCCCCCGTGGACGTTGGCTTGGAGCAGGACGTCAACAGCCCACCTAAACTGTATGCCGCCGAGCGGTCGGGCCGGCAAAAGGCGTTGCTATTGGACTTGAATCCTGAATTTTCCGACCTGGAGTTCGGCCGAGTTATGCCAATCGAGTGGACCGTGGATGGAATCGAAATGACCGGGGGACTTTATCTGCCGCCTTCCTATATGCCCGGCAAGCGATACCCGCTCGTCATCCAAACGCATGGTTTTATTCTTGGCGAGTTTTCCATGGACGGACGTTCGGAGTGGAGTAGCGGATTTGCCGCTCGACCCCTGGCCGCAAAAGGCATCATGGTACTGCAGACCCATAATTTCAAGAATCGACAGGAGGTGGACCGCGTCGTTCCCGAAGGGAAGTTGGGCGCCACAAATGAAGAATCACGGAAGAATCTCATCGCCCATAGTTACGAGAGAGCGGTCGATTACCTGGATGAAAGAGGCTTGATCGATCCGAAGCGAGTCGGGATTGTCGGTTTTAGCAGGACTGTGTGCGACGTCGGTTATCTGTTGACCCACTCGAAGCATAGATTCGCAGCCGCCAGCCTTGTGGACGGCATAAGCTGCAGCTACCTTGAGGAGCTGGCGCTTCCGGACGAGGCGTTCGACATCAACTCTGTGAATGGGGGAGGCCCGCCCTTTGGAGATGGTCTGAAACTGTGGATGAAGAATGCTCCCGGATTTAATCTAGATAAGGTCCACACGCCCGTGTCCTTGATCTCACTTGGGAATTGGTCGGCCCTGTCCGCTTGGGAGTGGTACGCCGGGCTTTCTTTCCAGAGAAAACCGGTCAACTTTGTCGTAGTTCCCGATGCTACACACATTGGCGTAAAACCGTCTCAGCGCATGCTGACAGAACAGAGCATTGTTGATTGGTTTTGTTTTTGGTTGATCGATGAGGAGGACCCCGACCCGGCGAAACGGGAACAATATACTCGCTGGCGGGAGCTCCGTGTGAGAAGCGACTTCGGGATGCCTTCGGTCTCAAGTGACATAGACGTTCCCTGAAAGATCCCACGTCGGTCTGGTGCCACTTATGAGTGGCTTTTATTTCCTTGTGTACCAGACGCACAACGTGCGAGGCGACTGCTCCCGGCTCATACAGATCCACTCGTCCGCCTGATCCCTCCTGGGGCAGGTGTGCAGTGGTTTCTTTTGAAGCTCCCCGGCTGCGATCTTCAGCACAACGGGACTCCTTTTGCTCAAACGTCGGATTGCACGCGCAGACCACTTGGCACAGCGGAGTCCCGGGACTCGCGGGCTGGTATTCAGCTGACTTCGCTCCGCTCAAGAACGAATGTGGCATTTGCCGAGCGCGGCGTGCTCAGCTGGGCTCTTTCAGAGTAGGGAATTGAATATCGGGGCGCCCAGAATATCTACTCGCCCTTATGCCCATCTGTATCCGTGGTACCTGCGGCCCTCTCGATGGCCGTCAAATCTGGGTAGTGACCGAAGTCCTTTCGTGCTCAGATCAATTCGACGCGACAACACTCATATTTTTATAATTACGACTCCATTCTGGCATGTGTACCAAACTTTTTTCGATCAAATTGAGGGTAAATGCGGGGAAAAACCTTCTCCTGGGCAAGCCTCTTGTTGTACCCTCGCCTACATTCGAAGCTTTTCGAGACGATCGTCGAGGGAGACCCAGCACGCAATTTGCTGACGGCATCTACTCCCGAGGAAGCGAGACTTTGTTTTGAGCGCGCCCAGCGAAGACCGCACCCTCCCTTTTCCTCTTGTCTGGGAAAAGGTCCCTTCGCGCGTAAAGAACGGACAGAACGATCCTGCTGCGCCCGTTGCGTCCGATGAAGAAGTACTTTCCCGTCTGCAGGACAGTGATCCGAACGCCTTTGCGCTGCTATTCGAACGCTATGCCCGCATGGCCCTAGCCATTGCCTTGCGCGTCCTTCACGACCGGGGGGAAGCGGAAGATGTCGCTCAGGAGTCCTTTCTCTATATCTATCAGAAGGCTTCGCTCTTTGATTCCCAGAAGGGCAATGCCCGATCCTGGATCCTGCATATCTTCTACCATCGCGCCTTTGATCGCCGCGCCTACCTCGCGCGCCGCGGATTTTACGCTGGTACGAAAGCTGATTCCGCCGAGGATGCCCTGTTAGGGAGCACTGATCTGGACCGTGAGGTGGGCTCGAAACTCGACAGGGAACTGCTGCAGAAGGCCTTTCAGCAACTTGAGGAGCGGCAACGCCGGACGCTCGAGCTCTTCTATTTCGAAGGCCTGGACCTCAGGGAAATCAGCGAGGCTCTAGGGGAGCCTTTGGGGAATGTCCGGCACCACTATTACCGGGGATTGCAGAAGCTCCGGAGGAATGCGTTTGTGAGAAAACTTGGAAAGAAGTGACTGACGATGAGTGAACTCGATAATCCAAATGGCTTAAGTGAGCGCGAAGAACGGTTCAGCGATCTGTGTGCTCTTGCGCCGTCCGGCAACCTGTCTTTCGAGGAGAGGATGGAGCTCGAAGAGCACCTGAAAACATGTGCGGAGTGTCGTGAGGCTTATGAGGAATACATTATGCTTGCCAAGGCAGGCATGCCTTGCCTGGCAGCGGACTATGCGACCAGGCAACCAAGCATGGAAGCGGTGAGCGAGGACATGGTCGAGGCCACGCGGCGCAAACTCCTCGAACATTTGCCCGTCTCCACTGCTGCAACCATGAGGCAAGAGGAGGATGTTCGTCGCGTTGCCGGAACTCGGGCAGGTATGCTCACGCCAAGCACACGACGTGTGTTGGGCCTTGCGGCTGCCGCGTGCCTTGTTGTTGGTTTGAGTGCCGGCGCCTATCAATTGGGGCGGCGCAAAGCGGCTGTGTCCACGGCATCCACGCGGGGGCCTGATCCTCAAATCGCCAAACTCACCGAGGAAAAGACGGCTGCCGACGACCGGGTCGCCGTAGAGACGAGGGAGCTCGATCGTTTGCGTGAGGACAGCCTGAAGAAAGAAAAAGAACTTGGAAAACTGCAAGTACAGCTCAAATCCCTCGAGGGTGAACTCGGCCGTGCAGTTGCCGACAAGAGTCTGACGGACGCACAACTCGAACAGCAGCGCGCTGCCTTCGCGGAACAGATTCGGGAGAAAGAACAGGTTTACGACCAGGCGCAAGCGGAGCTCACGCGCCTCCGGAGCGAGCGGGAAAAGGCACTCCTGCGACTGGCTTCTCTCGAACAGGAAGTCGATACGCTTTCCGCTGACAAACAAGCGGACTTGAAGCGGATCAAAGACCAGGAGGACTATCTAGTGTCCGACCGGGACATCCGGGAGCTCATGGGCGCACGGCAGCTTTACATTGCTGACGTGTTTGACGTCACGAGCGACAGCCGGACGCGCAAGCCGTATGGCCGGGTTTTCTACACCAAAGGGAAATCGCTCATCTTTTATGCTTTCGATTTGGACCGCCAGCCGGGCCTCAAGAACGCGAGCACGTTTCAGGTCTGGGGCAAAAATGAGTCTGCTCAGGACCGGCCGGTCAAGTTGGGAGTCCTCTACGTCGACAACGAGGCGAACCGCCGCTGGGCGCTGCGTTGCGACGATCCCGGCCAACTAGCGCAAATCGACGCCGTGTTTGTCACTGTCGAACCGAATGCGCACGGCAACAAACCAACAGGGAAGCCATTTCTCTACGCTTCACTCCGGAAAGAAGCGAATCACCCGTAGATTGACCCTCCAGTTTGTGGTGCCGAATCTCAGAACGTGCCCAAAGAGGAAGCGAACGGGCAGTTCGGATCTTGGCGTCCGCCGCGGAAAAAGTGTCTCTGCGTCGATAGCAGGAAAGCAGTTATCAGGAATGCAGGAAAGGGGGATTCTTGCCGAATCTTGGGACTGATTTGAGTCATGTCGGCGACAATTCGACAACACGCGTGAATCAACACCCCCTACCTGAAGATTCGCAGTACTTCGAGACGAGGGAATGAACTCCATTGGAAGAGCGCCTACAAACCAAAAGTTGGCGCCTTATCAGACATTCACGCCCGGAAATGGTACAGAACTCTCCGTGGTCCCGTATGGCTCAAATGAAACTGGAAGCTAATCCGGGGTCATCACGGAGGGGAGTGGGGATGCGCAGACTCGTTATTTTCGTGGTGTTGTTAACTGGCCTTTGCGGGGGAGAACTTCGTGCTCAGTCGACCAATGCTTCGATCACGGGCTACATCACTGATCCGACGAAGGCCGTGATCGTGGGAGCGAAAGTGATTGCTATCAATGTGGATACTAACGTCCGCTACGAAGCGACGACAAACAATGTAGGCAGCTATGACCTCCCTAATCTGCCTCCGGGGTCCTATAGGATCGAGGTGGAAAAGCCGGGTTTCAAGACGGTCGTGAAGTCGGATGTGATCCTTCATGTGCAAGATACTGCGGCAATCAACTTCGAAATGGCATTGGGGTCCGCGTCGGAAATTGTGACAGTCGAGGCGGGCGGGCTAGTGATTGACACGACAGACGCGACGGTAAGCACAGTTGTTGATCGGCAATTCGCGGAAAACCTGCCGATGAATGGTAGGAGTTTTCAAACCCTGATTCAGCTCGCGCCGGGAGTCGTTTTGACCGTAAGTAATGGCTATGATGCGGGGCAGTTCAGTGTCAACGGACAGCGTCCCAGTTCCAATTATTGGATGGTGGACGGTGTGAGCGCTAACGTAGGAATCAGCACAGCTTTGCCGGGGAATGGTCTAGGCGGTTCTCTGGGTTCGTTCAGCGTTCTCGGCGGTACGAACAGTCTAGTTTCCATTGATGCGATGCAGGAGTTCCGAATTCAAACATCCACGTTTGCGCCGGAATTCGGCCGTACCCCTGGGGGGCAGATTTCTATCGTTACTCGCTCGGGCTCAAATCAGTTTCATGGTACAGCGTTCGACTATTTGCGCAATGATCTGTTCGATGCGAACGATTGGTTTGCGGACAGTGTAGGTCTCTCCAAGCCAGAAGAACGGCAGAATGACTTCGGAGGCACGTTCAGCGGCCCGATTCTCAAGGACAGAACGTTCTTCTTCTTTTCCTATGAGGGGCTTCGTCTTCGTTTGCCACAAACTGAACTAACTGAGGTTCCAGATCTTTTGGCCCGGCAGAATGCAGTGCCAGCCATGCAACCTTATCTGAACGCTTTCCCGCGGCCTACCCCGAACACTCCAGACAATGTGAATACTGGCGTCGCCCAGTTCAACGCAAGCTTCTCAAATGCTGCGACACTTGACGCTTACAGCCTTCGTATCGACCACAAACTGACCGGCAAGTGGAGTCTTTTTGGACGTTACAACTACTCCCCTTCAGAAATCATTCAGCGCGGTTCGGGCCAAGTGTCCTTAAGCACGGTCTCTCCGCTTCGCATCACAACGCAAACTGCAACAGTCGGAGCTACCTGGCTCGTTTCCTCAGCAATAGCGAATGACCTGCGATTCAACTACAGCAGAACGAACGCTCTTACTTACTCTTATCTGGACAATTTTGGAGGTGCTATTCCTCTTGCTTCTCTACCTTTCCCCGCCCCGTATACGAAGAGCAACGCGAATCTCACGTTCGGTATCTTTTCACTGTCCGACGGTTACTTACTTGACGGAGCGACATTTCACAACATCCAGCAACAGTTCAACGTCGTCGACAATTTGTCTGTGCAAAAGGGTTCCCACGGCCTCAAGTTTGGAGTCGATTTTCGCCGCCTATCGCCAGCAGTTGATCCGTCTCTATACAGCCAATTTCCTGCTTTCAATGATGTTCCGTCGTCAGAGATCGGAAGTCTCGCTTTTAGCTCGCAAGTATCCGAAGCCAGCGCGACATTCCTATTTTATGACCTGGGTCTCTTCGCTCAAGACACCTGGCGAGTGTTACCTCGGCTAACTCTAACCTATGGTCTCCGCTGGGATGTGAATTTCGTGCCTTCCACGAGCAGTGGTCCCAGCATTCCGGGGGTGACAGGATTCAGTTTGAATAACTTATCGCAATTGGCTCTGGCTCCGATTGGTACTCCGCCGTACAAGACCGGCTTCGGCAACATTGCACCTCGATTCGGCGTCGCTTATCAGCTTTCTCAGAGACCGGAATGGGGAACAGTTTTTCGCGGTGGATTCGGCGTCTTTTACGACCTAGCCGATTCTGAGATTGGTAATCTTATTGATCAAGAAGCCTACCCGTTCGGGGCGAATTCGTTCATCCCCGGAGGCACGTTTCCGCTGACCCCGGCAACAGCGGCGCCTCCGCCGATTGCGCCTCCCAATGCGATGAATCAAGGAACCTTGATTGCACTTGATCCGCATCTCCGGTTGCCTTACGCGCTTGAGTGGAATGTCGCACTCGAGCAAGCCTTGGGTGGTCAGCAGACCATTTCTGCCTCCTATGTGGGTTCTGCTGGAAGTCGGCTTCTCCAGTCGGCTTTTGCGTTTACTCCGAACCCAAACCTTGGAGCTGCGATCTTGGTAGGCAATTCAGCCTCATCGAATTACAACGCGCTCCAGCTTCAATTCCAACGACGTTTGTCGCATGGTCTTCAGGCGCTCGGGTCGTACACCTGGTCGCACTCAATCGACGATGCCTCTGCTGGTTCATCCGGGAACTTTTCCAATTTGCTCGTTTCGGGACTCAATCCGAATGCAAATCGGGGTCCGTCAGATTTCGATATTCGCAACGCTTTTTCGGCAGGAATCACCTACGACGTGCCGACTCCGAAGATAAACGCACTCTCGAATATATTTTTGGGCGGCTGGTCTATCGACAACTTCCTCATTGCTCGATCAGCCCCACCTGTGAATGTTTATGATGGATTTTTCTCTGGTCTCAATAAGGGCCTTTCTCAGGTCCGTCCCGACGTCGTCGCTGGAATTCCGCTGTACTTGTTCGGGTCGCAATTCCCTGGCGGCAAGATCTTCAACAACACTCCTGATCAAGGAGGGCCGGGTTGCATAGGACCGTTTTGCGCTCCGCCGGTAGATCCTAATACGGGCGCACCTCTCAGACAGGGGAATCTAGGACGGAACGCGCTAAGAGGCTTTGGCGCGACCCAATGGGATTTCGCGGTTCATCGCGATTTCCCGATTCTCGAGTCCCTCAAGTTGCAGTTCCGAGCAGAAATGTTCAATGTTCTGAATCATCCGAACTTTGCGCAACCGATAGGAGATATCAATAACCCTCAGTTTGGTTATTCAACTCAGATGCTGGGCCAGAGTCTTGGCGGGGGAAATGTCGGAGGCGGCGGTTTTAGCCCCCTGTATCAAATTGGTGGGCCCAGGTCGATTCAGTTCGCTCTGAAACTAATGTTTTAGGGTCGGTCAAGAAACAAGAGTACGGAGATCGAAGGGGTGGCCCGTAGGCGACGCTTCTTCGGGCCTCGTCTCCACACTCTAAGATTCTGAAGGAGGTAACTGGCGTGCCTGCATTATCAAACCCGAGACGCAAGTACGAAATCAAGGTTGCTGCGTTAATGTTAATGGGTTGTGCGCTGACTAAGTCGAATGTCGTGGCTGCGCAGGGAGTGCATGCCTTGTCCGTCGAGGATGCTGTCAAGACTCGCGAATTTTGTCCGGGCTCCCCTGTTGCACTCTCACCCGATGGCAAGTTGCTGGCGTACGCGGTTACCCAGCGCCATGAGACCAGAATTTACGAGCAGCGTAGCGGCGTTCCTTGGTATGCCCAGGGTTGTCAGATATATGTCTTAAATATTTATACTGGCGAAGAGAGAAATTTGACTGCCGGCAAAGGGAACAACTGGTTGCCGACATGGTCTCCCGATGCTTCGTATCTCGCTTTTCTCTCGGATCGGGACAATAGCGGCGGAGCGAGAGTTTGGGTATGGGACACGACAAAAGGCGATCTGAGGAAAATCTCCGGTATGGATCTCAAAACGGAGGACCTTGAGTGGACCCCGGATAGCGGAAAGTTAATCCTGACCACTGCTCCGCAAAAAACCAATGCCGAGAAAGACGCGAAGACGACCGTTTCCGAAGCGCCGAATACCAAGTCAGACGTCGAGAAGGCCGCCGACTCGACGGTCACCCTGTATCGGTCAGCTCCGGCACTTGCTAGCGGCCAAGCTGTCCCGAAAGCTGATCCTTGGGACCTAAACTGGGCATTGCGGGACTTAACCCTGATCGACGTAAAAACAGGAACAATGGTCACTGTCGTTCGCGGGCAAGGGATTGCCGCATACCGACTTTCCCCCGACGGATCCCACATTGCCTACACGATCCCGAAGCGATTCGAGAAGCCTGGCTCACAGCAAGTCTTGTTTGATATAGCCTTGGTTGACGTGACAAACCGTCAGAATAGGATTATCGCGACCGACATTCGATTGGACGACGACGGAGCCGGATTCAGTTGGTCACCCGATAGCACGCGTTTAGCCTTTCGGACAGGAGGGATGGAGGAACGGAGTTATGACTGCTATGTCGTCAGCATGCAAGACGGAGTCGTTCGCAACCTATCCGCGCCGCAAAGGCCCCAGCTTCCCTCCCGTGATAAATCAGCCACCCCGCTATGGGATAGAGACGGAGATCACCTTTACTTCGTCCGCGACGGCGCGCTGTGGCGAGGCTCTGCGGCCCAAATGAAGGCGGAACGATTTGCCGAGATACCGGACCGTCAGATTACGCAGCTGGTTGCGCAATCGCCGGACACCCTGGGGACGTCTTCGAGTGGAAAAGCCGCCATGGTCATGACCTACGACGATGCGACGAAACGGGACGGATTTTATGAGATCGGCCTGACGAGGGGCGAAAGCACCAAACTTCTCGAAACAGGTCAATGCTTCCGGTGCATGTTAAATGTCAGGAGCGTGGCGCTGAGCAGGGACGGCCAATACGCTCTTTATTTTGCCGAGGACGCACAGCACCCCTCGGACTTGTGGATCAGTGACCTGACATTTAAAGCCCCGCGGCGGTTAACGTACTTGGGGGCTCAATTTGATAAATACGACTTGGGTGAAGTTCGGCTGATTCGTTGGCTGAGCGACGACGGCGAGGCATTACAAGGAGCATTGCTGCTCCCCGCAGGTTACCAGCAAGGGAAACGCTACCCACTCATTGTATACGTCTATGGGGGAGCTTTCCTCTCGAATCGCTTGAATAGATTTGGTCTTGCGTCTCTCGGCCCTCTCAATATGCAACTTTTCGCGACCCGCGGTTTTGCTGTCCTCTTGCCGGATACGCCGCTGCACCTTGGCACCGCGATGTTCGATTTGGCAAAAACGGTGCTGCCCGGTGTAAACAAGGCCGTCGAAATGGGAATCGTGGACGGCGATCGACTCGGTGTCATGGGGCACAGCTTCGGGGGCTACAGCACACTCTCCCTAATTGTCGAGACAAACCGTTTTAAGGCGGCGATGGATGTGGACGGCGAGGGCGACGCCGTGGGGTTCTATGGAGAGATGGACAAGGACGGAGCGGCTTATGGAATTCCGATTGAAGAGGAGGGGCAAGGATTGATGGGGGGAACACCGTGGGACCGTCGCGATAAGTACATCGAAAATTCTCCTATTTTTTATCTTGACCGTGTTGCAACACCACTCCTGATTGTCCAAGGAACAGAAGACACTGCGGTAGCGCCATTTCTCGCGGATGAGGTGTTCGTCGGGCTGCGTCGATTGGGCAAGGAAGTCGAATATGCGAAATATGAGGGCGAGAGGCATTCACCAGCTCAGGAGTGGAGCTACGCAAATCAAGTGGACTTTTGCAATCGTATGATCGCCTGGTTTGAAAAATATCTGACGCCACGAGCATCACCTCAAACCGACTCACATCCCGTTCCACAATAGTTCTGACCAATCCTGCGCCCAAGTTCCATCGGGCGATCGGCCTCTCGTTTGGACAAAATTCTATGTGAACAACTGATGGGCGTGAAGTCGCCATAAACGCAATTAACGTCTCTTTCTCCCGGAGTGTGTTATCAGCATAGAGAGTGATGCGGCTGGGGACAGAGCAGCCGGAAACATCAAGCCGTCAAGACATATTCCGGGTTAGGAATGGCCGTCACATTGGATGGAAACAGCCTGACGCTTGAGGATCTCTGTGCGGTGGTTTTCGATCACAGAGAAGTGATGCTACACCGTGACGCTTACAGTGCTATCGAAGCTTCCCGCAAGCTCATTGAACGTATTGCCGCATCCGACGAGGTGGTCTATGGCGTCAACACCGGGTTCGGCAAGATGGCTTCGGTGCGGATTTCCCGTGAAGAAATCTGCGAGCTACAAACGAATCTGGTGCGGAGCCACGCTTGCGGCGTCGGCGCACCGCTCACCGAACAAGAAGTTCGAGCGATGATCCTGCTTCGCGCAAATGCGCTGGCCAAGGGATATAGCGGCGTTCGTCCGGTGGTTGTGGAAACGCTTTGCGCTCTTCTGAATCGCGGAGTCCATCCTGTCATTCCGGGCCAGGGATCGGTCGGCGCCTCCGGGGACCTGGCACCTTTGGCCCATCTCGCCCAGGTTGTGGTGGGGGAAGGCGAAGCGGTCCACAAGGGCAAAAGGACGAGCGGTTCCGAGGCTCTGAAGTTGGCCGGCGTTGCGCCTCTGGCCCTTGAAGCGAAAGAAGGTCTCGCTCTTCTGAACGGCACTCAGGGAATGCAGGCGCTTTTGGCACTCGCGCTTCGTGCCGCAGAGATCTTGGCCGATACGGCCGACATTGCCTTAGCCTTGACGCTCGATGCATTGCGCGGCTCGCCCACGGCCTTTTCGTCGAAGATTGCGAGGGTGCGGCCGTTCGATGGCCATGCGAGAACAGCTTCCCATGTGAGGCTGCTCAATGCAGGCAGTGAGATTCGCGAGTCGCACCGCTCGCCGGAAGCCGATCCGCGCGTGCAGGACCCGTACTGCCTGCGGTGTGCGCCGCAGGTTCACGGTGCCGTTCGCGACGCGCTGGAGCAAGTGAGGGATGTGCTTTCCATCGAAATTAACAGTGCGACTGACAACCCCCTCGTGTTCGCGGAAACCAAGGAGGTCATCAGCGGCGGGAACTTCCACGGCCAGCCCCTCGCGATGGCCGCCGATCAATTGGCGGTGGCGCTGGCCACACTAGCGGGAATCTCCGAGCGCCGCACCGAGCAAATGACGAATCCACTAGGGAGCCAGCTGCCGGCATTTTTGGCGCGCAACGCGGGATTGCATTCTGGATTCATGATTCTGCAGGTAGCCGCGGCAGCGCTGGTGAGCGAGACAAAGGCGCTCGCGACGCCACATTCGATCGATTCCATTCCCACATCCGCCAATCAGGAGGATTACGTTTCGATGGGCATGGGGGCGGCGCGCCGGCTTGGGCCGATGCTTGAAAACACGCGCAACGTTCTGGCCATCGAACTACTTGCCGCCTGTCAGGGACTCGAGTTTCTCGCTCCACTCCGGACGGGAAGAGAAGCGCGGAAGGCCTACGACGTGGTGCGGTCGGTTTCCGATCCGGTTGAGCGGGATCGTTCTCTGTCGCCCGATATTGCACGGGTGGCGCACCTGATTGCCCGCGGCGCTTTCCAGAAAATTGTAGTGGCTTTGCCGGGACAGACCTCGTTGGGATCAGATCCGGAGAAGAACGGGAATGGCCGTGCGCGTCTGGGCTGACGCGTGGCAGTTTCCGCATTCGCCGCAAGGAAGGAAAGAAATGGTCGAGCGCCGCGCCGCCAATCTCCGACGCTATCCTGATCTGGTCGTGATTTATCTCGGAATGCGCGTCTATGGCCCGCGCGGATTGTGGACCGTTGTAGCCTTGCGGTCCGAAGTGAAGCGGGCCGTGGCCGCTAAACCGGACGGTCTGTTGGCCCACGAATCGTTCTGGTTTTCGCTCGTTCCGCTACATGTCGGGCTGCGCCAATATTGGCGGGATTTTGACTCACTCGAGCGCTGGACACGCCAGCAAACGCATGAGAAGTGGTGGAGGAGGTTCAGCCGGGACGCGGGCGGCACAGGTTTCTGGCATGAGACGTATTGCCGCCACGGCATCGAAGGTGTCTACAACGGTCCGTATGATGCGAAGGGGCTCCTCGGATTTGCGCCTGCCGTTGCAGCACAGGGATCGATGTTTTCCGCAAAGCAACGCATTGGCGCCAACGCAGCTCAATCCGATTTGGAGAGCCGATAGGGAGCGCCTTCCCTCCTCACGGTTCCGGAGAGATCGCGGACCGCAGACGCGCCGGCGGTGTGGCGGCAGCGCCTGGCTTGACCAGCCCCGGTGAGGCAGGGGTTCGTTGCGGGCAATACTCATTAGGCCAAGTCATAAATCTTATTTAACTGGCTTGTCAGGCCCGAACTCTCAACAGGATGTTACGTTGCTATCGATGATCCGGGCGGGACGTGTGTCCGCCAAGCCTGAGTGTTGGCCAGTTCAAAACGCTCCGAGCGGCACTTAAATCGATAGATCGACTGGAGGCGGCACATGGATCGTGTTTCTAGGTCAGCGGTTCGTTTACTGGTTATGCTGGTGACCCTTGGTGCCCCGATTGCACGCGCGCAAACCGGATACCAGATAACGAGTAGGATTGCCGTGCCGGGCGAAGGAAGTCTTGCAGCGCTTACGGCGGATGAGTCCACGGGACTGCTCTATCTCTCCCGCGGATCGGCGGTCGAAGTGATCGACACGGCGACCGGACAGGCAGTGGGACGCATCACAGAGACTCCCGGCGTGCGGGATGTGGCGATTGACTCCTGGCTTCACCGCGGTTTCACCAGCAATCACGAGGACAGCAGCGTGACCATCTTCGACAGCGGGACGCTCGAAACGGTGCAGAGAGTAGAAACCGGGAATCGCCCGACATCGATTCTTCTCGATCCGATGACCAACCGCGCCTTTGCCATTGGCGAGGAGATTGTGGCCATCGATGCGCGTACCGGCAAAGTGCTGCGGACGATTGCACTCAAGAGTGTCCCTGGTGCAGCCGGCAGAAATCGGCTCGGGCATCTATTTGTCACGCTGCCTGAGAAGGGAAGCGTCGCCGTTGTGGAAACGAACAACCTCGAAGTGAGGCAGGAGTTCAAGGTACCGAAGTGCACCAGCCCGCACGCCGTTGCCGTCGATGCGGCAAACTCTCGGCTGTTTGTCGGGTGTGCGAACTCGCGGCTCGTGGTTCTGGACGCCGAAAGCGGAAAACGCATTACTTCGCTCTCGATCTGCAAAAACCTCACCGCGATGGTATTCGATCCGGGCGAAGACTTGCTCATTAATTCCTGCAACGAGGGCGCGCTCAGCTTCGTGCAGGAGAATTCGCCTTACAAATTTAGTCCCAGTGGAACGGTCAAGATGCCGGGGCCCGTGCTGGCAATGGACTTCGACCAGAAGAGCAAAAAGATCTTCGTGGCGACCCGTGACGTCGACAGCGCCAAGGCAAGCGATCAGGAATCCAAGGAACATCCTGCCGGCCAGGGCTCCCTTGCCATCCTTGTCGTAAGCCGGTAGACCCTCGCCGGAGAGCGCGAGGGTGCCGTTCGTCTGGGGACTAAGTATGAAATCGTTCGGACTGTGTTTGAGTGTCTGACGCTTGCCAGGCGAAAACAAAAAGACTCACAACTCTGCCGTGACTGAGATCGATAGCATCAACCCAGTTACCTCTTCCGTGCCACATGCAAGTGCCCGAGGGACATACGCAGATGTTAAATCGCGTCTACGAGACTAGCTGTACACGTCTTGTGAGTCGTCCAATCTAAGTGTCTAATGTTGCCGGAGGATCCATGGATATCTTGGTGGCATTGAAGCAGGAAGAAGTAAAGCTACAGCAACAGTTGAAAGGGATACGGGGAGCCATCGCCGCTCTGGATGGTGCGCATCACGCTCCGTCTGGCGCACAACCCGTCGGCCAGGAAGGAGTGCGGCGTAAGCGGACAATGTCTGCGGCGGCGAGAGCGAAGATTTCGAAGGCAACAAAAGCGCGCTGGAAGAAATTCAGGGCCGAAAAGGCTAAGAAAGATAAATAGCCGGTTTCACGCGGATCGCAAACGTTAGTTTTTGTACCTTAGGCACTGACATTTTGGCAGCCGCGTTGGAATCCATAGCAGCGGACCTAAGAGCAAACGCCGAAAACTTTTACCAGAAGTTCGCTATGTGAGTGAACGTGCGGCCGGTGCGCCTTATCGATGACCAGCGCGGATATCCACCGCCTTTCTGCCATCCTGTTGTTCCCGTTTTGGGTCCAGGGGAGAACTCACAGCCGTATAATATAAATGATGGCGATGATGCCCAATACGAAGGCGGACCTTGGCGCGAGCGGTGCCCCTGGAGGCATCCATGATCCGGCTCTTGTTATTTGAGTTTGAGGACACTCTTGTCGATAAGAGCGGCAAGCTATTTCCCCATGTGATTGAAGCGCTCAAGACTATGAGCCGCTTCGAAACCGGGAACGGCAAGGAGCCGGTGATGTGCCTCGTATCGCTGGCGCCGTCGGCGCCCCCGAACCCGGATCAAGCATCTGATCTACTGGCCGCCCGTCTCGGAATGCTGGGCCTCAGGAGTTTCTTCGAACCCGTTTCGCAACGGGTTAGCCTGTTCGAATACGCCGGCGCAGAACGAATCGGCGGGCATCTCTTCGACATTGCAGTTTCGCGGTCAGGCGGCGATGCGGCTCCGGCTGAGTGTGTTTACCTTACCGGCGACCATGATGCGGCAAAGTCCGCGGCGGATTCCGGTTTCAAGACCCTGGTTTTCGGCTGCGATGGAACGGAGACGGACTTTGCAGACTGGGCCGAAGCCCCACTGCTTGTTGCGAAAATGCTCGATTCCAACGGGATGAAGAATGTGGAAGCTGCCCTTCGCTTGTACTTGGCGGCAAGCGAAAACATGGATCTGATTTCGCTGACGGCCTCCGCCGACCCAGATACCTTGCTTGGCAAGGTGAGCGCCTGGCACCCAGTCACGAGTGAAAAACTGAGGGACCTGAGTGGCGTCAACGTGAAACTCCCCGCCGAAATAAGAGTTCACCTGGACGCATCCGGAAAAGTGAAAACGGTCGATAGGGCAGGACCAGCACCCGACGACGAGGAAGAAGCGGCACACTTTGTTGCAAGTCTGGCAACGCATGGGCAGATTGCGTCAGAGAGCGGCGTGTCGCCCCGCGATGCCACACACCAGATTAGCACCGACAGCGAGGGGCGCCGCTTTCTAGTTCGAAAACGATTCACCGCAGTCTAGGGACAAAAAAAGCGCAAGCGGACCAGAACCTTCTTTCCTTGACGGACGCGGATCGCGTGTGTCGTTGTGATTGCGACCGGGCCGGCCGCGGAGACCGCACCCTTCTTTGCGCTCTCGAAAGAGATGCGTTCGTGCTCCAAAAGCGATGTGACAAAAGAACGCACTTCATCTTGTGTCGTGTACTCCTCCGGTAGGGCGCCCATCAGCACCGCTGACTTTCCTGAAGACCCAACAAACATAGTTTCATCAGCTAGGGCGACAACCCCGGTGAGTCTCTTATCCAGTGTTCCCAGGGACACTTCCCGCTTGTGAATTGCCCGAGCGACCTTTTGGCCAAGAATCTCCGCCGTGTTGATGGCGAGTTTCGCCGCCGGGGGCGCACCGATCCGCTGCAGCAGGTCCTTCCGCGTGGCAAGGTCCAAAATACCTGCAGCCTTTCCCGTGAGTGCAGGGATACCGCCTGCAAGGTCGGCCCTGGGGGTCAGAACGCTCGCACCCAGAAGCGCAATGCCATGCTGCGCGAATGCATTCTGAATCGCAGCTTGATTTGTGCCTCCGTTGATCTGCTGATCGGCCGGGATCATCGAATGTCCAACGGATTCGAAAAAACGCGGAACGAGCGGAGCCGAGCGCACAGCGGCAAGGAGAATCTTGGCCACGGCTTGGGCCGCCGCTAGCAGGTCTTGCTCGCCATGCGATGGCATGGCATTGAAAACATTCCGGACGCAATCGTAAAAAGAGCCGCTGAACACCTGCCCAAAGCTATGAACCTCGTCGATGAGCTGCCCCGGAGGACCGTTCGCCGGCAGCGTGGAGGGAATCTGAAACTGAAAGTTGTTCAAGGCGTGACGCGGCGCCGACGGGTTTGCATTCGGACCATATACCCGCAACACGCCATCGGACAGGTCTTCCGCGGTGGTCTCAACGAAGTTGGCGGTCCCCAGATTAGGCGCAACGGCCAGGAGAGCTTGACGGGATTGCTGGTCGCTGAACGCCGTGAGCAACGCCATGCAGTCGGCAAAAGCTTCGTGAAAGGCAGCCGCTTCGAGGAATGCGCTGTCGAAGAGATCTGTCCGGACAGAATCCAGCAGCCCATGCCCAACTTCGTGTGAAACGACATCCGTACTGGCGCCGGAGTAAGTGGATTTCGCTGGCGTGACGTACCGGAAAAAGGAAAAGCTCTGCCGGTCATAGAATGCATTGAGCACGTTGCCGGCGTTCTGCAGAAGCGGAAGATTACTCTGGTCAGCGGCGTCAGCCGACCAGGCCGCCAGGTTGCCGGCGAACGACTCCCAGGTGTCGAGTGCCGCCAAGGCCGCCTCACGGCATTGCCAGAACAGGAATTCGGGTGTCCCGGGAGCGTATTGCCCCTGCGTGGCTGCATTGGTATATGTAAACCCGGCGCGCCCTGCTGGCCTATCTGGACGCGGCGGTTGCGGACGCATGGGTGGTGCTGCACCCCCTGCCATTGGGTCATTGGGAATAAAATTGATTGTCATGATTGCCCTCCGTGAAGGGAAAACACTTGGAGAGACTGCGAGCCGGTCTTCAGGCCCACAAACATCCTTGGCGTGGTTCGCTGGGAAGGCCTCGACCTTCAAGCCAAAACCAGCTCAGCACACAAGTTGTGATTCTGAAAATGGTCTACAGCCGGGTATCTGCGCCGACGGTACTCTTAATTGATGCTACGTGTCAAGAGACGAAAGCCCACCGTCAGTTACTTCACATTCTGATATATACGCCAGCCGAGCAGTAGTGTATAGTCTGCGGCAATTCGTTCCGGAGGTTCGGCGATGGCGTTCCCCTCCCGGCCCCTAGCAGTCGCCCTTCTCGCGTTGCTCGTCCCCGTTTGTCTCATGGCACAGAGGCAGGCAACGGTCACACAGGAATCGAATTTTCGCACCGATCCTTCAACCCACAACCCTCCCATTCAGACCCTGGCAAAGGGCACGCATGTTACGGTGCTCGAGCCAAAACCGATGAACGGTTTCTATCACGTCCAGACGCCCGAGAAAAAGGAAGGCTGGGTCTGGAGCAAGAATTTGTCCTCGGGAACTCAATCCTCTCAGATTTCGCGAAAGCTGGTGCGCCGCCCCGTTGTTGTCGAGGAAACACGAGAACAACTCGGGGCCACGGCTGCCTGCCAGTCCGACTTGAACTCATGCCCGGTCAGCGGGTGTGCAGCGCCTGACTCGCCACATGGCCTTGCAAACCAATTGAAACGCCGCGTCCCCACATCCAGCGCCGCTGTGCTCCTGACTTTCGATGATTTTCAGACCCTTCAGGAACAGGCGGACAAGCTGGTTGGAGAAAATAAGGAGTTGACGGCGAGTGACAGGGCAAAACTGGCCGGTCTCGCGGTTGGGAACGGACAGGTATCGGAGGGCGATCTCGTTTCGATCGTGGGCTACCTCGTGGGAGTGCCTCATCCAAATACCGGCGAATCCGTGAATTGCAATCTCAAAGGCGAGCAGAACAATGACTTCCACATTCCCATTTCGAACAATCCAGACAACACGGATTTTCAAGGGATTGTAGTCGAGATGATTCCGCAAAACCGGCCGGATACGTGGACTCTTGCGAACCTCACACAAGTCGAGAACAGCCGGCAACTCGTCATGGTGACTGGCGCACTACTCTACGACAACTTCCATTTCGTTAATGGGGACCCGTCGTCGCCCAAGAGAGGCCAGCCGCATCGCTTTTCGCTTTGGGAAGCTCACCCTTTGACTCAATTCGTTGTCTGCACGAAGCCGGACAATTCCTGCGACCCGACGCAACCAGGTGATTGGACGCCGCTGGGGATCAGTCCATGAGCGCGCGGCCTGCGCGAGCGAACTTTTCCAGTAGGGCCCAGAGAAGCTGAAAAGGAGTAACTATGGGAAGAGAAGTCATTTCGAAGAACGACGTGGCCAATTTGCATAAACAACTTCAAGAGCTTGCCGATTTGAGACAAAAGCTTGGAGCCGTGGCGGCAGCGGGAGCACCGCTTCCGGACGTGACAGAAGACAAGTACAAGGATCGATTGCTGAAGTACATCCCTGCGGATGTAATCGCGATTTACTTGACCTTGCAGGGATTCGTGGCCATGCTGAACAACCCGGCGCCGATCCGGGCGCTTCATTGGGCGGTGTTCGGGATCATTCTGGTCATTACGATTCCTTGGCAGCGAAAAGTCGCCAAGATTGGGAAATGGGCCCAAGTCTGGATCGGCGTAGGGGCCTTCATTGTTTGGGCAATTACGGTGGGCGAACCTTTTACGGCGGCGAACCTTGGGGTGTGGTATCAGTCGGCATATGGAGCGATGATCCTCGCTTTGTACACCTTCCTTATCCCTCTCTGGGAGATTGCATAGGAAGGATTCCGTAATGTGCGACACGGTTGCCGGTGAATTGATACTGTGCTTTCCGGCGATTGATTTTGCCGCTCGTAACCTCGTCGGGCTGATACGCGACCGCAAAATCGAGCACGTGGAATATGTTGATTCACTCGAGAATAGGCTCGCCAAACTCAATTTGAAACCGGGCTCCGAGCCCGAATTTGACCTCCACCTTGTGAGAGTCCCCTCGGGGCAGGAATCTTGGAAAACAGCACACTTACAATTCTTCTACAAGCACGAACTGTTGAGAGCGATCCCTAGTTCACCGCTACTGTTCAAGAAGGTTCTCGAGCGTTCCGATTACCAATTCACCGTTTCTCCGAATCATCTGCTGAGCTTAGCGGGCTCTTCGCCTCCTGCGGCTCCCGTCTCGGCAAAGAACTTTCAGCCTGGCGTGTACCATTCGCAATACAAGCAGGCCATCGGCCTGCCCCTCCCTCCGGTTTCTCATCCTGGCAGGGTTCGGGTGCTGCTACTCGATTCCGGAGTAGCAGCTGACGCACCCATCACAGTCGTTGACCGGCGGAACATCGTGGATCCCAAGAATCCGCAGAACACACAGGACGACCACGGACACGGGACGGCCGTGGCCCTGCTCATTCACGATCTGGCTCCGAATGCGCAATTCATAGTCTATAAGGTGGCAGATGCAACGGGCAGAATCAGCGAATGGGATGCATTGGCTGGAATCGTGGCGGAATCGGACGCTCACATCTTGAATCTGAGCATGCAGTTCGGACTGCTCGATAAAGGCAAGGGATGCGCCGTCTGCGGCCGGGAGTCAACGGCGTCTCGATCCGCAATCTTCGAAAATATTGTAGGTCAGCTAGCCAAGCGGAATCCAAGACCTGTCGTTATCGCGGCGGCGGGGAACTACAAAGATACGGATCTGGCCTACCCTGCCCGCTTCGCCGACGTGCTGGCAATCGGTGGAATCACAAGCCAGCGCATTCTTTCTTCGGACTGCAATTCTGGGAATACAGACCAGGCCGGCAGTCCGCACAAAAACCATTTCGTACTGCCGGGAGGGGAAAGCGATCCCACCAGAGTCGAAGCTGTAATGACTTCGCCGGGAGGCAAGAATTGGAGCGGATCGTCGTTCGCCTGCGGTTTCGCTTCCGGTCTTGTGGCAGAGCTACTCAGTCGGCAAGGCGTCCAAAACTTTGATTTCGACAAGTTCGTTGATGGCTTGCGGCTGCGCTCAGACAAGAACCTGACAAATTACTCAACAACATTGCATGGACATGGTTTGATGCGAGGCTGAGCAGTCCAAAGGAATGACTCGCCTTAGGAGGTGGACATGGCTACTGCTAGAGACTCTAAAACGCGTCACCAGGCTAGCGTCTCGAGAGAAACGCTGCTGCAACAAGAAATGAAAACTAAAGGATTCGCCGACGTCATGGTGAGCCTCACTGCCGCGACTCGCGGCGTGCCTGCGCGGGCGCAGGCTGCGGCTGCGGGACATGGCGCAGCGCTTGGGCTTGCTTCCCTGGGCGCCGAGGCGGGCTTCACCGATGAGGCTCAAAAGGCCTTGCCTCCCGACCTATTGAATTGCTTCGAGTCGTCTTATGAGCTGTCCACTGAGGCAGGCTTCGCATCTCTATCGCTTCGAGCGCCCCAGGAGGATCGCAAGGCGCCGGCCATATCGATTCAGCAAGCCGCTCCGGTCCAGTATTTGGACAAGCTGGGCACGGTGTTGGGATCGGTGAGTTCGGCCGGGCTCAAGGCATTGCGGGGTCATAGCATGGTCCGGGAGGTGCGGCCGATTCCCGAGCTGACGCTGGTACGCCCTCGCCGTATTGCACAAGCTCAGCCTACACCAGACATCTCGTGGGGAATTGAACGGATGAACATCCCCTATCTGTGGAAACAGAACCTCGAGGGGCAGGGCATCAAGGTCGGGCATCTTGACACGGGTGCGGACGGGACACATCCCATGTTGCAGGGAGCGTTTGCTGCGTTCGCTGAAACCAATTATGTCGGCAGGCTCGTCGATCCTCCTCCGCCGGAACACGACACAGACATTCACGGAACGCATACCGCCGCCACGATCGTTGGCCGGCCAGTCAATGGCTATCGCATGGGCGTTGCGCCCAAGGCGCAACTGGCTTCCGCGATTGTCATCGAGGGAGGCCGGGTTACATTCCGCATTCTGGTAGGACTGAACTGGATTCTGAAGCAAGGAGTGCGCGTGGTGAGCATGTCTCTGGGCCTTCCTGGGAGAGGAGACGAATTCCTGGACATCACAGATAAATTGCGGGAACTAGGAGTGCTGTTGGTCGTGGCGATTGGCAATGAGGGCGCGGGGACAAGCCGCTATCCCGGTAACTATCGGACCGTGCTGTCGGTTGGGGCTGCGGACACGGAGGGCCGGGTCGCCCAATTTTCCTCAAGCGAGCCGATCCCGCCTCCGCGAAACAGAATAGTGCCAGATCTTGTAGGTCCAGGGGTCGCGATTGTATCGGCCGCGCCCGGCAATCGATACATGTCGATGGATGGTACATCGATGGCGACGCCTCACATAGCTGGATTGGCTGCCCTACTCTTTCAGGCCAGGCCGGACGCGACGCCCGACCAGGTGCAGAAGGCGATCTGCGATGCTTCCCAACGAACGAATGAAATGACGCGCGAGCGCGCCAACCGCGGTATGCCCGATGGCAAATTGGCATTGGAAAGCCTTCTGAATTCTAAATAGCCGGTCTCGCGATTCCGCTGCGCCTGACGCAGACAGGGAATTCAATCTGGGGAGCAACATTCGATTTCTGGCGTCTCTTACCTGTAGGCCACCTTTGCATTTTGCGCATCCAGACTGTAACCAACCCTCACGCCTGTCCATCAGTGCTAAAATGGGTATGTCTGACTAGGGAGCCAAAGCAAGCATGAAGCTCAGTAGCAGTGCAAAAATCGATCCGGTGCTCCGGGCCGAACTGGAAGGCGCTTCCTCTGGGACCGCCCCCATCGCTGCGGTCATCAAGCTCAGACCGAACGACCCGGGGCATGTTAGCTTGCCTCCGGAAGAGACCCATCGGGTAACGGAGAAGGTCTTGGAACGGGTTCGCGAACACGCGGGCGACCGGGAGAAGGACTACTACGTTCTTGACATGCTAGGCGCTTTTAATCTGGTGGCGCCTGCTCATTTTGTAATCGAGCTTCTGAAGCAGCCCGAAGTTGCCAGCGCCATGGCCGCGGAAAGCGAAGACTCTGCCTACATCCCTCCGCACAACGTGAAGGAAGTCCATCTTCCTTTCAAGTCCCGCCGTGCCCGTGTTCGCTAGTCTTTGCGGTTGGCGAAGCCGTCTGGCCTTCAGACTACGGATACTCCCACCTCATTAGTAACTCAGTTGGCCGCAGTGACCGGTACCGTCGCACCGGCTGGCCAAACCTTGCTTTGCTTCGATGCCGAGGCGCCGGCATGCCCCAAACTACGTCCGCCGGTTGACTGCCGATTCGACTTGATATAGATACGAGTTGCTCAAGGCTCATTTCCTCTTGGGAGAACGGTAGTGACAGTGAAGAAAGGGCGTTCCATGCGGCGGAAGAACCCGCAACGGAAAAAGCGGGCGTCCGGTGCGGGCGGGCGAACAATGGCGGCGGATGCTTCGCGCCTGCCGATCATGGCCGTGTACCGGGAACGGCAGCGGATGCGCGAGCAGGTTACCAGGGATCGCACACGAAGATATAAGGAATTCCTTGCACAGACGAAGAGCCCGGCCGAGCCTCCGGCGCCGGGAATGGCCTTGCGGGCCCTTGCTCCGGCACCCGGCAAGCAAAACTTGCGCATTCTAGCGGAGGGTGATTCCTGGTTTGAATATCCCTTGCCGATTACGCACGGCGACGGGGTCATCTATCAACTTCAAAAGCTGCTGGGTTATGGAATCGCCAACATGGCCCACCATGGCTTGGAAGTGGAGGAGATGATGGGTCTTTCCATACGCCAAGAGATCATCTCCAGGCTCAGCGATCCGCAGGTCAAGTTTGACGCGCTGCTCTTTTCGGGCGGTGGAAACGATATCGTCGGTGACCAGTTTTGTATCTGGCTGAAGGATGCGCCACCCGTGGCGCCACCGGCACAGATGTTGGATGTGAGTGCGGTGAACGCAGCATTGGCGATTCTTGAGGCGGAATACCGCGAGCTGGTTGATATTCGGGATCAGTACAGTCCGCAGACGGTGCTCTTCGCACATGCCTACGACTTTCCTCCCATCACAGGCATAGGCGTTTGCGGCGAGGGGCCCTGGCTCAAGCCGTCGCTGGATTATGCTTACAAGCATTTGGGCGTTACGAATCCGGATCCCAATGACGAGTTTGTGGTCGTGAAGACGGTTCTGCAGATGTTCGCTGCGATGCTGAATCGAGTGGCGGCGGATCCCAAGGTTCAGAGATTCGTCGTCGTGCCGACCCAGGGGACTCTGACGCCGAACAATTCTGATTGGCAAAACGAAATCCACCCGTCGTCGGCTGGGTTCGCAAAGATCGCTCAGAAATTCCAGGCCTCTTTGGCGTCGGTATTCCCATAGGATCTCCGCGGATGTGTGTGAAGCGCCAATAAATGACGTGCGGGACACTGCCCTGGATTCAAGCGTGCAGCTCAACCCTCTTCGCGCACTCTCGCAATTCCTTCCGTGTGACTAACTTCAGCAGAACTTGCTCGAATTGGTCCCCGCACGTATGCCCTTACCTCCGAGGTTTGCTTGAGTGCGCACCTCGCGACATGCCCGACATATCCGCATTTGCGCTCAGGCTGTACCTTCAAAAGACAAACTTTGCCGCGAGTTGAACAAGCCGCGGCGGCAGGCTATTGACCACCTGGCCGAATGTGGCGTCACTGATGTTGCCATCGACCGCGGCGGCTCCGAAGAACTGCGCGTGATTGAACGCATTGAACGTCTCGATTCGGAATTGCAGCGATTTCGATTCCGTAAGCCGCAGATTCTTTTGCAGCGCCACATCGAAGTTCAGCATGCCGGGGCCCGAGAAGAATCGCCGCGACGCCGTGCCCATCTGGCCCAGTGGGGGCAGCGAGAAGAGCGATGTGTCAAAAGCCGGCCGTCCGTTGCGCGGATTATTGTTTATTTGCAGATTGCCCAGCGCACGGTCCGGTGTGTCCAACCCGTTGTTGTTGACCCCGTTGGGGATGCTTCCGAGTAGGGAAGTGTCATTGTTGTTGTAGAACGTTACCGGCAGCCCCGTGGCCACACGGGTTACCCCGGAAATCGACCAACCTCCGGTCCAGCGATTCTCGCGGCCGAACCAGCACCCAGGCAGGCTGTAGTTGTACGACACCACAAAGTTGTGGCGCAGGTCGAATGCCGAAAGCGCTTTGCTCAGCGCTGGATCGATGGGATTAATCTCCTCGGAAAGACTCGATGAATCATCGAGCGATTTGCTGTACGTGTAACCCGCAAGTATCTCCAGTGACTTGCTTTGGTGCCGGAGATTGATTTCCAGCGAGTTGTAATTCGAACTGCCGATCGTCTTCTGATAAGTGACTGCGTCGAATTGCGAGCTGAACGGTCCCCGCACTTGCACCGTTTCACCATCAGCTTTCGTGAACAGGCCGCCTTCACTGAACGGTCCGCACGTCGGGCTGCCGGGCGCCACCTGGGAAAGTTGGCTCACGCTCAAGCAAAGCGCTGCGTTTCCGGGGTTCGCTGGGATCACCGCGAGAAGATGGTGCGCCTGCGAACCCACATAACTCATGGCCAGCGACGTGTTCTTGCCAAACTGGCGTTCCAACGAAAGCGTGTACGTCTCCGTATATGGCGGAACGTTTCCGTGATAGAACGCCGGCACTCCCGTGATCGGTGAGTACCTTGACCAGTCCACGCTCGTGTTCGGTTGGCTTGGCGATGCGCCGTACGCGGGTATCGGCGAAGGGAAGGGCTGGACGAATTCCTGCCCACTGGCTGCAGAAACAAACGGCGTGGAGAACAGTACCGGCGCAAAACTCGTGTAATCGTAGCCGTACGGCGGATTCGCGCTCATGATGCCGGCGGACAAGCCCTCGAACGCCGTATAGAAGATACCGTAGCCTGCGACCAGCCGCGTCTGGTTCGCGCTGCCGAAGATCTTGCGCACCAATCCATCCTGAAAATCCGGCGAGTACGCCAGTCCCAGTCGCGGCGCAAAATTCGAATATTTCGTCGGCGCCAACGTGGACGGAACTCCCGGATCGCCTGGATACACCAAGCCCTCAGGGGCGCCAGGAAAAGTCACCGACTGCTCCCCCAGCACCAGCGCCGGAAACTGGTTATATTTCTCCCGCCACGGCGGCAACACGTCCCATCGCAATCCGTAGTTCCAAGTGAGATTCGGCGAAATCCGCCAGGTGTCTTGCGCGAACAGCCCAACATATCTATTCCGAGGATAAAAACTCTTGGAGTCGGCTTGCGAGTAGCTGCTCGCGATCCCCAGCAGAAAATCCGCAAAGTCCAGCCCCGTCTCTGTTCCGCGAAACGCGAACGAACCATTCGACGCCGTGTCCGGATTCGTATTGATCTGGTCCAGGTGGAACGAAGCGCCGAATTTCCAGGTGTGCCTCCCTACGACTCTCGTGAAATTGTCGGACCACTGATAGGTGTTGCTGGCTTGTATCAAGCCGGTGACGTCCACGCCAAACGTCAAATTGTTCAGCGAAACGTTCTCGATGCCTTCGATCGAAAGGTTCAGCGGCACGATCCCCACCGTGCCCTCTCCGGTCAGAAATCCCTGCGAAGCCAGCGATGGCCCCACGCCGCCCGCCGGCGCTCCAATATTGTTGAAATTGCGCATGAAACTGAAATGGGATTCGTTGATGGCGTTGGCGCTGAAAATCTTCGTGAAGCTCAGGCTTAGCAATTGCGCGCGCCCCGCTGAAATTGCGTTAAAGCCCGGCACGTTTGCCCCGCCCTGCCCTGTCGGGTACGGGTTGTCCAGCCCATAGCCATCCACAAAGTAGTACGCGGAAAGCGTCCCCCAGCCCGTCGCGGCATCCATCCGCACCGCGCCTTTGTCATCGTGCAGCGACTCGTTTTCCGCAGACGTCGAGAAAATCGTCGCCCCGTCATCCGCCTGCGGGATGTACTTCAGCAGCGCTAGCGCCGGCGGCGACCACGCGCTCCGTGGCATCTGCGCGTTCGGAAGAACGCACTGCGATGGCATCATGCAGCCCGAAAAATAGTACCGCTCGCCCGAGGTCACGGGGTAGCCAAGCTTCTGCGCCAGCAGCCCCGCAAGATACGGTCCGCTCACGGTTCCTGTCAGGGAACTCGCCCGGCCGGAAAGGTCCCCCGTGCGCTCCTGTTCCGAAGGCACGGAGATCCGCCCGGTTTCGATGCCTTCGGTCATCCGCGTTCCCTGATAGTCGGCAAAGAAATGCACGGCTTCTTTCCGCACCGGCCCGCCTAGCGTTCCCCCGAATTGATTGCGCCTGAAGGCCGCGCGGTCCGGCGAAAAATAATCTTTCGCGTCCAGATCGGTGTTGCGCAGAAACTCAAACCCGCTGCCATGGAATGAATCGCTGCCGGATTTTGTGGTCAGCAAAACCTGGCCGCCGCTGTAGTTGCCGAATTGCGCGTCGAAGTTCCCCGTCAGCACGCGAAGCTCTTGAATCGAATCCAGGTTCGGCACAATCGCCGTGCCCATGTTCACGTCCTCTTCGACGTCGCTGTCATTGACAGCAAATCCGTTCGAAGTTTCGCGCTGGCCGCTGACGGAGACGTTTCCCGCCGTCAGGTCCCCCGAGGGCGGCGTGGCCGTCACACCGGACATCACCACCGCATTTGGCTGTGCGCTGCTCGCGGGCAGAATCCCGGGTTGCAGGCTCATCAAGTCCGCAAAATTGCGGCCATTCAGCGGAACCGATGAAATCTTCTTTTCCGCCAGATCCTGGCCCAACTGCGTGGAGGAAGGATCGGGGATCATGGCCTCCTCGACGACAGTGATACTCTCCGCCCGCGATTCCAAACAGAGCTTTACGTCCATGCGCGTGGGAT
>Ga0187817_10000001_pt1 | contig 141903 bp, 128 predicted proteins | sample NC_wetland_sal_i_17_FD_132431 | JGI IMG/M metagenome (GOLD analysis project Ga0187817, IMG submission 132431) | Wetland sediment microbial communities from Neuse River Estuary, North Carolina, USA - SO4_2 | ecosystem: Environmental > Aquatic > Freshwater > Wetlands > Sediment | place: USA... | reverse complement strand
GTGGCGTGGTCGAAGCGCTAGATGAAGCGAAAAAGCAGGGGAAGGTACGTTCCATCGCCCGATAGATTTGGCGAAAAAAGGTAGTGTCATTTGATTTGCGTTATGCATCCCATCTTCTCGCGTGGTGCCTTGGGCTCTGACTGTTGAATCCAATGGCCTCGAATGGAAGGGAACACAAATGCCTGAAGCCGTCCACCACACGTTGTATCAGGTCTCGACAGCGACGGCGCTCGTTGAAGGGATCTACCAGGGCGCGGTGCGAGTCGGCACCCTACGGGAGCACGGCGATCAAGCCAATGGAGATTGTGCACCCTGACGCGTTGAACTGAAAACGCTAGGAGGAAATCGAGTCTGTCTTGTTTCCGCACTTTCTGGTCGAAACTATCTCGGCGATGGGTGGAATTGGAGGCGTAGAGATGAATACGACTCTACGGGGGTTTCTTAAAGCCAGTGCGGGTGCGGTGGCCGCGACATCGGGCGTCTCAGCCAACTCGAAGGAAATCGCCTGCTCTACAGCGTCAGGGGAACGAACGGCCGCGCCGACTGGGAAGGCGGGAGACATGATTTACCGCAAATTTGGAAGCACGGACGCGCGCATTTCCGCGATCGGAGTGGGTGGTCATCATCTCGGCGATGTAGCGACCTTGGATGAGGCGGTGCAACTGGTTCACGAGGCGATAGACGCAGGCGTAACTTTCTTCGACAACGCCTGGGAGTATAGGGCCCGGTCCGGCCGTCAGGACGGCGCGCCCCGATAAAAGCAGGAAAGGCTAAAAGGCGCTCGACATAATAAGCTAATAGTGGTACAACATAAAAAGCTAAATACAGTACAGCGCAATAAGCTAAGCAGAGGACATTGGCCATGGCCACGCCGTCAGAAAAACTCGCGCGGTCCCTCGAACTCCTGCGCAGACTCCAGGCGGGGAGCGGCGCAGCCGCCATCCGCGCGCGCGACCTGACGCGCACGCACCGCGAGCGGCTCTTGGCCAACGGATTTCTCCAGGAAGTCATAAAAGGCTGGTACGTGCCGAGCCGCCCGGACGAGGCGAAGGGCGAGAGCACCGCATGGTACGCGTCGTTCTGGCGCTTTTGTGCCGTCTATCTCGATGCGCGCTTTGGCAGGGACTGGTGCCTGTCGCCCGAACAGTCCTTAACGCTGCATGCTGGCAACTGGACGGTGCCCCGGCAGCTTCTGGTGAGGTCCCCCAAGGCGCGCAATAAGGTCACGGGTCTGCCGCATCACACGTCGCTGCTGGATGTCCGCGCGACGCTGCCCGCGCGCGAGGATCGCGAAGAAAAAGAAGGCCTGCGCATATTCTCGCTGGAATCCGCACTGATCGCCTGCTCGCCCCTGTATTTTTCCAGCAACGCAACGGATGTGCGCGCCGTGCTGCCGATGATCCGCGATGCTTCCGGCCTGCTAGCCCGCCTGCTGGACGGCGGTCATACCACGATTGCCGGCCGGCTGGCCGGCGCATTCCGCAACACCGGTCGCGGCCGCATCGCCGACGAAATCGTGAAGACAATGTCCGCCGTCGGATACGCCGTGCGCGAGACCGATCCGTTCGCGGACGGGCCGTCCCTGGCCCTTCCGGCCCGTGAAACCTCTCCTTATGTGAACCGAATAAGGCTGCTGTGGCAAAAGATGCGGGAGCCCGTCATCGCGCGCTTTCCGCCCGCACCGGGCCTGCCGCGCAACATCAAGGCCTACGTAAAGCGCGTCGACGATGCTTATGTCACCGATGCCTATCACTCACTGTCGATTGAGGGCTACCGCGTCACGCCCAAACTGATAGAACGCGTCCGCAGCGGCGCATGGAATCCGGATGAGGACGAGGGCGACCGTGAACAGCGGAACGCAATGGCGGCGCGCGGCTACTGGCAGGCCTACCAGGCCGTGCAGAAAAGCATCGGCCGGGTACTGCAAGGGAAGAATCCGGGTCTTGTCGCAGACGAGGATCACAGGACCTGGTACCGGGAACTCTTCGCGCCGAGCGTTACGTCCGGGCTGCTGAGACCGGCCGATCTCGCCGGTTATCGCAATGGACAGGTTTATATCCGCAAGTCAATGCATGTGCCGCTGAACCGTGACGCGGTGAGGGATGCGATGCCGGCTTTCTTCGATCTGTTGCGCGAAGAAACCGATCCCGCCGTACGCGTGGTGCTCGGGCATTTTGTGTTCGTCTACATCCATCCTTATATGGACGGCAATGGCCGGATGGGGCGATTTCTGATGAACACGATGATGGCGTCGGGCGGATATCCCTGGACGGTGATACCGGTCGGGGAGCGCATTGCCTATATGAACGCGCTGGAGAAGGCGAGCATCGGCGAAGATATAGCCCCGTTCGCGGATTTCCTGGCCGGTCTCGTTAAGAAAGGGCTGGCTGGCGAGCCATTGCCAGAGGTGCCGACAGCTTCCTCATGACGGGCATACTTTTGCAGTGCGGGTATCGGAGATAGGGATGGCGTTCAAAGGACTTTTCATGGGAATCGACCGGTACGCCTCGACCGAAATCAACTGGCTTAGCTGCGCAAGCCGTGACGCTAGAGCACTTCATGCACTGTTTACCGACACGCTTGGCGGCGAGATGGCGTTGCTCACCGACGAGCAAGCAACGGTGGTGTTATAGCGCTGGATCTCCACAGTCTAGAATAAACGTGATCAAAGGCCGGGCCGCATCGCGACACGGTTCCGGAACAGGACTCGGGGCGTCGTGAAAATCATCAAGACCTTAAGGTATAGTCACGGGAGATTCGATGCGGGCGGTGAAGACGGGCTCTGAGGGGAGTCAGCTTTTAGATGCTTCTCGAACCATTTGATCATGCGATTGCACAAATCTATCTGGTTTGCGTAGCTCCAGGACAATGGCGAATGTCCCTCACCCTGATATTCTGCGTATTCGACCTCTTTGCCCAGTCTACGGAGCCCTACGAAAACCTCATCCGCAAGGAACGGTGCTACGGTCGTGTCGTCTGTCCCATGAACAATCAAGAGCGGTGTCTCCACTCTCTCGAAATAGAAGACTGGAGAGTTCTCGATATACCTTTCCCGAAAGTCCCAAGGCGTGCCTCCCAACGCGTCTTGTCCGTGCTCTAAGTTAGAAGTCCCGAAGGCCGTACCATCCCTGTTCATTTCACCATAATTCTCAAGAAGGTCACCCGTGCCACCAGCCTCTAGAGCCGCTTTGAAGCGCTTGGTCTGCACAATCAGGGCCAGAGTACTGTAGCCTCCGTTGCTGTGTCCCATCACTCCGAGGCGATCTCCATCCGCAACTCCCATTTCGATGACCTTGTTTACAGCTGGTAACACGTTCTTTGCCACATCCAACATGGGCGTGCCCAGATGCTGAGGTGAATCCGGCAATAGTACCGCAAAGCCGCGGGTTGCAAAAAGTTGCATGTTAAAAGGCCCTGCGGCGGCTACCACACCAAATCGGTCCAAATCGTCTGAGAGCACACCGCCTCCGTAAACATAAACAATCAACGGATAGCGCTTGCCTTCCTGATAATCGACGGGCAGCACCAAAGCCCCCTGCAAGCGGTCGCCATCGTTGTTTAACCACTCTATCAGCCGAATTGCTCCCATTTTGTACTTTTCAAATTGCGGGTTGAGCTGAGTCAGTTGCCGCTGGGTTTGGAAATGGGCGTCAGTTATCCACAGGTCGGGGGCATGCTGAGCGTCCTCTGCAACATAAACGAGTTCACCTCATCCACAGCTTCCGGCGACTGTTGCGGGAGGCCTGCCCGACAGGCCTCCCGCGAAATATTTAGTCGGTTGGCATGATCGCCGCGAGAATCTCTGAACTAGCGCGTTGCACGTGATCCAATGATTCTGCCAAAGTCTCCTTGTCACCGGAATAGATGTGAATGTAATCAGCGGAATTCTCTGCTTTGAGGCCGATAGCCTCGCAGACTACAAAAGCGACGGCCTCCGCCTCGGTCTCGCGGACGCGCTTCGTTGTCTCGGCGCGGCGCTCCTGCATGTGCAAGAGGCTGTGTGCTGCCTCGTGGGCTAAGGTGCAGAATTCCTCGGCGGCCGACTGGCCGGGCAGTAGCACGATCTTTCCAGGCGAGCATTGCCCCTGCGCAGGATAAATGGTGTCTGAGTATTCCAGTTGAATACCTCGCTCTGCGATGAATTGCTTTAGCTTGTCCGTGTATTCGGCCGGGGCACCCTGCGCAGAGCCAAGCTCAGAAAGCGGCTTCCCTTCAGTGTCCATCTGATCGAAGACATAAACCGCACGAAAGTACACAGCGGCCTTGCCCTCATCTTCTTCGGAAGTGGATTCTTCCTCGTTTTTGCGAAACACAACTGGCGCAAGGATCATGATTCCCTTCGCGCCTTTCTTGACGTTTCTGCCAAGCTGCTTCCAAGTATGGAAGCCAGCTACACGAGTCGCGTCCGGCCTTTGCGATACGATGAGAATCAGGTTATGCAACGAATAGCGATGGAACCTCGCCATCGCTGCAAGATAATTTCTCAACGTCTCACTGTGGCCCCTTTCCAGAGCCTCGCTGAGCTGTTCGATGGCTTTGCTGGCGATTTGTTTTGCTTGCTCGACTTTCATGGTTGTCCTCCTGTTTCGGGGAGTTCTTGCTCCCTTCACCCCCAAAGCGAGGGAGCAAGGACGCGAAACAGGAGACCACGCGAAGAGATCGGCGCGTCCAGGTCGGAACGCGTCGCACGCTTGAGTGCCACAGCCTTTCGTGGCGCGAAAGATGCTAGTGGAGACCGACGACGTGAGGATTTACACGTCGCGACGGGGTAATCTCGCAGCGGCAAAAACAGGAGAGCAAGCAGCACAGCGCCACCCGAGACAAGCTGAACCCTTAGCCATGCGCACTAGAAATGGTCGGCGCTGCTCAGAGATTTGTTGGAAGGAGCCCGAAAAGCAGAAGCCGCGAAGCTGCCGGGCGCAGGAATTGGCCGGAAGCCGTGCCCAAGAAAATGCGCGGCGGAAAAAGGGAGGCCTAGCCGACTCAGTTAGGACAGGCGCAGGAATGCCAGAATACTTGAGCTGAGCTAAAAGATAGAGCGGTCCGAAAAGGCTTGGGGTCCATTTGAATGTTCAGCTGAGGACATCGAGCTGCTTATATGATCTACGTCACCGCCGCTGTGCCCGGTACGACAAGAGCGTTTACATGCGATTAATTTTAGCTCCCCGGAACTGAGCTTTGAACCAGGTGCTACCCCTTGCAGTTTGTTGGAAATCAAATGTGAATTCCACGAGAGCCAAATCCACACCTTCAGGTGGCCTCTTGGGATAAAACAAGCCGGCACGAACTGGTACACCCTGCGGTAGATTCGTACAGGTGACTATCAAGCCTCGTTCGTGCTTCTCACCGAAGTCGGTCGTGTCAGGTGTATAGACTTGTCCCTGCCTATCAACAATTCGGCTCAATTTTTCACCATAGTCTACTGTGTAAAGGCAGAATTGCCCATCGGCCAGCCGATTTGTGACTAACGCCTCACAGAGGAGGCCGGCTTCTTTTTCCCGGCAGCCTATGAATTGAACGTCAAGCGGTCCCGCCTTGCGAGTCTCTCCTGCAGGCACCGTTGAGGCAGGCGGGCGGGCGGAGGAGCTAGACCCATTCCCTGAGCTTTCACGGCTACCAGCTGTCCCGCCCGCCGAAGACATCGGGGTCATCGCTTTCTTAACATCATCGTCTTTGACGATTCGAGCTTCGGCGGCCGCAAAGATGCGACCCGTTTGTGTGTCGATCAAACGACAGTTCAACGAAATGAATGATTGGAACTCCGTGATTGTGCCGGTTATGATTGCATTCGCTCCAACCAACTTCCCCACTTGTTTTGCAGTGGCGGGGTCGACGGCGCCGCTTGAGTTCAGTTTCAGTTCCCCCATGACTTTATCCAGTGTGCTTCTCTCGACGAGGTCAAGATTCCCAATGTTGACCAGATCCGTAACCAGCTTCTCCGCCAGATAAGTGCCAAGTACTGTCGGCTCCCCTCCGAGCTCACGAAATGGTACAACTGCGAGCTTTGTCTTTTGCTCTTTCGCCACCCGCGAAGCTATGTCCTTTGAGAGATCGCTCATCGCGTCCGGAAGCAACTTCTGCGCACCCGAGGCAATCATAGGACTAACGCCGAGGAGAATTAAGAGCATCATTTGTGTCCGCAAGTTGTTCACCATGCGCGAGCCTCCTAAGATTGAACTGTGTCCTAATGCATGCCTTCGGATCTTCAGCTAGTCCTCTCGTCTGGAGCAGTTAGTTGAGCCGCAGCGTTTGTACGAATGCCTCGATCGGAGACTTCGCATTATTACTAGCGCCTTCGAGGGCAGCGGCTTTGGTGAAGCCAGCACCTTTCGCATTGAGCGGCTCTGAGCCACAAACTCGTTGGACGACCATGTTGAAACACTTTAGTTCTACTTGAAGGTCAGCAGTAATGAGGCCATCTAGCTGAGGCGAAGAGCTGTAGGACACAAGATTTGACGCGGAAATCACATAGTCAACTTTGCTGCCAAGGTCGAGCCGAGTTGCTTCGTTCCAATCCCCAGTCACAAACTTTCTTGCTCGGCCCTCCTGCGCAAATGAGGGCTTAAAAAAAGAAGAAACAGCATCGATGCCTTGTTTCGAAAGTGATGTGATAAGGGCGCTCTCGACACTTGAAAATGAATCTTGACCCTCCTGCAGGATAAGAATTGCAGCTAGCTTTGTTCTGCCTCGCTTGACAATCGTGGTGTTAATGTAACGCTCCAAGAGTGCCTGGTGTTCGCGCTTCTTTTCTGCAGCTTCCTCCAAAGTTACTTTTTCCTTGGATTGAGTCTCGTACAAGTCTTGAAGTCGAATTAGTTCCTGTCTTGTTTCTTGATCGATAGGTCGAAGGTCGTTTCCCGTTCCTGGATGCTTTCCGAAGCGATCAAAGAACTCGTAAGAGCCGTCTGATGACTTGTAGTACCACAATCGCGGCTTTCCCGTGATGGGGTCAAAAAACGAGAACTGTTTGACATCCCCGATCTGAATTCTCCTTGGACCAGAGACCCCCTTCTCTATCTCTCGGATAGCGACAATCTGCTCAAAGGTACAGGGTTTTGCTTCGATTCCGTACACTGGATCTTTTCCTGGCCCGTCGAAAGTCTTGATTCCCTCGGGCGTTTCGGCACACCATTTGTACGCGTACGCCTCACGTGATGCGAAATACATCGCGATAAAGAAAAGACCCGCGTACCCCACGATGATAAGCCCGTATGGATTGCGGTATAGCCTCAGAGAGGGCCCGACGCCACGGAGCCAGAAGAGACCGTAGGTGTACTTCGCCACGGCTATAAAAAATGGGATGGTGAGAAGGATGACTAAGCCCTTCACTAGAAAAATGCTTAGTCCAGACCGACTCGCGAGATTCCCAACGACAAAGTCAATCGTCCGGACTACAAAATTGTGACTCCACCAGTGGTGAGCAAACCAATAGACAAGGATCACCACAACCAGAATGGCGAAAACAATCCCTAGCTTAGCAAGCCAATCCTTCTTCAAACGGCACCACCGATCTGAGCCACTCCTCAGAGCTATGTCATTTCAATCCTTGAATGAGGATTTGTCGATTCATCTTGGGTGCAGTCTCTAAAGAAACAAGAGAGAATTGATTCCCCTTTCTTTCTCCTTCGGTAGAAAAGACGAGTGTTGCCTTCACTCTTGTGCCCGGCTGAACGGCGAGGCCGGCGGCACCGCCGATATCACTTTGTCAAACGCACATTCCCAAACTTTAGCGCGCGCTCTTCGCGAAAATCCGAGCAACCAACAACGAGAGCAGTGATTTCGCTCGTTGTCGGCGCAATATTCTCAAATACCAGCCAGGCGTTCATCGGGACACCTTCGACAAGAGTGTTGTCGGTCCACGTGCTGCCGAATCCGCCGCCCATCCCTTGAGTCCCAAGTCTTACGGCACTTGCGTGGTATTCGTTTCCAGCCTTGTCGAATATTCGTGTAGAAAGCTGTCCATGTTCTGCAAAAATGAGAAATCTACCGTTACCCCCGCCGCCCCCTGGGGGAGCGGATGCATCTCTTCGGCTCCGCTCCCCGCTATAGGTAACAAGCAGTCGGCAGTTGACCTTTGTTCCAGAAAGGCTGCAGGACTGCGGTTCGATGATGAAATCCCCGGCACGGAGACTTTGAACCGACTTCTTATCAGCCGCGGGAGGGCGCGTTGCCTCGCCAGCCCCCTCGCCGGGCGCACCGGAATTCGCACTGCCGCTGATGCCCTTTGCAAGCAACTCTTCAATCGCTTTTGTCCGGGGAATATCTGCGGAGAAACCGCTAATTACTCTAGCTGTGGCAGAATCAAGAATCTTGATGGACAGCCTCACGCTGTCCCCAAACGGAGTGATATTCCCGGTGACAAGCGCCTGAACGCCAGCGATCTCGCCCAGTTTTCGCGCTGTTTGTGGGTCTATAATTCCTGTGGATGCAAGCTTGTGCTCTTGAAGTAGTGTCTTAAGATTTGTTCTATCGATAACCTCAAACTCTTTGGCATTGCTGGATAATGCCACGGAGAATTCCTCCGCTAAGAACCGACCGAGTTCTGTGACGTTACCTTGCAGGTCTGTGAAGTCGACAACAGCGACAGTCTTCTTGCCGGATTTCGTGATGACTTCAGCCATTTGGGCGGAAAGCTGCTTCACTTCCTGCTCGTAGGCGAGAGCAGATTGCGATACTAATAACAGGGTTAGCAGACTTCCGAAGATGCGAACGACTGCTTTTCCCCTTAACTTCGCAAGTGAAGAAGGACCTGGGAAGCGGCTGGGCATGTCTTTCTTCCTCCAGTTGGGTCGCCGACCAAGAGACAAAATGCAGGGAGCGATGCAGGTTGCCGTTAATTCGGTAAGAAATTACACGCAACATACCCTCTCTAATAAGCTCATGTCAAGGCATAGCTGCTCAGCACTTTACCGGAAGCGGAAAGACGGTAAGCACCTGATGAAAAATTGCGGCGAAAACGCGGCGACTTGAACTGCAGTTTTGGTGCCTCGTTTTGTCGGCCGCCGCTGGTGCTCCTGCACGTGAACAAAAGAAAAAAGGGCCGCGCTTGGAGCGCGGCCCGCCTGGATTTTTAGTTTGATGGTCTACTTACTCTTTTTTCTGTGTTGGCCGCCTATGCTTTTGCAGCGAGGCGCTGGGAGGCTTCGCCTTGCTGGTCGGTTTGGTCCGGCTAGTGGTTTTATTTCGCGATAGTTCCGCTCGAACTACGGCGGCTATCTTCGTCGTATCGACGTTGTATCGTGCCGCTGTGCTTGCTAGGTTGGAGTCTTTCGCAAGCGATTGCCTCGGGTTGTACCCTAGGCAATACAGATCGGATGCGAGAGCGCAGACGACGAGAAAGTGGTGGAGGTCTGCGGCGTTCATAGGCTGTACGGCAGCCACCGCAATCTTCTCGTAATCCGCGGTTTGAGTGCCCCATGAGGTCTTGTTCTTCTTCTCTTCCCATGCGTAGAGCTTCGACAGGCGGCGGTGGTTGTCGTGCCCCAAACGCCGGAAGTAGTCGAGGGCAACCATCTCCAAGTCTGGTCGGGACAGAACGTCCGGCAGTTTCTTGCGGATGGCATCGAGGATGCGGACTCGCGACAGTTTCTCGACGCGCTCGGCAAGGGCTTCCTTCTTTCGTTGGGCTTGTTCCTGCGGCGTCGGCTGGTAGCGGGTCACGCGATTATGAACCTCGCATTTTTCAATTTGGCAGAGATAGAAGATGCTGCCAGCACTCTTGCCGTCAATGAGAACGGCGGCTTTCGTGTTGGGGCACTCCCCTTTCGCTTTGGCCTTCCGGTACTGCCCTTCAAAGAGCACGCCTTTGGCATGGCCGTTTACCTGCCATGCGGGGGCCTGTGAAACACGGAGAGGCTTCTCGCCTTTCTCCTCAAGCGGCTTCACTCGAATTTGGACAAGAGCTTCCACTTTCGCGCTGTAGCATTCCCGGTCGGTGCAAATGGACTTTTGTCGCACTTCGGGAAAGAGGAGTGGGTTGCTGCCCGTTCGTTTCGGGCAACGAGCGCACGCTCCCGCCTTTGGCAGAAGCGTTTCGTCCTGAGGGTCAAACGGCGCGTTCGTGAGGTCCAGATGGATTTCCCGCTCAATCCATGCGCGAAGCTCCCGCACCGTGGTCGCCTCGGCCTTTTTGTCTTTCAGGATGGCGGTGGCGTTCCGGTATTGCGGAAAACACTCTTGCAGAGCGCGGCGCTGGTCGTTGGGTTGCAGCCGTGCGATTTCGAAGGCGTGGGCGACCGTCAGCTTGTCCTCGTAGAACGCTTGCTTCGCCTCGGGAATGAGTTGAATCAAGCGCAGTCGTCCGTTCACGTATGCTGGCGACCTGCCGACTCGCGAAGCGATGCTTTCGACGGTGTAAGTGTCGGGTTGGAGTTCAATGAGGGCGGCGTATCCTTGCGCCTCGTCGAGAGGATGCACGTCAACGCGCTGCACGTTCTCAATGACCTGTAGCTCAAGTGCTTGCGCGTCGGTCAGTTCGCGCACGGTTGCTGGGATGCTCTCACGTTTTGCGAGCTTTGAGGCACGGTAGCGGCGCGTTCCGGCCACAAGCTCATACGCGCCCGCTTCCCCTTCGGGAAGCGGGCGCAAGAGAATGGGTTGTAGGACGCCGTGTTGTCTAATGTTGTCCGCGAGTTCCGCCAGCTTCGCTTCATCAAAGAAGCGTCGTGGGTTGCTTTTGGATTCGCGGATTTTCGCTAAAGGAATATCCTGAATAGATGAAACCACAGGAGGTACTGCTTTCGTTCCACTTGCTACCATCGTTCCGTTCATTTCGTTTAATCTCCTTTTTCTAAGAAATCTTGTTTGGGCCTAATACTCTTCGGGTAACAAAAGCGTGGTCACAGAACGGTCCGATTCCGTGATAATCCACAACTTGTCGCCAGCGTGTGTGCGATAGGCGCTCAAGAGCCGGAACCCGTGCTCTAGGCTGTAGTCATTTTCCTTGCGGTCCTCGTCGGACAAATCGCCCCACTCGCGACTGACATGGCTCGTGAGGAACTCGCCCGGCTGCTGTCCAGCTTTCCGAAGCGCGGCCAAAGCGCCCGGTGTTGCGACGATCTGGCCGAGGTCGAAAGCAGGTTGTTTGCTGACTTGTTGCATTGGAAAATCTCCTTTTGTTGGTTTCGTTTTTTGCTTCTTAGAGGCACCGCAGAGAGCGGTGCATTAAAAGCAAATGCCCTTCCTGGCGGGGGCAAAGCGCTTGGCCGTCCGCGCTGTCAAGGCCGCGTAGTTTGCGTTTATCGGAGCGAAGCGTGAGACCCTTGACAGAAGAAGCGGGCGGTCCAGGCGCAGGATTTCAGCAGGAAGGGCTACGCGTAAGAAGCGTGGTTTTGGGGAAGAGCTATTATCGCTGCGGCGAGGTTTGTTTATTAGAAGTAAAATGACATCTATGCCAGCGGACTTTGAATGTAAACGGTTTTGGTGCTTACGAGGGGAAACCATCGACCTTTCGGATGGTGGCTTTCTGTCTGACCCAGATTCCAAGTGGGGCAAATATTACAACCCGAATTTGGTCACTTTTGAGCATTTCGCCGAAGTGCCATGTGTTGCTCTATTGGGGGAGCCAGGAATCGGAAAGAGCTGGAGCCTAAACCATTTCAGCGGCACGCTACGGTCGTCCTTAAGAAACAATGAGAAGCTCGTCCATTTAGACCTCCGCTCGTTCGGCAATGAGCAGCGACTCGTGGAGGAACTCTTCGAGAGTGCTGACTTTGACGTGTGGCGCAAAGGCGATGGTGTCATGCATCTGCTTCTGGATAGCTTGGACGAATGCCTGCTGAGAATCGATAACGTCGCCGCACTCCTAGCTGACAAGTTACCTAAGGAGCCAGTAGATCGCCTGCGCCTACGGATCGCCTGTCGAACAGTTCCTTGGCCCACGATCTTGGAAAACGCATGCGTAAGGTTGTTCAAGGGCTTCAAAGCCTACGAAATGACTCCCTTGCGGCGCGCTGACGTTCGACAAGCAGCCGAACAGAGCGGAATCGACAACCCGGACCGCTTCATGACGAGGATTCACGAGCTGGATGTCACTTCGCTAGCAATAAAACCCGTGACCCTAAAGTTTTTGATAAGCACATATTTGCGCGACGGAGACTTTCCCAAGAACCACATCGAGCTTTACGAGAGGGGCTGCAGAATACTGTGCGAAGAATCGAATGAGAGTCGGACAGGCTCTGGCAGAAGGGGCCGGCTAAGTCTAGATGAACGCCTAGCGATCGCTTCACGAATCGGTGCCGTGACTCAGCTAGGTAAACGATTTGCGATATATACAGGCGTCGAGGCGGACGGGTTGCCTCTTGAAGACGTTGCCTTGGCCGATTTGACCGGCGGGGTCGAACACCCCCGTAACCACATAGCGGTTTCGGCGGACGCACTCAGGGAGGTTTTGGATACCGGGCTATTCTCTTCCCGAGGCGCGAATCGAATCGGGTGGGCGCACCAAACCTATGCGGAGTTTCTCGCTGCACGCTACTGCACAAATCGGGCGATGCCGATTCAGCAGATGCGAGCCCTTCTATTTCATCCTGCCGACCAAGCACGGCGCCTCGTTCCGCAACTCCATGAAGTGGCGGCGTGGATGTCCGTAATGAATCCCCAGGTCCTTACGGCTGTAGCCGACTCTGATCCAGAAGCCTTGCTGGGTGCGGCAGCGGCCAGCCTCACTGACATTCAGCGAGCCAAGGTCGTTTATTCCATGCTCCAGCAAGCCTCACAGGGGCGTGCGCTGCATCTTCGATGGGGACTGGTATGGCTTTACAGGAAGCTGAAACATCCGAAACTGGCCGAGCAAATTCGCCCTTATCTAAACGACGCAGCCAGACCGATGAGTGCCAGGTATGTCGCCGTTGACATCGCGCGTGCGTGTGCGGTGGAAGATTTAGGACCAGACCTGGCCGATATCGCTCTCGATACATCGGCCGAGCAGAGATTTCGGAGTACAGCAGCTGCGGCAGCCGCGGAGCTAGAAGACAGTAACGTCAGGGGACGTTTGCGACCTCTGGCGTTTGGTCAAGGTGGCGAGGATCCTGACGATGAACTAAAAGGCTCTGGTTTGAAAGCGATTTGGCCCGACTTGATATTGGCCTCTGAGTTATTCGAGCTGCTAACCGCGCCAAAGAACTCCAACCTGGGGGGCACTTACAGCTCGTTTATGTACGACCATGTCGTCCAGAAAATGAACGTAAGGGACATACCTGTCGCCCTCGAATGGTACTCAAGGCAGGTACATCGGCAACACCTCATCGGGCCGATCGACCGGTTGATGGATCGAATCATCCAACTCGCTTGGGACAACTTCTACGAGCCCAATGTTGCTCAAGGGTACGCTGCCGCGATTCTATCAAGAGTCAAACTGTACGATGAACTTGTTAACGGGGATGAGCGAGTTGAATTTGCTAAAAAGGTGCAAAATGACCACGAGCGCCGCAGGGCTGTTTGGAAAGAGCTCTTGCCTCGACTCGAAGTGGGCCAGGTCGTTGGACTGATTACTCAAAGAATTCCGCTAATGAGTAGCGCAGACTTCGATTGGTTCATCGAGCGCCTCGTTTCTGGCAATGCAACGGCCTCAGCGAGCGTGGAAGCGAGATTGGTGCGGTTCACCTTCGACTCTAGCAATAGAGCGCATTTCGAAAAGTTATACAACGCATGCCAAGCAAACGAAATACTGAACGCCGAATGCGGAGCTTTCTTTGCTGCAATTCCCCTGGACTCGGCTGAAGCGAAGCAACTCCGCGAGTTGCTGAGGCAAGAAAAGGAATGGAAAACCCCGAAGCTGCTTAAGCCAACTCCGTCGGAGCGTGTGCAGTCGGACCTTGAGAAACTTGAGTCTGGGCAGATGGCGTATTGGGTCCAACTAGTACTTGATCTGACATTGGAGCCTAGCAGCACGCATTATCAGCCCGATTTGCAAATAGATTTAACTGAAACCCCTGGATGGAAGGCAGCGGACCCGGCGACGAGAGAAAGAATACTTTGTGCCGCCATCCGCTATCTCCATGAGGGTGATCCTGAAAATGATAAGTGGTTCGGGACCAGAAGCACGCCATACACTGCGATCAGTGGAATCCACGCTCTAGCACTCTTGATGGTCGTGAGGCATGAGAGTCTAAACCAGATTCCAACGGCAGTGTGGGGGAAATGGATACCGGTAATCCTTACCTTCCCCTTCGGGCATTCCAAAGAGGCGGACGTCCAGTCCGTCTTCTTGAAGCTTGCCTATAAACTCCTCCCCGAGGAAGTAATCAAGCGAATACAGCAACTTATCGATGCCAAGAATAAGAGCGACGACCATTTGTTCATGGCTCGCGAAGTCGAGACATGTTGGGACAACCGTATGGGGAACGCCCTCTTGGTCGCGGCAAAGAGTCCAGAACTGAAAACGCATATCCTGAACAGCATTTTGGAGCTGATACTTCCCCGTCGAGTTGAAGGAGCTCGAGAGTTCGCGGAGTCATTGGTCGACCTGCTTTGTTTGGAGGCAGAACCAGAAAGATCTAAGGCGATCATAGCGGCGCAAGCGTTGATGAAACACACAGAGAATGCTGGATGGGGAAAGATCTGGCCAATTTTCGTAAAGAGCAAAGAGGTCGGAAGGGAAATCGTTGAGTCAGCTTCATTCAGCGACGTAGGGCATGGGAGCTTCATCACGAAGCTCGACGAGCCTCAATTGAGCGAGTTGTACCTTTGGATGGTTGAGAATTATCCATACGTCGAACGGAAGTCAGGATTTGGTTTCATGGGGCCCGGTGATACAGCCGTCATGCTTCGCGACAGCATTCTTGAACATCTGAAGAAGAGAGCAACATTCGCTGCATGTGAAGCAATCCGCAATGTAATGGAAAAGCTGCCTCGGTACACGTGGATGAAGTACCACTTGGAGGAAGCTGAGGCGCTAGCTCGTGCGGCGACGTGGCAGCCGGTTTCAGTACGCGAACTTTTGTCGCTGGCTCAAGACCGCGACAATCGGTTTGTTACAACTGGTGCACAGCTCATTGAAGCAATCGTTGAGTCTCTTGATCGGCTAGACTCAAAACTGCACGGCGAGATGCCTGCTTCTAGGGATCTTTGGAACAACCGAAAAGACAGTTGGTGGCCAAAGGACGAACAAGATTTGGCCGACTACGTCGCCCGTCATCTAAACGAAGAGCTAAATTGCCGAGGGATTATTGTCAATCGAGAAGTTCAAATCCGGAGAGGAACAGGCGACGGCACGGGTCAACGTACCGATATCCACGTCGACGCCGTCATTCCTGGGGCGCAGGCGGGCAATTATGAACGAACGTATGTCATTGTGGAAGTGAAAGGTAATTGGAATACAGAACTTCTTGCCGCAATGGAAACGCAGCTGCGCGATCGCTACCTTAAGGACAACAGGTGCAGGGATGGAGTGTATTTGCCTGGATGGTTCATTTGCACAAAGTGGGACGATGCTGACACCCGCAGAAAACACTGCTCTCCAATGACTCTCCAGGAAGCTAAAAGCTTTTTCTCACGACAAGCTGCAGCATTGTCCCAGGGCGGCTTCCAAATCGAAAGCTACGTGCTGGATGCGTCGCTATAATGAGCCATCCAGATTTCCACCATAGCAAGTGTTATAACAACTGTTGACAATTCGCAGCGAGACGAGCATCATTCAGGGATGCTGAATTCCGGCCGTTTAGCTGCGATTCGCCGGAAGCTGGGCCTCTCCCAAGAGCAGATGGCCCGGCTTTTGGGGGTGTCGTTCGCCAGCGTGAACCGCTGGGAAGGGGGTCACTCCAGTCCCACAGGCCCAATCAGCGACCTTTACCTTGCGCTTGACACGGCAATACGTGCCGGAAATGCTCCGCAAGCAATCCTTCAGGCAGCCAATGCAGAGCGCGGTATGTTCTTATATGCCTTGTTTCGAATGGCCTATTCCCGTTCGAGGAGGTCTCGATGAATTTCCGCGTGGTAGGTCTCTGGCCATTGGACTCAGGTGGGAATGGCGACTTATTCCTCGGTCAGAGAGACGACACGGGTGAATACGTCGTTGTGAAATTTCTTCGTGAATGGCGCTTACAACATGCCAGAGACGGGTTTGAGCGCGAGATTCGTCTTTTAGGGCGAGGCGTTCCTGGCTTGGTTCCACTTATGGGTTTTGATATGAGTGCACAACCTCCCTTCTACGTCATGCCATACCTCGAGGGCGGGGCATTAACGCGGTATGCCGGGAGTCTTACTGAGTATCAGCTCCACAAGGTGGCTACACAGTTGGCCCACACATTGGCAAACCTCCACGCTGCGTTTGAGGTGAATGGTGACTTTAAGCCAGACAATGTCTTCCTAACGCGGAATGGAGAAGTGCAAGTTGGGGATCCTCTGGGCAATGGGACCCTCTTCACGATTCTTTTTGGAAAAAACCGTGGTGGTACGCCTGGGTATTGGGCGCCAGAAATCCGGCGCGGAGGGTCCATTTCCCGCGCGGGAGACTCATACTCTTATGGAGCAACGCTTTATCATTTGCTGACTGGGCGAAGACCAGTCGACGGCCAACGGCTTGATCCGACTTCGGAAGGCTACAGGAACGCAGCTCCGAAAATATGTGAGATTATTGCTGCGTGTTGCCAATTTGAACCGAGTGCACGTCCGACGATGCAGGAGGTAGTTCGGATGCTAGGCGGGGAGAAATGGACCGATATTCAGGCAACGCGAAAGCGCGCTCAGGAGCTTGTAGGTGCCGCATGCGTCGTCGGTGCTCTTGTGGCGCTGGGGGCCGCTCTCAGCTCGTAGCCTGTGCTGGGGAGAACCAAGGAGAAAGATCGCAAGCTCGTGATGCACATGGCCCAGAAAATGGCCGGGACGGCCACTCGTCGTGCGGGAGCAAGCAACTAATTCCAACGGCCCGGGTTTAGTAACGTTGGCTCAGGGGTCAGTTTCAACAGGAAATGACGATGGGCTGATGGAAAGGATTGATCGCTACACCGAAGTGGGGCTTGCAAGGGGGTGACACGATGGACATGCGCTGCCCAAAGTGCAATAGCACTGATCTCAAGAAGGTCTCCTTGGCATACCAAGAGGGCCTCTACCAGAGTGAAGGCCGTACGCGGCTGAGTGCCGCTCTGGTCGGCGGCGGCGGGCCGGACCTCGTGGTTGGCCGTGCTACCACACATGCATCCCACCAATCTGCCCTTTCGAAGCAGCTGAGCCCACCGGCAAAGTGGTCGTATCTGAAAGTCTGCTCTTGGTCGGTGCTTGGGTTCCTTTGCGTCGGCTGGCTGGTCTTCTACATCAATACAGTAACCACGAATTCTTCGACTGTGCTGTCTACCGCGTTGATATTCTTCGCTTTGATTTTCGCTGCCAGCTTTGCTTTTTTGTTGTTTCTCGTCTGGAAGCACAATCACACTGCCTACGCAGAACGGTGCGCTCGGTGGGACCGTTCTTTCATTTGCCAGCGCTGCGGTAGTGTCAGCCAGCACGAAGGCTTTCACGAAGGCAAAAACTAGGTAGTCGCGGGAAGAAAAACGACTTTTGCGACTCCAATTAAGTCCACTTCCTCGTCCCAATCCCACAACTGAGTGCGCTTTTCAAGGTAGGCTCTGGCTGAGGAAAAGCTTTTCTCCAGTTCGACCGATGTCAACCTGTCGATGGCTGCAGTGACGGAGGGCGCAGGTTCGTACCCCGTCAGGCTGTATTCCTTAGCGGCCAAAATAGCGAGTCTTTCGTCTATGCTTCCATCAGAAAGCACCACAACCGTATGCCAATCGAAGAGGTGTTCGTCGCCATCTTCTCTGGCTACTCGCCTACGAACCGTGAAGTTAAACTGGAAACCAGCCACCATATTCTCCGTTCCCGAATCGGGTAACTTGACGAAGCGCGTAGCGGTGTGCCCGCCGAATTCGTACCCGCCGATATGGCGGATCATTGCATCGACAAATGGATGGCCGATTGCCAAGAACTCTGACTGCGGGTTGCGGATGGCAGCAGCCCTTTCAAACGTTGCTGCCTTGTATCGCTCCGGCAAACCATCTTTTTGAAGAACTTCAGGCGTCAAAAATTCCAGAAAACCGTCCTTATGCTGGACTTGTCGTCGTTCCCGGGTCAAGAAGTTGAGCGTAAATGCTTCTAGATCCTGTAATCCCACTGGACTAGCTAAACTTCGTTTGTAGCTATCAAAACTGTAGCTGGATATGTCTTTGAAGAGACTGGTCGTGGCAATTCGATACGCATCTTCCGCACGCTCCACTGCCTGCCTAATCTCCTCCTTGGATTGCTTATTCAACGTCCCGTCGACCAACGCACGTTTATAAATTTCTTCGGGGTCGATCTCAGTTTCGAGTTGCCCGTTTAGACTTGCGATCAACTCTTCCGAGTCCTCTCCCGTCACTCTGCTGAGCGCTTCAGCAGCATAGTGCAACCTCTGATCGAAGTAGGACCTAACCGTTTCCTCAATTGTGTCCTTGTTCTTGAGGTTGTAAATATGCACAACCTTTTGTTGACCATATCTATATACGCGGCCGATGCGCTGTTCATAGCGCATCGGATTCCAAGGCAACCCACGACCCAAGCTAAAGGGCCTCTCACGCTGGCTTCTTTGGGATGTGCTGCTAAATCCCATACGGCTGGAGCGCCCTCTCGATGCGTTCCAGATCGAAATGGTGTTCCCGAAGAATTTGTAGATAGCCAAGCTTATCTCCTAAACACAATTTATGGTCCACCTGGAGCTTGTAGCCGTGATCCGTTCCGCAGATGCATTGCAGATTCTCCCGGCGATCTGGATCCCCTCAACGGGTCTCAGCTTTGCGCTCCTGCCGCAGCCTGCATCTTTCCATCCGTTCCAGCAGTTCCTTTCCCGACCCGGCTGCGGCTATAGGGAAATTTATAGGGACCTTCAAGAAAGCATCGAAAATTTCGGCTGTGATTATGCCGGCGCTCATGGTTTTGCCTCTTAGAGGTGTGGCCCAACGCGCCGAAGCCAGAACATGGCCCGCAAAGTAGGCTGCCCCGGGCAGGTTTGCCTTTCTATGGCTAACGAAAGGAAAAGGCTATATACTTTCGTTGCGGAATTTCTAACAAAACGATGGTTTTGTGATGGCGACACCAACCAAACCCAACAGCCGCCTCGGGACTTATGTTGTGAAGTCCTTCAAGGAAGAGTCTTTCAGGGCCTATGTGCCCCCGCCATTGCCACCGGACCCTCCTCTCGCTCTTCAGCCGCTTTTGCCATTGCTTGAGCAGGCAAACCAGGCACTCGGACGCTTGGATGGACTCGCATCCATTCTGCCCGATCCGTCGCTGTTCATTTATCTCTACGTTCGGAAGGAAGCCGTCCTCTCTTCGCAGATCGAGGGCACACAGTCTTCGTTTTCTGACCTGATGCTATTCGAAAGCGCTGAAGCGCCCAGCGTCCCGCAGGAAGACGTTCAGGAAGTTTCAAATTATGTAGCGGCAATGAATCACGGGCTTCGCCGGCTCCGCGAGGATTTTCCGCTCTCTCTACGGTTGATACGAGAGATTCACAAGATTCTCTTGTCCAAGGGGCGCGGCAGTCAGAAGCGCCGAGGTGAATTCCGAGAAAGCCAAAACTGGATCGGAGGCACGCGGCCCGGCAACGCGGCATTTGTTCCGCCACCACCTGAGAGATTGACAGAATGCCTGGACGCGCTCGAAAAGTTTCTGCATCGCGAGCACGAAGACCTGCCGATTCTGGTCAAGGCTGCGCTCGTACATGTGCAGTTTGAAACTATTCATCCCTTCCTGGACGGAAACGGACGACTGGGCCGCTTGTTGATTACGTTCTTGCTATGCGTCGCGGGAGCGATCCGTGAGCCGATTCTTTACCTCAGCCTGTATTTCAAGATGAACCGGCAAAAATACTATGAACTGCTTGACCGTGTCCGCACCCACGGAGACTGGGAAACCTGGCTCGAATTCTTCCTAACGGGCGTGAAAGAAACCGCCCAGCAGGCAGCCGATACATCGAAGGAGATACACACGCTCATCGAAAAAGACCGCCGGAGGATCGAGGAGCTTGGCCGCCCCGCTGCATCTGTTTTGCGCGTTCACCAGCACCTTCAGCGCAAGCCGATCGTCACGATCCCGGCGACGGCCGAACAACTCTCCCTCTCTGCGCCCACTGTGGCGAAGGCTTTGCAGTACATGGTGAAGCTCAGCATGGTCCGTGAAACCACCGGCAAGCAGCGCCATCGCCTATTCACGTATCACAACTATCTAGAGATTCTCAACCGCGGCACGGAGCTATCCAGAGCAAGTCGCTAAACACCGCTCGCCAAGCTCCCGGGCAGGCCGCAGCAGGCCCAACAGACCCTGTTGTATAGTGGCTTAGCAATCGCTGCCGAGTTTGCCTGTAGGGGAAATTATGCGGACCGCCGGCGCGCCCGGAAGCGCTCCATTTTCTTCTGCGCGGCCTCCAAATGCCCCTTGGACAAGTGTACGTAGCGCTCGTTGTACTCAGGCCCGTGTGCCCCAACAGCTCGTCGTAAGGAGAGGTATTCTTCGACCATTGTTTGGATTCTGCCGGTTCACAACTAACGTTATTTGCGTAAATATATACGCATAATGCGTAAGTCACCCATCCTCGATGCGCTTTTCCTCAAGATCCGACAGGAGCGGGAGAGTGCAAATTCGCCAGTTCACCAAAATTCGAAAGGGTGAACTTGAATCCGTCCCTGCCAAGAGCCATGCAGAGGTCCGGTAGCTAAGTGCGACTGCCATCTTTGCATGAATTCATTTTCTACGAATGATTTGTGGCGAAGGCCGGTTCCAACTTCGCCCCTCGCCGGGGGGCCGCTCCCTTCCATCAATTCAAGCAATGCCTTGCCCTAACACGCTTCGACTATCAGGAGATTTACAGGGACCGCTGGCGCGCCCTAAAGCGCTCCATTCTCTTCTGCGCCTCCTCCAAATGCCCTTTGGACAAGTGTACGTAGCGCTCGGTTGCGCTCAGGTCCGCATGGCCCATCAGTTTCGCAACACTGAAGAGGTCAATTCCCGCTTCAACGGCGCGTGTGCCATAGGTATGACGCAGATCATAAAGCCGAAACGGGGGCTGAATTCCACTCTTGCGCAACGCCCTGAGATGCGCCGGTTCAAGCTCCGTCATCGGTCTGGTCCAGTCGTATCCATTGCCGACCCTGCGGGGAAAAAGATACTCGCCTTTGGCATTCGAGAGCCGACGCTTAAACACGGGAAGCGCTCGCGACGTGATCGGAACATCGCGAACCGCTCGATCGGACTTCCCTTCCCTGACATGAACGTAGGGTGCGGGCGGACCGATGCGCACGTCTTCGCTGCGGAGCTGAAAGATTTCACCGGGGCGCAACCCCATCTCGACCATGATCATGGCCACGTCTTTGAGAACCGGCGCCGCTGCCTTTAGATATTTTCGTTCCTCATCGAAGGAAAGGGTTCGTTCTCTTCCCTTTTCATGCAAAAACTCCACGCGCCCACCGAAGAACGGGCTCTTCTGGAGCAGTTCCTCCTTCACGGCAATGCCAAGGATCTGCCGCAAACAGGACAGGTCGCGATTGATCGTGGCGGGACTCCGCTGCTGTTCGATTCGCGTCTCTTTGAAGGCCCGGATCATCTCAGGCGTGATCTCATCCAGATATTTCCCGCCAAAGACTTGTACCAAATTACGGACACAACTCAGGTAGGCGCGATAGGTGTTGCGCCGGCGTTCTATTCTAACCGAGTGGAGAAAACGCTCCGCAAAATCCCGGAACAAAGGAATCTGCTTTTTGGGAAGGATTCCTGCACGCCTTTGGGCCAGTTCCGCCTTCTTGACGCACTCAACGCGTCGAGCAACGGTCTTATTTCTGAGATGGGTTGAGGCCTGATGCCTGCGTCCTTCGAAGTAGAAGTCGTAATAGTAATACGGAGAGCCGGGCTGCTTGTAGATGGTCATCGGGGACTCCAGACAATCAGGTTTTGAATCAACTCGCGAAGGGTTGGGGGGGCCTTCTGAAGATCAGCGGAGGGCAATGGCCATGCGGACTGCCGAGCATCTCTTCTGGAGGATGCGGCGGTCGGTCTCACTGAAATCCGTTCCACCACCGGGTCAGACAGCTAAGGCTGCAAGATCACTGGAATTGACCCGCGCCATTACATCTTTGTTGCGCACGGCTTTCAAGTAGACCATCGTCGATAGAGATAATGCGAAGCTGCCGATGTATTGCGTACGAACTGGTCCAGCACTGGAGGCGAATGCAGTATCGCAACCTCGTCGACTTCAGATCAACGCAATACTCGTCCAGACTTTCCACTCCTCAGGCAGCGAAGTTTTCGAAAACGAGTGAGTGTGTCAATACGTTTCGAACCGAGCCAGGATATTTCTCTGCGTACTTGACGAGCTTTTGCTTGTCGAGAATCTTAAAGTCAATCTCATCCAGGCTCGGCGCTGCTGCCATATTCAGAGATAGATAGATCCAGTCGAGCAATGCCTTTTCCGGTTCGGCTATCGCGTACTTTGAATAACGCGTCTGCTTCTCCACAAAACCCCAGAAGAGTCGCTTGGAGATCGTTCGGAACGTAATTGAAAACTCGCTTGTCCGGTATTCTTTGGGCGCTCCGGTAGTAACACATGTAAGTGCCACGGGGCTCTGTGTGCTCACACCCCAGTGGTTAAGCGCTGACTCAAGTGAAACATAGGAGTTCGGTCTGAGGATTCTGATGAAATCCACTGGGGCAGCGTCGCGCACAAATTTGTTGGCGTATACCTCATCCGTGACTCGAGTTAGCAGGCCGCGTTGCGTTAAACGTGAAAGAGCTTTGCGGACCGAGGGAAGGGGTAAGTTGTATTTACTCGCAATCTCACTCGTCAGTACGACGTCAGTCAGCCGGGCTTCATTTGTTAGAACGCTCACCCAATCGAGTGACTCGTTTGTTTTCTTTATAGCCATTGCTCGTACAACTCCTTAAGCGCAGATCGTAGCGGCTCAAACTCTACCTCTTCTAACCCGGAGTACACTTCCGGTGGCAGAATCGGTTTAAGCTCCAACCGGCATCGCTTGGTATGAATCGCATCGATTCGATCCAAGATCGATTCTGAATCGATTTCATTCGCGAGAATAGTATCTTCCATATGAGCTCGAAGATTCGGACTAAGCACCGCGCCCAAGGCCTTCAACAACCGGACATCGTAGGCGTCCCTTGCTTTGACATTCCGACGTAGTAGGAATGCCTCTGCCTTTTGAAGAAGGAGCAGTTCCTTCGTCGGTGACTTTACCACCGCCGAACGGCCGCCTTCTTCGCTGATTGGATGACTTTCGATCTCGCTTTCTATGGCGGAACCTAGATTACTCAAGTCGACCCGAAACAGGCGCTCCTTTCCTGTTGTGGTGACATAGATCCTGCCCTCTTCGGTGGTGGATTTATCGATTTCGAATTGAAATGGCCCCATTGCCAAAGGCTGCCCCAATGGCATCAAGTCTCTTTCCAAGGACGCGACGATCTCTTCTCTCGAAGGCATCTCAGAGCCCCGGGACAGCAAATCCAAGTCTGCAGAGTGCCTAACGCTGTCGTGGTACAAGACCAGCATTGCGCCTCCGAAAAGTAAAAACGCATCGGGGAAGTCCCTAAATATTGCAAAGGCCGCGGCCTCCATCAGGACGTTGATTTGGGCTCGTTCGCGTGTAAAGCCCTTAGCCGCATATTTGGCCAACTGTCTGGCGATGCTCATTCTTTGCGAGAACCCTCATTCGCCCTATTTCGGTAAAAGGACATATCTGTACTATAACACAAACACAGAAGTTGTCATATTCTCATAATAGTACGTAGTTGTACCTTTGCGAAAACACAATTTTCAGGTCGTCTCGTCTGCGTCCTGTTGGGTATACATACCCAAGAGGATATCAACGCCTCAGCATGCCACACATCCACCTAGCTCTTGGTACATATACCAAGAGCTAGGTGGAACGGGGACCTCAGTCAAATCCAAGATTTGAGCTTAGTTAGAGATTAGCGGACAGTTTGCACCGAATTGCAGGAGTGAAGGCAAGGGGTGCTCTGGGACTCCGGTGGTAGGATTTCGGTTTGCGAAGACTGAAAACTTACCTCAAGGAGAAGAACCATGAGCACCCGGGAAAAACTTATCAAGGCTCGGCTGGGAATGCTAGCCCTGGCCGAGGAGTTGCAAAATATTTCGCTGGTCTGTCGCAAGCCGGGCATCTCCCGCAGTCACTTCTACGAGATCAAGGAGGCCTATGAGAAGTGGGGAGCTGAGGGGCTAGCCCCTCAGCCGCGGCGGCAGAGCTACTATAGTAACCCTCTGGTTACGTCCCGCACATATAGCTCTCGACTGCGATCATGAATCGTGGTGTGATTTCGGATGAGCAGAGTTGGAAGACGAAGAAGAAAAGCAATTCTTGCCCATGTTCACCACTGAGATGAGGCTTCAAGAATGGCACTGAAGAGAAGCAATTTGAGCCATGCTCACACTTGTCATGGGGCGTCCCGGCCGCCTTGCCTTTCGCGCCCCAATTGACATCGACTACCTGCATGCCCGGCCGGTCGCCGTCCACGCAAATGATCATTGGTGCAATGCATCGGTGACCCCGATTACCGAAACTGCTCAGATTTCTAAGGCGGGGCTGAGACCGTCATTCCTAGAGTTACCAGCCTAGCTGCTCCCGGCAAAGAAGCACCCTTGGGTGAAATATCCAAATGAAAAGACAGGCAGAAGGGAAGACTATTCGTGCGAGGAGGGAGCTGGTGGCCCGTGATCGAGTCGCTGATGTCCCAACTCGCACCCACCCCTGGCAGCCCATTAGTTGCGTTCAATATAGAGACAACCCCAACAGATGACTTAATTTCCCTGGCTTCCAACCTAATCGGAAGCTTTAGGGGTTTGTCTCCTCGATTTCCGAGAGTCAAGCATACCTCGACGGTACCGGTCGTGTTGTCAAAGTGCTGCGCTTCGCCGTACAGTACGACAGTCTGTTCAGTGACATCAGTTTCGGTGGCATTCTGAGCTGTGGGGTTTTGCTGCTTTGAACCAACTCCCCAAGGGTTGAGCAGCCCGCCGTACAGATGCATCCCTCTCGTGTCTCCGGACGACCAGATCGCAAACACTTTGTTGTAACTCGCGACTAACCCACTTCCTCGCCACACATCATTGAGGTTGCTAACAACATTTAACGTAATCGGGGGTCGGAATCGGGAATACCCCGTTTGATGCGTATTCGATTGAGCGACCTGGAACCACAGAGAATCGTTGCTTATTTCGAACTTGGACACTCCATCAGACAACTCTATCGGTGGTTCAACCAGCTTTAGGTCCCGTATAGCGGACAACAGCCATTTGCCCGAATACCATCCCTCCTCCCAGAGAAGTGCCAAGGCTCCGTTTTGACCTGCCACGAGGGATGGCGACACTATTTTTCGCTGCAGTTTGTCAACGTTTGTGAGGGCTACACCGTTAGTCCACGTCCTGCCTTCGTCGTCGGATAATGCCAACATGATCGGGCCGTTCTCACAGCCATCTCCATACACAACAAATAGCCTATCGCGTTCGGCATCATAAGCTAGGGAGCCTCGGTCGAGGGAGTCGCAGTCCTTTCCAAGGATCGTACGGGAAATTACTGTCGTCTCCAGGGATGGCGCCAGCGACTGATCTGCGTGGATGATGGCCAGGCGTCCTTCGCCGCCCGACGCATCCATAGCTTGGTACAGGGCAACGACGGCCCCGCTCCTGAGTGCAATCGCATCCGACGGATATGTGCCGCGATAGTTGAAATCCTGAATCGCAGTATCGAAAAATGGTCCGGTAACGCTTTTACCATCGGCCGAAAAAACTAACAGACCGACATTCGTTCCCCACTTTCGGCCTGGCTCCATCGTGTCCGGGGTATGGAAGAAAGTGTAGAGCCTGCCTGACGTTATACTGACCGCCGAGGTCGAAAAATCAGCCCACCCAGTCTTAAGCGTCTGTGTCCAATGTTGACCGGCGTCTGTTGAGACATACAGCCGCGTTGTACCCAATGCATGATTTGCCTCTCCGTCCACAATCTTGGAAGCCTCTGATACAAAGTATGCCCGGCCCTTCGATCCGAAGGCGCACGATTGTTCGGTGACCCAGGCACTGTTCCTATCTTCTAAGACGCTTTGCCAAGTTGTGCCCCCGTCCGATGATGCGTAAACAAAGCCGAAGGGAACGTTTAGGAGTGCATCCCATTTCGTACCACAGATAATCAAGTTCTTTGGGTTTTCGCTGTCGGCTCTTATCTCATACCAAGGATGCCAGCCATCGTTGACTATCGTTGGCGAGCTCAGGTCCGATTGCTGCGCGTTCACTCGCACGAGCAATACTCCGCCAATACCAAGAAGAGCCAGTAAACCGTTCAAGATAGCTCGGAGTAAATTTTTCACGACAATCGGTCTCCTGAAACTGTTAGATCGACGGCTTATGACGAGGGAGGTCTGATCTCTGGCAGCCCTCACTAACTCTTAAGAAGGTGAACTTGGTTCTTCCAAGCGCTGGTTTCACCTGAAAGATGCCGCAGTTAAGTAGCCCCGGGGAATTTCACCCCGAGGCCCTCCCAGAACCGTACTTGAGCCTCTCGACTCATACGGCTCCCATGGTGAAAACCTCACTGCGTTGCCGTTCCCAGAGCACTAGGAGCGTCGGCTGTCGATCGAGCAGCCGAAGCAGCCAAGCCCACGCTCGTGTCCGGTGACGGCGCAGCTTCTTGTATTTCCGACAAGCCCAGCGAACCAACGATTGGCCGACAAGCCTCTCGATGGGCCGTAGCGCAGAAGGGTTAAATCGCCCGTAGTAGTTAAACCACCCACGAAGTTTCGGGTTCAGCATCTTGGCGAGATCTTCGATGGACTCTGCCGTACGGCAGTGCAGGCGCCATCCCCGTACCTCATCCATGATTTTCTTCACCGCTTTCTTCGAGATGGCTGGACTGAAGCTACAGAAGAGCTTTCCCTTGCGATTGACGGCTGCCCGAGGCCGGAACGTATACCCCAGGAAGTCGAACTTCTCGTTCGGATGGCTCCACGGTCGATTTGCGTCCTTGCAATAGACGATCTTCGTCTTCTCCGGATGCAACTCCAGTCCGCACTCCTTTATCCGTGCGGTGACTTTCGCATGGACTAACTCGGCTTCCCACTTCTCCCTGCAGTGCACGATAATGTCATCGGCGTAGCGCTCAAACGGTAGATGCTTCCACTTCCTTCGCATCCACAAATCGAACGCGTAGTGCAGGAACAAGTTCGCCAGCAGAGTGCTGATGACTCCTCCTTGCGGAGTGCCCTGTTCACGCTTCAGCAAGTTGCCCGCCTCATCTTTCGCCGGCGCTTTCAGCCAGCGCTCGACGTACAGCACAACCCACTTTTCTTTCGCGTGTTTTCGTACCGCCCGCATCATCAGATCGTGATCGAGATTGTCGAAGAAACCTTTGATGTCCAGGTCACCGACCCAGTCGAACGCCCAGCACATCTGCTGTGCGCGCCCCACCGCATCCAGCGCCGATTTCCTCGGACGATACCCGTAGGAACTCGGCTGAAACAGCGGGTCCACTCTTGGCTCCAATCGATTCTTGACCACCATCTGTGCTACTCGATCCGAGACAGTCGGTATCCCTAGCGGTCTTTCGCCACCACCGGCTTTCGGTATCTTCACCGTTCGCACGGGTGGCGGAAAGTAGCTGCCCGATGACATCCGATTCCAGATTCGATACAGATTCTTCTTCAGTTTCCGTTCGAACTCCTGAATCGTTTGCTCATCGATCCCGGCGGCTCCCTTGTTGCTCTTCACCTTTCTATAGGCATCCAGAACTTCTTGCCGTGAAATACAGTACGGTTTTGCCTGATCTGTTGAGCTCCTCCCATCTCTGGTTGGCCCAACGAATCTGGCTTCACTACACGCACTCCCTTCGCTCTGTCCGCTTTCGCAGATTTCCTCGCTACTACGAAGTGCTCCGCCCCTTGGTGTCGCATCCGTACGTTCGCCCTCGTGGTTCAATCCACTTGGAGCTTTTCCGTTGGCATCGACTCCGAAGGTTCCCACGTTCCGTGTAATCGCCTCGCTCAAGATCAGGTCACCTATATGCCGGATACCATTCCGCCCGTAGCCAGGCTCCGACAGAACTTGTCCCGCAGTCTTCTAACAAACCGCGGTTTCGATATCGTCTTAACTCTTTTCGACATGAATGCACGGTGATTCACTTGCGTTCCTCTTCTCGAACGTCACTTGACCCAGTAACATGTCCGGGCCTTTTCCCTCTCCGTTCACCATCGCGTTCCTTAGAGCGCAGCAGCGGAGGGTAGTTTGAAGCCTCCTCCTGGAAGGCGGCTCCGAAGGGCCTCCCTTCATCGATTACACAGCTACGCAAACCAATCTCTTGTCGGAGACTGTTTTGCTCGTGGCACACCTAGAAACTCAGCTTCAAAGCGAATTGGACGGTGCGCGGACCGCCGATTTGGTACAGAGGGCTCAAGCCTCCGCTCCCCGTATTTCCGGCATACTGACTCCCACTGAGACTCTGACCGAGCATTGATTGGGATTGTCCAAACTGGGGATTGGGAATCTGCGGACTACCTAGGTTTCCGATGGGCGCCCCGAAGTTTGGATGGTTAAGGACGTTGAAGAGTTCCGCTCGGAACTGCAACTTCAAATGCTCACCGATCGGGAAATCACGATGGATGCCGAGGTCCCATTGCACAAGGCCAAAACCTCTCAACGCGTTCCGGCCGAGGTTTCCCTGCCGTAGTGGGTTCCCCGTATTGGGGTCGAGCGGTGGAGAAGTGAATGCCTCCGGGTTGAAGCCTTTCCCACCAGCGCATGGTGACCCAAGAACTTTCACGCATTCTGACCCGTAGAGGTAAAGAGATTGCCCCGACACCAGGTCGGGCCTGACATTTGTCTCGGAGTTGTAAAGACCACCATATCCAAACTGGCCGTAATAAACATCAACAGGTGGCGCCGAGGAAGCCACAACAAAGCTCTGGGAGGACCACCCACGCAAAATTGCTTCGACGATCGCGTTGGTCCTCGGCGCTGGAATGTCGTAGGTCAGCCCGGCGGAAAACGCATTGCGGATATCGAAATTGGAGGGTCCCCAGTTCGCCTTTGCGCCCAGTGTCGGAACGAGTAAATCTGACCCAAGGAAGTTGGAGCCAGAGGAGCCATCGTCCATCGAGTGAGACCATGTATAGGAAGCAAGAGCCTGCAGACCACGTGACAAGCGTCGCTGGAACTGAAGTTGGAGCGCGTTGTAGTCCGAACTGGCTGTGTTGCCAATCAACTGTGCTGCGTAGAAACTAGGATTCGGTGCGAAGACATAGGCGGATTGAAGCAGTCGCCTGCCCAAGGAGCCAATGTAAGAAGCAGAAATGGATTGTTGGCCTCCGAGTCCCTCCTCTAGAGCCACATTCCATTGGAGAGTGTACGGCATTTCGAGATGTGGGTTGAATGCTGCGAGGGCGCTGCAACAACTTGCTAGGCTCCCAGGAGTAATCGCCGGCGGTTGGGCTACTGCGGTGTCTAACGGGAACGTCTCGCCATAGATATTTGTTGAGGCACTGAACGGATAACCAGGGAATGAAAGCAGTGTCCCGGCTTCGGAGGTCGCTAAGTCGTAGAACAAACCAAACCCACCGTGCAAAACAGTTTGCCAATTTGGATTTTGAGATATTTGATAGGCAACGCCTATCCGCGGGGCAATGCCTCCGTATCTAGTGCGGAACGGCGCCGTTCCGGTCGGTGCTAGCGCCAACTGGGACAGATCGCTAAGGTTATATCCGGTAACTGCTGGGAGGTTCATGCCGCTTACCGACCCAGGCGCATAGTCCACATCCCATCGCAAGCCATAGGTCAGGGTAAACCGTCGAAAAGCACGCCAGGTGTCTTGTGCGTAAACACCGAGGTTGCGAAACAGAAAAGTAGAGGCGACATTGGAAACGATTGTGTTGAAGGGTGAGATGCCTGTTTCCGCAGTGGGTATATCATAGAAGGACGGTAGCTGCGAGTATAAATAGGGATCATCGTGTGGAGATAACCGACGAAAATCAACACCGAACTTGAGGCTATGCGTCCCTTTTTGCACTGATAGACTATCTACAATGTTGAATTGTCGCTGTAAGCTTTGCTGGATTCTGCCGATATCCAGGAGCGGGTCTCCCTTCAGGCTATATATCGCGAGCGACAGAAACGAGTTCTGCACATCAAAGGAACTTGGAAATTGGAGAGATGTCAGAGGCGTAGCGCCCCCAAAGCTGTCCACATAGTTGCTGCTGGTGCTATTGGTTCTGCTGTAGTTGAACCGCAAATCGTTCGTGATCGTAGGAGAGAGATTACCCGTCGCGCCGACCGTTGCTGTTTGTGTGGTGATTTCAGTGGGCGTAACCACGCTTAATGGCGTGCCGCCCGCCCCCCGAGCATTAAGCTCTGAGGGAGAGCAGTTATAGCGTCCGAAAAGGTTCCAGTTGTTACCTAGTTTTTGATCGACCCTAAGGCTGTATGCGTCGAGACTGGCAGAGTTAGAATAGCTAGCGTTATATTGGGCTTGGCCGTCACCCAAGTCCGGCTGATTCGGGTCAAGTGGAAATGCGTTCAGGTACGGCTGCATGCTTGCCACCGCATTCTGTCTGGCGGCAAGATCGGGAACAGTATCTAAAGCGATTTCCGGAAGACGAAGACGAAGTCCTTCATAAGAGAAGAAGAAAAATGTATGCGCCTTCAAGATTGGACCGCTAAAAGTACCTCCGAAATCATTTTGGCGTTCCTCTGGTTTCGCCAGACCTGCGTAGTTCGCAAACCAATCGTTGGCATCGAGTACGTCATTTCGTAGGTAATCAAACACCGTGCCGTGAAATTGATCCGTTCCCGAGCGAGTTACAATTGAAATCTGTGCTCCGGGTGTCCTGCCAAATTCCGGCGCATACGTCGACGTTTGAATCCGGAATTCTTGCATGGCGTCCACGGATACCAAACTATTCGTGCCACCTAGGACGCTGAAGGATCCGATCGCGCCGCTGAGCCCGTTCCCTGGAGCCGGAGTTGCGCTCATCCCAATGTTGGCGCTTACGCCATCCACCATCCAATAGTTTGAAGTGGCTCGCTGCCCATTGACACTAAATTGACCACCGCTCTGAGTGTTGGTGGACACAGTGACGACGCCAGGTGTGAGCTGGATCAATGTTTGAAAACTTCTGCCATTCATCGGCAAGTTCTCCGCAAATTGTCGATCAACAACCGTGCTCACGCTTGCATCCGTTGTGTTGATATTGAGGTCGCTCGCAGTCACGACGACGCGTTCATCGACTGAACCAACTTGCAGAGTCAGATTCAGCGCAACACGGTCCTGTACGTGCAAAACAATGCCAGCTTCCACAACCTCGCGAAAGCCTGGCGCCCGAATGGAGAGCCGATACTTGCCGGGCTCAAGGTTCGGAAAGATAAAGAGGCCAGCGTCATTCGTCTTTGTCAAGCTAGAGAAACCGGTGTCTGTATTCGTAACCTGTGCATCGGCTCCGACAATCACAGCGAGGGAAACATCCGCGACTCGACCAGAGAGTGTGGCAGTTTCCGTCTGCGCGATGCAGGCTTGAGAAAAACATAAGACGCAAAAGACGAGAATCAAAAGCCGGCGCATTCCGTACCTCGAATGGAGTTTAAGAGCTATCAGTCAGGTATGGACCAAGAGAGCGGACTTTTGTACCACGGGTGAGATGAATTCACGTTACTGAGACATTGTCACTACGGATGATTAGGTTGGCCGCCAAGATACGCGTACAGAAGCTTGGCGCCAGTGGGTCTTGTGCTTCCTTTGCCGGGTTCCACTGTCACGAAGATGGCGTCGACTGCTTTGAGCTTCTCGGGATCGGCGACTTTCATAACCCAGCGCTTCTGCGCGACGTCGTCGATGTAGAAGTCACCAAGATGCCTCACGCCCCCAGCATCCTTGCCTGGCTCCGCCCATGCTTCGAAAGTCACATGCTTTCCGTTCTTGACCTTGTCGAGATCAAACGCATAGAAGATGAGGGATTTACCTTCGGTGTAGAAGATGCGTCCGAAGGATCGGTTCGACCGCGAAGTGTCAGCGCCATCGTAAACGTCAACCATGAATAGGCGTCGCGCGCCCATCAGTTCGCGAACTTCCCTGCTCGCCGCGGACAATTCGCGTTCTTGTTCAACATTGGCCTTTTCGTTGCGGAGATCTTCGGCGAGATTCATCGACCGGATGCGCATGTCACTCAATTCGGCAACAGTCTGGGCGTTCTTGTCTCTGAATGACGCAATGCTGGCTTGCGCCTCGTCACGTTCTCTATTGGCCTCGCCCGCCGTTGCCTGAAGCTGGTCGATAACCGCGTCTCGAGCTGCAAGCTTCTCCTCCAAAACGGCGCGCTCCTTTTGCTCAGCGGCAACTTCTTGCCTCAGTTGCGGAATTTGATTCAGAGCTTTGTTCAGCTGAAGCCTCAGTTCGTTAGTCTCGCCGTGATTCACCTCGGTTTCGTGAGACCCGTTCTCTTGCGGGGCGCGTAAAACACTGGGCGGCTGCGCCAGCCGAGCGGATGACGACGGCACACGCGTTCCGGCAAATTTGAGAGTCAGACCTACCAAAGCGGCAGCGACTAACAAAAGAGCGGCAGCAGCATAAGCTATCCTCAGGAAGCCCCAGCCACGCCTATCCCTATCCGCTAGTGAGCGCTCCGCGTCACCCGAAAACCGGATTCCCTGCGAGCGGGCGAACTCGAGGAACCTGACCGCTTCGGTTCGCTCGCGAGTCGAAGCCATCCGAGGCAGAGAATTCTCTAGTACGTTTGAGCATTCGTTCATCGGCTGGTCTCTGTGCCCCATCGAGCGCCCCGCTCCGTCGGCAACGTGCCGAAACTCTCCCAACACACTGAGACATTCCGGGCATTCCGCCAGATGGTCATTGAGGTCCTGTTTGTCGCGCTCTTCGATCTGGCCGCCGGCCGCCAGAGCGGCTAGGAGTTCGTACCGCTCATGTGACATCACGGGCCTCCTTCCTCAGTAGGGGGAATCTGCACGTCGGTCCGCCCTATCAATCTGGCTCGCAAAGTCTGCAGGCCACGATAGTAGTGATGTCTGATGTTGCCGAGAGTCTCTCCCGTAACTTTCGCAATGTCGCGAAGCGACAGGTCGTCCCGACTGGCAAGCTCGAGAACATGACGTTGCGATCCCTTGAGGGAGCTTAACGCTTTGCTTAGCAAATGCCGGTTCTCGACCTCCGACGTCACAGGATTGCTCGCGGTAATGTCGTTCTGAATTTCGGAGAGCCCGACGTTCGAATAAAAGTGACGTGAAGTCAACTGCCGGCGTCGCCGGAAACTGCGATGGTAGGCGAACTGCAAAATCCAAATCTTTACTGTGCCGCGAGAGGGATCGTACCGCAGCGTCGTCCTGACGATGTCAACAAACACATTCTGAACCACGTCCTCGGCTTCGCCATCGTCCCTGAGGATTTTTAGGGCTACGGCAAACACCAGACGCTTATATCTCTGATATAGCACGGCGACGGCGTCCGGATCTTCGTGCTCCAGATGCGCAAACAGCTCCTCATCCGATAGACACCGCAGGTTCTCAAACGAGATCCCGCAGGTCGATCCGCAAGGCATGTCCTCAGAGCGCCGCATGCTACACCCTTTGGGGAAGACGCATAGCTACTCGTATAAGGCTTTTCGCGCCGTTGGGCCAGAACATTATTTTCCATGGATACTGGTACGGATTTCGCCCGCGATGGTCAATACTGCGCAGACATTTTTGCGCCGAAATATCCCGTACGTTGCCGCTGCTGAGTGCAGGAGAACCGACACCGCGTATCTTTCGTATCCGATGCTTCGATTCCCGTTGCAGCAGAAGCTGTTCACCGGCGCTTCGGACGTGCCCCGCACACCTTCTTGGAAGCCACTAGCGCCATCTTATGGAGAACACCCTGCTTTGGAAGCAGGTGCTCTGGTGGTCATAAGCCCATAGCTTCGAGACTCTCTCGACCATTCGGCTCAGAACGCATGGGTCGGTCTTAGGCTGCTCGTGGATCGCTACTACCGGGCCACCTAAGTGAACAACAATCCGATGCCCCAAAGAGTTATTTCCGACAGTGCGCAGCTACGATATCGAACCTCATTTCGGAGAGGACTTGACGAGGGTCTTTAACGTAGCGCACATTCGACCGCGCATCGTCTCCGAGGCCACGACACAAGCGGAGGCTCTGGTACTCGTCTCCCAAGTCAGTCTTGCCGCCTTAACGATGCCTTCGGCTCGGCATCCACAGGCTTGATCGCCCTTTCAATCATTACCTTGCAATTATGCCATGCATTTGCATAATTACAAGGATGGCCTTAAAAAGGCCACAGTTACATCTCCTTTTCTGCCACTCAAAAGACCGGGCCCCCACCCAACTGTCCAAGACTCGGACTGCACAAGTGCTCGTAGTCCGCTATCGCTAGCAACGTGCGGGTGTGGCAATAGCTCACAGGCCGCCCGACACTAGCCACCGTCTCTCTCAGTGAAGGAACTCCCTTGTCACCGGAGCCCGATCCGCATCATTCCCGACCGCGCCGGGCGCTGTCTGCCTGCGGAACTCCCCATTTGGATTGCCTTCGGCGCGAATCCGTTCATTCCACTGTTGTTGCTCGCGCAACTTCCGCAACCGAACGTACTGGTCAGGATCGTAGTCTGGAGCCTTCCCTTCATAACCTTGCATCCAAAAACGAAACCAGTCTACGTTCCGTTGCAGCGACGCAACACGTTCGAACGGAGTGTCGAGAGGGTGATCGCCGTTGGGGTAGAAAAATAACTCGACAGGCTTTCCCAATCTATTCAGCCCCGTATAGAATTCATAGGCTCCTAGTGGTTCCGTGGAATCACTGTGGCCGGTAAATTCCATTAGAAGTGGTACATGGACCTTGTCGGCGTTGAATGCTGGCGCACCTCTGATCCAATTCTGCAGCGTCGCTCCATACGGGGGCCCACCATAGCCTGCCTCCTCTGATTCTGCTCCCCACCCGTCAAGAAGCCAGTAACTGCCATAGTTGTAGATCCCACTGTCGGCCGAAGAAGCGGCTCGAAACACGAAAGCCGAATGCGTGAGCATGTAGTCTACCTTCCAGCTGGACCGACTGAAACCGATGATCCCGACATTGTTTCGATCTGCAAGTCCTTGCCTAGCCAGGGAATCCACAGCGGCTTCCACGCTGGCCACCATCGTCTCGGCTTCTCGGACTGCAGGGGGGCCCTCGGGCTGCTTGGAGCCATCGCCACGCACGTCATAGACGTTGAATATTAGAACCAGGAAGCCGGCATTTGCGAGGGGTTGGGGAGGAAACGCCGTTGCATAATAGCCATCGCAGACAAACTTGCCGTCCGGCCAAGTTAGCATGATGACAAGCGGATACTTCTTGCTCGGATCGAACCCCACTGGTTTAATAAGGTTGCCTGAAATTTTCCCCCCGTATGCGTTAGTCCATTCTTCCTCTTCAAACTCTCCCAGAGCGAGTGCACGAGCTTCGGGGTTGAGATCCGTCAACACGGCAGTCTCTTTTTCTTTCACGTCGTACATGAACAGTTCTGTCGGGCTAGTGTGCATTTGGCGAATGCCGACCAGAACGTTGCCATCGTTCGTAGTCACGGAGCTCAAATCGCCGCTAACGGCGGGAGTGATTCGATCAATCTCGCGCCACTGGGGGTTGCCAGGCTTCATGCGCGCAAAGGCTCTCTGCGTCCTCAGCCCCACTACCATTTCATTGTTGCTGTTCTGCCATGAGACCACGTCGATCCCTTGTCGCGGGGTAGTTGTGTTTAGGACTTCAGAGACAGAAGAGGTTGCAACCTCCAGCCCGAAAACGTGAAAGTCAGTTAACTCTCTTTGAGCTTCGCAATCATGGACTTCCCAGTCGCTCCCGACAGGCGCTGTCGCAGGAAGTACCAGAGCACGGCTATCGTCTGACCACCGTATGGGAAAAAATGCGTAAGGAAACTTGACTGGCCCGCTTAGGACGCCCGTCTTTGTATTATAGAGCACAAGTTCCGATGGGTTCTCCCCGGTGGATTGCCGGAATCTTTGCACGAGACAGCTCTTTGACCATGCCGGGGAAATGACGTCTGGTTCATGCAAAAAGGCGAGGTACTTGCCATCTGGTGAAAGACTGAGGCCAAAAGGTTGATTGAAACCGGCCAACGGTTCCCCACCGGGTAGCATGTCAACAGGCAAGGAGACTGCAGTTTGCTCCCACTTTGCCTCTCGCCCGTACTCCAACACCCGAACATCTTGCCGTTCGCTATATCCGGTCTTCTGCTGCGCAAGCATTTGCGGGTACTTTCTGAAAGGCACATGAAAACCACGAGCCGCGATCTCTGGACTCATGTCGGACTGCACAGCCGCCGGGGGATCTAGAAACGTGGTGTAGGCAACCGTGACCCCATCCGAATCGACACTATAGTCTGCAATCCCCACAGTGCGCTCTGCGATAACCTCCACTTCCCCGGAGATGATGTTGACGAATAGAATCTTGCTTTTGGGCTTACGCCGGTTCTCGAGCAGGGCTATTCTTTTCCCATCGCTTAGCCATCTGAGCCCAGATAATTCGCCGGTCGATGAAAAAACCAATCTCCCATTCCTTGCTTCCGAGCGGTCATCCAGTTCGCGCACACGCAACTGGTAATCGTTTTGGTTGGTTCTCAGATTTGGGGCTTTCACCAGGAAACCGATGTGGGTCCGATCCGGAGAGACTCTCACTTCGTCAGAGATAATTCTTCGTACGCATACACAATCTTCAACCGTCACGGGTCTTTTTTCCGAAGCCCTGGTGGACCCTACAAGAGCCAAAGTTGCGACGTCTACAAAAATGAACAGAATGAAGAATTGCCGTTTCAAAGCCACCTCCACACGCTTGAGCTAAGTATCGCCGTGAAATCTGCTCGTCTTGTGCACACCAGGCACATCAAAAATTCAATTTGAGAGACAACTGCAGTGACCTGGGCCCGCCCTCTTGAAAGAGCGGGTTTAGGCCCCCAAGGCCTTGATTGAGCATGTAGGTCGATAACAGAAACCCCTGCCCAGCACCGATATAAGCAAACGGGTTCAAGAAGTTAGGATGGTTGAGTAAATTGAAAGCATCGGTGCGGAACTGAAGACCTAGTCGCTCGGTGAGCGTGAATTTTCGACCGATGGAAAAGTCAACCTGCGTCAGCCCAAAACCGGGGATGTCATTTCGCCCTTCATTGCCCTGCCGAGTTGTGGAAGGAATGGAGAATGCCTGAGGGTTCAAGCCCTGTCCTCCAGGACATGATTGTCCCGCGTTGAGCACTCCCAATCCTTGGAACACCGAGGCGCATTGCTCACCGTACAGGTAGAAAGGCTGCCCGGGAACTAAGTCCGGACGCGCGTAAGCGCCAGCAATGGGAACGGTTACCGCGTTGGCATTGAATGGAAATCCGCTCCGAGCGACTATCATCGCCTCAATGGACCAGTCTTTGGTCAAGCGACCCAGCCAATCCGTCCCTCTCGAGGAAGGGATCGCATAATACAAGGCACCGGAAAAGCTGTGACGAACGTCAAAATCGGAAGACGCATAGTCGTCTCCTGCCGAGATGATGGTGTGGGAAATGGTCGCGGCGGAATCGTTGGAGGCGTTGTCCAGTGAATGAGACCACTGGTAATTCAACAACGCTTGCAGGTGGTTTGACAGCGGCCTTCGGTACTGAAGCTGCAGAGCATCATAATTCGACCTCGCAGTGTTCAAGGTCAAAAAGAAATCGCCCTGGAAGTTCGCATTGGGCTGATTCATGCCCTCTTGCCTCAGAAGGTCTCGCCCGGCTTGGCCTATGTAGGTTAAGGAAATCGCTTGCTTCCCAGCAAATGACTTTTCAAGGGCGAGATTCCACTGATACGAGCGGGGGAGCTTGAGGTTCGGTGCAAACCCATAAGCAAGGTCCGAAGGGTATGGGGGCTGTAGCGAGATCGGAGGGAGATAAGCCGCAGCATTGGTCAATGGCAGAGAAGCGGGGGGGCCAAAGCTGAAAGCAACATTGGGAAAATTGCTGGCGAGCGATGCCGCTGTGTCTGACCCGAGATCATAAAATACTCCGCCCCCGGCCCTAACAACGAAATCACCACTCGGCGTAAGGTTATATGCTATTCCCGCACGTGGTGCGAAGTTCGTGTAGGTAGTGGCCCACAGGGCTGTCCCAGGAGGAGCCAAAACAAGCGCAGCGGGATTGTTGACGTTTGTCCATGCCGCAAGCCTTGTTGCTCCCCTCCCTGATGGTGCAGGACTCAACTCCCAGCGGAGGCCATACGTCAGTGTCAGCCTCGTGGTAGCCTTCCAGGTGTCCTGACCATAAAGCGAAGTGGACTGGGCGAGTATGCGAGCGGGGTTTTGAGTCGCACCACCGATCCCATCATCTGCCTGACCTGTTGCCAAGAAGTTCGGAATACTGCTCACGTAGTATGTGATTAGGGCTGGTGCAGGCCCGTAGCCGAGAAAAATAGCTCGATAGTCCGCGCCGAATTTCCATTGATGCACCCCGCGAGTAAGCGATAAGTCGTCAGCAAAATTCAACTGCGTCGCACGGTTTCTTGAAACCGGCCCGGTCGAATAGAAACCACCTATGTCGTACAAATAGAACCCCAGGGACGAGTTGGCTGGACTCGGCAACCCGGGCCCGAGGACATTCAAGTTTGGGGGAACCGCACCTCCGAGCGTGTCCAAGCTGGAAACCAGACTGGAGTTCTGCACCGAATAATTTCCGCGGAGGTTGTTCGAGATCTGAGAACCTAGAAGCATGGCCGCGCCCACTGTCAGTGTCCTCGTGCCGACCACGGTTGTGTCAACTTCGCTGTTCTGCTGGCTACGATTTGCTGCATCTGAAGGAGCTTCGTTGTAACGACCAAAGATGGAGAATCTGCTGCTGAATACGTGATCGATTCGGATAGAACCCGCGTTGAGCGTAGCAGGGTTCGAATAGTTTCCGGTAAACCTCCCAACATACACACCGGGCGAAATCGTTTTATCATCGGGCTCTGGATATGCGAGCAAGAACGGCGCTATGGGACTGGGAGCAGTGGTTCGGGCAAACGCAGAAGGAACTTGGACGTTTGCGGTATTTGGTTGTCTTAGCCGTGCTCCCTCATAGGAAAGAAAAAAGAAGGTCTTGTCCTTCTTGAGTCTCCCTCCCAAGAACCCACCGAAATCGTTGTGCCTTTCTGCGGCCCGGGGCAGCCCGGCTTGATTGGCAAACCAATTGTTTGCGTCTAAAACGTCATTTCGAAAGTACTCATAGATGCCACCGTGAAACTGGTTCGTTCCCGAGCGCGTCGTCAAGCTCACCTGGCCACCGGGGGAACGTCCGAACTCCGGTGCAAACGAGGAAGTTTCAATACGAAATTCTTGCAAAGCCTCCACTGACACTAGGCTGCTCGTAGCTCCGAGCGCGCTAAATGCCTGTGTCGCACCGGTTCCCGATGTCCCGAGAACAGCCGTGCTCGAAACACCGAAATTCGCGGACACTCCGTCTACCAGGAAGTTGTTCGCGCTTGTTCGCTGGCCAGAGATACTGAATTGGCCCGTCTGGTTGGCCTCCTCGCTGCCCGCCGGAATCACCACTCCCGGCGTCAGCTGCAAGAGAGTATTGAAGCTCCGCCCATTCAGGGGCAAATTCTCGACGAAGTTGCGGTCAATCACCGTGCCCACGGTGGCGTCCGTCGTGTTGATGACGACACCTCCCGCTTCGATGGTTATGATCTCTGACACGGAACCAACGGCCATCTCGAAATTAATCGCTGCCGTGTCTTGCACATGAAGAATCACATCGGGCCTAACGACTGTGTTAAACCCGACCTTTTCGACCTCGATCCGATATCGACCGGGAGGGAGATTGGGAACGTCATAGCTGCCAACGCCATTCGTTGTCGTCCCGTAGCGGACGTTTGTATCAGAATTGATTACAATCACCTTCGCTCCGACGATCGCCAACTTACTGGGATCGGTTACGTAACCTGTCATCGATGCATTCGTGGACTGCGGGCGAAGTTCTCCACAAAACAGTCCAAGAAAGAAAAAGAATAGGAAAAGAACGACGGATCTGCGCATCACTGCCCCCTCTGCTTGAAGGACTCCCTTGCAGCTTTCGAATCTCTTTCAGCAATATGGGAAGTTTCGACGGTCTGTACCAAAGGTTCCTGAGATATCTGACCGAGGGCGGTGTGGACGCGCCATCCATTGCGGGCCACAAAGCGCAATGCACCTTCGGCTCCACTCCGGAGGCCGGGACTACGGGTGATTCGGTTCTTTGCGGAGGGAAGCGTAGAGGAAGGGCTTTCCCGTCGGTTTCTTGCCGTTGGCGTTCGGCTCAACGGTCACAAAAATCGAGTCGATTTGCGCCAACTGCGCGGGATCGTCACAGCGCAAGGCCCAGCGGCGGTTCGCCTCACTGTCCACGAACAGCACGCCGAGTTTCACGGGACGGTCCTCGGCCAACTCATTTCTGCCCCACACCTCGAACGTGCTGGCTTTCTGAAGCCCAGGCTGACGGTCCAGATCGAATGCGTAAAAGATGAGCGATTTCCCCTTGGTGTAGAAGACCCGACCGTACGGCTTTCGCAAGCGACTGTCGCTTGACACCTCGGACACGTCTGCGATGTACAGCTGCCGAGCACCCATGATCTCCCGGATGTCGCGGTCCGCAGACAGAAACTCTGCCTGCTTTCCCAGTTGGCGATCCTTGTCGCTGTTCTCGGCAAGGAGGTCGTCTACTTCTTTCCGGAGCGACGCCGAGCGCAACGTCGCCTGATCACGCTCGGCCTGCAGAGCGCCTAATTGGCTCTCGATAGTTTCGAGTTCTCGTCCCGCGTCGGCGAGTCTCTTGCTCAGGCCATCTCGTTCTTGCGTGATGGACCTGAGTTCTGCTATCTGAAGAGCCGCCGCCTGACTGGTATGTTCCTCGTTGGCTTGGCTCTCCGCTCGCAGCTTCGAAAGCTCGGCCTCTTTCTTCGCGCTCTCCACCTCAAGACTTTCGAGTTTCCGCTCGTCGGTGTTCAATCGGCTCTCGACCAGCTGTTTCTCATCCACCAATCTTAGGTAGCGGGTCTCCGTCGACAGATCGGGACCCTGCGCCTGACTCTCCGCGATCTTTCCAGCACGGTACGCACCTAGAGCCACCGCGAGGACAAGACAGGCCGCAAGTGAGCCCGCCAAGCCCCATCGCAATGCAGGCACTCCCGACAGTGTCGCCAGCGGTCCCTTGTGTCGGTCCGTGGCTCGAACCGACTCGGCCACACGCGCGAAGAGTTTCCGTCTCGTTGCTCGAACGCTTTCTTCGCTCACCCGTCTTGTCGATGCATCGTCGGCCGCCAATTCCGGCATTCCCTCCCGGTAGAGAAGCGCGTATTCCGCAAACTCTGTTTGGCACGCCTCGCAACTAGAATGGTGCGACTCCCATTCCGCTCGCTCTTCGGCGGAGAGTCCTCCTGACGTCGCCAGCGCACACAGATAGCGATAGTACTCGTGTCCTTCGATCGCTTTGATTTCCCTCATGTCCGTCACGGCTTTCTCAGCTTCCTGACCACCGCGCTCTTCTTCAGTTTTTCAAGTCCCCGGTAGTAGTGGTGCCGCACGTTGCCGAGCGGCTCACCCAAAGTCTCGCTGATCTCGCGCAGATCAAGACCTTCAAAATAAAAAAGCTCCAGCGTCCGGCGCTGCCGTTCTTCGAGCCCCTCAAACGCCTTTCTCAGCAACCGACCGTCAAGTGTCGCACCGACCTCGCGGTCGAGATCCGTGTCTCCCCTTAAATTATCCGGCTCTGGTGCGTCCCCTGTACCAGCATAGAAGCCGCGCCGCAAGAGATGCTCCCGGTGGTTGAGGGTGCGATGGTAGATGGCTTGAATGATCCAGCAACGGGCGCTGCCTTTGGAGGAATCGAACGTCGACGCCTTCCGGTAGAGGTAAAAGAAGGACTCTTGCACGGCATCTTCGGCCTCCCCGGGATCGTGAAGGATGCGCCCGGCAACCGAAAGAGCGAGACGGGCGTACCGTTCAAAAAGAAGTCCGAGAGCCGAAGCATCGCCACCGGAAAGACGCTGCATCAACTCCTCGTCGGAGACAACTGGCGCGGTGTGTTCCTGACTTTCTGACTCGCCGTCCGAGAGCACCTTGCCCAAGATCTCAGGGAAGGCGAGTAGACGGCTTGGGGAGGGTGTGCTCAAGAGTGGATTCCTTGCCCGGATTGGCCGGACCACCAAACGCGAAAATACATCAAAGGCCCGAAGAGAGAAAGCGCTTTGAACGCATTTTCACGAAAAATAGTTTGGTACAACTATCAACAAGAGGGGGTAACAAATTTTCTGTCCGCGTGGACAGCTACTGCCGCGGGAACCTGCCGAGAGCCGACGCTTAAACACGGGAAGCGCTCGCGACGTGATCGGAACATCGCGAATCGCTCGATCGGACTTCCCTTCCCTGATATGAACGTAGGGCGCAGGCGGCTCGAGCCACTCGTCTTGACGGTGAAAGAGGGCGACTTCGATTTTCCCGATGAAATAGTCCCGCCTCTGGCTGCCGACACCTTTGCTGACGAGGATTGTTTTTGGGGGCTTATTGATGAGGGAGGCCGTATATACGCAACTATTCCTGTGGAATGCTTATGAAAACAGACAAGCGGTCAAGCTGCGCAGGCGGATTTAACTGCTACCAAGATACAACTCGCGAATGAAACGATTATCGCTGCGAATGCCCAGAAGGACGCAACGGAAACTCATCAAGCATTATCAGCCGAACAAACCAAGAACGCGGACCAAGTGAAAGCCTGTTCTGCTGAAATAGCCGCTGTTAAAGCTCAGGCCAGGAAGAGCGGATTGAAATGGTTTGGGATCGGCGTGGTTGTGGGATACTTGGGCCGAGTGGTGACGGTGAAATAGGCGATGTCAGGATCACGCTCCGTCATATGCGCAAAATAGATTGAATAGTGAAAATACATATCAAAACTAGAGCTACAGTCGTGGCAAATATACCGATTCTGGCAGCAATGCTAGTCTTCTTGTCACTTTGGACTGCAGCCTGGAGAAGCTCGTTTACCTTACCGCTCTCCTTCTTCGATGCTTTCTGCAGAGCCTCATTCATGTTCGAAAAGACTGTTGAGAGGGTTTGAGCTTTATTCTCAGGGTTCCCATCAGGGGAGGCCGAAAAATGGAGTTGTTGGGCTAGTTCGTTGGACACTGCCATCCCTCCAATCACGGCAGACAACCGAGTGGTGAGCACGCGTAGGTAAAGTGCGTGGCTGTCCGAAAACAAAGTGGACATTTGGCGCACGAGCAGAATATTCACGTTGTGGAATCCGACGATCCGTTGAGTGCAGCACTGAATGGAAACGAGCAACAAAAACCAAGCCGGACAGAGAAACCAAAGAAATGGATGTCTTGGAACGTGGCCACCCGGAGCGTGGGCTATGATTTGTCCAAGCAGGGTTAGAGACAACGCTATTGTTCCGACATCGAAGAGGATCAGCTTTTCGTAAAACGAAGCGCCGTTCTCATGTGCCTTGAGTACCCTATCCAAAACCTTCGAGGCGTTCTCCAAATACGAGCGCCCCACGCTCATCGACTCATCAATCAAGTCTTGTGCTTTCTGAGCAGAGGCAGAACCGATTGTTACCTTGCTGACGGGTTGTCCGGCTTCAGGTGTCGGAAATAGCGGCTGGTTTTCCACGCTCTTGCCTTTCGACGTATCACGTTCTGAGTCTGCACTTCAGCACGATTAAAGTCTAGGGCCGGCGTTCATCCAATCTTCTTATCTAAATAGTGCAGCACAGTTCGTATTGAGTTGATAGCGAGCGTGGCTTCCGCCTCTTCCAACAACAATGGATTCGGGCGGGCCAAGCTCTTCTGATTCCTGATAAGGTCGAGAACCCAAGACACGCTTCGGAGCGTGCGACGTGCCCACAGGAAAGAAATAAAACAATGCCGGACCACAGGAGAAGAAAAACTGGAAACAACCAATTTCGGCTGAGCGCTAAGTCTCGGACTGATCTGCATGGGCGAGAGCGTAGATCAAAGCAGTGGGCGTCCACAATGACTTCACTGCCGAGACTGACAGCCTGATGCGGTGTGACTGACAGCGGAGTAGAATCAGTCCATCCCGTCTACCCCAAGGCGTGAAAGGGGTAGGACAGTGCCTATCCGCCCTGGCACCCCGTCGCCCGCCATTCCAGCATGATCCCCAGCTCTATGCTTTCCGTCTCTCCTTACAACGGTTGGGCACTGGAATGCGGCCTCATCCTATCTAGTCGTCACGTGACCGGGTTGTGTGTCCAGCGGGAGTGAGAGAGAATCACTTCTTACACAGTTCTCAGCCAAGCTAGTTTGGTCGCAGAATCCAGTCAGAAGTCGTTTCCGTAAATTCAAATGCGCAGCGCTGCCAAGCAGTTCCAGGGAATTCTATGCGCACCATGCGTGCGCGTCCTACACGGCGCTCCGGTGCGCCGGTCAGGAACACTTCGACGACGGCATCTTTGGATAGGGAAGCTTGGCAGTTGCAGAGAAACCCTCCCGCGCTCGCATTCTCCGTGGCAGCCGATATGTCGATCTTTTTTCCTTGCGAATCGAGTCCCCGTAATTTCAAGATGATGCGCATTCGCACGCGCACATGGGTACGGCGCTCTGGCTGCTTTGTCCGGAGTTCCACTGCCAGCCTGAGTTTCAATTCTTTGTAGTCTACGGGCTTCTCGAAGTACGCCTTCGCCCCCAGCCCTTCGCAATGCTCCTTGTATTTCACCGCCGATTCTCCGGTAATGACAAAGATCGGGATCAACGATGTGTAACTCAGAGAGTGTAGGCTCTGACAAAGTTCGAACCCGGAGAACTTCGGCATCATCAAGTCGAGCAGGATGGCGGCGGGTTTGTGCTCCAGCGCCAGCCCAAGAGCCTCTTCGGGTTCCATTGTTTCGATGATCTCGTAAGTATCCGCCAGGCGCATTCGGTGCAGGGCAAGCATCTGTCGGTCATCGTCAACAATCAGAATCTTCTGCATACTGTTTCTCCGATCCCTCGACTCCTCCGTGCGATTGCCACTGCAGCTTTTCTGACGACCCGAACTTTGCCGGCCACCGAATGGAACTACACGACTGCAGCGCCGTTCAAAACATCGAGAGCTTCTCGAATCTTTCGCGCCAGGTTCTCGCGCGTAAAAGGCTTCTGGAGAAAGAACGCACCCGGATTGAGAACGGTCTGTCCGCCTATGGTTTGCCCTGTATAGCCGGACATATAGACTACCTTCATGTCAGGCCGTTCTTTGGAGAGCTTTTGCGCCAGTGCACGGCCACCAATTCCAGGCATGACTATGTCCGTCAGCAGTAAATGGATGGTGCCTGTATTCTGTCGGCTGGTCGTCAGTGCTTCTGCGCCATTCGCCGCTTCCAGCACAGCGTAGCCGTAACGTTCGAGAAGGTGGCGAGTCAATGTGCGAAGGTTCTTCTCATCTTCAACCAACAGGATGGTTTCGTTTCCCTGAAGCGCTGTTGACGGGCTTATCTGTGCACCGTCCACATCAACTTCTTGGTCGATACGCGGCAAATAGATCTTGAACGTGGTGCCCTTTCCCACCGTACTGTCAACGTCGATGTAACCACCGCTTTGCTTCACGACGCCGTACACCAAGGACAACCCGAGCCCGGTTCCTTTGCCCTTTTCTTTTGTGGTAAAGAAAGGCTCGAAGACCCGCAGTTTCGTTGCATTGTCCATGCCCGTCCCGGTGTCCTTCACGGTGAGAAGAATGTACGCGCCAGGTTGGACCGGATAGGCATACCGTCTGACAAACACTTCATCCATTTCCGTGTTGGATGTTTCAATCGACAGTTTTCCTCCTTCCGGCATGGCATCTCGGGCGTTGACCGCCAGGTTCATGATCACTTGTTCGATCTGCCCATGATCAGCTCGGACTTTGCCCAGTTTCGGATCGAGCCCCGTGGTCAGTTCCACATCTTCACCGATCAGCCTGCGAAGCATTTTTTCCATGTCGGAGACGACACCATTCAGAAGGAGGACCTTTGGCTCCAGAACTTGCTGCCGGCTAAATGCCAGCAGTTGGCGAGTCAAAGACGCGGCACGCTTCCCCGCCTCCAGGACCTGATCAACGCAAACACGGAGAGTATCTCCTTCCTTAATCTGGTCCTGCAGAACTTCGGTATAGCCAATGATGACTCCCAAAAGGTTGTTGAAGTCGTGCGCGACGCCCCCGGACAGGCGGCCGATGGCGTCCATCTTCTGCGATTGACGAAGCTGCTCTTCCAACTGTCTTCGTTCGCTGATATCGCGGTTGACGATCACAAGTTTCTCGACTGTCCCGTCGGCGTTCCGCACGGTGCTGGCGGTGGACTCAAGCAACACCCATTCGCCGTCCTTCCGGCGCATTCGGTATTCGATTCTGCGACCCACCCCGGACCGCTGTGCTTCTTTTGCCGCGTCCAAAACCATCGGAAGATCGTCAGGATGAATTTGTTCCAGAGGCGAAGTGTCTCGGAGATATTCAGGGGTATAACCCAGAATTCGTTCGTAGGACGGGCTGTTATAGACGCGGCGACCGTTGGCATCAACAACAGCAATCATGTCCACCGCATTCTCGCTAATGAGTTGAAACAATTCTTCTCGTTCGAGCAGACGGCGACGAATCCGATGGATTTGGAACTGCTGATAAACGGCATAGACATCGAATAGCAAGACCAGACCGAGAAGTCCTCGCACAGCCAATTGCAGCTGGGCGCTCTCTTCTTCATCGTGATGCAGCATCGGTAGAGCAAAAGAGGCAATTCCGCCGGTCAACAGCAGAGTGATGGCGATGGCCGTCAATGAAAGCCACCACTCACCCCGCTCAACTTGCTGCATCCGAACATGAACGCTCGCCCCTTGTGCCGACGTCATTCCCGCCCTCTGCCTTTAGAGAAGTCCTTCGAGAACTCGAACGATGGAACGTAAGAACGGCTCAATCCCGAGAGGAGATAATAAAAGCATCGCTTAATCTCTTCTCCGGAAACGTCCTCTTCCTGAAGCTCGCAGGTAAACTTGAAATTCATACTAAGCGGCTCCAGCTCTGCGAGCTGGTAGACCCAGCGGAGAAGCCTGTTCGGTGAAGCGTCACGCCATTTACGCGTGACAAATACCAGCGAGGGTCTTGGGCCCCAGAGCTCCAATCGCATTACATATTCCGTCTGGCCCCTCGTAAACGTGAAGCTGCTGACGACGGGTTCCGGCGGAAGGTAGAGATGCTCGTCCACGACGACGGTCCCGGCCTCGGTATTGATTGCCGCACAAATGTCTCGCATCGTTTTCAACACTTGCGATTTTTCCAGGCGCTGTCGCGCTTGGGCTAACGGAAGACCATTATTCTTTTGAGTGAGGTGCCGTTCCTGGAGAAAATCCTTCAGGGATACCAAGGTATTGGCCATCTGCTCACGCTCCGCAACCATTCTCTGCGCGCTCTAGGATCTGATTTTGGAAGACGCCAGTCCCTGCACGCGAACCGAGACAAGCTTCAGCGTCCACAAAAGGTTCCCTCCTTGTTAGCTTTGCCGATCAGCGCATATTTGACGGCATTGTCCAGGGCGCGTCCTCCTTCGGGCGGCCATTTCGCCAACGTCGCGCACAAATGCAAAAACGATCGAAGAGCCATCGCCAAATCGACCGCGGACGGACGGCCCCGCAATTGCCAGCAATGCGCCGCATCAATCCCTCTCCAACCGCGAAACTGTTCCATCGAACTCACCAGGATGACCAAGGGTACGGCATTGCTGAGGTTCGGATCCCCGCCAATGGATTCGAGCAGTCCCCGTTCTCCGTTACGGCGATGTCTCAGGTCCAACAGCAAGAAGGTCTCTGGCGGGGCTACGCCTTGCCCGTCTGCAAATTGCATTTCGACCAGTCCCTCGCCCTTCACGATCGAGAACGGTTCTAACTGACGCGTGGGAGTGTGGGCCGTCTGGCCAATGAAACGTAAGTCACCTTCGCAGTCCTCGACGAGGAGAATGGGCAAGTCACCTAGGGCAAACACCCCGCCAGCTCCCAGCGTGTTTTCCTGATCTGATGCTTTCTTGCGAAGGAGCGTGCCGACCTCAGAGATCGACTTCCGAGTGCATGTGGGACGATGGTAAGGTTTCTTTCCGGAAGAACTGCTCTTTGGCCCTGACACACGGCTCTCCATTTCTTCCCCCCTGCAGTGAACCCCATAGGGTGCGAGCTGGTGAACATCTATTACCGGCTCGAAGGTCGATCGCTGATGGAGCCTGGCCGGGAAGGCATCGTCCTTACTAGGAACTCTTACCATCGCATAAATCACCGTCGTGTCCGTGACGTCCGTGCATTGTCTCGGACAATTTATTCTCAGAATTACAAAGATAACTTACCGCCGCCGATGGCCTGACTGCTTATCGAATCTTGCACTTTGGCGCAATTCTTGGGTTTTTTTTGCGGTCAGAGACAGTCGTGTCTGAACTGTGTGGGACTTACCCCGGCGAGGCGCCGGAATGCGCGTGCAAAATTATTCGCATGATCAAACCCGACCTGCAGGCCCACGTCAAGCGCGCTGAGCTTCCGGTCGCGCAGGAGACGCTTGGCACGTTCGACACGCTGGTCGAGAACATATTGATGCGGGCTCACGCCCATGCTTTTTCTGAAGAGCTCGGCAAAGTAATACAAGTTCATGTTTGCAGTATCAGCAAGCACGGAGAGGCTGATGTTCTTATCCAGATTCGCGTCGATAAATTCAAGAATCTTCTTCAACCGCCCCAGGGGTAGGCCGCCACGCTGCGGAGCTACACGCAGCTTCGATGTCGCGTAGCACTTTGCTAAACGAATGCAAATGGCGTTAACTAGCAGGTCGCCTACGAGTGCATCCGCGTACGAGCCGTCTCTGGCCACGGCCAGAAGCCCAAGCAACAAATGCTCGAGTTGATCGTCTTTTATCTTGTTCCCAGGGACCAGTTCGATCTTTCGGCCAAGAGCGATCGGATTCACATGACGCTCGAATTGCTCGTTTCCAATCGAAAGCAAGACGCCGCCATGGCGCCCCTCGAAGCGCGCGCTGTGGCGCGCACCACGCGGCACGATCCATACATCCCCGGGGTGCACTTCGGCGTCGAAGTGCTTTTCGGCGGTTTGGGAGGTAGCCCGTACGGGCCCACTCCGGTAGAGGACAAGAACGTGGGTCGGAAATTCACGTCCTGGGTACTCCGCAGCATGTGGGATCACATGCTCCTCGAGGACAACATCCTCGCCCAAGGTAACGAACCTCGATAGAACCGGCGGCCGCGGGGAGATGGGAATCCGGCGGCCGTTCTGGAACGCCTCGATTCTCGGTTGAGAGACGACCTTCAAGCCATTGATCCCCGCAGGAGCGTTGTGGGTATCATCGTCTAGGACTACGCCTTTCCGCCTGGTATGCCTTTTTTTTAGCCTCCTAATTTGTTTCCGCAAGTAGAAATCGATTTTTGCTTCGAAACCCAAGCAGCATCCGCCTACAAGGAAAGGACGGAATTCGCCAGAGGTTCCACAGAAATTCGGGGTCCAGCTACTCAAACAGCGACCTCCTAGTTTGAAGCCAAGTGTTCTCTGGTTTGTCTTGTGATGCAGATTGTTGATTCTGAAAAGGTCGGTCGGGGCGAGTGGATTTGAACCGCCGTCCTCCTGGCCCCGAAGTAGCGTACCAAAAATCCTAAAGGCTTTCTCTGGCGTCGCTTACGTGAAAAAGAAAGCCAGTTTTTCCCTCTCAGTTGTACCCAAGCTGTACCTAGATTTTCGTGGAGTGAAGGCGAGCCTGCTTGACCGATGGTCCGCGGAACGGGGCCTGTCCTCGTGCGGCTTTTTGGGGCCGATGATGAGCTGCAACGATACTGTCAGGCTTATGCGGAAAATCCGCAGGGAGCAGGCGCAGTTGCCGCTCGACAGCGCGAATGTCATCGTTAACCTGGCTACCGACGCCTTCCTTCGAGCGGGCGGTGTGCGGAGAGTGATATACGAGATCGAAGAAGGAGTGTTCGAATATGACCACGTCCACCTTGTGATTGTATATGGCGAGTATATCGACAATCGGGAAGTCCCGTTTGCCGGCCACGAGCGGGAACATCGATGTACCCGCAGAATTGCTGACGGGACTGCCGAAAATAATCTGCTCTCATTCAACCGGCATTCACGGACGAAACTCTCGAACAATCTCCTCGCTAAATTCTGTCAATTTTTCTAGACGTGAGCGGCCAGAAACGCCAAATGCGTTACCGATTCGATCCGGCCAGCGGCTCGTTTCACTTTTGTCAAAGGTTTCTGAGCTTGTCCAGCAGTGTTTTCGCGCGCGGGCAGGCGGCCTCGACGAGGGCCGGTTTGAGTTTCGACAAAAGCTCATAGGAAACTTTCCCCTTCGCATACGGCTTAGTACAGTTTGCGGTGGCCTGATTCAGGGCTGTGAATACAGCAGATTTAGACACCGCTTCTAGTACTGGCCACTGAGGTGTTGCTCCCGTATCTCCACCAAAGTGAGAACTGTCACGAACACGTAACGCCCATTCTTGTGTTTGCTTTGAGAAATCCGCTACAGGCATGACCAGCGCACATCTCCCAAGCACAACTTATGGTCTGCCTGGAGTTTGTAGTCGTGATCCGTTCCGCAGATGCATTGCAGATTTTCCCGCCGATCCGGATTCCCTGCTCTTAGTCGCCGGATAAGCCGACCTGGAACGATGTGATCAACATGGCGACTTACTCCAGGGCTTTTGAAATCGACTTCACAAGTCTGAACCTCGCAACTCCCTTTCAGCGCTGATGCTCTATGGTTCTTCCAGCCCTTGCGATTGGGGGATGTTCCCGGTCATTTCCGGTCCACGCCCTGCCGACGCACTGGATCTCTCCCGGTCAGCCTCAGCATCCGGCATGCCGTTCAGCGTTTCTTCCACCATGCTGCGAACCTCGCTTCCCAGGTGCTCCTGAATCTTCCTCTCATCGATCTGGATCACCTCACTCAGCTTCGCTCTCCCCTGTGAGACTTCTGCCACTTCCTCGCACGGTTTCCCATTCCTCGGAAGTCTTGCGTTTCTGCATGGTCGTCACTTCGCCGCGGTCTTGCCCTTCTCTTTCGTCCCGCCGTGATTCTCATCCTGAAGTTTCTTCAGACCGCGCCAACGAGCGTATTGCTCGGCTTTGGCGGGGTCGGGGTCTTCTTCGCCCTTCAGCCAAAAACGGAACCAGTCCATGTTGCCGGTTTCCGCCAAAAGTCGCTGTGCAGGATTCGTCATGACGTGGGTACCTGCCGGCAACATAATGAGGTCCACCGGCTTTTTGAGATAGCGTAGTGCTGCGTACGGTTCCCAATCAGCCAGCACCGAGTCCGGCCCCGGCTGCAGGAGGAGCAACGGTGCCTTCACTGCGTCCAAGTTGAATTCGGGCGATCGCGCGAGCCAGTTCCTGAGGCCGTCCGGCCCGAACGGCTTCCCGCCGTTGATGGCGTCGGCATCGCGATCCAGGCCGGTATCCACGCCCTGCAAATATTCTAAGTAGCCGAACGTCACTCCGTCGGTCACGGAAGCAGCGGCGAACAGGTGCTCGGTCGACGCAATCGCCGCCAAGACGTGGTAGACCGAGCGACTGAATCCGATCACGCCGACCCGCGCCGGATCGACGAGCCCTTCCTGAGCCAACTTCCGTACCAGGCCCTCGAATCCCGCGACCTGATCGGGAGCTTCCCTAGGCGTGGCGAAATTGTTGGCGTTCCAACCCATCTGCACGACGACAATCCCTTGCGCGGCCAGTGCCCGCGCGGCGAAGGCAGTGGTATAGATGCCGCCCGACAGGAACTGAGTCTTAAGGAATCCGTGAGTTTGAATCACCAACGGGTAGCGTTTTCCCGCGGCGTAACCCGGCGGCTTCACCAGCCCGGCTTCCCACTCGAAACCCGTCCGGTCCTTCCAGTGAATGACCTCTGCCAGCCCCAACTCGATCTCCTTCAGTTGCGGATTAGGGTCCCAGATCAGATGTGAGGAGTTGCTCCTTTTGTCCTCGGCAACGATCAGCGGCGGTTGATTGATGCTCTCGCGTTTTTCCACTTTGATGGGCAGCTCGGCCAGCCGCGGATCCTCCGTGCCGTCGATTTGTCGCCAGTTACCCTGGGGGTCCTGATGAAAGATCGCCGCGGGCGGCTGGTCCGGCAGATAGTTGGATCGGTCGAAGTCTACGACTACGGTCGTGTCGTCTTCGAAGCGCACATCCTGCACGGCATAACGTTCTTTATCCAGCCCGGCCTTGAGCGCCAGGATTCGGCTGAGCTGTCCGCTCTTCAGCCGCAGGACGGCGATGTAAGGATGGCTCTCCCGCTCGGCGATTTCCTTCGGATCGGCGACATCCAAGGGAAAGAAGGTGTTGGGAAGCAGCAGCGATTGCCCGTCGGCAGACCATGACGCCTTGACCAGGTACGAATGCCAATCCTGATTCATACCATAAGGGGCGTTGACCAGCAGTCTCTTGCTCCCATTCGCCAGATCGATCAGGTAGTAGGAGGATGCGTCCAAAGGTAGCTTGAATTTTTCGTAGCCGGGCGGTGCTTTGTACCTGGCCCACAGCTCCACGGGCGCATGTTCTACTTTCAATGTCGCCACGACCGAGCGCCCGTCGGGAGACAACGACAGGCTCGAGTCATAAGGAGGTGCGTTATAGGCGCCGACGTTGAGCACGTGCCGCCGTTCTCCGCCGATAACGGCCCACAATCCGGCCGCGTCGAAGTCGGTCAAGCGCTGCTCCATGGTTGGAAAAAGAAGGCTCCACAGGGTTTTCCCAGTGAGCGCAATCGCAGCTCGCGGATCTTCCTTTGGCGCACCGAGCGGTAGGGGAGCGTTTACTTCGTACACGTAATGGGTTTGGTCGTGCACGTCGAACTCCCCGACATCCTGGTCCTCGGGAGTCAGTGCCCTGATCTCGTGCGTCCCGACGTCCGCCGCATACAGCTGGTGGAACTTGCAGCAGGAACTCTTCCTTAGCCTCGTAAACACGATGCCGCTCGAATCGGCCAGCCAGCGCACGTTCTCGATGAGCGGTCCGTCTCTGTCGTCCGCCATCTGCACCAGCCGCAAGGGTGTCGGTGCGCCGGGCAGTTGCGGATGCCGCACGAAGCGCAGCACGTCCTCCGTGCGAAACAGCCAAATCGTGTCTTCGGGAGCATTCAGATCGAGCCGACCGCGTTCGGTCACTACCGCAAAATACCGGGCATCGGGCGAGTACTTGATAACGCCGCCGGGCGCACCTATTCCCGCGTATTCGAACAGTGCAAGCCCGACGTCGTCCTTGGCCGTGAACGGCCGCTGCGCAAAGCCGGACGAAGCAAACGCCAAAGCCGAAATCATGAATACGAGCGCTGTTCGCAAAATCATTGCGGCCCTCAGAAGGTGAGCCTGAGTGCGAATTGCATCGACCTCGGCCCACCCATCTGGTACAGGGGACTGAGAATGCCCGATGCACTGGCAAGAGTTCCGGTGGCTTGGCCGAACGTGCATCCGGGGCCTGCGCTGCAGTAGCTAGGGTTGACGGCGCCGAAGTTGGGGTGGTTGAAAATGTTGAACGCTTCCGCGCGAAACTGAAGTTTCAGCCTTTCGTAAATAGGGAATTCTCGGCGAACCGCCAGATCGTACTGCCAAGCCCCGAATCCCCTTAGGAAGTTGCGAGGAGCGTCCCCGAGGCCGGAAGCCGGGGGGGCAAAGGCATTCGGGTTGATCGCGCGCCCGCCCGGACATCCCCTGCCGTTGTCGTACAGCGCGGCGCACTGTGCGCCGTAGATGTAGACCGGCTGGCCCGGTACCAAGTTCAGCCCGCTGTAAAGATATTGTCCGGTTGCGGGATCCGGATTTGCGAGGCCGTTCAGCGTAACCGGAAACGCAGTTCGTACGGTCAATCGGTTGTCGACACCCCAGTGTCGGAGCAGTGCCTTCGCAAGACGATTGTCCCCGGGTCCGGGCAGATCGTACGACAGGGCGGCGGATAGGTTGTGCCGCACATCGAAGTCGCAGCTGCCGCGTTGGTACGAATAGAGGTAGTTTTGCGACTGATAGTCGATGCAATGGGACCAGGTGTACGAGCTCAGCACGGTCAGCCCTCGACTGAGACTCCGACGGAACTGGAGCTGCAAGGCATCGTAATCGGAGGTGAGAGCATTCTGGAAAAGGAAGAAAGCGCTTGCGTTCGGATTGCCGATTGTCGGCCCATCAAACTCGTTTTCCTGCGGCAACCTTGCGGCGTGCGAGCCGACGTAGGAAACGGTCAGCGCTTGAGATTTGCCGAGCCCTTGTTCGACGGCCGCATTCCATTGAATCGTGTAAGGAAGTTGCAGATCGCGTTGGAAACCGACAACGGGAGCGCTGTAAGGGGCGACCGGTGGATTAATGATGAAAGGGGTCGCCTGCGCCGCAGGTAGGGGGAACGAGGCGGAGGGCACGAGGACCAAAGCACTGAAGCCCGGTCCCTCAAAGCCGAACGAGCCCATCTGCTGGCCGGTGTCGTAGAAAATGCCCGCTCCGCCGCGCACGACCGTCTCAAATCCCGGCGCGCTCCCTAGGAGGTAGGCGGCGCCGAGACGCGGCGCGAGGTTGTGCCAAGTCGTATTCCACAGAGGCGTTCCCTGCGGGGCAAGCGTCCACTCGCTTGGCGTCGAGCCCTCGATCGTGTAGGGCTTCAGGCCCTTGGTTACGCCGGGCGCCGGATTGACTTCCCAGCGCAGGCCGAGCGACAGGCTCAAGCGAGACGTTACTTTCCACTCATCCTGCACGAAGGCGGAAAGATTCTGATACAGGGGATAGGCAGGAGCATAGCTGGAGGCCACCGCCAGAGCGCTGTTCACCTGAATGCTTGACTCGCTCAGATACAGATACTCCGCGAACGGATTAAACGGGGTTGCGATGGGGGTCAGCCTGCGGTAATCCGCACCCGCCTTGAAGAAGTGCCGCTTCCACGAATAACTCACCGTGTCCACCAAGTTCCACTGCCGCTGAACAGCCGATTCGGGTCCCTGTCCCAGAGCAACCTCATAGCCGCCGTACAGGATGACGACGGAAGTCTCGGTGCTCGGCGGGAGACCCCCCATTTGGGCAAGATCGACAGGCGTATTCCCTCCGAATTCGTCGATGAGGCCTCGGCTCGTCACCTGATTCGAGGCGTAGTTCATGCGGAATTCGTTGCTGAGGTGGTCGGTAAGGGAGCTGGTTGCGCCTCCCGTATAGGTATGCGAGTCTTGCGTCGAGGTGCGGAGTATCGCCGGGGTGGAAAAAAGACCGGTGCCGCGATTCTTCGAATTCGAAGAAGTGTCGGCGAATCGAAAAAACAATACCAACTTGTCGCCGAACCTGTGGTCGAACCGGACGCTTGTCGAATCGACCGAGCTCGGGTTCGACCAACCCGCCAGGAATTCGGCCATTCCGTCGCCAAAATCCCGGCCGTTTGCCACGGGGAAAGCACCGAGCGCCTGTTGCAGCGGGGCCGGGGTGGTCGCACGAAGTGCGGAATCGGGAACGTAGTTGACCTGGGCTTCTTGGGGCTGAACCAAGCGCAGGCCCTCGTAGGAGACGAAGAAGAACGTTCTATCCTTACCGTTGTAGAGTCCGGGGACTTCCGCGGGGCCGCCCAGTGTTCCCCCGAAATCATTTTGCCGAAGCGCCGCCTCCTTCACGCCCAAGTAATCGTTGAACCAGTCGTTCGCGTCCAAGACCCCGTTCCGAAGGTACTCGAACCCGGTTCCGTGCCACTCGTTGTTTCCGGACTTGGTTTCGAAGGAGATTTGGCCTCCGGGATTCCGGCCATATTGGGCGGAGTAGGTCGAAGTCTGCACTCGAAACTCCTGCAGATCGTCCACGGAAACGAGGCCTTGGGTGGTTCCCAAAGCCGTCGCCAAGGGCACCGATCCGCTGGCTCCTGCCCACTCCAGCATGAATGTCCCGGGCGCGGTACCGAGATTCGCACTGACGCCGTCCACGGTGTAGTAATTCTCTTCGGGGCGTTGGCCGTTGACCGAGAATTCGCCGGTTTGGCCGAGCAGCGCATTGCTGTTCTGAGGCGACTGTGTCGCCGTGCCCGGCGTGAGCAGAATGAGATCCTGAAAGCTCCTTCCGTTCAGAGGCATGTTGGCCACGTAGGTTTGGTCGACCACGGTGCTGACCGTAGCGTCGGTTGTATTGACATGCAGCTCGTTCGCGTTGACCGTCACGCTCTCCGAAACCGATCCGAGCGTCAGGGAGAAATTTTCGGCGATCTCATCCTGGATCTGAAGAACAAGATTCTCTTTGATTAAGGTTTTGAAGCCTGCAGCTCCAGCCGCAACCCGATAGTTCCCCGGATGCACACCAGGGAACACATAGAGGCCCTCGCTGTTGGTCCTCGTCCTCTGCTCGACGTTGGTATCCACATTGGTCAGCACGACTTCCGCTCCAGCGATCGCGGCGCCAGTCGGATCGGAGACCCGCCCCGAGAGAGTGGCGTCGGTTTGCGCCCAACAGAAGCCGGGCAGGAATGTGAGAAGCATAAGCACAAATACCTTGCGCATCGTTTCACCCCGTGGGAACTGCTCAAAGAGAAATACCCTCGCGAAGGTGCGAGTACGCCGCTTCCGGGCGAAAATGGTGCGCGAATCGAATTCTCCCGAATGTTCGCCGACCCTCGCCGCGGAGGAACGGTCGTCGGCGATGGTCGAACGAGGATCGTTTCGGGATCTTCGTCGTGCCCGGGCTGCATTGCCCGATCCTTAGGGATGGTTGATGGGATTCCCCAGGTAGGCGTACATCAGTTTCTTGCCCGTGGGCTTGTCCGTGCCGCCGTTGGGCTCGACGGTCACGAAGACCGAATTGAGCGCTTTCAGCAGGTTCGGGTCTTCCACCTTGAGCGCCCAGCGCGACTGCGTCCGATCGTCCAGATACAGCACGCCGAGACTTACGGCCGTCTGCTTGGCGTTCTCCCGCAGCCCCCAAGCTTGGAATGAGACGTTCTTTACCTTGATCGAATCGAGGTCATAGGCGTAGAAAATCAGACGTTTTCCCTCGGTCAGGAAAATCCGCCCGAAGGGACGCGCCTCGCCCCGTGCGTCCATGTCATGAACATCGATGATGTGGAGATTGCGGGCGGCCATGACATCCCGAATGTCCCGTCCAGCCGCGAGCAGCTCCTGTTCTCGTTCGAGTGCGGACTGTTGGCCTTTGAGCTGATTCGAGAGTCCGGTGATCCGCAGTTCGGAGGCGGCGAGCTGGGCCTCTTTTTCGGACGCACTGCTCCGCAACTGCTGGAGCTCGTTGCGCAAACCGTCGAGCTCCTCGTCGCCGCCGGCGGCCCGCTGCATCAGAACATCGTTCTCGGATTTCAATCGGCCGATCTCGATTTGAAGGGCTGCAATCCCAGCCGCATCCTGTTGATGTTGCGACTCCAATCGAGCCGCATGTGCGGCGGCATCGGCAAGTCGTTGTTCGAAACGTTCCGCATTCGTCGTCTGTGGCGCCGCCCCGGCCGTCCCGATCACTGCATTTCGCAAGCGGGTCGCCTCCGGGGACTGCAGGAGTTGCGCCCGCAGCGTTTCGTTTTCGTGTTTTCGAGCTACGTCGTAGCGGACCGCAACCCCTAGGGCCGCAACCAAGCCCAGCAGCGCGGCAGTCAACACGCCCGGGCGGGTGATTCGCGGGAGGGCGGCGCAGCGCAGCTCCTCGAGCGTCTCCAAGACGCGTCGACGAAAACCGACGGGGCCGCGCATCGCCTCTGCGGAAATCCGCAGACCTTGCTCGGAGGCCCGCTTGAGGGTGCTCTCGCGAAATGCCACGCTCGGAGCCGGCACGGAGCCTGCAAGGTTGCGGTCGACAAGCGGCAAGTGATCGCTGGCGATTTCGAGAAATTCAAGATAACTGGCTTGGCAACTCGGGCACTCGTTGAAATGAGCCTTCAATTCGGCCAGTTCCGCGGCCGAGAGATCTCCGACCACGGCGAGGCTGCCCAACTGCTTGAAATATTCATGTTCCGGCATCGGGAATCTCCTGTCCTCTCGGAAGCGCCTTCCGCGCGAAGCCTTCCTGCATGACTCGACGGAGTTTGTCGATGCCTCGGTAGTAGCGGTGCCGCACGCTCTCGAGGCTCGTGCCGGTTTTCGCCGCCACTTCGCGCATCGTGAGCCCGTCGAAGAAAACCAATTCCAAGACTCTGCGCTGCAGCGGGTCCAGCCGCCGAAGCATCTGCCGGATCAATCGTTGCGACTCATAGGGAGTCAGTTTCGGACTGATCCATCCTTCGGTAGCGGAGGCGGGGTCCGGGAGCTCCTCCCTGTCGTCGATGGCATCGGCCTGGCGCAGATTGAGATAGCGGCGGCGGTTGAGGCTGCGGCGGTAGGCCGTTCGCGCGACCCACATCTTGGTACTACCCTTGGCCGCGTCGAATCGCACCGCGGTTCTGCACAGCTCCAAAAAGACTTCCTGTGCAAGATCCTCGGCTTCCGAGGAATCATGCAAAATACGGTACGCAATCCTGTGCACCAAGTGCCCGAAGCGATCCAGCAGAACCGCCAGGGCGTCGCCGTGCCCCGCAGCCAGATGCGTCATTAACTGGTCGTCCCTGAGCTCGCCGAGTTGCGCGTAGCTTAGCCCACAGGGCTCCCTTGGGTTCAGGCTCGAAGACATCACTGCGTACTCCACCTCCGTCCCGACAAATCTCCACGTTGTGCCCTTCAGCGAGCGAAAAGCACGGCTTGAAACGCTTCGACCATTTCCGGATGCTTGATCGCCAAGCAACAATATACTGTCGCTGACGGCGATCGGGCCGAACTTTTTCTGAGAATATTTCACTTCGGCGGTGGCGCAACTCGGTCGACTTGCGGGTAGCCGCAATCCCGCCGCGAAACAACAGCGATTCGGCAGGACCCTCCGGCGCACGCACGAGTGCGGATCGAGGTTCCGACGAAACGGATCATGGCGAAACACTCCCGAACATCGCGAATCGCTCGATCGGACTTCCCTTCCCTGATATGAACGTAGGGCGCAGGCGGCTCGACCCGTACTTCCTCGCTGCGGAGCTGAAAGATTTCACCGGGGCGCAGCCCCATCTCGACCATGATCATGGCCACGTCCCAGAGAACCGGCGCCGCTGCCTTTAGATATTTTCGTTCCTCATCGAAGGAAAGGGTTCGCTCTCTTCCCTTTTCATGCAAAAACTCCACATGGCCGCCGAAGAAGGGACTCTTCTGGATCAGTTCTTCCTTCACAGCAATGCCAAGGATCTGCCGCAAACAGGGCAGGTCTCAGTTGATCGTGGCGGGACTCCGTTGCTGTTCGAGTCGCGTTTCTTTGAAGGCCCGGATCATTTCAGGCGTGATCTCATCCAGATATTTCCTGCCAAAGATCGGTTCCAAGTTACGGACGCAGCTCAAGTAGGTGCGATGCGTCTTGCCGCGACGTTCTACTTTGACGGTATGAAGAAAACGCTCCACAAAGTCCCGGAACAAAGGAATCTGCTTCTTGGGAAGGATTCCTGCGCGTCTTTGGGCCAGTTCTGCCCTCTTGATGCACTCAACGCGTCTAGCAACGGTCTTGTTTCGCAGGTGAGTTGCGGCCTGATATCTTCGTCCTTCGAAGTAGAAGTCGTAGTAGTAATACGGAGAGCTGGGTTGCTTGTAGATGGTCATTGGGCACTCCAAACGGTCAAGTTCTGAATCAACTCGCGAAGGGGGACCTGGATGCGAGTGGATACTGCTCCCAAAGCGAGCGGCTGCTTTTTGGGAAGGGCACAAGAAATCTTCATCCCTGTTTTAGAAGATTTGTTGGGAGGAACCGAAAAAGCAGAAGACGCGAAGCTGCCGGGCGCAGGAATTATCCCGAAGCAGTGCCCAATGGAGAGGGTGAGAACGGAGATAATGGACCGAAACGAGTCTTATCGGTGGTGGCGGGAACCGGACTGACAGATGGAAAGACATACTGCAGCGCATACGTCTTAAGTGAATGGAAGGTAATTGGTGAAGCCACTCCAGCGCACTGGGAGCTGGAGGTGGACGGTGCGCGATACGGAAGGGCGCATAAGTCGATCATGGCGAATCCAGAGGAGTGCGTCAAAAGTGAAAAAGAGCACGTTTATGGCAGGTCGCCCGCGCCATGTTCTTATACTGCGGGGGCCACATACATCAATTTGCTTTAATGTCCACGCGGAGCCTGGTGCCGCGGATAAACTGCTCTAGGTCGCTTCGGATTTTTTGTGTGCGCTCGGTAAAAAGTGCCCGCAACGGCCCAACCGGGGTGTTAGCAGAATCAACCTGCTGCATGCTCAGGTCGAGTGCTGTCGCCCACTCTTCAAGGCTAAGTTGACCGGTTTTGAATTCGTGCACACCTTCTAGAAACTTCTTCAGTGGCATATTGCTTTTTGAGATGTTGAAATTCTTTTCCAGCAGCATACAGTTCCCCAACTCGTTTACCACGGGTAGCAGCCCTTCGATGCTCTCTGCTGCCGCGCCGCCCACATTGTCCTTGAGCGCCGCAAGCTTTGATTCCCACAGATTGAAGGCCACTATGTGGTCGACATCAAGACGGTTCTGGCGCCGACGCTCTTGTCGTAATGCTAGCTTTGCCTTTTCCCAACGTTTCTCGTCCAGTCGGTTCCAGACCCACAGCGCCGTGTAATAAGCACGAACTTCTTGCCGATCATCGGCGTTGATGCTCATAAGCCCGCTTACTGCTTGTTGCTCAATGGCCTTCAGTTCAGATTCGAGTTGTTGCCTCAGGTCGGAAACGGCGCCGGCTACGTCCGCCTTTTTGGTAATGGTCTGAGCGCAGACGGCCAGCCGGGTAGCGTAGCCTCCAAGGCTTTCGGCGCTTGCCGACGCCCACACGCCCGCCCACTGCGAGCAGATCAACCAGCGATCCATCAGTAGGTCCAGCGCCTCAGCGAGACTCTTCTCTAGCGAGTCCTTCTCCAACTCCTTCAGTTTGCGTTCGCCGCGCCAGCGGAGTGCTACAAAATACCAAGCCCAAAGATAAGCCAGTGCATTCACGGACTGGTAGTGCTCGCCGAATCGCAGCCCTCGGTCCCTTGCTTGTTCACAGAGTTTCCTGGCCGCTTCTTTGACCAGCGCCCAATTGTCGGAGACATTGGCCGCCATCGGGCGGATAGCCTCACCTTTCATCAGATCGTCGTTATTCAACAACCTGCCTGAATTGAAGGAAACGGACCAGACGAAACTCACTGCGGCGACCACGTCTTCAACGGAGATCGGCACGAGAAGTTCTTCAAGGTCGCGCGTCAGTTCTTCGATGCATGCTTTGGCGCTTTGGTTCTGCGTGCAGATCGTGTTCCAGCCAACTTTGAGCCAGGCGAAAGTGATGTCCTCGCGAGTCAGTGTGCGGCCAGCAGTGTTGAGTCGCGTGAAGATATTGACCACCGCATCGCTGTAGGAATTGCGTGACCCCAGCGCCTCTTCGTACTCTGCCAATTCGAGGTAAGTCACGCGGGTTTGCTTTACGTCCTTTAGAGCCATCAGAAGAGCGCCAATTGGTCGTTTCTGGCGTTCTCGCAGATCTTCTGAAACACCATGTTCTTGAAGAATGGAGTTCGCAAGTTCCTCCGCATAATAAGAATCAATGCCCGCCTGCTCCGGTGCCGCCTCCCAAAGCCTTGATAACCGCACAAATTGTCCAGCGCTGCCAGATGCTTTATCTAGCGGATCTTTGTAGTTCGGAGGTTTGTCCAATTTTGACTGGCCGTTCGCGCCATCTGTGACCACCCAACGAAGGACGGCTGCGTAGTCAACTGCTGTAGCCCTCTTTGTCCTGGCATAGGCTTCTGCAAGCGCGACTACATCGACACACAAGCAACCCAGCGACCAGTGAGGACGCCCCCGAGGTCCGCGTGGTTTTGAACCACTGAGGTGCTCGTGCCATCTACGATCAAGAAGTTTGAACCCCCACCCGTCTCCGCCAAACGCAAGCAGCAGGCTCTGGACACGCTGTTGGCCGTCCAGCACCATTTGAAACGCAGCGGGTGGGTGTTTCATGCTTATTAGATCCCCGTCACCGTCGCCAGTCCGATCGACGATTCGCCAGAATGATCGCGCCAACTCTCGGGCAGGGTCGTCGTGCCTCACTTTCCACGTAAGCAGAGTTCCGAACGGCCAGCCGCGTATGAGCGAATCGACCAGAACAACCACTTGAGTCGGTTCCCAGATATACGGCCGTTGCAGGTCGGGTATTAGGAGGGTGGCATCCTCGCTCTTGCCCGCCATTGCGAGCAGATCCTTGAGGGGGCGGTGTTGATCGCTATAGAAGGTCGCCATACGGGGCAGTTTAGACTTCCCCCCTCGCTAGCTCTAGGGAAACCGTAATGGCTGTTAACAAGGCATACACCCCTCAATTCGTGCGTTTGAATGGATTTTTTCGGGGAACCTACCTTCGCGGGTTTCCCCGCGAGAATTTTCAATGGATTGGCATAATCGCAGCGAGAATCGCTATGCTGGCGCTCTGGACGTATTCCAGAGATTCGACCAGTGTCTGCTGGTCACCGGAATACAGTTGAATGTAATCAGCGGAGCCGTGCGCTTTCAGGCCGATGGCTTCACAGACTACGAATGCGACCGCCTCCGCTTCGGTTTCGCGGACGCGCTTCGTCGTCTCGCTGCGTCGTTCTTGGCCGTGCATGAGCGCGTGCGCCGTCTCGTGCGCCAGGGTGGCAAATTCCTCGCTGGGAGTCTGGCCGGGCAGAAGCACGATCTTTCCAGGCGAGCACTGCCCCTGCGCGGGATAGATCGCGTCAGAATACTCAATCTCAATGCCACGCTGAGCAACGAATTGCTTCAGTCGATCCGCATAACCTGCCGGGTCGCCCTGGGTGGTGCCGAGTTCAGGAAGAGGTTGACCGTCCGTGTCGGCCACATCGAATACATAGACCGCGCGAAATCCCACTACACCCTTTTCATTCTCGTCCGTGGAGTTGGTCTCTGCATTTTCCCTCTTCGCCAAGATGGGTGCGAGAATCAGGATTCCCTTCGCACCTTTCTTTACAAAACGCCCTAGTTGTTTCCAAGTCTGGAAGCCTGCGACGTGGGGGGCGTCCCGTCTCTGCGATGCGATGAGCATAACATTGTGGAGAGAGTAGCGACGGAACCGCGCCATCGCGGCGAGATATTCTCTCAGCGTCTCACTGTGGCCCCTTTCCAGAGCCTGAGTGAGTTGCTCGATGGCATTGCTGACGATCTGTTTTGCTTCTTCGACTTTCATCTTTTCTGTCCTCCTGTTTCGGGGAGTCCTTGCTCCCTTCACCCCACACAGAGGGAGCGAGGACGCGAAACAGGGGACAGAAGCGAAGAGATTGGCGCGTCCAGGTCGGAACGGGCCGCACGCGCGAGTGATACCGATTCTTGGTGGCGCGAGCCGTGCTAGTGGAGACCGTCCGCGTGAGCCTACACGCCGGGGCGCAGGCAGTTCGGAGCGGCGAAAGGAGGAGAGTGAATCAGATCATCGCTGAGGCTATGTTGGTCGGATCGGCAGGCGAATAGGACATTGCTCGAAAGAATCAAATGCTTCGCGCAGCATTCGTTTTTGTGCTGCGGACGCACAACTACTCGCGTCTAAGTCAGAGATGAGCACCACCATTACACCTGAAGTGTGCGGGTAAGGGCTTTGCGGATGCGGGGTACGAGCCGCCTCATCTGAGTCTCACTGGAAATGTTGAAGTCGCGCCAGCCCGAGGCGTCCTTGATACTGACGTGAAGATGCTTCTTTCGAGGTCTCATTCCAATGAAATTGCGCGTGAGGCGGTAATAGATTGCGTAGCGTCCGTGTGGGGAGGACCTAATACGGCGCTTCATGCGCATGATTTTCGAGTCCAGTTTAACTGCCAACATGCAGACATTCCGATTCGACGCTTGGTGGTCCAAGACCCCCTTCAATTCCGGACTGGTCGGCAACCCTATCGGGACATCAACCCGCACCGCGCGACAGAGGTCAAAGTCTTGCACTCCATAGACCCGAATGTAGTCTTTACACTGGTTGTACTGGTTTACTCGAATGATCCCGACGCTCTTCAGATCCCGCTTGATCAGCCGCAACATATCAGGCTGAAGACACGCAGCCTCCCTGAGAGCCACATAGAAGCGCACTGGGACCTTCCCAGCTTCAACGAAGCGTGCCCCATGAATCCAAAATGGCTCTCGGCTATATCCTGATTTCGCAAGAGCACGCTCAAAAGCAGTGAGAAACAGTTCGCCTGCCTCGTAGATCATTGCTTTGTACGCAAGGATTTGGCCAAACGTCTGACCCACCCCAACTGGGCGGGCAGTCCGTTTGCACTCAACGATATAAAACTCTTCTGTGTCAGGAGAGAAGCCAACGACATCGAACTTGGGGCCGCCGAAATTCAACTCCCGAACTGTCACGCAACCGTACTTCCTCGCGATGTATTTCTTCACGATGGCTTGGTAGAAGGACTCCTGATGTTTCTTGCCGCTTCTGCGTCGTTTCATGTTCTGCCTCTTCAAAAGCCTCGTGGGTTTTGTCTTGCCAGCAAGTAGCCCCGCGTCACGCAGATTTCACGCCAAGATTCGCCGTCAATCGGAGGTTGGCTCAGGGCACGGATTCGGCAAATCTCACTCCAACAGCAATTCCGTGTAAGCGCCTCGGCGGGCAGAGAGCAGCGGTGCAGGTCGGCGAGTAATTCTTCTTGGGAGAAGTGTCCGCACCGTATCCGCCCCTCGTGAACGCTACCTGGCGTATGGAGAGACGTTGGCTCAGCAGTCGCGGCGTCAATTCCGTTCTGCAGAATTCGTTGGACGGCCTCAGAATGTAGTTTTATGGATCGGTCGTCACGCGTCAGTATGAAAAGGTCGCGCCGATTCTCTGCCACTAAATGCAGAACGTCTTTGTCCGAATTGGGGATGCGGAAAGCGAGTTGGCCAAAAGTCAGAAACTCACCGGGCTGCTTTAGGAATTGCCGGACCATTTCACGGATCATTTGGGTTGCAAGTCGGTCCCAATCCATGTTCCCTCTTCACTTGAACTGCAAGCCGGCCCAAAGGTATTGGCTCTTGCCGCGGAGGTGGAAGCGTTCGCGAGGGACGTTGAGCTTGCCTCGCACTTTGCTCAGCTTGCCGGGGACGGGCTTCTTGAGTTTTTTGTCAAGTTCGTCGTAGGGAGTGCCAAACGGGAAGCCTTCGGGAACCGTCTCTTCGTCAACGACCTCGCGGAATTTCTTCTTGAAGTTAGCGAAGTCGGCGGCAGGCGGAGCGGCCGTGGGAGAAGGCTCGCCATTTTCTTCCGCCTTTTCGCGGGCCTTCTCGTATTCGAGGCGTGCATATTCTTCGGAGGCGACAGACCAGGCAGCTTGAATGCGCGAGTCTTTCCAGAGGGCTTCGGCCCATTCGTCGAATTCCACCGGGCCGCCGTTCTTCTTGTTTTCGAGCCACGATTCTGCCTTTTCACGGAGCCACCATTCGAAGGCGTCAACGAATTCAGCGGCATAAGCAATCGGGCCACAGCGCCACTGATTCCCAACCTTCCATTGCTCTTCCCAGCGGCGCTTATAGACAGGCTGTTCGATGCGCCGGATGTGCTCGTTATCGCGAATCGCTGCAAGGCGTGTTTCCCAAAGCGTTCTGCGGCATACAGGCCACCCAGGAGGAATCAGCTTGACGGCCTGGTCATAATTTCCTTCGGTCATGGCCCACAGCACAAATGGGCGTTGCTCGCGCTCCAGGCGGTCCGGTTCCAGTTCAGCTTGAGCCGCCGGGTGATCCTCGGGCAAGAGCCCATAGGCGGCATAGACGAGCCAATCCATTTCTTCCTGAAGCGCGATCATCAGCGCGCGACAGCGGTCGCGGATGGTTTGCGCCTGCCGATACGCCTGCCGAAGTTCCGGCGTACTCTCAAACGGTTTCCCCAATTCCTTATCCGGCGCTGCATACCCTGGAAGCTTGCTGTTCCATGCCTGATATGCCTCGGCGGATTTCTCAAAAAGTCTCAGCAGGAATAGGTTGGGTAACCTCTCTCCATGTTCCGAACAGGAGCCCGACAAGGTGGATAGTTGTGTCGCTAGACTGTTTGAACTCCCTTGTAGTGCGTTGGCTAGGCTCCCAGGAACCGGTAGTTGTCTTATCTTTCCAGCTGCGAACTCAAAACGATCACGTTCTTCGTCTTCGCCGGCGCCTTTGTTGAAGGATACCTGCTTCAACCAAAATAATGCTGCAGCCGAATTCAAAAGGCCCGCAGTCAGGGAAAATGATTCTTGGGTCTCTGCGTTGAGGATTATCACAGGAGCGGTTTGCGTGAAAAGCGTTCCGCCGCCATGTAGCTTGAAATGTGAATGAGTCGATATCTCTGGGTAAACGATCGAGGTTCGTGCCGTGATCTTCTCAACGGACATTTGGTGAAAACGAAACCATGGTTCCCCAGCTTCGTCGTATGTCCTGCCTCCGAAGGTTGCGCGACAACCCAATTCCGGTCGAAATATCCGAAGGTACTTGAAGAGTCCGGAGCTCTTATCCTCAGCGGAGAGATTCCAATACTCGTCATATGGCCTTAGAACATACGAGTAGCTCAGCAAACTCCAATTGCGAATCTGATCCCCGATGACCACGGGTGCAAGTCCTGTTATCTCGATTTTGTTTCTTCTTGCTGAATGCCCCGAGATGAAAAACACCTCGTCTTTGTGGGTGTCAAACATACTTCCAAATGCTCTTGCAAACCGTGAAAGGGGGTCATCGGAGCGTTCAATAATCTCCAATGTCGGGCTACTACTGGCGTCCATCCGCCAAGGCCAAACTGCCATTTCACCGCGACTCCTATCTGCAACGACGACGCGGGTGTCCGAAAAGCCGGGCTGGTCGTGTTGTCCCGAAAGAGTTAGCCAGAGCGGGCTTTCCTCAGGGGGCGTGCGCAAGTCGCCACCTCCTGGGAGTATCGCGGCAACACGGATGCAGGAGCCTAATTGTGGGGAACGATTGGCACCAAACACAATGCAGGTCGGAGTCCCGTGCCCAGGAAACAACAGGCCGGAACAATCGACAACTTTCTGGAGCTCGATTGTTGGAAAGTATTTTTGGACAAGCGGCGCCCCGAATTCTCTCTTTGCAAAAGCGTTTGAAGCGATGACACCAAGTTGACCGTTCGCCCGCAGAAGCCCAAAACCCAACTCGAAAAAGGGACAAAGTAGTTGGTATGTCTTATGACACACTCGGGGCCACCGTTCTCTCCACATCTCTCGTTTCTCGGGATTGCGCGCGGTGACAAAAGGTGGATTGCCAACGATGATGTCAAAGCCGCACTTTGAGGCATTACTGCCTGCAAAGATTCCCGGAAAATCTACGTACCAGACAAAGTTGAAGGGACTATCGAAGTCGGCGCCTTCGAGTTTACGCAGCTTGACGTAAAACTGGCTATCGAACTCGCGTTGCGCGAGCTTTTCAAGCTCTTTCCGGTCCTTGTCGATCTTGGCCAAAGCTTCCTGAAGCCGTTCCTTCTCCTGCGCCAGGCGCTTGCGCTTGGCGGCCGAGGATTCGGTCTCGTCGTGAAATAGCGTATCGAGCGCAGATTCGTTCGTGTCCAAACCTTTCAATTCATCTGCGAGGATGCGGCGGCTTAGGTCCAGTCGCTTTTCAAGAATCTGCAGGCGAAGCTTCTTCTTTCGTTCGGCACGCTTGGCTTGGTGCAACTGTTCGCCTAACTTGGCGATGGTCTGAAACTCTGGGGCGTAGCGGCTGGCCTTTTCCGGCATGATGACGATGGGGACGCCCGAAACGTGGTCATGCAGGCTGTCTCCACGATGGAAGTTCATTTCCAGGTTGGGAAGTTGGGAGATGCCGTCAATCGCGCGACTGAATTGTGTTTTGTCGGCCTCAAAGGGGTCGAGACCCAGGTCGTAGTCCACTACCAGACTTAGCCATAGGCGCAAGCGGCAGATTTCGATGGCTTGCTGTTGGATGTCCACCCCGTAAAGGCAGTTCTGGACGATGTCTTGCTTCGTCTCTTGAAGCCACTTCGAGCCTTCGCGGCGAACTGGGTCCACATATCCATTTGCCGCCGATTCCAGCACGCGGCGCAGATTCACCAATTCGTGAAGCAAACCCACAGGGAACGCTCCGGAACCTACGGCAGGGTCGCAGCACTTTAACGGCCTGGTGAGTTCTCGGATCTGAATAGCCTGTTCCGGGGTGATCGTCTTCCGGAGTGTTTCCAACTCTTCTTCGTCGAGTCCATCGGAGGCATCAATGGCAAGGAGGCCTCGGAGTTTCGGACCCCAGCCGTCCTTTTCCTTTCCACCGAGGGGCGGGAGATGGTTTTTCAGGTACTGAAACAACACTTCCTGGCAAATGAAGTGAACGACGATGCGCGGTGTGTAATATGAGCCGGTAGCCTTGCGTTTGTCCGGTGCGGTGGCGTCGGGATCGGCCTGTTCGGCGTGGAGGACGATGGACTCGAAGACTTTGCCGAGCATCTCCGGGTCAACGGCAACTTCTTGATTGAGCGGAGTATCCTCGGTGACGGTGAAATTGAACGCTTCGAGTAGTTCGTGGAATACGAATTCAAACGTGCGATTGCGGACCTTGAGCGGAGGGTTCATCTTCCGAGAATCGTTTGGTTGCAGGAATTCGTCATCGTCGAACAAGCCGCCATTCAGAAACGGGATACCGGCCAGCCTTCCGCCGGACGAGCCTGGCGGCGTGCTCAACGCCCAGAAGGCCCGGTCCAGAAACTCCTTGTAGTACGTGAAGGAATCCGGCTTGGCTACGTATTCGTCGAAATGGCGGGGCAAATAGCGCCGGTCCTGATTGAGCCAGCCACGATTTTGCAGGAAATACAGGAAGATCAAGCGCTCCAGAAGCAGTTGGGCTTGCGTATAGGCGTCTGCGGACTTCAGGTTCTGAAATTTCTCCAGATCGCCCTTGATTTGTTCGAGGGCGTCGTCGAAGCGCTTGAAGAAGTCCTTCGTAAGGCGTTCTTTGTCAAAAGCCTTGGCCCAGTCGGCGACCCAGGCTTCCGCATTTTGTGGATCGGCGGGCCACTCCAAAGCAGGCAGGTTGAATTCACAGACAGTGCGGCTGGATTTCTCCGGCTCCCAACCAAACGTCGTAAGGCGAGAGCCGCGGGAGTCACCAAATTTGGAGCGGAAGTAAGCGAACTTGTAGCGCTCCCATCGGTGCGTGCAAATAAAGAGCAGATGGTCGCGCTTCCAGGAAGGGAGAGAGGCATCTTTTCGGCGTGAAGCAACCAAAGCCCGAAGAATCCTGCGAAGAACACCGGCCAACCCTGTGCCAGTGGTGAACGCGTCTGGATTCTTGAACTCCAGGACGAAGATGCCCCAAGGCTGTCCGTGCTGTAGCGGCTGGATTTGCCAAGCGCGACCGTCAACCACCTGACGCTCAAGCCCGGAGACTTTGAGTTCCTCTGCCGACCACGAATAGGCGATTTCCTCCACCTGGCCGACGCCTCCAATCGGCCAGTCGAGGGTTTCATGCAACAATTTCTGAAAAAAAGACTGCTGGTCGCGACAGTTCGCGAGTGCGGCTTCAATACGCTGGGCAAGAGACATTCCGACGCACCCTGTTCGCCAATGTGCTTGATTGCGGAGGAGCCTAGGGCCTAAGAAATCTCCAACCAAGCCTTGAGCTGGGCCTTCACACCTACCGGCGCCTGTACTCTCTTAAAGTAGGTATTCTTGATGTACTTTTCGACTTCAGCACGAATTTCTGAAAGCGTCTTGTCTTGAATGACACGGTGGCGAGGCGTATCGGGCTTGCAGCGAATGACACCGACAATTTCACTTGGTTCTTCGAGGATTCTCTGTGTCTGGAGGTCGAAGAGATACCAGCGTGTGTAGCCTGCATCTTGAGTCCAGGCCGATTCCTCCGCAGGAGCTTGGTCGCGGCTCGCGGCGCTCGGCGCTGGAAGCGCGTAACAAAAGAAAATAGCCTGCGCACCGGAATTCGGATGTTGTTTTCCGCTAAAGACTTTGCCTGGAAGGGAAGACAGCCGCTCCGCCAACCCAGGATTCTCCAAGAGCAACTTCTGATACTCCAAATGCATGGCTTCGACGGGCGTTGTCGTACCCTCGTAGCTGTGGTTGAACTCTTTGAGAGCCTCGAAATCATCGTCTGGAGTCAAGAGTTTCTTTCCTTCGATGCCAAAAGTCTTCGAAATGCGGAGAGTTTTGTGAGCAACGTTGCGATAAAGGCGCAGCAAATTATCAAGCTCGTCGGGGGGCAGGAAATTCCAAAAGGCAACTGTGCCGCGAATCTCGCGTTGGTCAGGATGATCGCGCAGGATAGCTTTCTCGGTTTCGGAACTCAGCCGGCGGTCCACGCGGCCAATGCGTTGCATTAGGCGCACTGGATTCCAGTGGATGTCGTAGTTGATGATTCTCGTCGCATCCTGGAGATTGAGACCTTCCGAGAGAACGTCTGTCGAAATGAGTATGCGTGTCTCTGGCAACGCCTCTTTAGCAAGTTCTGGGCTTGAGGAGCCGTTGTAGTAGGGGGCGAATTGACGAATGATCTCTTCACGGTCCCGTTTTACGGCACTATCAACTTCGTCCACTCCATCGACCCCGGCTTTGGCGAGCTCCTGTTTGAGGTAGCGCGCCGTCGCCATGTACTCGCTGAAAATCAGGACTTTGTGCTTGATCAAGACAGGGTCCGACTTGAGGAGCTTCTTTAGGGCTTGCAGTTTGTCGTCATGCGAAGTCTTGAACTGACGCAACTCATTCAGGAATTCGGCCAGCTGATCGAGGTCGTCAAAGCACTCGTCGAGAATCTCCTCGACCTTGTACTCATTGTGACTGAGTTCCTCGACATCCTCCAACATCTCATCTGTAATCAGGTCCTCGTCGGTGTCTTCCTCTTCACCGAAGAACTCGCGCTGGCTCTCCCGAACGTAGCCAATGAGATCACCATATCTTGTAAGCCATCGGTCCAGCCGTTTCTTTTCGTGGTCGGTCTGTGAGTGCTTGGTCACCCAAGTCAGAAGCTTGAGAAGCAATGTGTCGCACGAAGCCTCGAATGCCCGAGCAGAGCTCTCAAAACGCTTCAAGAATTGAACACGTATCAGACTGACGACCTCTTTCTGGCGACCTTCCTTAAGAGGGTCAATGCTGGTGTCTGGGCCTTTGTAATACGCCAGCGGATAGTAAGTCGCCAGAGAGAAGAGCGGCTTCTCCTTGCTAAAAGCTCTCTCAATGAGTTCAAGAAGCTTGCCGTACGTCTTCTTTATTGAGTAATTCGCGACGCGAGGATCTTCTCGTGTGGGAAAGATGGCCTGTTTTCCATTGTGGTGGAGTTGGCTCTGCTTCACATAAGCGCGGCTACGCTGGACAACGAGCGCACGAAAGAGTGCATCGTTCGAAAGCACCTGATCTGCCTCCACCTGGTTCGTCTCCATGCCTTCGACGCCAACCTCTTTCTGGAGAACCAGTCGCTCCAGCTCATTTTCCATTTTCCGGAAGTGGCCTGGAAGAGAATGAATGCCAAGCGGCGCGTCTTTGAAATAGTCCGCTTGACGCCGCGTGAACAGCTCAATCATGTGTTGGAGGTCAATAAGGCGATTGTTGACGGGAGTGGCCGTCAGAAGATAGAGCTCCTTGCCCTCGGCGATATCAAAGAATTTCCAGTAGCGGGACTTTTCTTTGAGCCCTGGGTTTCGGAAGTGATGCGCTTCGTCAACCACAATTGCGTCCGCCATCTCTCTTACGCGGTCGAGCCGGCGCTGGTAGTCCTCTCCGCGAAGAAGATCGGTGTGATTGAAAATCACGAGATTGCTGAAGTCCCCCCCAACGTGGGGTAGGTATCGGCGAAGCGCACTCTCCCAGACAGAATCCCTGGCAGCCTTGGGGACAAATAGGGCAACGCGCTTGCGTTCCAGCTCAACGAGACGCTCAATGAGCATCAGGCCGACAAAAGTCTTACCCAATCCCACGCCATCGCAAAGGAACGCGCCCTTATACCGGCGCGCAATCTTGATCAGCGCTCCGTAGCCCTCACGCTGATATTGGTCCAGGACCGAGTATGCACGGGACTTTGTTCTTTCCCATTCGTCAACAGTCAATTCGTGGCCGCGAAAGAATTCCTGCAGAGCTTTTGCATAAACTTCGAAGGGTGTGTAATCCCGAGTATGTCGCTCAATGGTCTTTAGAATCTCTGGGGTTACGTCTTCGGCTTCCTTCCAATGTTCCTCGTACCACTCTTGAAGGACCGTGACCGGTCGGCCGGTGATTTGGACGTTCAGTTCGATGTTCTCGTGTAGTCCAGGAAACGTAAAATTCGAGGAGCCGACGAGGGCGCTGGAGCCCACTACCTCAAGTCGCGCATGGGTGATGTACGCCTTGGCGTGAAACTTTTCCTTACGGTATAAGCGACATTCGATCTTGCCCGAGCGAATCGCCTCGACAATCGCTGGGACACCGACAAGGAAGTCATTCTCTTCCTTCACTTTCTCAATACTTTGATCCAGCTTGTTTGCGGCTTGGCTTAGGCCCTGAGTGAATGCACTCTTCGTACGCAGCGAGACCTCATCACCCATTAGAATCCGAATCTTGTCGACCTTGTGCCATTCATCTTTGAGCGACAAAAGCGAGCCAATTTCGAAGTACCCGGTTGCGACGTCAACCGCCTTAGAAATCTGACACCAGTCGTGCAGGTAACGAATTACCTTCCAGTCTTCATCGCTGTTATCTACGATGAAGAGTTCACTCCCGGTTTGGCTTGTGCGCTTGGGCAAGTTGTTTGTATTCTCAGAAGAACCCGCTCCGAATGTGATTCACACCCCGAGGACTCTCTCAGGTGGGGATTATAGCCTCGCAAGACGGTTTGCCAAAGCAGTATGCCCGCGCCGCTTCTCCGAGCGATCACCGCCGCTTGATTACGGGTTTGACACATGAAGTCCAATGGTCGTGGGAGTGGATGTGAAAACGAATCTATGGTGACGTGGGCCTAGGCTGGAGACGCTCGGGGTGCGAGACACAAGTGGTCGTCCACTCGATGACTGCAACCGTGCTGGCCATTAGGCTCAGAATCGAATGCATTACGGAAATCGCACGCAGGGAGTCGCAGGGTCAGCTTCGTCGCTGAAAGCGAGCTTGAACTCATGCAGACTCGCAACGCGAAAGTCGGCGGGGCCGAGTCCGCACCAGGTCTCGACTGCGAATGTTGTGGTGTTAGCGGGAATTCGCAGGGTCATGCTGTGGCCGCGGGGGTGGTAATGAAAGAGTGCGATTTCGGAAAGTTGCCTCTCGACAAAACCGTATGGTATCCAAAGGCGGGAGAGAGGTGATTGGTCTCGGAACGCGAAGTGCCACACCTGTGGCTCGCCGAACGTCCGCGGTGGAGCGGTAACTGAAAACCTTTGAAAGTAGTTCCGCCCAACTTTTGCCGTGTGACAAAAGGGTACGACAGTCCACGTTCTCTTGAAGAACCGAGACGATATCTCGCTGTTCGGCCAATCTTCACTAGGAACTACGAAGGCCGCGAGCCACTGCAAATCTTGTGTCAGTGGGTTTGAATGAGTTGTGCCAATGCTTCTCACTAATGCTCGGCAGAGTGCAGCATAGGCCTTTGGTGTTATCTCAAACAGAGCAAACGGGTCGAGGTCGAACGTCCCCGCTAATGCCAAGACGAGTTCGGGTGCAATCGGCGATTTGCCGCTTAACCACCGCCAGACTGTCGTCCGGTTGGGCACACTAGTCGACAGAGGCCACTGCCGAGAAAATCCGGGGAAGCCCTGCAATTTGGTCCGCATCAAACCCTGGAGTACAGACTGGCGCAAAGTGAACATTGACCGAAAATGTTGCATGGACGGTGGCTAAATGCAACACCAGTGATAACCGGAGAGGCTAGGATGATCATGAGCCCTAGCTGCAATTCACGGGTACGAAAGGTGGAACGAAATGGGAATCTTGAGCGATCTGTTCTTCGGCGGAGAAAAAGAGGGGCATGGCGACGGGAGCACGACGGAACGCTTTTCGGATGGGACATCCATAACGCGTAATTCTGACGGGACCACCAGGGAGTACACGACTCACGAAACGGCGCTACCGCTAGGCATTGGCCACAAGATAACTGTGACCCACGATGGAGAAGAAAATGTGACAAACGCGCAGTGGGGATGGGGTAATCACAAGAAGAAGTAGAGGGCCTAGCCTCCAGACCCGGAGGGCTTGAAGTTTCAGTAGTAATTAGGCATGCTCTTGGCTGTCCCACAACAGCGGAGTTTGTACGGTCCCCAGATAGTGAACAGCGCGGCGTCATGTCTGACCCATTCAGACTTTTCGGACGATTGATTCTTGCCAGATTCAGAATCACTGGCTATCTGGTAACTGGGGCCGCCGAGTCGGCTTGGTACATCGCGCACGGCAGGCGGGACCTAGTCGGCCAAGTGATCGGCGATTTGGGACGAGGCATCACGAACGCGCTCTCTAGAGTCTTCGGAGATTAATACTGCGCGTCCCGCTTTGTACTGCAGTTGGTGGGAGATCTGTAGTCTTTAGAGAAGAAGGAGGAGAAATGGGACTCGCAGAACAGATTGAGATCGGAAATCCAACTCAGCCACACTGCGCCACGGTGCTTCTGCTGGATACGTCAGGGTCGATGGACGGTGACAAGATTGCACGCCTGAATGAAGCATTGCGCGCTTTTAAGGAGGAAACAGCGGCAGACGAACTAGCTCGGAAAAGAGTTGACCTTGCCGTCCTTACCTTTGGTGGCGCGGTCAACGTAGCCCAAAACTTTTGTTCAATTGAGGACTTCGAGCCGACCACACTCTCGGCGGGCGGTGGCACCCCGTTAGGGGAGGCAATTTTGAAGGCTGCTGACATGATCGACCAACGGAAGCAGCAGTACAAGTCTCAAGGAATAGACTACTACCGTCCTTGGATGTTCATGATCACCGACGGAGCTCCAACTGACATGCGACCCGGAGACGGCATATGGAATGACGTGGTGAAGCGTGTCCGCGAAGGCGAGGCGACAAAGAAATTCATGTTTTTTGCGGTCGCGGTGGAGCCTGCCGATACTGATGCTCTCTCCCAAATCGCTCCTCAGAATAGGCCACCGGTCAAACTTATCGGGACGAAATTCAAGGAAATGTTTCAGTGGCTCTCGAAAAGTCAGTCAAAAGTCTCCTCGTCAAAGGTTGGAGAACACGTCTCCATTGAGAACCCTGTGGCGGCTGGTTGGGGGCAAATCTCTGCGTAGCTGAAAGGGTCAATTGTGCCTAGCCCCGAACCCTTGCTTAAAAGTTTGGATGCCCTTGTCTTTGGCGCGTCAGTCATTGGCCCATTGCACCTTCAGTTGAATTTGCCCTGTCAGGATGCGTGCGCATACGGAATTTCGTCAACGGGATCGCTAGCCATTGCTGTCGCCGACGGACTTGGAAGTGCCTTTATGAGTCAAATCGGGGCACAACTGGCCGTTTCATCTGCTTTTGATCCTGTCATGGAAGCTCTGGAGACCGACAAGTGCGAGGATGCTCGTCTCGATGAGATTGTTCGGGGCGCGACGGTTTCGGCACGTACGGCGCTTGAATCATATGCAAAACGGGAGTCCTGTAACCTACGAGACCTTGCATGCACTCTGATCTTGGCAGTCGCGAGGAAAGCCAGGCTTGCTATTGCGCACATTGGAGACGGAGCCGTGGTGGTTGAAACTGGGGGCGGCTTATCGATCATGTCGTCGCCGGGAGAATCCGAATTCACAAATGAAGTCGTTCCTATCACCAGTTCAAATTGGGACGAGCACTTGCGGATTGTTTCCAATACGTCGCCTATTAACAGTATCGCGGTGTTTACAGATGGTTGCCAGCGGGCTGCGTTTCGCAAGGCTGGTGATGTTCTCAAACCTTTCGGCAGATTCTTCAACCCCATCTTCGGCTATGCGCGCGGCCTTACGGACGTCGACGAAGGTGCAAGAGAGATCGTGGAGTTGCTTAAATCGGGGAAGGTCTGCGAGAACTCAGATGACGATAAAACGCTTGTAGTCGGTGTCTTCAACGTAGGATGAGCGAATCATGGCAGCGGTCGTGTACACGGAAAAGGGACAGCAACTCTCTCTGAGCACTGAGATCGGGAAGGGTGGCGAAGGTACAATTTACTTGTCTCCAAACGATCCTTTGGAGTGCGCAAAGATTTATCTAAGACCGGCTCCCGAGCACACTCGCAATAAGCTTCGTCTGATGGTCCAAAACCCTCCTGCAGATCCGACTTACCAAACACGGAAGCATAGATCCATTTCGTGGCCTAGCAATCTTCTGTACCAAGATGTGGCGCGGACTAGGTTTGTAGGATTCTTCATGCCGAAGATTGATTTGAAGGCTTTCCAGAAGGCGCTCGTTTATCTTGACCCTTCAGATCGCTGTGCGAGATTTGGGGGAGGTTTTACGTGGAAGTACCTTTTTACAGCGGCAACGAACGTTGCGAGCGCAGTGGCTGCAATTCATGGCCAGGGCTACTGTGTTGGCGATTTGAACGAAAGCAATATTCTGATTGCGCCAAATGCGCTGGTGTCGTTGATCGATTGCGATTCTTTCCAAGTTCGTGATTCACAGTCTGGAAGGGTCTATCGATGTGAGGTTGGGAAGCCGGAATATACAGCGCCAGAAATCGTAGGGAAACGTTATGACGAAGTGGACCGAACGATTGCATCTGATTCTTTCGGACTGGCGGTTTTGATATTCCAACTTCTGATGGATGGTACCCATCCATACCAAGCTAAGGGCACGCTAGTAGAAGATGCCCCGAATACAGAATCAAAAATAATGCTGGGTTACTTCCCCTACGCGATGCGCGGAGGTGAAATTGCTCCGCCAGACCACGCACCACCTTATGAAATTCTTCATCCAGAAATGCAGAAGCTATTTCAGCAATGCTTTGTGACTGGGCACGGGAATCCGAAGGTTCGCCCGACAGCACGCGAATGGTACGAGTCACTGCGGAAGCTCGATAGCAAGTTCAAACAATGCTCCAAGAATGCGAACCACGAGTATCTTGATCATTTGCGGTCCTGTCCGTGGTGCAAGCTTCAGGAAACCCGCAACCGGGACCCATTTCCGAGTCCCGTTGGTCATCAAGTGGCGCTCGAAAACACTGCGGCTCAACTCGATAGTTTAGAGAAGCGCTTGGAATACCTCAGGCCGTACGTCGTCATGGCCTTCGCGGACGGCGTACTCACGAATGAGGAGCAAAGTTATCTAACCGCGCTTGGAGGAAAGCTTCAAATTCCCGCGAAGGAACTAGAGAAGGCAATCCAAGCGGAGGCCAAGCGGGTCCAGGGGAAGATGGGCAGTTCGCCGGGTAGTCCTCAGCTTGAGCTTTCACAAACCAATTTTGAATTTCAGAACATCCGCCGCGGAACAGCGCTATCTGGCCGTTATCTTATTAACAACGTGGGCGGAGGCAGTCTGCAAGGGAGGATACGGTCAACTCGCCCTTGGCTAAAGCCGTCCCAATCTGCAATTGACGCTGCTCGACACCGACAAGAGCACGGATTCTCCGTAGATAGCTCGAACCTTGCACTTGGGTCGAAGAACTGGGGCGCGATTGAAATTGAATCAAACGGCGGTAACGCTCAAGTTCAAGTGTCGGTTTCGATTGAAATTGAAAAGTCTGCCCTAGCGCGCTATGGCAGGTCGCTACTGGCTATAGGTTTCCTCGTAGGTGGCTTGTTTGGGTACTTTCTTTATACTTTGCTCCCAGATTTCCCCTCGAAGACTGCGGTGTCGGCGATAGCGGGGATAGCTGGCCTTATCGGGGCAATCGTCGTTGGTTCGCGCAGCGGCGGCTTCTTTGGCGGCTGCGGTGGCTTTTTTATTGGCAGCTTCGTGTTGGGTGCTTTTCAATTCACGATGCCTATCGCTTTCTCCGTGCTCGCTTGGGCTACTACTTTTGCCTCGCTGTTACATTCAACTGCTCGACCTCTTTTCGTTGGCAAAGAAGCCCGCAAATCGGCTGCATTTATTGGAGTGGCTGCTGGCCTGGTGATCTTGGCCACCGCAATAATTCTCGGGGGTATATCTCTCAAAGATCACGTCGATTTGTCGAAGCTGAGGGGTACAACGGCATTCCTCGCCCCCACTAATTCGCAGCAAGTGATCATGGACCAGTTGAGTGGTTCATCTTCGGGGATAACTCACGGTATTAAATGGGTACATGCACTTGGCGACCACGGTGCGACATTCTCAGCAGAAAGTGCCAGTCGGATTGAGTATCCGGAAAAGGTGCCAAGAGAAGGAACGATAGAAGTCTGGATCAAAGTGGATTCCGGTTATCGATACGACGATTTCAAATTTAGGCCCAATCTCGGAACTGCGATGATTTTCTCGACAGACGCTCAGGGAGGTGACGTAACTTGGCCAGGGACGGCCAAGCTCTTCGTCTCCCGGAACGGGACTATTTCGTTCTGGATGGCGACATCGAAATACAACCAACCAGCCGTGCCCGCAACAGAGGCGCGGGAAACGAAATTTCGATTTGGCAAGTGGCACGCTCTCGGCGTCAGCTATGGGAGTCAAGGGCAATACATCATGTTGGATGGTACCGTTGTTGCATCGAACAATTCCAGAACTCAAATGATGGGCGCTGCCGGGAACCATCAAGCCTCGCTAGACGTTCCGACAATTGGCGAGACAGCTTCACACTTTTGGGTACCTCACCGATATGAAGGTGGTTTCGAGGGAATACTCGGCATGTTCCGTGCTTCAACAAAGCAGAGGGACTGGTCTCTTGCAAAGGGCATAGGCGATTGAGTTTGAGGGTGTCGAAAGTCGACGAAGGACATCTATGAACCGGTGCGATATGGATTCTCGATTTCCGGGAAAAGTCTGACTATCGAAGAGGAGCACTTATATGGCAAAGAGGACCTGCGTTGCTTGTGGTAAAGAACGCGACGTAAGCGGTGGTAAGACTTGCGAGAAGGGCCACTTTATCTGCAAAGACTGTGTCTACAGTGGAGTTATATTCATTTCAGAGAAGGCGCACTGCCCAATCGATAAGAAGCCACTACGCTAGAGGTTTGATCTCTCCAAGCGATCACTTCACGCCGGGTGGCGCGGACCAAATCGCAACGGACTCACCGAAAGGGCAGAAAGCGGAGCGGTCTGGCGTTAGCGGCTGAAGCGGATGGCAACGGGCGTGACAGGTCGGTGTTTACCTGGCACGACCGTGTGCTAGCGAAGGCCGAATGATTCGCCTAGTTTGAGACGCTGGCATCGAATGGTCGCTTTATTGCAGCGGTATCGTCAGCCACTCGGTGAGAAGACCTTGGCCGGGGAGTAGTAGCTCAGGCTGGGCTGTGACGCAAAAAGTCTTGATGTGGCGACTTAGGATGGATTGCCCTTGGTAGAATCGAACAACGTGGCGACCGCTTTTTTCTCCCATGCGACATAGGAGCCAGAGTCCTTCCAAAATGTCTTCCAAGCGTCGTTGAGCAACGTGTGAACTGGGTCCTTAGTTTCACGCGTTGCAATCCGCACTTGTGTCGCGCGCACACCTTCCTGCGCGCGTTCTGCAAGTCCGTGGATTATGCTCTCGGGATAGCAGCGATGGTATTCCGGCTCGGACTTAGCTCCACTATGTGTGAGAAAGGATTGCCAGCGTTGGAGGATCTGAGAGGATTCGGCAGAAAAACCAGAAATATCGAGCGCACCGAGCATTGCTCGCATCCGAGCATCATCCGCCGGATGGGAAGACAAGTTTGTGAGTGGAACATCGAACGGATTAGCTCCGCGCTTTGCTACCAGATGCAAGTGAGACCAAGCAAAGGCTGGTCCAAGCGTATAAGTCGCAAACAGGTCGCAAAAGAATTCCGTCATCCAATACTTGACCCAAGCTTTCTCCCATGCTCGGAGAAGAAAGCGGGGTTGAACGGGGCCACGACGACGATCTTCCTTAGCTTGTTCCTCACCGAGATAGTCGAGGACATACCTCAGCGCATTCAGGAATTGTTCCTGAAAAGGCTCAATTACGGGATCATTCTGCTCAACCAATAGCGGGTGAGCCAATTCATGATAAAGGTCGGGAAGATGCAGTAGAAACTGGCCCTCTGTCAGGGGAACACACATCAGGTTTAAGTCTGGGTGGATGTGAAAGTACTGCTGAGAGAGCGTAGTTACGACGGGAGTGACAAGTGGAAACCGAATCTCGAGAGCGATTCGTTCAAGTAGTGCGTTAAGGCGATGGTCATCGACCTTGGCGCGGTCCAGCGCCGCGATAGCAACCGTTTCGAGTATATCCATTTCAGCGACAATCCGCTTAAACAAGCGTAAGCGTTCCGCGCGATATGACGAATGACCGAAAAGCGGGGACTCGGACAATTCCTTGAGATGGTCCAGTTGGGCGTTGATTTTCTGGCGTGATGTTTGAGCGAGGGTGTCGTAATCGCGCGGCAAATCGCGCGGAATCTTGCCAGTGAGAACTCGACCTCTTTCGATGAGTTGAGCCGCCGCACCTTTTATGTAGTCGTCCATCAACCATGGCCTCGCATTTTTGCGAGCATTCCGGCACGTTCGTTTTCGAGGGTGAGCGCGAGAGCCTCAAGGCGTTCGATTACGTTTGCACGAACGTCTGTCGAACGGAGCGCCTGTCCGATCTCAGATAGTTGGTTCGCGTCAATGTCTTGCTCGCTCTGGAGAAAGATTTGGAAGAACTGAGCTGAGAGATTCGAAGGGGCGGACGATGGTGTGCCGAGAAACAAATGCGCGAGTTTCTGCCTCTTCTCATCATTAGGAGAACTCGTATGCGCCTTGAGTCCTATCAAAACCTCGTCGAGAAGTTCAGCGTAGTCGCGAATGCGCGCGTACAAACCTGAATGGAGTCCGTTATAACTCATGCAGGCTCCTCCTGAGGCTCGCTCTCGTGAAATTCGAGGGCGTCAGCATCGTATTCACTTGCGTCCTCTCCTAGTCGGCGGTCTGTCAACTTGATGGTGATTGGATTTCGTGTGCAGTCTTCGGGGCGCGTCCAGGTCAATGTTGTCAGGCTATAAAGGTCCTCCAGACAATCACCGAAGAAAAGCTGCCCATCGACATAGCGCACGTGCAAAGGTCGTACGGTGCCTCTCCGAGGAAAGGCACGACCCGTGGAACACACATATGCGTCGTTCTGATCGACGAGCCAGTAGCAGCCAACTTGAGGGTTTTCTACCCATGCCCTCTCGCGGACATTTTGAGTGACATCAAACAAACGAAGGCGGGCGCGGCTTGTTTTAGGAATTTCGAGAATGGCGAACTGTGCATCTGGTGAAATCACTCCCTCGGTCTTTAGTGCGTCGATGGCCCGTTGTATTCCGGGCCTCTCCGTTTCCCATAACCGACCATCGCGGTGTATGACAATCGCTTTGATAGCGGAGTCGGAGCACGCTGCTTCCTTGGCGACGATTTCAACTAGATACTTTTTAATGAGTTCAGGAGATAACTGCTCCTTGAGAGTCGATTCCCTGCAAATAGTCCTCACTACGCTGCCGCTTCGGCCAACAACTGTGAATCCGGCTGTGTGCTGTTTTACGTCAATTCCGACCGTAAGGTCTGCATGCAAGGGGGTAGCTAGGACAAAGGGCCATCTCTCGTTTGTGAGCAGTATTTTGTTGAGAGATACCCCGCGCAGATAGCCTAGAAATCTGCCTTTCTTGTCTTCGCGGATGCGATAGAACGGCTGGCCTTTGCCGCTTATTAGCTCGTAGCACTCTTGTGGCATTGCTGAGTGATTCACGGCGGCACAAACGTCGAACTTCCTGAACTCGCGTACAACCATGGCAGCAAGCTGGTCATGCTGGCGTAAGAGACGATCCGTTGCATGGTGAATCATCACGAGCGCGTAGCCAGGTTTGGTGCAGAGTTTTTGGGCTGCATCGAGAATTGCCTTTCCTTGTTCTACGAACGTTCGAGGGCCGCGGTCGTTATACGTCCCTACGATTGGCTCGTATTGCCCCTCTGGAAATGAGTCATCAACCGCACGCCGAAGGTCGTTAACGAATTGCGACCCGAAACTGTCAGCGACAGTCTGAGGAAGAATCAGGTACTGCCGGTCGAGTCGATCCTTGACGTAGAATCCGGCGCGTCTGTCTCTAAGCAGCGCACTTCGGGTCCGACCTACCTGATCCAAACTCACATGTTGTGTACCGTCGGTTCCACGCGTTGAAAGGACGTGTGAATTTCCGAACTCAAAGTCAGGCATGATGAACATCTTCTGAGGCACGTACTGAGGTGTCGTTGAAAGCCGGAGATTTGTTGCTCCGAAACGGAGCAATCTGAGGTATTGGCCCGCGAAACGATGAATCAAGGCCCTTCGCTCGTAGGGTCTGAGTATTGTGCTGCTGTGGAAAGCGTTGGCTTCAGTCTCTTCCGTGCCGTGGACCGCATAACACAATCCCGAAGGAGCACCAAAGAGTTGTTCTTGATTACTCATATAGAGAACCACCGAAGCATCGTGGGGCAGGTTTGCCAACTCTTGGGGAATCGGTTTCTGCGACTCCGCCGATATATATTCCAAAATTGGAATGTGTTCGTTACTGCGCGGAACTAGATACTCACTTGCTTTGAGATCCGACAATTCACGAAGTTGAATTTCGTACCACTTGTGTCCGTAATGATAGATGCAGTGACGCCCACGCCAGCCGCGAAATTCGGGGAGAGTAAGGTGCACGGAGAGAGGCTTCGTGCTTACGATTTTGTTGCACACGTCAACGCATAAACCCAAACCTCCATCTGGAACCGAAACAACTCGGACGCTAAAGCCCACGTAACGATTAAGAATATGGTTTGCCTCGGCAGCGGTCTTCTCAAAAAATGGTTGCCCTGAACCCGGCTGCCACAGAAGAGGATTTGACCCCAGCGGAGCTTGCAGCATGAATTGGAGGAATCGGAGACAAATAACATCATTTTCTTGATTGCGTACGGTGTAGTCGAGACTTCGAGTGCCCGGAACTGGATCAAAGTAGACGACTGTGCGAACCAAATGGAATGGCGACGGGGGCTCGGGCGCGTCGTCGCGCAATACGAGATGCGGCTGACCGTCATATTCAACGACCGTAACGGGGCTCTTGAGGGCGTAGCTTAGTTTACGAGCAATCGCCTGCCGATTTTGAAAGTACTGCGCATGTTCGGGAATGAGCCCTCGAATCTTGTAGAGCCGATAAAGAGATGAGAGCTCGGAAAGATTAGTTATCGGAAAGATGTTAGATTCTAGGCCGGTCATTCTTCCTCCTTCCAGCAAATCCCACGAAAAGCACAGCGCTGGCATGCATCGGGTGACGATGTCACCGGAAAGTCTGAGGCTTTCAATTCGGCCTTGTCGCGATCAGCAATAGCCAGAAGAATTTGGACGACGCTCTCGGCAATGTACGCCTCAGAGCGATCAAGTTCCTCGCTTGAAAGGTTGTACTGGCGCACAGCTTGTGTCAGCAATTGGGCTTCGATGAGCCTTATGTCGGTCGGTGTGCACCGCGCCAAAGTTTGTGGAAAGTCGACGTGTGGTTTGCAGCGCGTCAAGGCCTGAGCATAAACGGCAAGTTGTAGCCATGCCTCGCTTACTCCGAAGACATGAACCTTCCAGTCGACAATTAGAGGTGGTTGATCTTGATAAAATGCAACTAAGTCCGGGACAGCTCGGATCGTTGCTCCTGAATGAGGGAAGCACAATGAACGCTGCACCACCAAATGCTGCGCGGTTGAAAGGAGCGTAAAAAGGTCCCGCATTTTGACGAGGTTGTCGAATGCACGCTCAATTTCATTTCGAGCACGCAGGATCTCCTCTTCAGGTATCTCGCCGGTGTATTCCATGCAATGTAAGACGACAATGTCTGAGCCGTTCTTGCTGGGCGAAAAGGTAGCGTCGCGCAAAGGGTGCTTGCGAGCAATTTCAAGCTGAGTATCGAACAGTTTCAAGGCGGCTCTCTTCGCATCTCCAACCGTAAATCGCCTTCTTGACCTTATCGCCGGAATGATCTGATCGCTGATCACTGAATCGACGACCTGTCCACGCCATGCGCTAATGCTCTGCAACTTACTCAGCAGGTATGCTTCGTGACGGCGAGGATCTTTGGCTTTGGCGTTCGCAAGGACATTCTTGTAGTACCACTGCCTTGAGCAGCGCCGGAAAGTTCGGCATTCTGAAATTGACCAGATCACTTCTTGCGCTCTCGCTTGCGTCTAGTTCTCAAAAAATCCAGATACTCCAGAAGGGCCGTTTCTTCATCTTCGGTAACGGTACCGATCCGCGCGGCAAACGGCGAAGTGACTCCTGCGTCAACGGACTTCGGCACACGATAACCGGCGTATTCGAGCATTGTCGGATAAGGGACATCGTAAAGGTCTGCCAACTTCGCTAGCATGACGGGCGAAGGCTCTTGAACATCGCCGTTTTCGAGCTGACTTAAGTATGCATTGGAGATTCCAGTAGCCTTCTCGACCGCGCGAAGGGTCAGGTTCTTTTGCCTTCGAGAAGTTGCGAGAAGCGTGCCTAGTCTGCTCATCAATCGCTCCTTTTGCGTAGTATATCAGGCATGCTTGATATGTCAAGCACGATTCGCATGGTCCCTGGACCATCCAGCGTCAAAGGCCCGCTTCACAATACCTCAAATAAGTTGTAGTATTGTGCCATGCGGAAAGAGCGCAAAGAAGCCGCCAAGCGGCTCTACGAGGTCGCGGAAGGCCAACAAGGCTTCTTCACGACCAAGCAGGCCAAAGCTGCGGGGTTCGCGGAGAATACTCACCCGTACCACGTTCAGGTGGGAAACTGGATTCGCCAGCATCGGGGAATCTATCGACTGGCGAGCTTTCCGCAAGGCGAGCGTCCTGACCTGATGCTCTGGTCGCTTTGGTCCCGGAATCGGGGAGAGGCCCCACAGGGAGTCTACAGCCATCAAACTGCTCTGAACCTTTACGATCTTTCGGACATAATGCCAGCGAAGCTGCACATGACTGTACCGAGAAGCTTCCGAAGGAATAGTGAAATCCCCCGCGTGCTTGTCCTGCATTTCGCTGATCTCCATCAGAGCGACATTGGAGCTGCTGATGGAGTTCGTGTAACAAAGCCTATTCGAACGATTGTTGACCTGGTGGCAGGCGGAGACGTGCCGCTTGCGACCCTTCGGCAGGCACTCCGTGAAGGGCTACGGCGAGGGCTCATTCGCAGAAGCGAAATTGTAGAGGCTCGGAAACATCTCGCTGGTAGTGAGCACCTGCGAACCTTTTTTCAGAAAGTAGCCGCCTGATGGAGCCCAAAAGATACGCGACAGCCGCAGCCTTTCGGAGGGCACTGGAGGACAGGCTTCAGGATATTGCCGGGAGGGAAGGCGTTGACTTGCAGCGTCTGCGCCGCCAGGTTGCCTTTGACCGGTTCTTGGCGCGACTGTTTCAGGCGGCGCAGCCTTACACGCTGCCTTGGGTATTGAAGGGCGGTTACGCGATGGAACTGCGGATCAAGGCCGCACGCACGACGAAGGACATTGACCTAACAATGCGCAGCGCCTTGAGTCCTGGCGACAAGAAAGACGACAAGAAGAATCTGGCCGTGCTTGAACAGCTACAAGAGGCCGCTACAATCAGGAGTGACGACTTCTTCGTTTACACAATAGGTGAGCCAATTTCTGACCTGGATGCTGCCCCGTATGGTGGCGCGAGATTTCCGGTCGAAGCTCGCCTCGATGGCCGCGTATTTGTTGGATTCCACCTAGACGTAGGAATAGGCGATGCTGTGATGGAGCCGCTCGAAGTCATCGAAGGGCGCGACTGGTTGGGTTTTGCCGGTATTGCGAGCCCGTCGTTGTACATGATCCCTCGCGAGCAACAGTTTGCCGAAAAACTTCACGCCTACACTCTGCCGCGACAGGGTGCGGTGAATAGCCGGGTGAGAGATCTTGTGGACATGGTTCTCTTGATTCAATCCGGAACGTTGGTCAAGTCCCAGGTTTCTGAAGCAATACGTGTGACGTTTGATCGCCGAGGGACTCATGCTGCGCCGAAAGTCGTCGCGAAGCCGCCTGCAGATTGGAAAAGGCCGTACGATGCTCTTGCCAGAGAGTGCGATTTGTCGGGAGGACTGGATTGGGCTTTTGAGAAACTCGCTAGGTATCTGAGCGAACTCGAAATCGTTGAAGCTAAGCCGAGAGACTCAAAGCGGCGGGTTTGAAAAATGACAAGGTGACTCAAACTTGGAGGACATTCGTGGATTATATTGAGAAGAACCTATTACCTGGCGAGAGTCTTGTATACAGAACTGGATGTCACTGGATTGTCATGTTTTGGCCTTTGCTTGGGGGAATTATCTTAGGTGGCTTTGGGTTTGCATTTTTCGCAGGAGGATGGCTCGCAACGCGAAACGGAGCTTCCTATCAGGGCGCAATCGTCGAGGGGGCATTTGCACTCTTCGCTGCTGCTGTCCTGATCGGCGGCGGAATCATTCGACGAGCTGCGACCGAAGTGGCTGTCTCAAACAAACGTGTTCTCATCAAGACCGGCTTGTTCTCGCGGAGCCGAAGGTGGAAAGCATAGGAGTAAATGAAACGTTTGTGGGACGCATCCTGGGATATGGCAGTGTAGTTGTGAGAGGAACTGGAGGTACATTCGAGACATTCGACAGAATCAGACAACCAAACGAGTTCAGGCGGGAAGTCCAGGGGCAGATCAGCAGCCACTGAGATGACTTGGAAACAATGTCAATGGCTGGACCCATCGTCATTGTTCATGCAGTGATAGAATTTCCCAATGGCAACGTGGGAATTGCTGTACAACAACGTGACCCCGAAACGAGTGGAATATACCCATTCCATAGTGTCATACCTCGATATCCTAGGATTCCACGAATTAGTCGAAACGAAAACGGCGGGAGAAATCTCACGGATTCTGCGAATTCTGGCGGAATCGGTGGAACCCAGCTCGATGTTCAAGGGAGAGAGAATTCAATTCACCAAGTTTTCTGACACCGTGATACGCAGCATGCCTGAAGCGAAACATTACCCTCGCAATTTCATTTTCGAATTAAGGAGCGTGCTGCACGCTCAGATCGCGTTGATCCCGCGGGGCGTAGTCGTTCGGGGAGCGGTTACCATCGGAAAGCTGGTTCAGAGTTGGGGAGTTGTTTATGGCCCAGGCGTCGTCCGGGCATACGAACTTGAACGTCGAAAGAGCTCACCGCCGAGAATCGTTGTGGATGATGAGGCTCTCGCTCACATACGGCCGGCTATCGAGAAAGAGAACTTGGGTTCGGAACTTGATTCCTTGATTCGCAGCGATGGCTCGACAACCTATTTAGATTATTTGAGAGCTTGCCAACTCGAACTCAATGTGCCCGAACAGGAGTATCCACTTTTCCTTGCGCTCCATCGAGACCTCATCCGCAACGGCTTGTCCAAATACCGCCTGCAGCCGCGTATCCTCTCAAAATATGAATGGCTAAGGGACTATCACGAGCAGACCCTCGTGGAACAGCTTGGATTCGAGACTCCTCGAGACTTGCATGTCTAGTCGCATGTAGACAGCGGGCCAGTCCTGTGATGCACTGTGATGCCCTACCAACACGCGATGGAATGGATTGCAGGTCGGCCGACTGGTCCATTTGAGTTATGGCAAGTCTATGCCGCGGTGCACATCGACAATCCATCATTGCCGGAGGATTGGCGCCAGAGAGTTCGCCTTGCCATCCAGAGCAGCCGAAAAAAAGGGACGGTTATCCACGCTGGTGGGCCTAAGTCAGGAGAGTGGTGGCGTGTTTAGTGTTTCGCCCAATCAACCGAGTTCATGCGGCAAGCCCAGGGGCAGATCAGCGGCGACTGAGATGATAAAGTCCCTGCGAATACCCGCATGACCAAAGCCACTATTCCTCCTGCGTGGGTGCAACTAAAAACGGAAAAATGGCTCCCAATTTCTCGTAAGCGACACCAGATAGGGCACTTAGATTTTCGATCATTTCGGCTGTTAACCGAAGGGTTTGGCGGAAGTGCCTCCTTCCTAAGCAGGTGTCTCAAGTGTAGCTCCCGTGCCTGCCGACTGAAGCCATCGTTTTAAAAATCCTATCTGATACGATATCGCTTTGAGCGTGCGGAGCACCCTTGCGTTGATCGAACCCCTGTGGACCCTCTTGTTAAACCTGAAGCTGACAGGCCTCGAAGGTTTGAGGAGTCCAGTCAAGCGTGGGCAGAGTCACACCATGTGTTGCTGAGGTCGTACTCGACGCGCTCCGCCACAAGAACAGCGCTTGGTTGCGTGCTCGATTCAGCAATCGAGCGGTCTCCCAGCGTAGCTCGCAAGAACGGTTCGGCGGCACGCGTTCGGTGCATTGGCGCCGGTTGTTTCGTGACTTCGCAGGCTGAGGAGCACAATGAGGATCCATACGTTCCCCTTAGGCGTAGACAATTGTTATCTGCTTGAGGGGGACAAAGGCGTGTTGATCGATGGCGGGGCGCCCCCGCCTCCCCCGTCTTATCCCTCCGCCCTGAGTCCAGCGGGAAACCACCGAAACAACGAACAAACATCCTCAGGAGACACATCAGCCTGTTTCTTTCCAATCGAGAACAGGAAAAGGTTCTTTGATGGTACCGATGGCCCGGTGGAATTTCTGAGCGTAGGTTTGTGCTTTACGCTTGCCATCTTCGAAATCTTCCGCCCATTCGCGGAAGACCCATTTGTGGGTCCTTGCGTCGTAAACGGATGCGACCGGTCCCATCGCCGTATGAGTGGACATCAGCACTAAATGAAACGAGTCACCTATTTTGACTTCAGCACGAAAGCCTTGACCGTCTCTCGGGAATACGATTGGCGAAGACACAAATTCTCCCTGCCTTAATTACGGCTGAGTCCCACAGCCTGACACAGGCTCACTAGTCTGTCGTAACCGTAGAGCCTGATGTCGGCAGGCGTGTGCGTCAGAAGGCCTAGCGAGATTCGTGGGTTTCTCTCTCCTGTTTTGTATTTGGGATGGTCTTGTACAAATTTCCTGATTTCATACGCCAAAAAGTCAGCGGCTTGCAACTGGACAAGACCGTGACGAATAGCTCCTCGTTTCCCCGCGATGTTTCGACTGGGTTCGAATGTGGGCAGTTGAGCATGAGGATAGTGCGCGATTGATGCTTTCAAGCCTCTCTTGTCCGGGCCCCCGTCCTCGAAGACATATTTCACACTTAACGACGGCTGGGTGTGGCGGCACCAAGCGTTCGACCAAGCGATGCACATCCGACCAGCCAGTGCATAAGGGCTGCTCAATGAAACAGGATACTCATTGCGAATACGTGTGAAATCTTCGTTCTTGACGCCGCAAATACACGCTCGTTGCACTGCATTGTGAATGACGTCAGCCGCTTGGCTCAGAAACTTCCTACGGCTCCCCTCGTTGTTTTTCCATTTTTCAAACGGACCACGCGATTGAGAAAATTCCTTCATGTGAAAATACGGAAGATTATGGGAACTGAGGAGCAATTTCCAATCGAACGCGAAGCGTTCCCATCGCCCAACATTTGAAATCCAGCCACATACAAATGTGAAGCCTGAATCCCCACCCTCGGCTTCGTCGAAATAACCGGTCAACATACGGCGGCCTCCCACTCTCTATAAATGCTAACACCCGCCGCGTTTCCAAGGCTGTCAAGGGTGCAAATCCGCGAGGATCTCACAATGCGGGTCAAGGCATAGGAAAATACTAGACGAACCAACTGCTTAGCGTTTCTGCTCTTACGTTCGGCGCAGGAGGTTTACGCGTTAAGTTAGTATCTCGTTGGGTTTGTGGATTTGCCCAGCCAGTGCGAAACGCCAATTGAGCAGATAGCCTGGAGTTATTTTCCCTTGCCTTGTTCTCTGGCGATCCAGTTGCGTATGTAGGGCGACCAATGGAGAAGCTGGACGCCTTCAACCTTCACACATCCGGAGGAAGCGTACCAGTTCCACGTTGACCAAACTGATTTCGTCCAGGGCCAACTTCATGTCCATCTATGCTCCCAATCGCGGTCGGTCGCCGGACTAAAGCCTTGATTGCAATCCGGGCATGCGCCTCTTGGTTTTGCATCAATGGGAAGTCGCCGCATCGCGTATCCTCCCTGAATCCCTAAACTGAGGGAGCATTCCAACACACGCGCTCAAACATGAATCCGGTCTACAATCTAGGCATGATGGCATCCAGAAAAAAGGTGTCGGGCGGTTTGACGTTTTGCTTCGCCCTCCGGCATCTGGGGACCGAGAGAGAAATTGTCGTCTTGAAAGTGGACAGGAACAATTTCTATGCATTCCCACCGTATGCGAAGAAACCCTTGGGCAATGTTGACGGCCACATGAGCTGGCATGCGTCGGGCGAACGCCACGGGGTGTTTAGGATTCGTCGTGCGCTTGGGTGGGAAAAAGATAAAAGAATGCAAAGGAAAAGTTCGGTGAAGATGTCGCCGCCACCGATGCTCAAGGGCGTGGGTGCGCTCTATCACTCCGGCATCTTTTATTTCCAATTTCCCGAGCTGCCGCCCGTTGGTACAAATGAGGGGACATCGTTCGTGCTCAATGCCGAGAGAGCGCATTTTAGGGACGACTTCACCGTGATACGGGTCTATTTGGTGGAACCTGGGGCGGAAGCATCCATCCCAATTTTCCCAGAAACCGGGCCGCGCATTTTACATTTGGTTAAGCAGACGAACCCTTGGATCGCCGTCGAAGTCTACCAGCAGAATTAACACGCGCACCGCGATAGAATAACCGTATGGACTGGATCATCCAGAACTACAAGTGGATAGTTGATCTGCTCAAAACGGTCCTTGGCTGGAAAAAGCCTTCGAGTCGCGCCGCACCTTCATCAACGTTGACGGCTCAAGGCGCGAGGGTCACAAATTCACCTGTGGCGAGCGGGACCAACATCTCGCAGACAATTAACTCCCCAACGGTGAACTTGTCCTTGCCCACTCCGTCATTTGGCGCACCTGGACGCGAACGATATGAGGAATGGCGAGAACTGATCGATGAAATCCACGAAAGCATCGAGCAGATGGGCTATGCCTTTGTCGCATTCAAAATCCATGATGAACGTTATGACTATCAAGCTGGAATTCGCCGTGGAAACCGGGTACTTCGCAACCGGATACTGATCGCCGCCTGCATCGAAGAGTCGGGGCTTCTTAAAGATTGGGACGCGTTGGCACAGTATGCGCATGCTGGACGCGGGCCCCGTGACCGTTGGGAACAAGGTTCTCCTACGATGGGCGGATTCGACGTGAAGGCACGGGCCTTTCAGGAAAAACTGATGCGTGTAGCCCGCGATGATATGGACACGCGCAGCGGTATAGGACCTCCGCTTCAAGCGCACGAGTCTGAAACTCCGCGTTGCGATTTTTGGCTGCAATTCCATCCGCAGGGTTCGCGTTTTCTATTCGTCCAGAACAACGGCGCCGAACCCGCGTTTGATACCGTTGTATACATTCCCGCAGATGGTTCCGGCTTCAAGTCAGACGTAATCCATCGTCTGGGTAGCGACAGGGCCTGGGTACCTTGCTTATTGAAGGGCAATTTCTTTTCTATGGAATCCGCCCGGAAAGTTCTTGCCGAAACACTTCTTCACCCTCCCGATGGCGGCGAAGAGGTCAAGGCAATTCCAGTCCTCATCCGCTACCGAACGCACACGCAGCACAGTTGCGCATTTCATTTGGAAATCAGACTGCCGCTTCAAAATGGAATTCAGTTCGCGCTGCCCGAAATGGTGGAAGAACGCGCAAACAGGACAAACACGCCGGTGGGAGCCGAGATCGCAGAAATCTCCATAAGCGGACAACAAGATGGTGGTGCTGATGCCGACCGCAAGTTTGCCCGCTTGGCTATCGACGCAGCGCGAAAGAGCGTCGCAGAGGATGGCAGGCCGCACCCAAAGGTCGGCGCGGTTGTGGTCAAGGATGGAAAAGTGCTTAGCACCGCGCATCGGGGCGAACTGCCTGGAAATCATGCCGAATACGTTGCGTTAGAAAAGAAGTTATCAGATGAAGCAGTTGCCGGGGCCACAGTCTATACCACGTTAGAACCCTGTACGAATCGGACCCATCCGAAAGTTCCGTGTGCGGAAAGGCTAGTCGAGCGCAAAGTCGCTCGTGTTGTGATTGGGATGCTCGACCCGAACCCTGACATCCGTGGACGCGGCGATCAACTTCTCAGTGACGCTGGCATTGAAACCCAGTTGTTTCCACGGGAACTGAGAGCCCAGGTTGAGGATATGAACCGCGAATTCATCAGGTCCCAGAAAAACAGGCAAGCATTGGCCAAGATGCCGACTGCAGACGAAGATCAGTCAGGCTGGCCCGACGTTATTCTGGAATGCGAGTGGCCTTCGTTAGTTCATGAGCCTAAGATTCCCGGCCCCCACACTGTTAGAAAAAGACCCTGGATACTCCGATATAGAGGTCCTGGTGCAGTGTATAACGTCCGCGTCCACCGCATAGATTTCGGCGCCTATCAAGCCTTGTTTCCCTTTCCAGTGCGAACACTAACCGACACCGCGTCTGTATACCCGATTATTTGTCGGAAATCAGATGGAGGAGTCATTACTCCCGACGATCTGGAGTCTCTTATACGCAATCCACCTTCGGGATGCGATGTCCAGCAATATGCTGTTGAGACCGATGGAAACGAAGGCGAGGAAATTGGGCTTGAGGGTTTCACATCCCACGACGGTTCCATACCCGAGGTAGAGATTCCTGTCACGATCAGCTACGACGATAAGAATGGAAATCAATTTAAGATCAAATACCTTTTCCACTACGACACCCATATGAAAAAGGGCGAGATGATTCGGGAAGGTAGAATTGAAAGGGTCGCGCCCAAATAGTTGAAGCTGGTTAATTCCCCCCACGATCCGGCACAACGCCACGACGTATGGGAATTGGCAAGAGTTGACAGTCGCGCCTAGCGCGAAGATACTACTCGCACCACGGTTTCCTAGTAGATATGCCTACGGCGGTATTCCCAGAGTGCCGTCCCGAAGGGTACAGCCCGAAGTAGACCGTGCCCCAAGATGGCGGTAGGAAGTAGCACCGGCCATCCTACCTGAGCGAGTAGACCTTTTCCGGGCATCGGGAAAGGGATGCAAAAGCAGGGTGAGGCAAGGACGCAAAACGGGCTTGGGCTCAGGCTGAGCAAACGGAATCCGGCAGATGACACTTTTCTAGGGGTGTCCAATGTCGGACAAGGTTTCGCTCAGTAAAAAAGCAATCCAATCGAATCCACACCAACCTACGGCTAGGATGCGCGAGGTAATGGAGGAAGTTTCTTTCCGTGAGGACAAGGAAAGGTTACGATATTCGGTAGAAGAACTTGACGAAATTCTCCTCAACTTTATCGAAGATATCGCAAAGAAGCCGGTAAAGAATTCTAGTCTTGGACCGGGTTTCGGAATGGAAAGAATAGGCTGCGATCCTGCTCTGGACGTCTGGTTCACATTCGACGGCGATAGCGTTCATCTTCTGCGAATTTGGGAATGTCCTTCGTAGAACTTCACGGAGCTTCGGGTCTATGGAGTTAAGCGGCTTGGCTTCATTCACGGTGTAGTTTAGCCAGGCATCAGTGCTGTGAAGTCTGACGAGGGCATAACCGCTGTTGACCGATTACGGGCAGGGCTGACGCGCACAGGCCCATCCTCAATCTGTGCCCCACAAATCGCCTGCTATTGCGAAACCTCATTCTGCACGGCGTACGGCATTGGCAGAGATGGCGAATCCCTAAGTTTGGCCCGGAGCCTCAGTCTTGTATTTGATAGTCAAGTGCACATTGAGCGAGTTGGAGCACCCATACCCTTTTTTGCGACCTTTGGGCGTGCCTTCATCTCCTTTGCAGTGCAACACAAACTCCTTTTCCGTGGATTTAGTGCAAGTCATCATGCGCACTTCATATTCAATGTCATAACCGCCTCGCTGACAGCGTTTGTTGCTGCATCGGATGCGTGGTTCTGAGATTCGTTGAGGTTGACCGAATGTCTTCGGTTCAGAGTCACCCCTGTACGTTGCTACGTCGTCTCCAGTTTCGTAACTAGCAATCAATGCCTCTTCAATTTGGGGGAAGGCTTCCCCAAAGGTTCCAACGGTACCGAAAAACGGAAACGTTTTCGCCATTTCGATCTCTCCCGTGAATAGGATAACCCGAAGGTCCCAAGTCCTATGCTGCTATTACTGCGATACGGCCAATTTTCTGGGATTTCGGCTTGATAACGATATCCACGTCACGGTCCAAGGCTGTAACAAAATTCATCAGGCGTTCGACAGAAAAACCGTCCAGCTGGTAGTTGGACAAAGCGGAGATCTTCGGTTGGTTGACCTTCAGCCGACGCGCCGCTGCCACTTGCGATAGTTTCTGGCCTTGAATTATCTGATTAATCGCAACTGCCAACCGAACTTTGGTTTGTTTTTCTTCTGCGTTGGCGAGACCAAGGTCGGCGAAGACATTGCCGGAACTTGGAACCACCTTGGGGTTATTTTTCCTCGTTGGCATATCGCACCTCATAGTCCGCCCTGGCCTCGTTGAGCCGTCTGGCAATCAGCTCGACATCTTTGTGTGCCGTCCGTATCCCGGTTGGCGACTTCTTTTGGAACGCGTGAAGCACGTAAACAGCACGTTCAAACTTGACCGCGTAGACCGCCCGATAGGTGTCTCCGCGATGGTCCTCGACCACTTCAAAAACGCCCGGTCCCCCACCGCGCCAAGGCTTTGCGCTTGGATGCTTCCCGCCAAACTGTGCAACGCTGAGCGCGATTCCAATTTCATCGATAACCGCCTCGGGGAAAGCCAACAATTCTTCCTTGCTCGATCCGGTCCAGAACAGCGGCTTCTCGCCGGGAACCCTCTTCGGTCTCGTCATAGAATTATCCCAGTTCTAGGATATCGAGTCAAGTGGCTGACCTCTTCAAATATCCTCGTAGATAAACACTTCCGCAATCCGCTTCCCAAAAGTGCGGGCAATCTTGAATGCCAGCCGCAGGTTTGGGTGAAACTGGCCCTTTTCAAGTGCGTTGATGGTCTGGCGGGTCACACCCACCTGGGCGGCGAGCTGTGCCTGGGTCCATTCCCGTTCCGCACGCAAAACGCGCATACGAGTTTTGAATAGGGGCATTCGCTCCCTCGACAGACCAATGCGGAAATGGACTGACCCCTTGAATTGGCACAGTTGGGATGGGCACACTCTCCGGGAGAGGAAGCACCCGTGGAGAGACGGAAGCGGTATTCCCGGAAGTTCCAGCGTATGGCTGTCGAGCGCATGCAGTCCTGCGAAAGCGTCGATCAGTTGGCCAAACAGCTCGGAGTAACGAGGCGATGCCTTTACAAGTGGCGCGCTAAGTTGGAAGCGATTGAACCAGGCGAGGCTGCAGTTCGGCCGAGCACGCATGCGATAGCCCAGCGCAAGGAAATCCTCCAACTAAAGCGGTTGCTGGCCGAGAAGGCCATGGAGGTGGATTTTTTGAAGGGTGCCTTGCAAAAAGTAGAGGCGCGACGCCAATTCAACAGCGGTTCTGGCGCGAAAGCATCTACGAACACATCCGAGAGCTGATGCCTTTGCAAGGCAGACTGAGTATCGAGCACATGTGTCAGTTGGTTGCGGTTAGTCGTCGGGGTTTTTATCGTTCGCTGCGACAGCGCGCACCCGCTGAGGAAGAGACCGAAGTGCAGTCACTGATTCAACAGATTTATCTGGAGCATCGTCGCCGTTATGGCTACAGGCGGATAACCGCCGAGCTCCACCGCCGCGGCGTGCAGGTGAACCGCAAGAAGGTGGCGCGGATGATGAGGGATGATAATTTGCTGGCCATTCAACCGAAACGCTTCATGGTCACTACGAACTCGCAGCATGACTGCGAGGTTTACCTAAACCTAGCCAGCCGTATGCGACTGACAGGCATCAACCAACTCTGGGTCGCAGATCTTACCTATGTTCGACTAAAGGGGGAGTTCGTCTATCTTGCTGTGATTCTCGATCGTTTCTCTCGCAAGGTTGTAGGTTGGGCTCTGGATCGAACGTTGATGAGCAGCCGTCTCACGGTGGTCGCACTGGAGCGAGCCGTCGCCCACCGGCAGCCGCCGGCGGGCTTGGTGCATCATTCCGATCGAGGGCTTCAGTACGCGAGCCCGGAGTATGTGACGGCCCTGGCTAGATACGGCATGGTGGCGAGCATGAGCCGACCAGCCACGCCGTTTGATAATGCCAGTTGCGAGAGCTTCATAAAGACGCTGAAGCGCGAGGAAATCTACGCAAATCGGTACGACAGCCTGGAACACTTACGTGCCAACATCGAAGAGTTCATCGACGAGTATTACAATCGCCAGCGATTGCACTCAGCCTTGGGCTATCGTTCGCCGGAGGAGTTCGAAAAACAAAGCGAGCGGGCCGAAAGATCTGAATCTCGGTGTGCAACCATGCGCTTCGCTGTGAACGCCGATGGGAACGTTGAGAACGGAGAATGGGCTTCTACAGGGCTATCTGGGGAAGGGGACTCAAACGCCGTCCCCTTCCCCAGACCCCAACCCTTGCTAGGAGATGCAAAGACGTAGAAATAAATTCGGAAAGTGTGCCCAAACTTTTTGTGACAGCCGAGGGGGTCACCTCAAAATTTGGGGCCAACTTAGGGCCAAAACTAGGGCCTTTTAGGCCCCAATCTGGGGTTCACGGGAGGCAAAGGCAACAGACTCAACAGGACTTTTGGTAGGGGCGGTGGGGATCGAACCCAACACCCGGGGGGCCACAACGAGAGCTAGAGTCGATACAAAACAAGTGCCCGCTCGACGCGCTTCATATCGAAATGGTGCTCCCGGAGAATCTGCAGATAGCCAAGCTTATCTCCCAAGCACAGTTTATGATCTGCCTGGAGTTTGTAGCCGTGATCCGTTCCGCAGATACATTGCAAATTTTCTCGACGGTCCGGATTCCCTGCTCTCAACTTCCGAATGAGCCGGGCAGGAACGATGTGATCCACATGGCGACTCACTCCTGGGCTCTTGAAATCGACTCCACACGTCTCGACCTCGCAGTTCCCTTTCAACGCTGATATTCGATTGTTCTTCCAGCCTTTGCGATTGGGGGTTGTTCCAGGCCATTTTCTGTCCACGGCCTGCCAGCGTACTGCTCTCTCCTCTGTCCGGAATCGCGCATTGCAGAACTGGCAGCGGCGGTAGCGGTAGGTTTTGCTGCGGCGAAAGAGAGTCTTGAAGACTTCGGTTTGCGGATTTCGACAATAGGGGCAAAGCATGGGAGTCAACCTCCTCCTGTGTGGCGCAACTGCACCCTGCAAGAGACCCTTCGAAACGGATGCTAAGGATGCGGTGGGAAATCGGAACTCGGAACGAAGAGTATTTGCGCACAAAGGCGCTCGCCGCGCCAAACAAAGGCTGGTTAGGGGCTTCTTGTCCCCATGTGGAAGAGTCATAGCCGTCAACGGTCGAATGCGCCAATGCGCAGTGGTCCGTGATCCCAATTGGGCCGGAATTGTGCCGAGAATTGTCTCCTCTTCTCGCACTCTGAATACCGGCACGAAACCGGCGTGGGGCATGTTCCTGAAGTCTTCCGAATCCTTCGAATTGAGCAGGAATTGGGATATTCTTAGGAGCAATCTGGGGCGGACGGAATTATTTTCGCCCGCGAATGATTTTGCCCTTGACAAATGCCGCACTGCGGCATTATAAACATGAAGACTTATTCCGTTTCCGAAGCAGCAAGAGTCTTGGAGGTCGATCGCCGCACTTTGCAGCGTTGGGTCAACAAGAAGAAAATTCCCCCTCCGACTGCTCGGATCGTGGAAGGCCGTCTCGAGAAGTCCTGGACGGAAGAGCAGATGGAGCAACTGAAAGAGTACCGTAAGGCACACTACGCAGGTAAAGGTTTAGATCGAAGGACAGGTAAGAAGGCTAAGGGGACCAAGCACGTGAAAAAGTGATGAAGCGGGACGCGCTGGTGTTACGAGCACCGAACGCGCCCCTGACCACAGTCGCACGTATGAGGTGCAACGATGGCTACAAGAGAAGGTAGCGGGTTCCCGTATTTGGCGCAACCCGATTTGTTTCAACAAGAAACACCACATCAATTCGTCCGCCTGGACATTCCTCCGCGCGTCGCCCATCCTCCCCCGTAATCTTGTCTGACTGAATATCTGTTACCTCTGAGTGTCTCCACCGAGCCGGTCACGACTTCTACGGTGTTCGTGTGCCTCCGGCCTTGGATGCCGATGACTCGGAGTCCTCAAGACGGACCCGAGGAACTACCTAGCCTCCGAACTGCGACTCATACGTCGCTGAAAGGAATCCTCGACCAGTGAAAGCGGACGCGTATGCAGAAATGCACCTCTGGAATCTCAACTTGGATCGACTCATTCGTGTCCTCCAACGTTTGGAGACATTTTCGATCTGTCCGAAGCAGGAGATGAAAGCGTACGAGGTCCGGCTGGAGGAAATCCGCGCCGGATTCAATGCCGATTTTGCCGAGGCGATGGCGAGCAAGGAACGCGCCGATGAAAGCCGTTTCCAGACACAGCGAGTGGCCTGGGAGATGAAGCACTCAGACGACGGACAGACATCCCCGAATGAATAAGAGTTGCCTGGCGGTATGCGCATGAGCATACGTGCCCTTTGAACAGATCATGCGTGCAGAGAGTGGACCGCATATGTGGCACGCTCAGCACAATGGTCCTACGTAGCAATCACACCTTACGTTGTCAATCAGCCTTGCGGGGCGTAACTACACGGATGGGCAATGGGCGAATGGAAGGCACCTCTCAGTCTGCGGGTCCGGCAAGCTCTGCGAGCTGAGCTTGAGGAGTTTGCTGCGCGGGAGCGGCGAACACTCGGCAACATCGGAGAACTCATTCTGGAGTGGGGCTTTGAGCAGCTCAAGGCCGCTGGTTCCACAGAGCGATTGCTGAAATTTAAGATCCGCGCGCCTCAAATTCCTTCACGCCGGCAGGAACTTCCCAAGTGATCCACCAGCGAGAATTCTGCTCGGAGCAGAAGAAAATTCTCGCGGACCTCCCGCAACACCATCCTGAACACCTTTTCCGGTTCAAACCTAGGCCGAATTTGCGGCTGGGCATCCGTGATTTGAACCGCCGTACCGGGAGCCAGTAGGAGGACAGTTGGACTCGTGGACCGCAGCAAAGTTCCCGACATTGCCCCTCTCCGAGATCTGGGGCGAGGTGCGACACACCTCTACGTCACAGCCAACCCCAGAATTGCGAGACGAGGTTTTGTTAACTCGCGTTGCTGAGGGCGATCAAGAAGCGCTCGGGAATCTCTTCCAGCGTTACGCACGAATCGTCCGCAGCGTAGCAGCCCGTATCCTGAGAGACGCTGCGGAGGCAGAAGATCTTGTCCAGGACCTTTTTCTCTTCCTCCAAAGAAAGTCTGTGATCTTTGATAGTTCCAAGAGTTCCGCACGCTCCTGGATCGTTCAGATGACTTACCACCGGGCAATTGAGCGGCGCCGGTACCTCACCAGCCGCCAGTTCTATTCGCGGACGGAGATCGAAAGCGGCGCAGGTCAATTGGTCGGAACATCGACCGGAGAGAGCGATTATTCCGCAGAAGCGGTCTTTGGGCGTAATGGTTTAGAAAAGGTACTCAAATCTCTGTCCGAGGATCAGCGCGAGACCTTAAGACTACACTTCTTCGACGGTTACACCCTTGCAGAAATCAGCGAAAAACTCGGGCAGCCCCTGGGAAATGTGCGGCACCACTATTATCGCGGCCTCGATAAGTTGCGCAGGCAAATGTTTGGGAATAATGTGCCCCTAGATCAACGGCATGAAGAATAAAAGGGATCCCCGGGAAAGCGAAGGGTGGTCGGAAATGGGACCACATGACAAGTTTCTGGAGCTGTGCGCCATTTCGACCTCCGGCGACTTGACTGAAGAAGAACGGAAAGATCTCCAGACACACCTCGCGGAATGTCCGGACTGCCGGCGAGCCTTGAAGGAATTCGAGGCTGCCGCTGGCATCGGTATGCCTTTGCTTCATTCTCAGCTGGCTAGCCCTGACGCGTTAGAACCGAACTCCATCTCCATCGAAGCCGCCAAAGCGGCCCAGGCTCCTGTGGCGGAGGAGCCTCAACAAAAACTGCTGGAACAAAGCAGCGCACCCAGAATCCGGCACCGAAACGGGCGCCGACAACTGCCCGTGAATTGGAATTATGTGTGGATGCCGTTCGCGGCCGCCGTCGTGCTTACGGTCGCATTGGGGATCTACTCATTTCAAGTTGGCAAGCAGAAGGGGCAGGAGCAGGTCCGCGTGTCACCCAGCACTGCCGATACAAGAATCGATGCGCTCGAACAAAGGATAAGCGACGCAGGTCACGACCAGGCAGTCTTGAAGGCGCAACTCGCGGGTCGGGACCGAACGATTGAGGACCTGCGGCGCCAGATCGCAGACCAGTCCGCGGCCCTCAGCGAGATGAAGAGTGCCCAGACCAATTGGGAACATTCCCTCCAGAGTGACGAGGCCGAGAAGCAGCAAGCGGCTCAAGAACGAAGCAGTCTTTCGCAGAAGCTAGATATCGCTCGGACTTCGCTAGAAAAGACTCAGGCGGAACTCGAATCTGTCCGGCAACAACGCGCTCAGGATCAATCGCGCGCCGACGGTCTGGAGGCTCAAGTCAGGGATCTCCATGGCCAGCTTCGCGACCAGGAGCAGGAACTTGGCAAACAGCAGGAATTGCTTGCCCACGACCGCGATATCCGCGAACTCATGGGAGCTCGCGACCTCTATATTGCCGAGGTGTATGACGTTGCGCGTGACGGGCAGACGCAAAAACCGTATGGCCGGGTCTTCTACACCAGAGGAAAGTCTCTGGTTTTCTACGCGTACGATCTCGACCAGCAACCTGGGTTCAAAAGTGCCAGCACATTTCAGGCGTGGGGCAGCCGCGGTCTTGACAAACAACAGGCTACCAGCCTTGGCATCTTCTACGAAGACAACGCCGCTAAGAAGCGATGGGTCGTGAAGTTCGATGATCCGAAAAAGCTGGAACAGATCAATGCCGTCTTCGTAACCGTCGAACCAAATGGCGGAAGCCACAAGCCAAGCGGAAAGCCGCTCCTCTTTGCCTACTTGAAAGTAGACCCGAATCATCCCTAGCCCGGCTTTTCTATAGCAGTTTGGAAATATCAGGATACTCGTCGTGCTTCACGGGTGGTACAAGCGTCGGACTCTCCCACGTAGACCGTGTAAGTGTGTCCAAATCCGTCTGCTATGGGAGAAACAACGTGCGTGAACTCAGTTCCCTTCTTATCTTGAGCCTGCTATTCCTTGCCCCAGCGGTCGCGCAATCCCCCAATGCGACCATCAATGGAATTGTCCTTGATCCGTCTGGGGCAACTATAGTCGGCGCTGAAGTTGTGGTTGTGAATGACGCTACCGGAGTTCAATACACCACCTGGACGAATGGAGAGGGTATCTACGTTGTCCCCAACCTTCCGCCAGGACCGTATCGCATCCAGGTATCGAACAGTGGATTCAAGACGATCATCAAGCCAGACATTATTCTGAATGTGCAAGACGCCTTGGCTATCAACTTCACGTTACCCATCGGTGCCGCGTCGGAAATAGTGACTGTTACCGGCGGCGCGCCACTGGTAAACATGCAATCTGCATCGGTGAGCACCGTAATCGACAGGAACTTTGTCGAAAGCTTGCCCCTTAACGGTCGCAGTTTCAATACGCTTTTGCAGCTGACACCTGGCGTTGTTATTGCTCCTACGAGCGGAGTCCTTGCAACTGGCCAGTTTAGTATTGCCGGTCAGAGAACTGACACCAACAATTTCCTCATTGACGGAGTCTCAGCGAATTTTGGTGTGACCCCTGGTCTTGTACCAGGAGAATCCGGGACGGGCACGTCACAGGCTTTTAGCGCCTTGGGTGGAACGAGTAGCTTGGTATCGGTGGAAGCCTTGCAGGAATTCCGGATCGAGACCTCTTCGTTTGCCCCAGAATTCGGTCGCTCACCGGGAGGGCAAGTAATACTAAACACGCGCTCAGGAACAAACGACATTCATGGAGCAATCTTTGAATACTTTCGCAACGACATCTTCGATGCAAACGATTGGTTTGCCAATCAAGCGGGTGAACCCAGAGCGGCCGAGCGCCACAACGATTTCGGTGGCTTCCTGGGCGGACCGATCTGGAAGGGCAAGACTTTCTTTTTCATCTCATATGAAGGTGCTCGGTTGCGGCTCCCTCAAACCCAAGTGGCACAAGTTCCGTCGAACTACGCTCGGTCGCAAGCGCCAACAACGCTGGCACCATTTCTGAACGCTTATCCCCAACCCAATGGCCAACCTACGTCGTTAACAGCCTATACGGCTCCGTTCACGGGAGATTACTCGAACAGCGCCACGCTTAACGCCGGCAGTATAAGAATTGACCACACATTCAGTGGGCGATTCTCGATTTTTGGCCGGTACAATGAGGCGCCTTCGCAGGTCGTAGACAGGCGCTACAGTCTCAGTATGCTCCAAGGTACTGAGGTTGACACAAAGACGCTGACCGTAGGTTTGAACATGTTGTTCAGCAGCCGCTTAACGGACACCATCCGAGGCAACTACTCGATGCAGCGTTCAACGTTGACAAACTCGCCCGATCCGTTTGGCGGAGCCGTTCCGCTGAATCCAAGCTTTTTTCTTGGAACATTCCCGAGCGCCAAGAGTCTCGTCGCGTTCGAAACCTTTGATACGGGTTTCCTTGAGTACGGGCCCGAGGGAAGTAATCGGGCAGATCAGGTGAACGTTGCTGATGACCTGAACTTAGCTGTGGGCGCGCATCAATTGAAGTTTGGCGGAGATTATCGCGCCATCTTTCTGAATACAGGTCCACCCAACCTTGAGTCGTTCTTCATCTCCCCCAGTGTTCAAACCTTTCTATCGACCGGAACTGGCTTTCTCCTTTCGACGACGTATGACGGTGCGTCAAGAATGCTCACGCAGACGAACTCGCTGTATGCACAGGATACTTGGACAGTTTCCAAAAGACTCACGTTAACCTACGGCCTGCGATGGGAGCTCAGTCCCGCGCCCACAGGGCGCGGCGCGACTAAATTAGCCTCGTGGGACAACACGAACAATCCTGCGGACTTTGCCCTGGCTCCGTCGGGAACAGCCATATGGAACACCACCTATACCAACTTTGCACCCCGTATCGGCGCTGCCTATGCCATGAATCAAAGTGACGACTTCATTCTGCGCATGGGTTGGGGCATCTTCTATGACCTTGGAATGGGCCAGGTGGCAAACCTCGCAACCGCGTTTCCAAATTCTTTTTCAGCGCCACTTGTAATCGCACCTGTTCCTATAGCAGACGTAACGCCATATCTTCCCAGTTCATCGGCGCAGCCCCCATACCCAGGGGCGTATGGTTTTGCCCGAGATCTAAAGCTTCCACGCTCCTATCAATGGAATATCGCTCTGGAAAAGTCCTTAGGAAACCAGCAGGTGATTTCAGCGACCTATGTCGGACAAGCGGGCCGAAATCTCATCAGGGACGTCGGATACTACCAGCCAAATCCGAATTTCCAATCATTTTTCTACGTAGGCGAGAATGATGCCCGCTCAAATTACAATTCGCTGCAATTGCAGTATCGCAGGCCGCTGTCGGCTCGCCTTCAAGCCCTCTTGAATTACACATGGTCACATTCTCTGGACAACTCATCTAGTGATGTCGTCAGCGGTGCCAACACTGTCATCTCTGCCGCGAAGGACTACGCATCCTCGGATTTCGATGTACGGCATAGTTTTTCCGGTGCCTTAACTTTCGCAATCCCCGCAGTTGCCAGATCCGGGCCCCTTGCTTTCTCCACAAAGGACTGGTCTCTCAACACTGTGATTGTCGCCAGGAGTGGATTCCCTTTCAATGGATTGATCTTCGTGGAATCGCCGGTCCAAGGATATGCTTATATTCGGCCAGATTTGGTGGCCAGGCAGCCCTTATGGATTGGTCAGCCGACGGCTCCAGGCGGAAAGATTCTCAATATTAACGCGTTCACTTTCCCGCCAGTTGGTCCGCAAGGGACAGAAGGCCGGAATGATATTGCTGGTTTCGGCCTGACGCAAGTTGACCTCTCCATTGCGCGCAGGTTTGTTCTTCACGAACGCCTCAACCTGCAATTTAGGGCAGATGCGTTCAATGTCTTCAACCATCCAAATTTTGCGAACCCTCAAGCGATAATCCCCGACGGCCCGTTGCAGCTACAATCAACATCAATGTTGAACAACGGACTTGGTGGCTTGAACCCCCTTTTTCAGGAGGGTGGCCCACGATCACTTCAGCTGTCTCTTCGCTTGGCCTTTTGAAAGCAGGAGAAATCCATGACAGCGCACCGGCCAGTCTGGTGGTTGTGGGCCCGACCAAGCTTTCTCTTGTTTGCCATCCTTCTGCATGCAACAGATAGGTTAGGGCTTGCAGTCTGTGTAGGACAGGATATTAAGATCGATCAAAGCGTCCTAGTGAGCACGGCGCACGCCTACTTGAATCATTCGGAAGTGATCATTGCAGCCGACCCTTCAAATTCGAAGCATCTCTTGGCGTGCTCGATGGTTGTGCCCGAACAACCATTCACTGATCTTTTCAGAAATGTTGCTTACGTCTCCTTTGACGACGGAGCGAACTGGTCTGCTGAGTTGGAATTCGGGGGCGAATTGTGGTCCGCGGACCCGTCCTGTGCTTTTGGTCCGAACGGACGTGCGTACTATTCAGCGCTTGTTTTTGATTCGGTAAGCGGCGGGTGGAAGGGCAAGACTGTTTTGTATGGCTCTCCCGAAGCAGGAAAGACATGGTCTATGCTGGCCACACTGCCTCAAGGAGATCGGGAGTTTCTTACTGTCGACAATCTCAAAAACAGAATCTACACGGTCGAGACAGTAGCGAGCGTATCGCTTACGGGCGGCGTGTCAGAACCATTGGTGCTTTATATCTCTGATGACCAGGGAGAATCATTTCAAACTCGGGCGGTGTTGTCAGGACAAGGCGAGAGAGCTAGTTTCGGCTACCCTGGGGGGATTCTGCCCGACGGGACTTTCGCAACCAGCTTCGCAGCTTTCCCAGTAGAAGCTAGTGAGGCCAAGAAGCATTCGGAAGGATCGAATTCTACTCCTGGTAAGGTAAAAGTTCTCCTCTACAACGGCGATGTCGGAAACCAGTTAGCGCTTTCTGTCGTGGATGATTTGTATGAGTGTGACACCTGGGCAAACAGCACACCTATGCCGTCTTTGGCTGTTGATTCCGGCGATGGATTCTTCCGCGGTCGCTTGTACGTTGCGTGGCCTGATTCACGGTCAGGCCGTTGTGAAATACTGTTTTCTTTGTCCACCGACGCTGGGAAGACATGGTCAAAACCGACTATTGTGAATGATGACCAGCCACGCGCGGGGTGGAATAGTGGTCCCGATGACTTCCACCCTGTTGTCGCGGTAAGCCCGAGGGGTGTCGTCGGAATCTTATGGTACGACCGTCGCGACAGCCCGGATAATCTCGGTTGGCGGCCTCGATTCACAGCGTCACTTGACGGTGGGCAAACATTTCTGCCAAGTGCGGATTTCGGCGATTCAAGGATGCAGTTTTTTCAGGGCAATATTGTGAACCTTGAGGCAAAGTCAGAGGGAGGCGGAAGCCCTCCATTCCGTTCCGGAGGGGTCATTCACACATCCCTCGGCTCTTGGGGCCATGGACTCACCGGTGGCGAAACAGTAGGGCTAACGGCCGACGCCAGCGGCGCATTTCATGCGCTGTGGATCGACAACCGCACTGGAATCCGGCAAGTGTGGACCGCACGCATATCTGTGGAGGGGACAGTGACCAAGAACGGGTCTGCGGATTTGGCGCCACTCGAAGACGTTTCCGGTGTACTGGCAGTTTTCTTCTTGGCGCCTAGGCTGGATAGAGAAAATCAGATTGTCACTGCAAACGCGTATCTACAGAACACATCAAACTCAAGCGTCAACACCCCGCTGAAGCTTCGGGTCTTGGAGTTAACGTCGAAGATTGGCTTGCCCAGGTTCACGAATGCAGACAATCACGAGGGAAACGCCGGTGCGCTTTTTGACTTCACCCCACTGGTGCCGGGAGGCAGCTTGCAGCCAGGTCAGAGATCTGGGGCAAAACAGATTGTCATCCACTTGGATCACCTGTCTTCTAGACTGCGAACTGGCGACTATGAGGCACTTTTTGATATGGTCCAGGTCAACTCCGTTGTCTTAGGTTCACATCGATCAGAAAAAATCCAACTACAAAATAGCGGCCCCCCGGAGAAACTGCCATAAGGTCCATTTGGGAGAGTTTGGGGCGCCTATTTTCTAGGCGCCCCGTCCGAAACCTACTCGTCTGCTTCATACGCATTGACCGTCGTGTCGATGCCGTCGTGCTGCGGGGCCTGCTTGCTGGTCATTTGGATCGAGGATGCGGCATCGGATAGGCTGCGGATTTCTGGTTTCTCATATTTCATAAGTCTCACCTCCTTTCACTTTTGAAGTTTTCTCAGCTGAGAACTCTTCTGATACGCGTGATCTTCGTTGTCTGTTCGGCTTGTGTGCTTAATACTCGCTCCCAATGCTCCATGACCGAATGACTCAGAATCTTCTGGCCGCACAGGCATTTGAGCCATGCTTCGACTGTGAAAGTGCGCACGAGTGCAACGACATTGACCTCCTGGCCGTGTCGGGCCTTCTGCAATGCTTCCCAGAAATTGTTTGGTTCAATGATGCCTAGCGAACTGCTCACCATCCGATCGCTCATCTCGGCAAGTTTGGCCCACTCTGTCGATATGGCCGTCATGGGTGCCCGGATAACGAAAGCTTTTCGCTTCCTGCTCAAGATCTCGCTGGGGACAATCCCGACGAGTGCACGCCTCATCAGGGAACGGCGCTGGCCTGGCCGGACGAGCTGTTCTCGCGGAATTGCGTAGAAGAACTCCAGGAAATCGCGATCCAAATAGGGATAGCGTTGCTCATAAGGCAGGTTTGACAGAAGAACCCCGCAACCCAGTTGCCGTCGCAACATATCCAGTGCTGAAATATTTACCTGGAAACTAGGCAGAGGTCCGACCAACTTCAACTTGGATTGATAGCCGGCCAGCACTTGCCGATGGCGCTTTACAAAGTTGGGTTGCAGCCATCCTGCTGGCCGCAGGCTTTTTGGAACACCAACAAAAGCAGGAGGGAGAAAACCCCGCGCCGCTTCGAAGAGCAGATAGAGCCAGGGCTTTCTCTTGTTCAGTGCCCAGACTTTCAATTGGTGAGCTAGCTGCCCGAATTGGGCTGTAGCAATGAGATCTTCGAGTTCGGGTATGGGGGTCGGAACCCCGCCACTGACTTCGTCGCCCCCAATTCCAGAGAATAAAACGCGATAGCCTTGTGAAGTCATGCACATGACAAATTTCTTTTCAACCTCGGAAGGACGGCTACCGGATCCTGGCCGAGATATCAAACGGTCAGTCTCAAACTCGAGCTTGAACGTGCGCAGTGCGCGCACGTCGATGTGAAAGCCGGTACGGCCCCGCTTTTCTTCAACTTTGGTGAAATAGGGCCGCTCATTCCAGTTGGGCTCGGAGTCGTCGTAGTAGGAGATGGTGTCGAGGCGTGGTGTTTCGGCCATTCCGTGGGCAATGATGCTATCGGCCATGCATACGATCGAGGAGGAATCCATTCCCCCGCTCAGCTCGGCGAGGACGGGGCTGTCTGAACGGAGCCTGCGCCGCACGGCTTCCGCGAAGACGCTGCGGAAGTGCTCTTCGTATTCGCCGTCCGTGTGGTAAAGGATTCTCTTGGCCGGATCAAAATCCCAGTACTTGGTGACGGTCTGCCTTCCCGGCTCCAGCCGGACGAAGCAAGAGGGCGGAACCGAATGGATTCCTACGTAGGGTGTCAAATGAGTCGCCGGGAAAAAGGACAGCCAGCCCGCAATGTACTCTTCCTCGAGCGTGAAGCTCTTTCCCGCCAGCAGCACCAGCGGATCGAGGATGCTGCTCCAGGTGACCTGATTGTTGTCGAACGAGTAGTAGAGATGGCGCGTGCCGATAGGATCCTTGGCCAGGATGAGTGAGCGGCCGTTGGGGTTCCATAGGGAAAGCGCCCAATCACCAATAAGTTTGGCGAGGCATGCGGTTCCCCAGGCCTCATAGGCCGCGGCAGCAATGGCAACGTCCGTCGCACTGACGGTCAATCCATCTCTCAACTCGTTGATCAGCTCTGTGCGGTTGTCGAGCCTGCCGTCCCAGGTGAGAACAGCTCCTGAGGGGGTGAGGTGCGGCTGCGTCTCTCTCCGGGATTCCTTGGTGGTATGGAAGGCATGGAACAGGATCCCGACGCTATCCTTTATATATGCACCTTGGGCGTCCGGGCCGTACGGGACAAGCATCCTCCCCGCCTTCTCGAGGTAGCTTGGCTCTGCTGGCCGGCCATCAAAATTCCATCTTCCAAACTGGACGCTCATAATCTATGTCCTTCGCTTCCGCGACTTGCTAGGCTCTCAGCACCTGTCGAGCACGGCGTACATCTCCTGCATGTACGGCTTGTCGTTGACCACCCGGCCCCCGACTTCCACCCACGCGTGCGCCTTGAACGGCATCTGCTGTGCGCCAATAACCATTTGCGCCGGCACGCCATGCCTCTTCAGGAGACAGGCGGTGGCGGCGGATCGTTGCAGGCACAATGCTTCCTTCCAGTACCAGATGCATGCCATGTCCACCGCAGAGCAGATCCTTTCGACGGCATCCTTAGTTGCCGGCTCCTTGCCGATCGGGTAGCGGCGGACCTTGTCGTAGAGTGCGCCGAAATTCCCGCGCGCTAGGTAGAGATCGAAGTAGATCAGCTTCAGGTACGCTTTCAGCACGAGAAAGGACATGGCAAAGACCTCCACCTTCACGCAGGCAACCGCAGCTGGTCACAGAGAAAGGCCATGCGATCCGTCAATGCTTTCACCCGCTCGCCGAGCGGCAATACCGGGGAATGCCCCCGATACTTGCTGTAATCGAGAAAAATCGGATGCATGGAAGTATTTGCCGCTTGCAGTCGCGCCGTCATTTTGCGGGCGTGCAGGGGATTGCAGTTCCGGTCGGCGTCCCCGGAGACGATCATCGTCGCGGGATAGGCCACGCCTTCGCGCACTTGGTGATATGGCGAGTAACCCCTGAGCGCCTCGAAATCATTCGGATCTTCTGCCGTCCCAAACTCCTCGCTCCACACATGCGCATTGTCGAACAGGTGGTAGCGCAGCATGTCGAGCATCGGAACCATGCAGACGACGGCGCGAAACAAATCTGGCCGCTGCGTTAGCGCTGCGCCGACGAGCAGGCCCGAGTTTGAACCCCCGAAAATGGCGAGCTTTTCGGGAGTGGTTCGTCCTGTCTCAATGAGCCACTCGGCTGCGCATAAAAAGTCATCGTAAGCTGTCTGGCGGTTGCGCCGCTTGGCGGCTTTGTGCCACTCCGCTCCGAACTCCGATCCACCCCGGATATTGGGAAGCGCGAACAGGCATCCGCGCTCCATAAGGAAAGCCACAAAGACGCTGAACTGCGGCGTCATCGGCACGCCGTACCCGCCGTAGGAGGTCATGATTGCCGGGTGGCAGCCGTTTGCAAGCACATCCCGGCGGCCCGCAAGGAACATCGGGATTTCCGTTCCGTCTTTCGAGGTGTACCAAACCTGCGCATGGCCGTAGTCCGCCGTATCGAAGTCGATGTTTCTCTTTGCCCAGACACTGCGTTGGCCGCTCGGCGCGGAGCAGCGAAAGATCCTGATCGGCTCTGTAAAGGACTCGGATTCCAGGAACAGCTCGTCGCTCTCGGGCGAAGAGCCGATGACGCGGACGGTCTCGTCGGCGCCAACCGGAAGCTCGCTGATTTTGTTTCCCGCCAGGTCAAAGATCGAGACTTGCATTGCAGTATGCCGGATGTAGGAGACAACGATGCGGTCACCAGCGACTGCCCACTGCTGAATCCGGCTTTCGCTCTCCGGAACCACATTGATCCACTCGGGCTCTGCTTTGGGCCGCAGGCGCATTTCCACGATCCGCAGGTTGGGCGCGCCATGGTCGGTGAGCGCCAGGATTCTTCCGCCAAGAAGGAGTGGGCCGAAACTATACTCAGCGTCCTTGACGATCTGTTCCGGGGCGGCTCCTCCTCCCTCCCACGGTGCCAGATAGAAATCTGTGAGCGTCTTCTCGAGGAAGCGGTAGACAAGGAAGCCGACCCTTTTCGTATCGGAAATCAGGCAGAGTCTGAGCCTTTCGCCCCATCCGGCAAAAAAGACTTCTCGGTCTTCCCGAAGGTCGGTTCCGAGCAAATGGCAAAACGCGGCGCGACGAAACGGTTTCTTCGCGTCTGCCGGCTCATGGACGTAGTAGAAGCTCCTCCCATCTGGCGCGAACGCAAATCCACGCAAATACCCTCGGAGCAGAACATCCGGCAGTGTTCTGCGCGTCTCGATGTTCAAGAGCGCAAATGTCCCGGTCCGTTCTCCACCTTCTTTGATTTCGTACTGCAGGACTCGCCCATCCGGCGAAACGCGCAGGGGTTTCACTGCCGTGAACTTCCCCGCGCCAAGTTCCATCGGGTCGACGAGCAACTGGTCATGCCCGTCAGCTCCGTCTCGCATATAGATGCAAGGCTGTTCCTGGTCCGGGAGGCGCTTCCGAAAGAAATAGCGGTTCCCGGCCTTTTGAAGTGAGTCATAGGTTTCGACGGCGAGAAATTCCCGGATGCGTTCCTGGATGCGGTCTCTTCCCGGGAGGCTGTCCAGGTATTGGCGTCCGTACCGGGTCTGCTCTTCGATCCACTGGCGAGTTCGGGGAGAGTCCTGGTCTTCGAGCCAGCGGTAGGGATCCGTGATGGGCACACCATGAAGGATCTCGGTGACTGGCTCGACGGTTGTAAACGGAGGAGCCAGGGCTAGTCCAGGCATAGCTCGCTCCTTTCCGCCGCATGGATGGCCTCGCGGTACATGCGCCGCGTGAGACTACGGAAGTACCCCGCAAGTTCAGGGTTGTTGATGGAGTCCGGCGTGCGCCAGGCATCGCTCGCAATTGCATAGGTGAATACGGCAATCAGGGGCGAAACGGCCAGCGCGCGCCTTAAATCGTCCGGAGAGTAGAAAGAGGTCCAAGGCCGCACATACCCAGCCGTGAGCCGCTCAAGGGCCGAAGGCTCCTGTACACTGCTGCGCCCGATGTGCTCGCGGACGTACTCGAACGTGATGAGCGGATTGCTGACGCAACCCTCCGCCCAGTCAAGAAACACGCAACTGTCCGAGGACACAAGAATATTTCCGGGATTAAAGTCGATGTGGCCAAGAGTATCCTGGAGGCCAAAGCTCTGAAGCAGGGAACACGATTCCTTTAGCCCTTCCCCGAGAGAGACGAGTTCCGAGTCCGCGAGAGGGGCTGGAGACCGCTTTTCCTGAACGGCCATGAATTCGGCCATGCGCGCAAGGAACGGGTCGATCAGCTCAACAAGCTTTGGAATTCGAAGGTCTTTGCACCCCCCTTCCAGCAGCTCAGCGCCCTTGCCAATGGAAGCAATCTGAAGTTCGGCAAGTTCCTTCGCCGCACGCTCCCAGGCGGAACTGTCAGAGAGTTCGTCGAGCGCGCTGCCCGGAGCCTCTGCCGACAACCAGCCATTCCAAGTTTCGTGGACTCCCAGGACCCGGGGGACATGGCCCGGAAAAAGCCGGGCGAGAAGCAGAGAAACAGGCAGCTCATGGGTATTGGGCTCTCCGGTGGCCTTGAACCAAAGAGCGCCATCGTCGGTTTCCAGGCGGATGAGGCTGAAGGTTGGGCTCGCGTTCAATTGTCGGAACCCGCCAGTTACTCGGAGGCCTAACGGACCGATTTGTTCTTGAACCCACTCGAAGAGCTCCCGCAACCAGCCGGGCCTCGCGAATGGCCCCGGTCTCTCGCCGCTTGCATAGGAATCCAGTTCCTCGAGCGACGCGCTGACCGCCCCGGCTTCCTCGGCAACACCGGGGCCAGTTGCTACGGTTCGCGGCATCCAGTTGGTTCCGGCAGGGGCCGCGCTGTCCTGGGTGACAGATTCCAGGACGGCGTATTTTGCTTCGTCATTTCTACCCGAGGTTGGATGGCTTGGAACAAACAAGCAGTAGGCCTGGAGCCCCCACCGCCTGCTAACCTCTGACGTTAGCTGTTCCGCGACCCTTTGTTGTCGGCGAATTTCCACCCGAGGAAGGGCCCAGCCGGAGCCATTCGGCCATAGGAGAATCTCGGAAGCATTTCTTCGGGTGACAACCAGTCTGTAGCTTTCGCAGTTTTCGTGAAGGGATTCCATGAGCGTCCTTTCTATAGTCGAGTCCTCACGGGACGTCGGCGGATCGAATGGCCAGGACGTGGTGCTTATGCAGACTCTCAATGAACTCGAGAACGTCCGCGCGTACCGTTTCTCTGGGCACTTGGTAGTTTCGGCTGATTTCTTCGGTGATGCGTGACTCGTCGTATCCCTGCTGCATGAGTTCGAGGATTTTAGACCCGACGACATTCAGGCAAAACATCTGGCCGTGGTGGACGTCGAGGAGAATTCCTCCATCCACTGTCTGCGTTTGCCGAATTGTGTCGGATATTCTGAACATGGCAGGTGAATCTCAGGTGGAATCGATGGGATCGCCTCGTGTGCGGAGGACTATTGCATCTGCGGGACAGGAATTCCAGAAACTGCCCTCATTGTTCGCAACGGGGCAGCTTCGGGCCGTAAGCTATTGTGAGAATGGAATATGCAGTGAGGCGGGAGATCCGGAATGGGCCAGGTCGTGTTCGCGTTCTTGACCTAAGGAGGCGTGGATGGCGGCAGCAAAAGGCTATCTCGTCGGTCCGACAGTTCTGCGAAGGTGTCCATGGGGTGGCGTCACGCGGTGATCTGGCGCAGAGTCGGCTGTGCCCATGCTGGTGCAGCCGGTGCGAGACGTGGAGGGAGGGCCCCGCTCCGGATCTCTGGTTAGGCAAAAAAAACAGAGGACGATTGGTACAAAAAGGCTGCTTTCCGGGCATACATAATTGAGGGTTTAGGCCAGGCGGCTTCTCTCGACGCCTGGGGACCCTGTGGACACTGACATGGAGTTCGACGACGGGCTGCCAGCCGGGAACAAGAGCCACTCGAAAGATCCTCCTTGGTCATTTTGGCGGTCGCGAAGGCCGGACTCAAAGCCTGTCCGGAGTTCCCCAAAGGCCAGCGGCCCGACCGACGAACAGTTGATCGTCGGTATAAAAGCGAAGAACCCGGAGGCATTTCAGGTTCTCTACGACCGGTACGCCCTCGCCGTCCGAAATGTTGCACGTTTCGTGCTTCGCGACGAAGGCGAGGCGAAGGATGTACGGCAAGAGTGCTTCCTCCAGATCTACCAAAAGCCCGAAACCTTCGATCCTTCCCGGCGCAGTGCGAAAACCTGGGTCAGCTTCCTGGCCTGGAACATCGCGCTCAGGCGGCGCGACTATTTGGCCTCCCGGAAATTCTACAGTGCGGTAAGCCTTGGTTCGAGGAAACACAGTCTGTTCGCGGACGTCGATCTGGAGGCGGAACTCCTGCTGGAGGAACGCCGGGACCTGCTGGAAGATGCCCTCCAGCAACTCGCACCGGCACAGCGCAGGACGTTGATGTTGGCTTATTTCGAAAACATGGACCTCCAGGAGATCAGCGAGACTCTCAATCTATCGCATGCGAATGTCCGGCACCACTACTACCGGGGTCTCCAGCGATTGAAGGACATGCTGGCGGAAACCCGGCCAGCTCCAGAAGAAAACCAGATAGGAAATATTGTCGAGGCTCCGGACGGCGAAGTTCGAGACGTTCCGTTCAAACGCACGGGAAAGAATCCTCTTACCTATCTGGAAAAAGTGGAGATCGACGCGTTGTTAAGCGCCCCGAACCCGGGCACCAAGCAGGGACAGAAAGATCACGGGCTCCTGCTGTTCTTATACAACTCCGGCGCGAGAGTGAAGGAGGCAGCAGCGGTGAAGATCTCTGATCTCGAAGGGGACCACAGACGCGGCGGTGCGGTGAGGCTATGCGGGAAGGGCGCAGAAATAAGGCTTTGCCCGCTCTGGCCGCGAACGATGGCCGCGCTGGCTCCGCTGATCGCCGGACGGCCGCCAAACAGCCTTGTTTTCCTGAACCGCTACGGTGCTTCGATGAGTCGCTTCGGGATCCATGCGCTGGTCGAAAAATATGCGAAGCAAGCCAGCCAGAGACTCCCGTCCCTGGCGGAGAAAAGGGTGAGTCCGCACGTAATCCGTCGCACGACCGCTGCACACCTTCTTCGTGCCGGCGTGGACATCAACACCATCGGAGCATGGCTGGATCATGTTTCCGTCGACACGACCAACGTCTACGCAGAAGTCGATCTCGAAAGGAAGGCCAAGGCGTTGGCAGCTTGTGACACAGGGAGAAAAAGTCCACAGAAGAAGAGCTGGCGCACGAACCCGCGCGTCACGGAGTTCCTTCGCAGTCTCTGAACCGAAAGTTATGTGGCGGCCGCGCTTTATGGAACTTCGTTTCGCGCACCCCCCGGATCGCGTCATTCAAGTCCACATCCCGTTGTTGCATGCGAATCGCTTCCCCGACGCAGAGGCCGGTCCCGTATAGAAGAAGGATCAACGTTCGGATGGTTCAAGATGCTAGTTCCCCCGATGTCGATTGTCCACGACCCGGATCATCTCCTGTACTTCTTCCACGGAGTAGATGCAGTGGGCCTCAGAGGCCAGGAATTCGTTGTAGAAGAAGTTCGTGGCGTTGAGATCGCTATGACTTCCATCTCCCACGATCTCTCCCTTCCGCATCACCAGGATTCTTTCCATCTGCGAGATCGAGTGCAAGCGATGAGTCACCACGATGAGAGTGGAGTCTGGCAGCGTTCGGTCAATCGCTTGAAGCAGCGCCTCTTCCGAAGCAGGGTCCAGCGAGGAAGTCGTCTCGTCAAGAATCAAGATTCTCGGCCGGTGGAGAAGCGCCCTGGCAATCGCTACCCGCTGCCGTTCTCCGTTCGAAAGATTGGACGCGCCAGGTTCTATGTGCTCTTCGAGCGAGCCGGGAAATCCGTCCAGGTATTTTGCCAGCCCAACGAGTTGCAGGACCCGTTCCAGATCATCGCGCGTGGAATCGAATCTCCCGATTCGGAGGTTATCCGCGATCGACCGGTGAAAGAGAATCGGTTGCGCTGGTAGATAACAGACAGACGAACGCAGACTCGCCGGGGTCACCGCGCGGACGTCTGCCCCGGCGATGAAGATCTCGCCCGAGTCGACGTCGTAAAGGCGCGCCAGGAGTTTTGCCAGAGTGCTCTTGCCGGCGCCATTCGGGCCCACAATGGCAACGCGTTCTCCTTGGAGAATCTCCAGGTTCGGAATTCGGATGACCTCGCTTCGCCGCGGGTAGACGAAGGAAACGTTCCTGAACACGGCGTGCAACGGGCGGTCCGAGGTTAATGGTCTTGCGTGGGGGTGCTCTTTCAGCGCTGGAGGCATCTCGAGGACCGCTTGAATTTGACGGATGCTCGCAAAGGTGCGCTGGGCCCGAGAGTACATCTCCATCGCCGTGCTCAACGGGTCAAAGAGCTGTACCAATAGGCTATAGAAGGCGACTAGCGTGCCGGTCGTCAGCTGGTTGCGGAAAACCAACAAGCTTCCGCAAGCAATGGTTACGGCAACTCCGCTTACGACCGCCAGGTTCGACAACGCCGAGAAAAAAGCACCCGTTCTGCAGAGACCGTCTTGGCAGCGAACGGTGTTAGTCAGGAGTTCAGAGGCTTCGCGCTCCTGCGCTTCCGCTTGCCGCAGAAGCTGGATCTGTATCACAGCGGAGAGATGCTCCTGAAGGAAACTGCTGAATTTGCTTCTGGCGGCCTGGACCAAATCGGCCTGCCGTCCGATCCTGCTTCTGTAGCGGTGGCGGACGGCCAGAAACGCGGGAACAAGTGGCACGACCACAAGGGTGAGAAGCGGTTTCAGGAACGTCATCGCCGACAGGGTTACTCCCGCCGCGATCACTGTCCGGAGGATGGAGGGCAAGAGGTCGGAGCCGAAGTAGGAGATTTCGTCGATGGGCCCCTCGAACGGATACAGCAATTCGCCAACCGGGGTGCGGTCGAAGTAATTCGCCGAGAGCGAGTCGATGTGTTTCAGGAGCGACATGCGCAAGGCCAGTGCCGTGCGCTGCGTGGCCCGGAAGGTAAAGTAGCTGCCAAGAGAGCTGAGAACCGCCCTGCCTTCGTAACTCGCAAAGACCATCCCTATCGCGATCACGAGCAAATGAGCATTGCGCGCGGGCAGGATGGAATCGATCAGCCATCGGATCGTAAGTGGAGTGACGAGCGTCAGTAAACTTGCAAGGGTGAGGCAGAGAAAACTTGCGACATGGAGGGCAAGTTGCGGTTTGACCTTCGGGAAAAGCCAGCGGAGTTCGAAAGGAATCGGACCGGGCATATGTGTCGAATCGGCCTGCAATAGCGGTAGGCGGCGACAGATAGGTTAGCCCTACACAAATGGACGCGCCAGCAAACGCAGAATCTGTTCGCAAATCGGACGGCCGCACTGAAATAACAGGAGTTGCATTGGGATTGGTGGGAGGTCCTGGTGAGGCCAGCGTTCGAGGCAGGGTCAACCACGGCAGAAAAGCATATCTTCAATGCCTCACTTCAGCGGAACAAGGAAAGGTCCTTCTTGCCGGAAGATTGATAACCGGAATCGCGAAGCTGCCTCTTCTCCGCGAAATCTTCTCCAATGCCATTCTCGGGAGTCGGTCCGTTTCTGACTGCTACAGGATGCTGGAACCTTCCCCCCCATGGATATCCGCGCCCGGGACGAGGCAATTGGCGATATTCTGACGGGTCTATTGCCGCCGGGCAGACCAACTTGCGTTTGGTGCCACTATATGAAAGTGCGATTGCATATGGTGCACAGGCATTTCTGGTTGAACTTACTTGACCATTTCGATCCCGCGAACCTCGTTGCCTTCAGGCATCAGCAGTGAAAACCTCGTCCTCGCTCACGATGTCAAGCGTACCTTCACGCGCACTTATGGCGGCCTCAGGGTGCGCTTTGATGGCTTGCAGTCTTTTGCCAATTCGGTCTCTTTGTAGGGAGACCGATGCCTAACGGACGGGTATCTACCGCCTGCCAGAGGCCTCGCGTGAGAAGGGACCCCTCACGGAAGACGCCTTAGAATCGCCGTGACTTGTCCGACGATCTCGGCATCAATCCCATTCCTGAATTGTTGTGTGCCGGACGGCCCGCCAGGATAGACGTGGACAACGAGGCTGCCCTGCTGCAGAGCACAACGGCCGCACAGGTAACTGCCATCCCGTTTAAGAATAAGGTAGATCGGCTGTTCGCAATCGGCGTTCGCTGTGGACTGGGCGGGTTTTTTTACCCGCCGGTTGACGGCAACGAAAGTGGCATTGATGAGGCAAGGATGGATTGGAGCCTTGTCTCCTCCCACCCAGTAGATATCTGAATGAGAGAAGGCCTTGAGCCCGGTAAGTTCGTTAAGTGAATGTCTTAGGAAAAGCGGAACTTCTTCCCATTGCTTCAGGAGCGAGTCTAGGAAACCGCCGTGCTCCTGGATGCTTTCTTGCCCGTCTAGGATGGGGAGGCCAGGGCTTTGATTCGGCGCTTGCCGGGGAACAAGTTCGTCCGGGATCGGGTCGCGGCCAATTTGCTCGAGTGGAAGCCCGCAAGCGCGCAGAAATTCCTCGAAGTCAATGCAGTACAGAACGCACAGGGTGATGATCTTTTGGACATGCCGCGGCGGACCCGACAGCGTTTCGTAGTCCGAGAGCGTGCTCGGCGCCGCGAAATAGAGCTCATCCGAAAGTGTGTCCGCGATCCACCGGCTCATGCCGGATGCCTCCCGGAACGACAGTCCCACGCGTAAACGGGAACTGCTGAGAAGATCCCTGAGATTGGTAGCCAGGCTTGGTACGGGCAGAAGTCGCGGCTTTGGCAAACTGCCCGGCCTGCGCTGCATCTGCACGCCGCGATGGTCTGTCATCGGGCGGATTTCGGCATCCACCACGCCGATGATCCGGGCTTCCTCGCCGAGCCTTAGCTCGAGTTGTGCGCAAAGGCGCTGCGGCGAATGCAGCACAATCCTATCCTTTTCGAGCACAGCGAGTTGCGAGCAAGTGAATCCGAAGCCATGCTCAACAAGGAAGAACGGCCTTTCGGCCATATCCTTCCTTCGGGCCAGCAGTTCTTCGGGGCGCCGTTCGTCCACTCTGACGATGCTGCCGGGCGCGAGGTGTGGGAACGCATGCACGTCTCCTGCGCCCACCGTGCCATAAAGAAATCTTCTCTTATTCAGCGTGAGTAGTTCTTTTGCACGTCTCGGCTTGGCGGATGCGAGCAACTGGCCGAGCGGGGCGATCGGTGGAACGGGCCCTGCTCCGGGCCTTTCAGCAAACCACGGAATCCATGCGTGTGTGTCGTAAACCGCGGAGTCCAGAAGTGTAGTTCGCTGTCGGGGAACCAACAAGCGAAGCCGGGACATTTGGTCCAAATCGAATCCGAACACCGCCAGCCAGTCGTACAAGCGGTAGTTTGTGATATGGCTGAGAGCGAGCAACTGGTGAATGGTGGGGATCAAAGAAGGATTTGCCACGTCATAGTACAGGTTGTGGGGAACGTAAAAACGGGAAGAATGGCCGAAGATTTGGGCGGTCTGTTGAGAGACGCGGTAGAGAGTCAGGCCTCTGGTGGAGAGTATCTGCCGTACTTGCTCAGCCCAGTCCATTCGTAGGTACGCCAATCCTCGGGCGTATAACCAAGATTCTGTCTGTGGTGGAAACAATTGTTATGGTGGCCGCAATTGCGACCAGTCGCGGGATTTTCTGCAAACTGCATATAACCTGTGTATGCATAAATGAAAAGTCAAGTGGCTGGACATGGACGAGCGACCAGCGTAGGATTTCCGCCAATGGACGCACGTAAGCCCAATCCGAGCGCCGGACAGAAGTTGAAGGAATTGCGTGTGCGCTTGGGACTGACTACCCGCGATGTGGAGGCGAAAAGCCGGCAGATTGCAGCGGAAAAGCGCAGCCAGGAGTACTACCTGTCTCACGCGTGGGTCACGGACATTGAAAACGGGGAATTTACACCGAGCATCTATAAGTTCTTCACATTCAGCGCTATCTACCAACGCCGAATCACGGAACTGCTGTCCTTTTTTGGATTGCAGACCGGTGACCTGAGCCGCTATCGCACCTCCATCGGAGTCCCGCGGACACATCTCTTGGATAGTGGAGCCGACGTTGAGACCGAGAAGGTGTCGCTACCGGTGCGGTTCAAGCCCGAGTTCCGCTTGGAGAAAACGAATCTCCTTGCACAAGTTGTGGAGAAGTGGGACGAGATCCCCGTCGGTTTTTTGCAGCATCTCGACCTGCGCAAATCCATGTACGGCTACATCGGGCTTGAGGATTACACGCTCTTTCCTCTGATCCGTCCCGGTTCTCTTGTGCAGATTGACGCAAGCCAAAGGAAGATCAGTACTGAGAAATGGAAAACGGAATACGACCGTCCCATCTACTTTGTGGAGCTCCGAGGCGGCTACGTTTGCAGCTGGTGCCAGGTGGATCGGGGTCAGCTGATCATCATTCCCCACCCTCACTCTCACCAGGATGTTCGCCGATTTGACCACCCGTCTCAGGCTGAAATCGTAGGCAGGGTAACGGGAGTAGCGATGATCATTGTCAGCGAAAAAGTGCCCGACGCAGGGGAACACTCGACAGGAGGGTCCCGTTGAGAAGGGTGTTAGGACCAGTGTGCCTGACCGACAAACACTGGTCTTTATAGGTGCTCGAAAAACGCGAGGACCTCTCCTTATTGCTTTGCTGTATTGCAGCGACTCCTAAATGGTAGAAAACCTATTCACCCCAAAGTCGTTCCACCGATTGACCTGCCAGCCTCGCGCCAAGACATCAGGGGGACTTCCACGCGACTCCTCCATTTTCGTCATAGAAAGTCTCCTGAATATTCGGGCCGTTCAATGACAATAGGGCAAATCGGTTGAGGACCCTCTGTGGGATGTCAGGATCATTCGCCGAGTGGTTTTCGTACCACTCCACGTTCGGGCTGCTCGCGAGCGACGAGGCCTGCCCCCAAGGAAGAGCGCCGTGGCCGCAGCAGCGGCAGAGCACGCGATTGGATTCCTGAGGCTTGGACACCAAACGGTTCTCGATGCCGCCTATCGCGTCCATCCCGAACGCTTCGTCTGCCTGGTCCCCAAACCAACTGCGGTCCCCGCCGAGGTCTGGATCAACAAACCGCTCGACACAGATGAAAAAACTCACTGAATTCCACGACCGCTGGTCTCTAGCTCGTTGACACGCGCCCCTTCCTGCAATTTTCGTAACTGCCGCCACCGCCTGTACTGTTCACGCTTGGAAGGATCAGGATCTTCGTAACTCTGAAGCCAGAATCGGAACCAATCCACATTTCCCTGCTGCGATGCTAGCCGCTCTGATGGTTTTTGAAGTTGGTGCACTCCATCCGGGAAGAGAATCAAATCGACCGGCCTACCCTGCAGTACAAGAGAGGAGTAACTCTCCCACTGGTACAACAGTGAAGCGACACCGCTATCCGCCTCAATTCGGAGCGGTGTCTTGATCCGGTACATATTGAATCCAGGGGCGGACTGGATCCACACCTTCAATGCGTCTCCGAAGGGCTTACCACCGTAAATCGCTTCCTGCTCCGGTTGTCTGCCTCCACGGCCAACCGAATACGTCAGATACTCCAGGTAGCTTTCATCCATGCCGTCCGCAACTGTGGCCGCGGCGAAACGATTCGGATTCTTGATCAACATGCCGAGCACGTGGTAGCAAGTCCTGCTGAAACCAATGATTCCCACTCGGGACGGATCGATCAGGCCATCGGAATTGAGTAACTCTATCGCCGACTCGAAACCGAGAATTTGATCGTCAAGCTCCTGTCCCGTGACAAAGTGTTCGGGGTTATACGGCATTTGGAGCACGACCATTCCCGAACTCGCGAGCGGCCTCGCAGCTAGAGCAGTGGTATATCCTCCGTCGGTCAAGAAATGGTTTTCGACAAATGCGTGAGTCTGTATGACTAACGGATATCGCACGCCCGGAACAAACCCCGGTGGTTTAACGAGGCCTGCCACCCATTGGTGACCCCTCGCATCCTTCCACTGCAAGACAGAGGCTTGGCCCAACGTCAGGCGTGAGATCTGCGGATTGGGGTCCCAGACGACTCTCCCAATTCCGCTTGCAGGATCTTTCGCGTAGACTGCTGGTGGCTGATTGAGCCCCTGATACACCACGACTGAGATGGTCTTCGCCGCCTCAGCCGGTAGTGCAGTGTCTGTAGCTCCATGGTCGTTAGGTCCGCCCAGCTCGGTGGCCACGACCAGCCTCCAAATTCCCTTGTCCTCTTGATAGCGCTCGACCGGTTCCTCTTTCCTGCCGATGTTCACCACGTGAACGATGACCTCTTGGCTCGAACTCCCAAACGATATGTCACCGACAAACAGCGCGTTGGGGTCGCTCGCTCGACCCATAGGCCTGACACAAGTGGCTCGTCCCGATGGAACGTCTACTACGGCTGCGGCGCAGGGGCGAGCCCGCCTTGATCGTTCTTCTGGGTCCACGACTCCTAGGGGAAGATACGTCGCACCCAAGAGAATCTTCTTTCCGTCGGGTGACCACACTGCTCTCGTCGGTTGCCCGTATCCCTCGAACCTTGCGATCGGTGCATTCACTAGGGAGGTCGTCTTTCCTGTCGCTAGGTCAACTAAGGAATACTCCGCAGGCCACTCAGCCCAGTACGCAAAATACTCGCTACCTTGCTCACCGGGGGAAAACTTCCTATTGGGATCCCCAGGCTCATACCCATTCCATTCAGAATTCCAATGGTCGGCTGGTTGCAAGACAACTGTGTAACGCCCATCTGGTGATGGCGATAGAATGTTTCCGTAGCCGTCATCGCAGTTTATTATTTTGACCGGCCGCCCAGAATTCCGGTCGATGACGGGTGTGCTCCTTCCGCTGCGGGACTCCCAGAGTTCGTGTGTTCTGCGAATCTCGTCGTCAAGCCATTTGCTGGGAAAGAGCATTGCATCAAGGGGCATGCCTGTGACGTCGCGGGCGCCCGAGCCGATCGGATGACCTTGGAGAGCCTTTTGAAGCTCCACATTGGGAATCGATACAGCGAATACAAGGTGGCCGGTGCCCTGGGCGCCCAGCGCATACTGAGACACCTGCTTACCCGGCGGCGAAACGGTCTCTACCTTGCCGGTCAGGATGTTTGCCCGGTATAACTGCCGACCCCTCGCTGCGCTATGGCCGATAAAAAAAACACCCCTGGAATCGGGGGACCACTGTACATCTGAGATTACCGTACGATCATTCGTTATTGCTGCCAGGCGAGCGAGCATTCTTGGCTCGACCGGCTTTCCGGGACCCGGGGCAAGCAAGACTTTTCGGACTTGATCAGAATCAAAAATCCACAGTGTCGATTCGATTTCGTTTGACTGAATCACCCCTCGTGCGGTCACAACAGCGAAATGCTTCCGATCAGGAGACCAATGGACGTTGTCGTCGCTTTTGTCACCAATCCGCGTTTCTGGATCAACGAAGTTTGACAGTTCGATCGAATCCTGAACTGAGAAAAGCCTGTCGCCAGCCTCACTGCGGCTGGTTATGCTCATCAATGCCAGCAGCATTGCCGGGGCCATCCAACCGAATGACCATTCCGGCACTCTCTTCCAAGAAACGTCACCTAAAATCCTGGCATTCAACATCGATCGTCTTTCCTCTCTCGACCGTCAGAACGTTATTCTCAACGATAATTGCAACGAACGAGGTCCACCTTGGTTGAAGAGAGGATTCAATCCGACAGCTCCCAATCCTTGGTTGAGCATCTCTGATGACATGAGATAGGCGGACCCGAACTGAATATAACCGTATGGGTTAGAAAAGTTGGGATGGTTGAGTACATTAAAGGCATCTGCGCGAAACTGGACGCCGAGGCGCTCTGTCACGGGGAACTTTCGGGCAACAGACAGGTCCAACTGAGTCAGGCCGAAGCCTGCAATATCGTTTCGGCCCTCCGTGCCTTGCCGAGGCGTAGTCGGAACCGCAAACGCGTTCGGATCTAGACTCTTCCCGCCTCCTGCGGAAGCGTTGGGAACCCACAGAGGTTGGCCAGCTACGAGATCGGGCCGTGTAAGCACCAGCCCCTCAACACCGACATCGAGAACCGTGGCGTTGAAGGGAAACCCGGTGCGGGCCACAATCACTCCGTCTAGTGACCAATCACGAGTTAGGATGGAGAGTGCTCCGGACTTTGCCGCGGCGGGAACGTTAAAGCTCAAAGCTCCCGAGAAGTTCTGTCGTACGTCCCAGTCGGACGAGGCGTAGTCATGCACTCCGGAAATGACCGTACTGGACAGCCCGGACGTAACATCATTCGAGACGTTGTCCAAGGAATGTCCCCAGGTGTAACTGAACAGGGCCTGCAAACGCGAGGCGAGAGGTCTCCGGTATTGTAATTGGAGTGCATTATAGTTCGAGTGGGCATCGTTGGCCGTGAGAGTGACGTACCCTGAGAAGTTGGCGTTCGGCTGAGGCAGTACCTCTTGCCTGAGCAGGTTTCTTCCGGCTTGTCCGACGTACGTTGCGGTGAACGTCTGCCGTCCGCGGAACGATTTTTCCACAGCAACGTTCCACTGGTATGACCGCGGCAGCACCAGGTTCGGAACAAACCCGCTGGCATACTGATAGGGAGGCGTCAGGGAAATGCTGGGTAAATAAGAAGTGATATTTGCAATCGGAACCGAAACGCTGGGGTATACAGAGAAAGTCGTGTTGGGCGTGGAGAAGCCGAGCTGCGCCGAAGAGCCGACTCCAAGATCATAGAAGATCCCACCGCCCGCTCGAACTACAAAGGTCCCATCGGGCGTCAAGTTGTAGGCAACGCCCACCCGCGGAGCGAAGTCGCCATACGTCGTGGCCCACAATGGCGTACCGAAGGGCGCTAGATTCGTCTCCGCCGGGTTATTGACGTTCTCAAAAGCCGCGAGCGTGGTTCCGCCACGGGCGGAGGGGGGCGGACTGAGTTCCCACCTGAGGCCGTACGTCATCGTGAGTCGGGGGGAAAGCTTCCACGTGTCCTGACCGTACAGTGAAAACGACTGCGTGAGAAATTGGGCCGGCTTGTTGGTAGCCGGGGAAAGGATTACCGATCCCGTGGTTACAAAGGTCTGAAGATCCGGGTCTTCGAGTAGGATTTCATTCTTATAGGTGTTTTCGTCGAGAAAAATCGCCCGGTAGTCTCCGCCAAATTTTAGCTGATGCGTCCCCGTGCTGAGAGCAAGTGAATCCGTCAGATTGACTTGTCTTGTTGTGTTGTTTCCTCCCGAGCCAACGCCGTAATACGATGTGCCCGGGACGTAGAAAAACACGCTCGTCTCGGCGGGAGATAGAGACCCAAAGAGCAAGCTCGGATCTGGTACAACGGCTCCGCCGAAGGAATCCAGCACGTCGGAAACGCTCGAGCTTTGCGTCGAGTAATTGGCGCGAAGCGTGTTGGTTATTTCTTGGCTGAGGAACATGTTGATTCCGAAAGTGAATGTCTGCGTGTTGACGGGATTGGTCTGGACGGTACTCAAGCCGTACGTGCGTTCAACATTTTGTGATGGAGCGTAATTGTAGCGGCCAAAGATGGAGAATCGCTGGTTGAAGGTATGATCGATGCGAAGACTTACGGCATCGAGAGTCGCCCGATTTGCAAAGCTACCCGTAAACGGAGAGATGAAAACCCCAGGAGTTATTGCTTTGTCGTCGGGCTCGGGAAACGCATTGAGGTAGGGAGCCACTGCCGAGGAAGCGATCGACCGAGCGTACGCGGACGGAACCTCTGCTACGTAAGTTTGCGGAAGGTCGAGCCTTGCCCCTTCATAGGAAAAGAAGAAGAATGTTTTGTCCTTCCGGACTGGCCCGCCTAGGAAGCCCCCGAAATCGTTGTGATGCTCTGCCGCACGGGGGAGCCCCTGTTCGTTGGCAAACCAATCGTTGGCATCCATCACTGTGTTGCGAAAATAATCGAATACTCCGCCGTGATAATCATTTGTGCCCGATCGCGTTGTTAAAATGACTTGGCCCCCGGGCGTTTTCCCGAATTCAGGAGCAAACGATGAGGTCTCGATACGAAATTCCTGCAAAGCATCCACCGAAACCAGGCTGCTGGTACCCCCCAAGGCACTGAATGCCTGGGCCCCGCCGGTTCCTGATTCGCCCACATTTTGTTCCAGTCCGACACCAAAGTTTGCGGACACCCCGTCCACAATAAAACTGTTTGCCGCCGTTCTCTGACCGCTAATGCTGAATTGGCCGTAACTGCCGTAGTTCGCGGGAGCGATGACGACTCCCGGGGTCAACTGAAGCAGCGTATTGAAACTGCGGCCGTTGAGCGGTAAGTTCTCCACGAACTGGCGGTCAATGACTGTACTCACCGATGCGTCCGTCGTGTTGATCAGCGGCGCTCCGGCCTCAACTCTCACCACTTCAGTGACATCACCAACCTGCATGGTGAAATTCATCGATAGCGTGTCGGCCACATGGAGCGTAACATCGGGCTTCAGGATCTCTTTAAACCCCCGCTTGGAGACCGTAAATTCATAATCCCCGGGTCCAAGGTCGACGAAACGATAGATCCCTTCCTCGTTTGTTTGGATTGTGGTTGCGATTCCGGTATTGATATTCTTTGCCGTGACTGTGGCTTCCACGATGACCGCAGAGTTTGGATCAAAAATACGGCCTGATACCTCTGCGGTGTCACTCTGTGCATGGCTAGTCACGGAAAGTGCCAGCAGTGAAACCATCGCCAGAATCATCAAACTGAGCGTTGCCCGGCTTTTCATGTTGGCTATCACCTCTTCGAGTTAGTCCTTGCGAACGTTTGACTACTCTCTGATAGCCTGCGTGGGCCACGTGTTGTGCCACTGCCTCAAGTTTTCGCCAATGAATTTTCAGTGACGACTCACGAAGGGAATCTCGGTGGATTGACGGAAGGAATCGGGCAGCCCCCCATGACACCAAGATCCGGGGCCCGCCTCGAATTCTAAATCGCCTCGCTACGGGTGGTTCACTCGCGTATCAAGAAACGCAGAAAGGAGCGGCTTTCCTTTGGGCCTTTTCCCTTCCTTGTGGGAGTTGTCCGTGACAAAGACGTAGTCGATTCGTGACAGCAGCTTCGTGTCGTCCACCTTGAGAATCCAGCGATTCTGAGAAGGATCATCCATATAGAAAGCGCCGAGGCTGCGAGGAGTATCTTTTCCTTCGGCCTGATCGCCCCAAGCCTGGAAAACAACTCCCGGCTTCAACCCTTTCTGTTTGTCCAGATCGAAGGCATAGAAAATAAGAGACTTGCCTTGCGTGTAGAAAATTCGTCCGAACGGCTCTTCGGTCTCGCCTTGGGTGCCAACATCGTAAACGTCGATAATGCGGAGACTTCGGGCGCCAAGGATATCGCGAAGATCATGATCTGTGGCCAATAGTTTCTGTTGGCGTTCGACGAAATGAATTCGGGTCAGCGATTCCCGTGCCAGCTCCTGATTTCTTTCATCGACCCTCGCCATTTCGAGTTCGGACTGCCGCAAGCCGGCCGTCAATGCCGACACCTTTTGGAGCAGCTTTACCTTGTCGGACTCAAGGGCCGTATTGGAAGCTTGCAGAACGTCTAGGGATGCTTGCAGCAGTTTCATGCGGTCTTGGATGGAGTCGTATTCGTGCTCCTTGCGACTTCGATCCGCTTCCGATTTGGAAAGGCTCTGGCGCAACTCCTCGTTTTCCATCTTGAGGTGTTGGTCCTCTTCCGCGGGCCCGCTCTTGGACTTGGCAAGGAGCTCTTGGCGGTCCGACTGTGTTTTCGCAAGCTCAAGGCGAAGTTCTTCGACCTCTTTCTGTAGGCCGGATGGGTCTGGTGCCGTACCGCCCGCAGCGGTGACCGCGGTTCTTGTTGGCTTGCCACTCCACCAGTAGTGGGCTGACACGCCACAAATTGTTAGAACAGAACATGCCGCAAAAGCCCATGCTGCCCATGCGGGAGCGCGGAACCAAGCCGTCCATGGGCGTGTGCGCTTAATCTCCATAGGGGGGCGATCCACCGACGGCCCTGCCTCAACTGGCATGGGCACCCATTCGCCTGCGGCCTCGAGAAGCTTTGCTTTGGCCTTCCCATGCTCAATGGGATCTACAGGCGCATACCGCAAACCATCCGCTTTTGCGGAGCAAGATAGGGGAGCTTCTTCAAGCGTCTGAATGACAATTTGCTTGTATTGCTGCAGATACTCTCTACACGAAGGACAGGACTGCAGGTGCTCGGCTAGAAGAGCCTCCTCGCGTAAGGAAGCCTGATTCGCGGCTGACATCGCGCAGAGATGTTCGAAGAATTCATGGAATGCAACTGGCGAATTCAAGACTGCGCCTCCTCTCCGTTGGCGGAACCATCGAATTCCGTGTACCCCGCCAACAATCGATTCCGAACGAGTTCAGTCCGAAGCTTCGCGAGACCCCGATACAGATGGTGCCGCGTGTTTGCGAGCGATTCTCCAATGTCGACAGCAATCACCGCCAACTCTCGCCCTTCGAAAAAATGCAGCACCATCGTCTGCCGCTGTTTTTCGTTCAGACTGGCAAGAACTTTGTCCAAGCATTTCCTGAAGTCAATTGACCGTATCCAATGGTTCTGATTGACTTCCAGATCGATTAAGCCCAATCCCTCTTCGGGGGCTCCCGACTGCCAGTCCCTGCTCCTGAGATGCCGCAACCTCTTGAGGCTCCTGTAATGAGCTACGCAGCAAATCCAGGTCCTCACCGTGCCTTTCGAGGGGTCGAAGGACCGGCATCTATGATAGACATCGAGGAAAGCATCTTGTACCACATCTGCAACATCCTCGGGGCTCTTCAAAACCCTCCTCGCAAGCCCGCGAACAAGGCCGTGATAGCGATCAAATAGCTGCTCAAAAGCCTGCTGGTCCCCTCGTTGAATCGCTGCCATCAACTCACCGTCAGAGGGCTCCGGAACCCCCTCGGGCGCAATCGGTCGCGCCGCAGACGGTACGGTCTTTCGGACCTTTTGTAGGAAGAGCGACAAGGGCTCGGAACTCATGCTCATTGACCCTTCAGCACGCTGCAACCGGAGTTGCGCGGAATACAAGACGTAACACAGTCTGCACCGTTTGGGACGCTTGTGAACTCGTCACGCGACGAACCGAACACGCACCATGGTGTCATGCACTGGTGCCGTCGTCGGGGTGGCGCGAGACGCCGTCAGGGCCCCAGCATCGGCATCGCTCGGGCAAATCACTCTTCCGTGGCGATTCCACCTCAACGGAAAGCCAAGCACTGGAAGATTCTTCAGTCCACTCACGAATCTCAATATTTAAGTAAAGAAACCGTATTGCAACCAAGCGATATTGTCAAAGCCAAAAGCGGCAGAAAAAGAAACTTTATTTTCGCTCAGGTTGGCAAAAAATGCCGCGCTTGCGGCTATTATAAAAATGGGCCACCGAGCGGAAATTCTCCACACCAACGAGAACACCACGGCGATGAGCCTGGGCTTTTTAGGCGAAGGCTCCTGGTCAGAACAGGTAAATCAGGTTTGCCGCGGTGGTGAATTGCCGGTTGGTGTAGCCTGTGCCCTTCTGAAACACATTTTGGTCCGATAAGTCCTGCCGGAAATCGGCGCGAATCACAAATTTGCCGTCGAGGTGCTTGAACTCCGAGTTCAAGCGGGAGAGTTTTGCAGGGAGAACGTACTGGGGAGTTAGTGTGAACCCGCGCAGGGTTTGAGACGTGCCCGTGCGGCTCCCTCCGGAATCGACAAAGACCTCACCTCGAAAGACCAGGGAAAGATTCTTAGTGAAGAGATATTGCGCATATCCGGCAACACCTTTCCAGATGGCGTCACTTCCGTCCTTGGCAGCGTGATCTTCGTCCGCATAAAGTGCGTCGATCCCGAGGACGACTCTCGGAACTAACTTCCACGCGCCGGTCAGTTCGTACACGCTGCGCTGGTCATGGCCGTTGTGGGGCTTCTCGGGCCCATGTAGGAAATTGAAGGTCAAGCTCACAGTCTTCACAGGCGCCACCGCCAGCTGCCCACCGAAGGTCACATGTCCGTTAAGATCTTTCACGGCGTCGCAACCATTGGTAAAGAGCAACTCCGCGGAGATCTTGCTGTTGAATAGGTAACTCGCCTTCACTCCCGTCTGGGTGAACGGAATGCCATAGCCGAAGATGAACCCGCGGCTGAAATTGTCGTTATAGCCGTCGTATCCGCCAATGACTTCGTAACCAAGATGGGTGACGAACTTTCCGGCATCGAGGCGAAGTCCCTTCCCGACTGGCACGATGTAGCTGAGGTAGAACTCGGGAATATCGAAGTGGTGGGCGAGGCCCGTCGGAGTGTTGCGGAACAGACCATAGGAGGCGGTCATCTCCGGGACCCCCGAGCCGCCAATCAGGTTCAGCCGAAACCCAAACTGCCCGGGCTCACTGACGGGATGCTGAATGACCACTTGTGCCACGTCCAGCTGAGGATCATCGTCGTTAAAATCGAAGACTCGAAGTTGATTCAACCGTGAGGCAGGGTCGTTCGTGTTGTATGTATAGGAGAAAGACAGGAATCCGTCGGTGGTAATTCCCTTCCACCAGGCCTTGTGCTCGATATCCTTGTTGGCTGAGGTGGCTGGCGCGTCTGCCGGGCCGCCGCTCTGCGCGAACAAAAATAGGGGTGATGCAAGCATCACTCCTGCCAAAAACATCTTATCTATAAGCCAGAGAACTGCGTGGCTCCGAATGAGCATGGCCTTCGCGCGTTAGTGATCGCGATGAACCAGCTCATGGACCACGTCTTCATCGGTGAGCTGTTCGTAGGCATGCTCGCCATGAAGTGATTCGTCCAGTCCTATTTCTTCGGAATTCTCACTCACTTTCACGGTCGTGAATCCATCGATAATTCGCAGCATCGCATAGGTGAACGCGAACGCCCACACCGAGGAGAACACCACGGCGGTAACCTGCTTCAACAGGAACGTCGGGTCGCCATACAGCAACCCATTCGCGCCTTCCGGATTGAATTGCTTGTTGGCGAAAATGCCCAGCATTACGATGCCGAGAAATCCTCCGACTCCGTGCACTCCCCAAACGTCCAGCGCGTCGTCCCAGTGCAGCTTGTTCTTCATTTCCACCGCGTAGTAGCACACCACGCCGGAGACGATTCCTATGATCACCGCCGTGGTCGGCGAAACATAGCCGGCCGCCGGCGTCACCGTCGCCAATCCCGCCACGGCCCCGGTCAGCAGCCCCAGGAACTTCGGTTTCTTTTCGTTCAGCCACGCCACCATTAGCCACGCAATCGCGGCAAACGACGCGGCTACGTCCGTGTTCAGAAATGCCACGGCCGTCACCGAATCCACGCGCATCTCGCTCCCTGCATTGAACCCGTACCATCCGAACCACAGCAGCCCGGTGCCCAGCGCCACCAGCGGAATGCTGTGTGGCCCGCGATCCAGCACCCGCCGCTTGCCCACGTACAGCACGCTCGCCAAGGCCGCCATTCCCGCGATGTTGTGCACCACGATTCCACCGGCGAAATCTTTCACCCCCCATAGCTGTAGGAATCCTCCGCCCCACACCATGTGCACGAACGGGAAGTACACGAATGTCAGCCACGCCGTAAGGAACAGCATGTAGGCCTTGAAGGTGACGCGATTGGTGAACGCCCCAGAGATGAGCGCCGGAGTGATGATCGCAAACATCATCTGATAGGCGATGAATACGAGGGCGGGTATCGTGACATTCGGTGACGGCGTGCTCAGGTCGATTCCCCGCAGAAACGCGTTATGAAAGTTGCCGACGACTCCATGCCAGTCTCCGCTGAAGCACAAGGAATACCCGTATACATACCAAATGACCGTGGTCCAGCCCATGGACACAAAACTCTGGATCATGATCGCCAGGACGTTCTTCCGCCCTACCAACCCGCCGTAAAAAAACGCCAGCCCCGGCGTCATCAGCATCACCAGGCTGGTGCACAAAATCATGAAACCGGTATTGCCGGTATCGAGATGCAGCATGCCATCCTCCCACTGAATTGTGTTGAAGTAGGCTCGCGGAACGGCGAGCAAGGGGGTCCGACTACATGGTCCTATGCGCGGATGGAGGGCCCGCAGACCCAGCTGCGCCAAATGCCTTCTTACAATGCGACGCTGAACCCATTTCCGGATGGGCGCTGTGCGGCCGGTCACATCGCGCTGTGAGATTTGGGCACTTCCTCATAAGTTCTATAAATGAGGAAATCAATGCAGCGCCAAAGCGCGCCAATTTGAGTTGCTGGTTGCGTTGCGCTCAGGAGGCGACAGCGGCCGGCGCTTCAACCCGTGCATAAAACTGCACGGCCGCGCCTACGCCGGCGCCGGGCGACATGCGGTGCCCCTGGTCGAGGAGCACCTTCTCCAAGGCCGCCAGCAATTGCAGCACGTATGGCTTTTGGCTGCAGTAGCCCATCAGACCCAGCCGCCAGATCTTGCCCTTCAGCGGACCGATGCCGCCAGCGATTTCGATATTAAATTCGTCGAGCAACTGGTTGCGCAATTTCAGGTCGTCAACGTCCGCGGGGATGATGGTCGCTGTCACGGTAACCAGCCGGTCTTCCGGCTTTTGCACCAGCAGATGCAACCCCATCGCCTCGAGGCCAGCAATCAACGCATGCTGATTCAAACTGTGGCGCGCCCAGCGCGCGTGCAATCCTTCTTCGAGTACGATGCGCATCGCTTCGCGCAGCGCGTAGATCAGGGAGATCGGCGGGGTATGATGATAGAGGCGGTCTTTGCCCCAGTAATCCATCGCGGTAGATAGATCGAAGTACCAGCTCTGCACCTTCGTTTTGCGGGTGCGGAAGACTACTTCCGCGCGCGGGCTGACCGTGATGGGCGACATGCCCGGCGGCGCGCTGATGGCTTTTTGGGAACCGCTGAAGCAAACGTCAATTTGCTGCCGGTCCACATGCAGCGGCACGGCGGCAAGCGACGCGACCGCATCCACCACCAGCAACGCGCCAACTTCGTCGGCAACCTTGCGGAAAGGATCGATCTGCGTCGCTACGCCCGATGATGTCTCGCCCTGCGCCAGGCCAATCATCTTGATCTTGCGTCCTTTGGCCACCTTTCGCACATCGTCCGGGTCGACCGGCTTCCCATAAGGCGTCTCCACCAGGTGCACGGTCGCGGACGTGTGCTGCGCAATTTCATACATGCGCCGCGAGAACCAGCCATTCACACAACAGATCGCTTCGTCACCGGGCTCCAGCGAATTCAGCACCGATGCTTCGATGCCGCCGGAACCGGAAGCCGAGAGCGGAAACGTGACGCGATTCTCCGTCTGAAAGATCTGCCGCAGCAGTGTTTGCGTCTCTTCCATGCAGCCACGAAACCAGGGGTCAAGATGGCCGACAAGCGGCGTGGCCAGGGCCCGGTAGACGCGCGGGTCCACCGAGGAGGGGCCGGGAGTCATCATTAAGCGGTTGGGAGGATGCAGTTCACCGATCGGATTTGCCATTTCATTATCCTTTCAAGGCTGTCCAATGAGCAGCAAGGGACAACCCAGAGGACGTACTTCGGGGAAGCGCTCGTGTACGGCCCGAAAATCTAGACGTTATTGCACAAACTTGCGTAAGACGACCATCGAGCAGGCAATATTAAAGAGGACTCGGCGGATTTGGAGCGAACGACTGTACGGAACGAGAAGTCGGCGAAAATTCCCCAAGTATGCAAACGTGCGCTTGACTGCCCTTGCGGCGCTTGCGCTGTCTGGAGAGCAAGAGCGCGATTTTCTTCCCGTATGCTCCGGCCAGTTGCGGACTGGACCGCGCTGCCGGCCGCTTTCGGCGTTGTTGACTTTGCTTACGCAACATTTCGCGGAACACAACCGTCCTCTTCTTGGCTGTTTGAACTAGGTGATGCAAAAGTCTATGCTTACTTCAAAAATACCAGGATTTTTCGCGAAGACAATTCAATTCGGTTTATCGCGACTTTCACTCGTTATTCCGCGAGAAGGCAAATTGCGGATTCTCCATAGATCCCCTGGAGTTTTGCGATGGGACGTCAACCGGCCCGGAGTGCCCCCCGGTTTCCGTTTGCACCTACGACCTCAGGAGAAATGAACCTGCCCTGCCAATCATGTTGATTTTGCAACCGGTCCGACTTTTCAACGAATCATGTCGTGAGGTGGACTCTCGATGGATGCCAAGACTCTGACCTTCAGAATCAGGGGCTCAACCAGGTCCGCCGGCAACGCGCTTTCAGGAGGAATTTCCAAGTGGAAACTCAAACAGAACGGATGACTGTTGGCGCCGGAAGGGATCTGGTCTCCTGTCAACGATTCATTGATATCCCACACCGCGCCTGCACCGGATAGTCCGTTAGCAGCACTTAATATGGCAATGGTCCCGATCGAGGATCTGATCTCGGCGGCCTCCAGTTTGATCGGAACTTTCAGTGAGGTATTTCCTCGATTTCCAAGAACCATGCAACCTTCAGCGTTGCCGTGGCCTTATTAAAGCTCTGCGTTCCACCATAAAGCATTATCGTCTGCCGAGTCACATCGGAGGCGCTGACGTCTTTGGTTTTAGCGCTGTTTTCATAGGCTGAGGAGGAACTTTCCGGACCAATTTAGGCGGAGTACAAGTGCATCCCGTCTCCATCGCCTGAAGGCCAGACCGCAAGTAACTTATCACTGACCGTGATGGCCCCGCCTACTCTCGAGATTCCGTTGAGGTTGCTGTAGGCTTTGATCGTAATTATGTGGTCGGACTGTTCAGGCTTGGGGCTAGGCGCACTCCCGCGTCGCTCCTGTTGCGATCCAAGACAGAGAATCATTGCCCAACTCGAGTTGCTTCACACCACTCGATAATTCTATTGGTGGTTCAAGCAACTTTTGATCGCTTATCGTAGAAAACAACCACCGTCCAGACAGGGGCAGCCCTTCTTCCCAAAGAAGCCCCAGAACTCCGTTCGAACCCGCCACGAGCGAGGGAGCCACTATTTCGCGGTCCCGATGGTGTGTGACAGTTACACTCTTTGCCCACGTCCTACCCTCATCGGCCGACCAAGTCAACCTCAACTGCCTCGACTTGCAGCCGTCGCCGTACAAAAAAAACGGCCGATCGTGTTCAAAGTCATAGGCCAGAGACCCGCTGTCGTAGCTCGACCGACCGTCCAAGCCGGTTAAGTCCAGCGAACAATTCGTAATGAGCCGCCAAGTTGGATGGAATGGACGATGTCTTGGTCACCTGGTCGAGGTGTGCACTCCCTATTTCCGGTGTTGATTCATCTAATGTCAGGTCGCTTGAGTGATTCACGATCTTGTTTGCTGTTGTCCGCATCTCGCAACTCTCTCAGATGCTCCCAACGCTTGTACTGCTCCGGATCTGTCGGACCTGGACGCTCATAATCTTGCAACCAGAAGCGGTACCAGTCGAGATTGCGCTGCAACGTGGCCAGCCGAGCTCGTGGGTGATCGGGAGTGTGGTCCTCGTTCGGGTAGTAATAGAGCTCGACCGGTTTATTGAGCCGATTCAATCCTGAAAACACTTCGAAGCTTTGCGCCAAACCAAGTGGAGGGGCGCTGAGATTGTCATAGAGTATGCCGCTGCCCATCTCTTCCAAGAGCACGGGAGTATGAATCTTGTCCAAATTGAAGGAAATGGAGTAATCCAGCCAGTTCTTCAGCGTGGCTTCGTACGGCGGCCCACCGTAGGTCAAGTCAAACATCTTGATCTTACCGGCGTTGCGAGAAAGCCAATATTCTCCGAGGCTGTACTGCACATTGTCGGTCACAGTCGCCACTCGGTAATGAACCTTTGAATGGGCGAGAATGAATTCCGTATACCATCCCGTGCGGCTAAACCCGATAATGCCCACCCTGCTTGCGTCAATCAGACCTTGCTCATCGAGCGCCTTGACGGCGCTGTCCCACAAATCCATGGCAAAGCCAGCTTCGGCAATGCCTCCAGCTCCCTGATAGCCGGGATATCCCCTAGGGAAAAAGTCCTCCGCCCGTTGGGTCGAGCCCTTTGTTTCGATCTGCCCCAAATACATGATGTCGGCGTTTGCAAGCGGCTGCGGGGCGAATGAAGGGAAATCACCGAAACTGCAAACGAAGCCTGTGCTGAAGGGTTTGGTCTGAATCACCAGAGGATACTTAACGCCTTTAATGTAGTTGGGAGGGAATAACAGCAGCCCGGTGGCTTCGAACCCCGTCGACGTCTTCCAGTGGACCTCTTGGGAATGCGCAAGAGTCAAATCTTCGAATTGTGGATTCAGCGTCGCAAACACCTGCGCTTGTTGTTGGCCAAGCTGATACACAAACAACTGAGGGGGAGTTTCCGCGTCGTTGAAATCGCCGATCACATATTTTCCGTCAGTCGCCAGTTGGTCGCCCGCTTGAAGTGGAAGCCGGAACGACGAAACCTCACGCCATTCTCCGTATTTCTGGGAAAAGCGAGTGATTGTGTCCATGGCAGTTACGCGTGCGATCAAATCGCCGCCGTCCTCCCAATAAAGGGGCCCCTCCCATGGAAATGTTAGTTTCGAGGCGACCTCCTGGACTTTCCCGCTGCTGGGCTCAACCCAGAATAATCGCGCTCCAATGCTATGACCGATGTGCCGTTTTTTTGCGTTCTCTTGTTCCCACTTGCTGCCTACCGGTGGTTGTGCCGCCACCACAAACGATTTGCTATCAGAAGACCAGAGCGGAGCACTATATACCCAGGGTGTTTCAAGCGGCACCGTAGTTTCGCCAGTCGTCAGATCGAAAAGAACAAGAAGGTGAAGTGCTTGAATGACACCGGCGCTATTCCTAAACTGCATGAATCCACTTTTGCGCCATTCATCTGGCATGCTCCCCGAGAAATCCCAATAACTGACTAGAAGCAGTCTCCCGTCCGGTGATAGCGTCGGCTGCAGGTCTGAGAGGTAGGTTAACACCGCCAGAGCTTGCTGACTCAGGGGAGAGCGGATTGTGATCGGTTCGAGTCCAGTCCAGCCACCTCCTTTCCGGTGTGTTACAAATAGCCTTCTGCTGGGCGTAGAAGCATCTGCAGATGTCAGAAAGGGAATCCGGTATCCGCTCGAGATCTCTTGCGGGCTTGGACCGCCTTTCGGATCCTCTTTTGGTGTGTCCGTGACATAAACCATGGTTTTGCCGCTATGGTCGACACTGTACTCTGCGATATCGGTGTCCGCTTTGACGAGCACCTCACGATCGCCGGTTTCAGCATCGACCCGTTCAAGCACCCGGCGGCCCTGCTCCTTGATAAGCATCGTGAGGTGTCGGCTGTCGGCCATCCATCGCACTGACGAAATGTCTCCAACCAATAAAGGTTTCCTGAAATGTTTGAGGTCTTCCGGAAGCTTCCTTTCATATATCTCGATGTCGTTTTCGTTCGTTGCAAGGTTCGGAGACCTTACCGGGTAGACGATTCGACTGCCGTCCGGGCTGATTTGAATGGTGCTACGCCATGTGGAGTCGTCGTGCTGCAAGTCGCGCACAGTGACACACTCGCGCGGCGCGATAGCCCTTTTCTGTTGAGCTGAAGACGGGGATGCCGCAAGAATGCCTGCTCCGAGCAAGAATGGCAGTACGAGGCTCGATCTCATCATGTTGTCCACACCTTTCCCACTTGATCTCAAACGTACCCATCTGTCGCACGCCGGAGAGGCGTACGTTTGTTGAGGGGCTTGATGTTGCTGGTTCTCTAGAAAAGAAGCTTGAGCGCAAATTGCATCGATCGCGGACCGCCCTGTTGGTATTGAGATGCAAGTGTGCCGAGACTGCTGTTTAACATCTGCGTCGCTCGACCGAATGTCGCATCTGTTAAATAGGGATCCACATACCCAAAATTGGGGTGGTTCAGAATATTGAAGGCCTCGGCACGAAATTGCAGCCGCAGTCTTTCATAGATGGGGAACTCGCGCCGCACAGCAATGTTGATCTGCCACATACCGAAGCCACGTACGAAGTTCCTTGGAGCGTCACCGTTCTGCCCTGGAGGGGGCAGTTGAAAGGCCGCGGGGTTAATAGCGCGGCCTCCCGGGTATTGTGATCCATAGAGGTACACAGGCTGGTTGGGGATCAGATCAGGGTTCCCGTTATACACGCTCCCCGTAGACGGATCAGTCAGATAGTTCCCGTACAACGTAACTGGAAATCCTGTTCTAGCCATTAACCGAGCATCCAGCCCCCAACGATTCAGCAGAGCCTCAGCAAGCCCACCTTTAGTGGCTCCAGGCAAGTCCCAGGTGAACCCGCTCTGGAAATTATGTCGGACGTCAAAATCGGAATTTCCACGAACAAGGGGCAGCGCTAGATAGTTGGAGCCATAATCCAAGGCGTGTGACCAAGTATAAGAGGCCAACGCTTGCAGCCCATGACCCACCCTGCGCTGAAACTGCAACTGCATCGCATTATAACTGGATGTTAAGTTAGTCTGAAATTCGACGACAGTACCGAAATCTGGATTAATCCCGCTCAGGGAGTACGTGCGCTCGCCAGTCAAGCGGCGTCCATCACTTCCCACATAGGTAAGACTGAATGTTTGCTCTTTGCCGAACGATTGTTGGACACTTGCGTTCCATTGCAAAGTATATGGCATCTGGAGATGCGCTGGAAACGCGTACACAGTCCCACCCGTATATGGAGGGCCGGTCACGGAGGTGGAGAAGTCCATTTGATTTGACGTTATTGGCAGCGGAACACCGGAATAATCCACGTACCCTGTAAAACCAATCCCCTCAAAACCCCTCGATGCCACCTGATCATTTGTGTCAAAGAAGACACCTCCGCCCGCGCGGACGATGGTCTCCCAGCCCGGAGTCGTGTGTGCAGTCCAAGCGAAACCCAGACGGGGTGCAATGTTGTACCAGGTTGTTTTCCAGAGGGCGGTGCCACGGGGAGCGAGCGACAAGGAACTAGGGTCATTAAAATCACCTAGCAACGTATACGCGTCATTGCCATGAGCTTCGCTGGGAGGCGGGTCTGCTTCCCAGCGGAGACCGAGAGATAGGTTCAGGTTGGACGCAATGTGCCATTCATCCTGAGCAAATATTGACGCCTGGTGGAAGATTGGGGTCGCATTAAGTTGTTTTTCAAGGAATAAGAAATCGACACTATTATCCAAAACTGAAGTAGTGCTGAAAAATTCAGCAGATGGCGATGTAGCTGGTGGATTAGTCGGCGCAGCTACACGGCGATAGTCAGTTCCGACCTTGAAATGATGCCTTCCCGCGGAATAGCTCAGTGCCTCTACCACATTCCATTGGTGAAGCGTGCTGTTGGAGTTTGGGACAAAGAACACTGCATTCCCTATGCCCGAGACGAAGATGCCGAAGTAGGGTGAAGGGCTTGCATATGCGCCTACGCCTAGCTGATCCGCCAGGTTCACCGGTGTCCCCCCGCCAAAGGCATCGATGCTTCCGGCCTGCGATGATTTTCCCTGAGCGTAGGCAAGGCGGAATTCATTGCCCATCCTGCTTGATAGTTGGCTTGTCGCACCAAGCGTGTATGTATTCGTTGCGACTCGTTGTTTCGAAAGCTCGGATAGAAAGCGGGATTCAGTCGAGCTTGGCGTATTCCCATACCTGAAAAACACAGACAGTTTTGCATTGAAGATATGATCGAGTCGGACGCTTGTAGAGTCGAGCTGACTCGGCAAGGAGTAAGCCGCTATGAATTGAGCCAGATTAGGAGCGCTCGCGCTGCCGTAATCAATGCCGCCCGGAGTGGGAAGCGGAAACGCATTTAAGATTGGTTGGAGCGGGGCCGCAGCTTGTTCCCGCATGTACACGTCGGGAACATACTGGACCTGCGCTTCTTGAGGTTGCGTCAGACGCAAGCCCTCGTATGAAACAAAGAAAAAAGTCTTGTCTCTTCCGTTATACAAGCTGGGAATCCAAAATGGTCCGCCAAGCGTTCCCCCAAAGTCATTTTGGCGAAGCGCAGATTTTGCCAGGGAGAACGAGTCATTGAACCAGTCGTTGGCATCAAAAAAGTCATTCCTTAGGTAATCGAAGGCACTCCCGTGAAAGTCATTCGTGCCGCTACGAGTCACAAGTGAAAACTGACCACCAGGAGAACGGCCGTATTCCGCTGAATACGTCGAGCTTTGGACACGAAATTCCTGAAGCGCATCCACAGAGACAAGACTCTGCGTTGTTCCTAGCACAGTCGAAGACGGAACCGATCCACTGGTAGCTGCTGTTTGCATGCCATAGCCATTACTGGGCGATAGGTTCCCGGAAACCCCATCAACCGTATAATAGTTCGACTCCGTTCTCTGGCCGTTGACGCTAAAATCACCAGAAACCGTTGCTGCGCCCCCTGATTGTGGGCTCTGTGTCACAACACCGGGCGTCATCGAAATAAGGTCCTGAAAGCTTCTGCCATTAAGCGGTATGTTCTCGACGAACTTCGGATCAACAACGGTGCCTACACTGGCATCTGTGGTGTTGAGGACTAACCCACCACCTTCCACCGTGACTATTTCCGATACGGAACCGATCGCCATCTCGAAATTGAAGGCCGCTGTATCCTGTACGTGAAGTATCACATTCGACTGCACGACCGTCTTGAAGCCTGGCTTCTCAACCTCAATGCGGTACGGACCGGGCGGAAGGCCATTCACGTCGTAGCTACCGACGCTGTTCGTCGTCGCTTCGTAGCGGACATTCGTGTCCACATTGATAACGGTAACCTTCGCGTCGATAATCACCGCCTTGTTCGGGTCGGTGATATAACCCGTCACAGATGCATTCGTGGATTGGGCGCGAAGCTCCCCACAGGAACAAAACAGCACCAGAACAATAAAGGCAGAAAATCTGCGCATCGTGAATCCTCTCTCTTCGGCACGACCTGTGATTTTCGAGACTCTCGCCGATGAGTACCGGATCGATGCGACATTTGTGCCATCTCCGTCGCTGCCCAGCAAATATTTCATATCGTTTTAATCGACGTGGCTCTCGGACTACCGGCTGAATTCAACGGATTTCTCCTGCGGTAAGCACGATCTTCTCGGTGTGTACTTCGTGAGGCGTGCCATTACGCGACCGTCCGGGCTAAACCTGAGGACAACTACGCAAACAACTTGGGAATGATCTCACCTTACGGATGGTTTGGCTCTTTGCGGAGAGAGGCGTAGAGGAAGGGCTTGCCTGTTGGTTTTTCGCTGCCGCCATGCGGTTCTACGGTTACGAAGATCGCATCGATCTGCGCCAGCTGTTCTGGAGCATCGCATCGCAATGCCCAGCGCCGATTTGCTTCGTTGTCCAAATACAGAATGCCCAGGCTTACTGGTTTGTTCTCACCCGACTCGCTTTTACCCCACGCTTGAAATGAAGCGGCGTTCTTCACTCTCGTCTGCTGGTCCAAATCGAAAGCATAGAAGATCAGGGATCTGCCCTTGGTGTAAAAAATGCGGCCATACGGCTTTCGTCTGCGGCTGTCGCTCGATACGTCGAACACATCGGCAATGTAGAGTTGACGGGCCCCCATCAATTCGCGAATGTCTCTGTCTGCGGAGAGGTATTGGTCTTCACTTCCAATCCGCCGCTGCTGCTCCTGATTCGTTGCGGCGAGCCCCTCAACCTCCTTCTGGAGCGAAGCCGCTCGCGCTGTTACTTCCTTGTTCTCTGCCCGAAGAGTTGCGAGCTGGCCTTGCACTTCCTCGTAGCTTTGCTGCATGCCCCGAAGCCTTGTGGCCAGAACGTCGCGCTCCTGCAACGCAGCGTGTTTTTGTTCTTCCGAGCTGTTCTTCGACACGGAAATCTCGTTCGCGCGGGCTTCCGCAGCCTGCAGTGCAGAGCGCAGATGCTCAATCTCTCCTTGTTTTTTCGAACTCTCGGCTTCCAATTGAGCCAGCCTCAGACCGTCCGCACTGAGCAGCTCCTTGAGGTCCCTCTTGTCCTTGTCTAACGCTTCGACGCGCGCAATATACGCGGTGTCAGCTTGTCTCGCTGCAGACTCTGCGCGCCGACCTGCTCGGTAGGAAACCAGACTGGCTGCAGCAAGAAGACAGGCTGCGGCAGCCACGCCAAGAGCCCACCAAGCGGGCGTTCGGCGCCACGAGAAGAAGCCCGCGCGAGCCTCCGCTCGCGGCTCCATGCGTTCTCTGCCATTCTCAGTTTCTTGCAAGGCGATGCGCGCGAAGATCCGGTCGCCCACCTTGGAATCGTCCCAGTCCTGGACCTCTTCCGCGACACCATACCGGGCCGCGAGTAGCGGCATCCCGCTCTTCACTAGGGTACCGTATTCGCTCACCGCCTCGCGGCATTCCTCGCATACGGCTAAATGCGCCTTCAACTCCGCCGCCTCGCTCGCCGTAAGCGCGCTGGACGAGGCCAGGGCGCAAAGATTTCTAAACTTCTCGTGTTCTTGAACTTCATCGTTCCGCGGTGACATGGCTTACTTCTCCCGCATCTTCTGAATCGAAGAATTCTTCCGCAACCTTTGCAGGCCCCGATAGTAGTAGTGACGGATATTCGACAGGGATTCGTTCATTTTCTCGCTGACTTCCCGCAACTCAAGGCCTTCGAAGAAGAACAGAGCGAGTGTTCGGCGCTGGGTCTCTGGCAATTCCTCAAATGCCTTCTCCAGTTGCTCCCGATTGAGCATCGCCTCGACTTCCCTGTCGAGGTCTGTTTCTCCCAATAGGGTATCGTCCAGAGACTCGACATCTGTGCCAGCATAAAAAGCTCTCCTTCCCAAATACTCGCGCCGGTTCAAGGACTTGTGCCAAGCGAGCTGCACGATCCACTGCCTCACGGGCCCCTTCGCCGTATCGTAGAGTCCGGCTTTCCTATGCAGATAAACGAAGACATCCTGTACGATTTCCTCAGCCTCTCCTCGATCCCGGAGGATTCGCAGCCCGATTCCCATGACGAGGCGGGAAAACCTGGAAAACAGGCCTCGGAGAGCCTCGGCGTCGCCCTGCTTCAGCAGGGCCATCAATTCTTCGTC